>Ga0210394_10000618_pt1 | contig 70709 bp, 48 predicted proteins | sample IncBWC12MmetaG_FD_160121 | JGI IMG/M metagenome (GOLD analysis project Ga0210394, IMG submission 160121) | Forest soil microbial communities from Barre Woods Harvard Forest LTER site, Petersham, Massachusetts, United States - Inc-BW-C-12-M | ecosystem: Environmental > Terrestrial > Soil >... | reverse complement strand
TCCTTATGCACATCCATGCCGATATACTTTTTGCTATCCATTGAGGGCGTTCCTTTCTGTAGGGGGTTCGAGCCGAACACTCAAAACCCTACTCCAAAAGGGGCGCCCTTTTATATTGCGTCGTAATCGGGCAAGTGCCCATCACTGGCCAGGAACGGCGTTGTGGGAAGTCTCTTGTTGGAGAGTTTGTCGCAGCGTGGCGAAAGTCCGTGTACTCGACGCGTTCCTCAGGGCACGTAGCGAAATTGGAAAAAGGCGTGGCTGCCGACCGCTTAAGTCCTCGATTTGGATCTGAGGGAGCCAGGGTTTATTCGGACCGGAGGCGGCCATGGGATCGAGAAGGCTGGCGCGGAGACCGGAAATTCTTCTTAGCCCGCCTGTGCGCGGGAGAGCAAGCCACTCTGAAGTTCGCGTTCGGCTTGGAACCAATCTTCCAGATCGCGGCCTGGTTGCTGGCCGCGTTCGAGATAGAGTTCGTAGGCGCGACGTCTGATTTCCTCCTCACGCGCCGAGTGCACGACTGAAACTTTTTCGGTTTCCCCCTGAATGGAGGTTGCCTGGGGCTCCGTACTTCCAATTCTCTTTAATTTCGATGACATGCTCATGTCCTTCTTTCTTGTGAGTGGATTGCTGTTGATCCGATCGGGCATTCGCTCTGCGCGACCCGGCGCCCGCGCGCAAAACACGAAACTTGCCGCCGAAACGGGGCCGGCGCAGGAGTTTCGGGATCAATGACCTGCGAAGCGCGTTTTTGGCGTGGAACAGGCGTCCCTTGGCTGCGGTCAAAGAGATGCCGATCGCTTCCGCGGTTTCCCGCAATGGGCGTTCTTGCAGTTGTTGAATCTGAACAACGACCCGGAGGGCCGGCCGCAGGTTCTGGATGGCTTTTTTTAGGATGGTTTCTGCTTCGCCTTGGGCGTAACGCGTTTCTGGACTCGGCCGATGGTCGGTAATTTCGTAGCGGAAGCCTTCCTCGCCAAAATCATCGTCATAGCCGGTGGCGATCTCGTGGGAGGCTCGTTTCTTCCGGAGAATCATGAGCGCGGAGTTGATGGCGATGCGCGTGAGCCAAGTTGCGAAACTGGACCTGCCGTCAAAGTCCGTCAAGTGAACAAAGGCTCTCAGGAGGGAGTCTTGCACTGCGTCTTCCGCATCCTCAGAGCTTCTGGTGATGCGGCGCGCAGCGCGAAAAAGTTGATGTCTATGTCGCTCGGAAAGGGTGGCGAAGGCGGTAGAATGGCCGCGCTTGGCGGCTTGCACCAAGGTTTCGTCGCTGAGTGTGTGAACGCTGCGCATTGAAGTGGCACTGGTTTCTGCGGATTGTTGCGTGCAGGACGGCATGACTTATGCGGCTCCGTCCTTTGTAACGAGCACCATGCGGAAGCGCGCTTTGCCTTGCATCATGCGAGCGTACGCATCAGCAGCCTGCTCGAGAGGAGCTGTCTCGATCATCGGGCGGATATTTTCCAGGACGCTGAAGGCCAGAGTGTCCTCGCTTTCAATCGGAGTGCCGGTCAGGCTCCCGTAGATCGAGCGACCTCCAAAGACGAGCGGGAAGGCATTCAATTGGATGGGATCCTGCGGCACACCGACCACGATGAGCTTGCCGCGGGCGGAGAGACCGGACACGAGCGGTCCCATCGCGCCACCACTTGTAGCTGTTGCGAGAATTGCCCTGGCGCCGCCCAACCGCCGGAGTACCGCTGCGGCATCATCGGTGGCGGTATCGATGTAGACGTGCGCTCCCAAATCCTTCGCAAGCTTTTCCTTTTCGCGTCCGCGCCCGATGGCGACAGTATGGAACCCCATGTGCCGTGCAAACTGGACACCGAGGTGCCCGAGGCCACCAATGCCCTGTACCGCGACCAAATCACCAGAGCGCAAACCGGCATTGCGAAGAGCGTTATAGGTGGTGATCCCCGCGCAGAGGAGGGGAGCGGCTTCCGCGGAGCTGAGCTCATCAGGAATGGAAGCGAGGCCGCGCGCTTCAGCGATCATCACTTCCGCGTATCCGCCATCCACGGTTACGCCCGCTGTTACGGGGTTCTGACAATTCACGATGTCCCCGCGTCGGCACGGTTCGCAGACGCCGTCTTCGCCGGCGATCAAGCCGACACCGACGCGTTGACCGATTTTCCAGCGGGACACACCTGCGCCTAGGGCTTCGATGCGGCCGACAACTTCATGCCCCGGAACGCGCGGGAGTGTGAGACCCGGGTAGACGCCCATGACGGTGGCGGCATCGGTGTGACAAATTCCGCAGGCCTCCACCCGAATCCGGACCTGGCCTGCCCCAGGCTCAGGGATTGACCGCTCGACCAAGCGAAGATTCCCTGGGGAGGAGACTTCCACTGCTTTGTACGTGCCTTTCATTTTTATGTGCCCTCTCGTTTGCATTCAATACGGTGCGACATTCAGTCGTTTTCTCTTTCCATCCATTCACGAATATAGGGAGTGCAATTCTCGAGCTTGACGCCATCCGCTTCACAACGGACGAGAAAGCACATTACGTCGCGATCAACCACGCTAACGTCTTTCAGATCCAACACAATGCTGCGGCAATCCGTTTGAAGTTCAAAAAGCCTCCGCAACTCGGCAATCGCCTGTTTTTCGATCCGGCCGCTGAGGGTAAGGACTGTGAATTTCCCGCGCGCCGAAGTCTCAATCCTAAAAGTCATTGATCAGGCCATTTGACCAACATTGCAGTCGCGGGTGCGCCGGACGGCATCGATCGAAGCACCGAGCACAAGCGGTGCAAGCGAGTACCCAATTGAAACTCATTGAAAACAAAGCCCAAAAAGGGAATTGGAGTGACAGGATCTTAGGAAGTGCCAGAATTCCGGGAGTTCAACGAGAGGATTGCCGGATGGTGTTTTTCTTTATGTTGAGCTGTTTGATCTTCAAATCCAGGGTCGAACGCGGAATTCCGAGTTTGGCAGCGGCGCCATTTGGCCCGGCAACTTTTCCGTTGCTTTCCGCCAGAGCGGCTTCGATGAGTTCCTTCTCGTAGCTGTGGAGGGTTTCTGTCAGAAGACGTGATGACCTGGGACGAGCCAAATTTTGACTGGAAAGCCAGGCTCCATCGATCGAAAAGGTGTCGCCGGTGCAGAGGATTACGGATCTCTCGATGATATTTTGGAGTTCACGAATATTGCCGGGCCAAGGATAGGACTGACATAGCTTGAGGGTATTTTTGTCGATCTTGCGGATTTGCTTGCCCGCTTTCTCCGCGTAGCGTTTGACAAAGTACTCGACCAGCATCGGAATGTCTTCCTTGCGGTTGCGAAGAGGGGGCACGTGGATGGGAAAAACATTGAGGCGGTAGAAGAGGTCGGCGCGAAATGTTCCAGAAGCAATGGCAGCGGCCAAATCGCGGTTGGTGGCAGCGATTACTCGAACATCGGTGGAAATGATGCGGTTACCCCCCACTCGTTCAAACTGGCGATCCTGGAGCACGCGAAGCAAAGCAATCTGGGTTTCCGCAGGAAGCTCGCCGATTTCATCGAGAAAAATCGTGCCGGAGTGCGCCAATTCGAAACGGCCTTGCCGGCGTTGCAGGGCGCCGGTAAATGCGCCCTTCTCGTGGCCAAATAATTCCGAGGCGATGAGCGAAGAAGGAATTGCGGCGCAATTCACACTAATAAAGGGCTGGCCGACGCGGTGCGAACCCTTATGGATGGCGCGGGCAATTAGCTCCTTGCCCGTACCGGTTTCGCCCGTAATCAGCACCGTAGAGTCAGTGGGGGCGACTTTCACGATGCTGGAAAGGACACTCTTCAGGGCAGGCGAGGAGCCCACGATCTCGTCAAACATGAAGGCCTGATCGATTTGCTCTCGCAGCGCGAAGTTCTCTTGGCGCGTTCGTTCCTCCGCCTGTTTGCGGTCGTCGATGTCGGTACCGGTGGCATACCAGCGGATGACTTCGCCATGTTCGTCCCGCAGGGGGTTGTATTGGACCAGGAGCCAGCGAAACTGGCCATCCCTGCGGCGCATTCGTCGTTCGTACTCGAACGGGACCCCGCCCGAGATCGCCGCATCACGCTGGCCGCGCAATCTCTCGGAATCCTCGGGATGAAAGAGCTCATGAAACTTTTGCGTCCTCACTTCTTCTTGGGTGAGGCCGGTGTACTCCAGTACTGTCTGATTCGCGTAAAGAAAGTTTCCGTCGGTCCCCACAGCGACAATGAGCTGAGGTATCGCATCGATGATGGTGCGAAGTTCAGCTTCGGATTTGGCGATTTCGTCGAAAGCCCTGGTCAGGGCCACCTGAGACCGCTCTCCCTCGATGGCAATTACGGCTATGTGACCCGCGCCTTCAATCAGCCGCAGATCCGTCTCGCTCGGGGTGCGGGGCTCCGGGTAGTACATTCCAAACGTGCCGAGCACTTGCTGGTTTTTGGAGAGGAGGGGCTGAGACCACGCGGCGCGAAAACCATAACGCAAAGCGAGGTCGCGATAATCAACCCACAACGGGTCCGTCGCAATGTCGGAAACGATCACCCGCTGCTTCAGAGATGCGGCCGTGCCGCACGAACCGATGCAAGGGCCAATCGTCAAAGGATTGATGGCCTCAACCCAACCCTTGGGAAGGCGACGACCGGCGGCGAACCAAAGGCGCATGCCGTCGGCATCCATCAGCATTACTGCCGAAATGACGTTGCCCGCTTGAGCGTCAATGGTATCGCATAGGTTTTCCAGAATATCCGAGAGGCGAGCGCCGCCTGCGAGCATTTCCAGGGTGCGTTTTTCCGCGGCGAGTAGTGCCTCGGCGCGCTTGCGATCCTCGATATCGGTATTCGCGCCAAACCATTTGGAGATCTTGCCCCCATTGTCGCGCACGGGCTCCGCACGGAAGAGGAACCATCGATATTCGCCGTCGTACCGGCGCAGGCGCGCTTCCATCTCACCGGCCTTCCCAGAAACCAGCAGGTGCCCCCAATAATCCATGAGCCTGCCCCGGTCTTCCGGGTGAAGTGCAGCAGTCCAGCCCGAATCACTCGCCTCTTCGGCCGAGAGGCCGGTATAGTCAAGCCAGCGTTGGTTGAAAAATTTGGCGGAACCATCCGGATGAGCGGACCACACCAGCGTGGGGATGGTGTCAACCACAACACGAATGTCCTCTGGTTGATGAGGCTGCTCGGGGCTGCGCCCTGCGGATGCCATGGCCCAAGTATAGTCTGCTTGGCCATTCCGCGCCTTGGAGGCTGATTCAAACGCGCGCCAAGGCGGAACACTGCGGAGAGCAGCGATGGGTGGAAGCGGCCGGTGAGGCGAGAGTTAGTCGGCGCTGGTGGTCGCTACTCTGTGGATGTCGGGCGCTTCCGAGCGCTGACGAAAAAAGGCGGTTACGCGATCAATGATCTCGTTCAAAGGCGTATGCGGGCGGAAGCCCGTCAAGTGAAGCAATTTTTCAACGGAGGGGACGCGGCGCATCATGTCTTCAAAGCCGGGCTCGTAGGCTTTGTCATAGGGGATGTATTCGATGGGGGAGCTGCTGGCGGTGCGTTCTTTTACCTTGTGAGCCAGGTCCTCGATGGTGATTTCTTCGGTGTTGCCAACATTGACGACTTCGCCGATAGAACGGTCGGTGTCCATGAGGCGGATGAGGCCTTCGACGGTGTCGCGCACGTCACAGAAACAGCGGGACTGTTTGCCGTTGCCGTAAATCTGGATGGGGGCATTGTCGAGCGCTGATTTGACGAAATTAGGAAGCACCATGCCGTAGCGGCCGGTTTGGCGCGGGCCGACGGTGTTGAACAAGCGAGCGATGATGACGGGAAGCTTTTTTTCTTTCCAATACGAAAGCGCCAGAAATTCGTCGAGGGCCTTCGAAGCGGCGTAGCTCCAGCGACCTTTGGTGGTGGGACCGAGGACGAGATCTGCGTCTTCGTGGAACGGGACGTTGGTGTTTTTGCCGTAGACTTCGGAGGTCGAGGCGGCGAGGACGAGTTTCTTTTTCTTGCAAGCGGCCTCGAGAATCATCTGCGTGCCGTTCACATTGGTTTCGATGGTTCGAACGGGGCTTTCAACGATGAGCTTAACGCCAACAGCAGCGGCCAGATGAACGACGATGTCGGCGTCATCCACGAGTTCGGCGAGCAACTGGCGATTTTCGATGTTGTCGAGGTGATATTGCAGGCGATCGGACGATTTGAGATGGCGAATGTTATCCATGCTGCCGGTGGAAAGATTATCGAGCAAGACGACGCGATCACCGCGAGAGAGCAAGCGATCCGCCAGGTGGGAACCGATAAAGCCAGCTCCGCCAGTAATCAAATAGCGCACGGGACCTCCCTAGAGCGACTGAGAATCATCATCGTGGTCGTGGGAAATGAGCTGAGCCTCGGAGTCTGAATCTTTGACATGCGAAGTTTCACCTGTTTCCTGGGGACCATAGCCATACGAATATGGGTAATACCGATAAGAGTAGTAGTAGTCAGGCGCGCTAGAATCGACGGCATTCAAAACGACGCCGAGGATGTGGCATTTCACGCTGTTGAGCAGGTCGCGCGTGCGCGTAAAAGCTTCCTTGGGTGTTTCACCGCTGCGAACGACAAGCAGGACGCCGTCGGTCTGGACGGAGAGGATCACGGCGTCGGTGGCGGCCATAACCGGCGGGGAATCGATGACGATGAATTTATATTTTGTGCGGAGCTCGGCAATGGCTTCGGCGAGCTTGTGAGAAGATAACAAATCCGCAGGATTAGGCGGAAGCGGGCCGGGAGGAATCGCCGCGAGATTGGGAATCGTGGGGTGTGGAACGGTAACCAGATCCAGACTCGAAACGCCCGCAAGATACGAACTCAGGCCCGCATACTTACTGCTGCCAAGATTGAGCAGACGTCCCACGCCGGGCTTTCGAAGGTCAGCATCCACGAGAACGGTACGATCGCCGAGCTGCGCGAGAGTAACGGCAAGATTCGCAGCGGCGGTCGTTTTGCCTTCGCGCGGCAAGGCGCTAGTGACCAAAATTACCTGCGGAGGATGATCGGCCTGAGAAAGGAGAATGGAAGTCCGCAAGGCGCGGAAAGCTTCTGACATCTGCGACTTGGGAAGATGCTGAGCCACAAGTTCGATGCGCTTATCGTGGCCGTTGGCCGCAATACCCTTGATCAGGTGCTGCTTCTTGTCGGTTCCGTTCGAACCAGCGAACTGCGGTACTACCGCGAGGGAAGGCAGTCGAGCAAGCGTTTCGACATCGTCCGGAGTCTTCACGGTATTGTCCAAGTACTCCCGGAGCAGAGCCAAGCCAATGCCGCCGACAAGTCCGGCGAGCATGGCGAGCGTAATGTTACGCGTTTTCGCAGGACGAGCGGGGGTGGACGGAATCATGGCAGGATCGACAACGCGAATATTGGAAGACCGGAGGCCTTGAGAGAGGGCGGTTTCCTTCAACTTGGTCATCAAGCCGTCGTACAGAGTCTTGGTGGCCTCAGCCTCACGTTTGAGAATATTGTATTCCACAAACTTTTCGGCCATCTGGTTGGCCTCGGCCTTTTGCGCGTCCAGGGCCCCCGTAAGCATGATTTCGCGCTGACGGGCTTCGCGATAGTCACTTTCCAGAATATCCACTATTTTCTTTTTTTCTTTTTCGATGGAATCGTCGAATTGCTTGAGTTGAAGCTGGAGACGCTGCACCCTGGGGAAATTAGGGCCATACTGGCTCAGCGCATCGGTGTACTGAGCCGAAGCCTCAGCTTGCTTTCTTAATAAATCCATGAGCACGCCGTTAGTTTGAACTTGGGGAACGGCATCGAGGTTGCCGGACTTGGCAAACTCGAAGAGCGATTCCTTTTTCATGCGCTCGCTCTGCGCGTCGGTCAGTTCCTTATTGATGTCGGCGAGCCGCTGCGTGGTTATATTCTGCTTGTCATCGAGTGTCCAAATCTGATTCTGCCGTTCGTAAGCGATGCGGGCCTCTTCCGCTTTTTGAACCTTAATCTTGAGCTCGTCGAGCTGGTCAGAAAGCCACCCTGTAGCGCGAGTCGACGCGTCGTAGCGGCTACGGAAATTCTGTTCGATATAGGTGGCGATATGGGTGTTAACGATTCTGGCGGCGAGTTGCGGGTCGGTCGACTCGAAACTCACGTCCATGAGGCGGCTGTTGGGAACGCGCCTAACGCTGAGACTCCCCAAGAAACCAGCAAGTTCTGGGGGGCGCTTCTGGTTCGCCAGACTGCCGGTGGCGATGGCTTCCGAAGATGCTTCGGAGGAGGTGAATTCCGGCCGAGCGGCAAGGCCAGCATTGCGAATCGTCTGCAGTGCAAGGGTTTCGCTCGTAAGAATCTTGGATTGTGTCTCGATATAATTCTCGACGTCCATCATGTAGTCGTAGGAATCAACGCCCTGGAAGGGAAGAATATTAGCGTTCTCCCGGTCCATTTCGATGCGGGTGGTAGCAACGTAGACGGGTTGCATGCGAAAGGTGGCGATGGCCACGATCGTTACCGTGGCGAGGAGGAAAGAAAGAATCAGCCACTGATGTTTGCGAAGGATGAGCAGGTAATCGTAGAGGTGGGGCTCACGAGGAGACAACTCCCAGGCAGGAAAACGAGGGTGGGGAGAGACGAGTTCGACAACGCCGTTCGAACCATTTTCACGCGGTACGAGTTTGTTTTCTTCGGCCATTTTCCTGTTAATTCACGATCCGATAAAGAGCCACGCCAGTACCGATGATTAGTCCGAGTTCCGCAGCCTTCCTGAGGGCCGCCTTGGCAGTGCTGTTCGGCACGTACAAGATGTCACTGGGCTGGAGCTGGACATCTTCGGTGGTAAAGTCCATCACTTTCTTAAGATCGACGGGGACCTGGTGCTGCTGTCCCTGATTGTCCCTTCGGATAATGAAAGCATGATCCTTTTTAGCAGTGGGGTTCAAACCGCCGGAGAGTGCAAGGATCTTCAGCGTGGTCATCTGGGAGCGATCATTTGCCAAGATGAAGCCACCCGGCCTAGCGACTGCTCCGAGAATGTAGACAATGCCGGCGTGCGGGACGGTAACGATATCTCCGGCCTGTAGAACGATGTTGTTGGTCGCATCCCCGGATTCCACAAGTTGATTGAGGTTGATGGTAATCGTGTCGGTCCGGGGAGACGGATCAGTGGGCATGGGAGCATCATTCGGCGAAGCCTTGGAAGAAGGCGCGGGGGTCACAATTTTGGATGTGGGGGAACCGGTTGGAGCTATACCGGAGACACTGTCCGGGGCAGAGGCAATCTGGGTCGATTCCTTTGACACGGTAGCTGCTTCAAGATCTTCCGGACCGATAGCCGGAGCTTCCGAGGGATCAACAGAAGCCGAAGACTCTGGTGCCGGACGGGCGACGATGACCGTGTCCCCCGCGTCGTTGGAGATCCCACCCGCCTCAGCGAGGAGTTCTAAAAGCGTAACGGGATGATCCGCCTGGTACACCATGGCGCGACCTACTGCCCCGACGACTGTGATGGGCTTACTCTTTCTCTCTTTGACGCTGACGCTTACCTCTGGATGAGTTACAAGTCCGTTGGATTCCAGGACTTCGGCGATCTTTTGTTCAGCCTGCACTTCGGTCAAACCTGAGACATGGAGGCGGACAGGGACCAGCGGGATGCCAATGGAACCGGTCTGACTGACGCGTACTTCACGGCTGAGTTCCTTTACATCAAACACGTCGATGACGATCACGTCGCCGTTGCCTATGACGTAGTCATGGGGCGACATGTGCACGGTGGAGGAAAGCGCACGGATGCGATCGTTGGTTTGTTGCGGCGTTTCAAGGGAGGTCTGAGAGCGGGCGGAAGGCGAGAGACCCATTATCCCTAACAGTAACCCCGTGACGAAAGACCACCGCAGCGCACCCAGGCGAACTGGCTGCATACGAATATATGACCCCCAAGTGTGATTATACAGCGATAAAGCCCAAGTCTATCAGTCATTTCGAGAATTGCGATGGCGTCTGCGAGGCGAAGGAGGAGCAGCCTGAGGGAGGTCCACAGTGGCCAGCTGGGCCATGAGAAAGAAGAGCATCGCGTTCGCCGGGATATGCAGATTAAAATCCACAAGGCTGTGCGCGAGGAAGCCGCAGCAGGCAATGAAGCCGGAGAGTTGCAGGGCTCCGGCGAAGGAATTGTTGAACTGGCGCAAGCGCTTTAGGGACTCGGCGAAGAGGACGGCGAGGAACCAAGGGCAGCAGAGCCCCCCGGCGAGCCCCGTTTCTGCGAGGGCTTCGAGATAGTCGTTGTGGGTGTGGTTGACGATTTTTCCGTCGTAGAGCGTTTCGTAGGGCGGAAAGACAATTTGGATGGTGCCGAGCCCCGTTCCGAGCAAGGGGTGGTCGCGAAAGATACGCCAGGTGTCGCGGCGCATGGAGGCGCGCTTTCCCGCGGTCATTTCGAGGGATTGCATGGAGGAAAAACGCTGAAGGATTTGTCCAACGCCTAGCCAGGAAACCATCAGTAATGCGCCGAGCATGATGGCCGCCGCGGAGAGCAGATGTTTTCCCATAGTGCGGCGCCAAACGATGACCAAAGCGAGCACCCCCAGCTCCACGGCAAAACTCAATATGCCTCCCCTGGAAGCGGAGAAAAAGAGGGCCGCAATAGGCAAAACCGCGAATAACCCGACGACCAGCAGACGCTCTCGCCGGACCCTGCCGAGGACCAAGGGAACAAGGGCAAGCGGCAGAATGAGCTCTGCAAATCCGGCGAAATGATTGCGATTGGCGTAAGGTCCAAACGGAACACCGCCATAGTGCATTTCTCGAATCCAGTAAAGCTTGCCGTTAAAGGTCAAGTGCTGAAGGATTCCGAAGATGCTGACAAGGAAGCCGAAGCCCATCCCGAACCATACGAAACCCCGCCAATCCTCCAAGGTGCGGAAGGCTTGAACCGCGAGAAAAAGGACAATCAAGTCTGCTAAGAGGAGAAGCAGCTCCATGCGGGTGTTGTAAGGGGAGGCAGTGGAACGGAAGAGCCACTGGCTAAACACGAGAAGCGAAAAGGTCGCTAGCGGAGGCAGAAGTGGAGAAAAGACGGGCTGCTCGTCGCGATTGAAATAGAGCCACAAAGACCAGCTCAGGAAGAGCAATCCCGCGCCCGTTATCAGGACAGCCCGCGCCCAATCTTCGACCCCTCCATGGGCTGCCACTCCAAATACGATCAGAGCACAGATGCCGGCTCGCAAGAACTTCATGGCTTGGGGTGCTCCGCCGCTGCCGGCACTAGTGTGACGTCATCCACCCAAGTCGTTCCCATAATTTTGTTTTCGAGCTGATCGCTAAGGGCGCGAACCAGGCATACCTGCACTTCCTGCACATCGTTTCCCGACGTCCATGGCATTTCGATGTAGGTCCAAGGCGCGCTGCCATGAAGCTCTGGTGTTACGGCCGCTGAAGCATCTCGCGCTCCGAGAGAGTGCAATTGGAATCGGATGCCTTGATCCGTAGTGATCGCCCTAGTCTTCACCCACGCCGAAAAACGATAGGAAGTTGACGGCGACACTGGAACGTAGTGGCAGACGTCCGTTGATGTAACAATGGACTTACCGTCAAATATTAGTCGCAAAGAATGATTTCCGGAGTGCTTCTCCTGGGAATCAATGGTGATTTGCACATTTCGAAAGCTTTCCGGAAAGAGCCAGGAATATCCCCCGCCAGTCACTCCTGATTCGAACCCGCCGTCCCACAACACCGATCCCGAAGGGCCCTGAAGATCAGCCATACCGGCCATTACCACCGCCTGGTCCCAGACGCGCCGGGCATCCGTAATTCGCCTACTATTCCTCAAAGCAGCAACGAAGAGAAAAACATCCCGCAGTGGCACTCGGGGATGAATTGCGACGAGCCGATCCCACGCCTGGAGGGCGATATCGATTTGGCCGTCGACTATTTGATCCCAAATCACGTCCATGTAGACATCGCGATTCGGGGGGATAGCGCGATCCAGGACTTGATTAACATCAGGCTCGGCGCGAAGAGCGCGGGAAAACGCTTCGCCGCCGTGTTTGGGATCGGTTTCAACAGCGTGTCGAATTTCCGCGAAGGCCGGCTCCAACTCCCCCTGGCGTAACAAGAAGTTGCCGAAGCGCCAAGAAACTTCCGCGGAAAGCGGATAGGTTTTTTTGGCGTGGAGAAAGGCGTCGCGCGCAGCGGTAAGATTGCCCTCCGATTCGTACGCGGTGCCAAGATCGAGCCAGGTATCAGCGGAGTGCGGATCGAAGGATAGGGAGGAAAGATAAGCGCGGATAGCGCGCGGAGCGTCGGTATCCTTAAGGTTGTACTGCCAATAGCGGCCAAGTAGATACCAGTTGCGTGCGTCGCCGGGCTCGAGCTGGATGGCGCGTTCATAACCTTCGGGAGTTTCCAAGTCGGAGAGATACACGGCGCGGGCATTTCGAATGCTGAAATAGGAGAGAGACAGCGCGAGAACGAAGGCGACACCGACAAGTGTGCCGCGTTGGGCCGGGTTGGAGAGGCGCAGAATCATTGCACGGTACTGTGCCTAGACCGTTTCGGAGTTGCAAGATAAAAGTCTGTGATGGGAAATGCGGAGAGTGGCACAGGCTGCGCGCTGTTTTTGGTGTAACTGTTTCGGTTTTCTGCGTTCTGGAAGAAAGCGATTCGAATGGGAGCGCGCGGTTGCCGCGAGAGACGAGGGCCAGTACAATGAGGCTCCAGCCTGATCAAGAGGAAGCGTGCGATTCGAATGAGCGCGGAGTGTACCGCTTCGAAGCGCGTGCGCGGCGGCATGAGACAGAAACATCCAAACGAGGATGCTTTTGGGGTGCGATGCCAGATTTTATCGTTCGAAGGACCCGCCCGTTTCGTTGAAAGGCCAATTGATTGAGCGGCATCGTCGGCATTTACCACCGGGACAATGCTCCTGTGGAGCGGGGGTTGTTGGAGAGCCTTGCGGATTTTTTGTCGTTTCGCGGACCTGACGCGCGCGGTGTTTGGACGGATGGCGCGATCGGGTTTGCTCACACGATGTTGCGGACGACGTATGAGTCGCAGGGGGAGCAGCAGCCGGCGAGTCTGGATGGGCGGTTATGGATTACCGCGGACGCAAGGCTTGATGGGCGGGAGGAATTATTGACGGAGCTGCGGCAAGCCGGGCGCGACGTTCGGACAGGTGCCCCGGACTCGGAAGTGATCCTGCATGCGTATGCGATTTGGGGAAGCGAGTGCGTGGACCATTTGCTTGGCGATTTTTCATTCGCGATCTGGAACGCCCGTTCGAAAAATCTTTTTTGCGCGCGCGATCATTTTGGGATCAAGCCTTTCTATTACGTTCAGGAGAAAGAGCATTTTCTTTTCAGCAATACGCTGAATTGTCTGCGGCTGCACCCGGAGGTGCCCGCGGAGCTCAATGACGCGGCGATTGGGGATTTTCTGCTGTTTGGATTGAACTATGACAATGCCACGACGACGTATCGCGCCATTCAGCGGCTGCCGCCGGCGCATAGCCTGAGCTTTTCCGCCAGCGGATTGAGGCTCCGGCGGTACTGGGTGCCGCCGACGGTGGGGCCGATCCGCTATTCGAATTCGAAGGATTACATCGATCATTTTCAGGTTTTGCTGCGGGAAGCGGTCACGGACCGGCTGCGCACCGAGCGAGTGGGAATTCTTTTGAGTGGCGGGCTGGATTCATCATCGGTGGCGGCAGTGGCCCGGGAAGTGTCGTCGAAGAGCACGCAATCAACTGATATTAGGGGATTTACGTCTGTCTATGATTCGCTGATTGCGGACCGGGAACGGGAGTATGCGCAAGAAGTAGGGGAGTTCCTGCGGATACCGATGAAGTTCACGGAGCTGGATGGGGTCCAGCTGTTTGACGGGTGGGACGACCCCGAGATGAGTTATCCCGAACCCATTGATAGTCCTTTGTTGGCCGGATTTTATGAATCGTGCCAAAGTATTTCTCCGGATTGCCGGGTTGTATTGTCAGGCGAGGGTGCGGATAACTTGATGGACTTTCAGATGTGGCCGTATGCCGAGAGTATGCGGCGAAATGGCGAGTGGCGGCGACTGGCTTCGGAGATGGCAAATTATTTGTGGGTGCGGCCGTTCCCGTGGCGAGGGATTCGTGCGCGATATCGGAAACTGATCGGTGAGGATGAAGAGATGGCGGGATTTCCGCTGTGGCTGCAGGCGGACTTTGCAAAGCGCTTGAATCTGGAGCCGCGTTGGCGTGAATTGAGCGAGCATCCTGTGCCGCCGAGCAGGCATCCTATTTTGCCGAAAGCCCACGCCTCTCTTACCCTGCCACAATGGACGCATATGTTTGAAACCGAAGATCCGGGAGTGACGCAATTTCCGGTGGAAACGCGCTACCCTTTTCTGGATTTGAGGATCGTGAACTATTTGCTGGCGCTTCCGCCGTTCCCGTGGTTCTTTCAGAAGATGCTGCTGCGCGAAGCGATGGCGGGGCAGATTCCGGAGCGAGTGCGCGTGCGCCCGAAAACGCCGCTGCAGGGGGATCCACTTTCCGCGCAGGTAAAGAGAAACGGAACGGAGCGACTGAAACAAATACCGTGGAGCAAGAATTTGAATCGTTATATCGAGCGCTCTGCGCTAGAGGCGCCGCATGATAAGATGAACGCCGCGCAAGTCAGTGCGAGCTTACGGCCTTACTGCCTCAACATTTGGTTGCAGTCAGCGCGAAGAGTTCGGTATAAAATGCATGCGGAGGCTAGTAATGGGTAAGCCCGTGGAGCGGGAGCCAAAAAAGCCGTATACGAAACCGAAGCTGACCCTTTACGGGACGGTGCGGGAATTGACGCACAAAGTAGGAGGGCGCGGCCACCAAGATAAGGTGGGAGGGAACCCAGTGAGCAACAAAACTTCGTTCGGTTAACGGGCACATATCCCCGCCGCGACCTCAAAAGATTTCAGCAACGATTCGTTAAAACATTGAACGTACACAATTCTCTACAAGCGGGTTACCGGTTCAGTATCTGCATTGGCTCTCTATTCCGTCTTCGGCCTGCTCCTCCACTCTAATTTGCCTCTCCCCGGAGTGGTGCCTATTCATTCAGCGGCAAGTTCGATCGATATTAAACTCCACCTGGGAGATTCCCCATACCACGAACGAAGAGACTCATCTCCTCAGGAGGAACTGGCCTATGCGGGCGCTTATTCCCCAGAAACTCGCGGGCCGGGTGTGCGGGTATGGCGAGTAGCGAAGGGTGAATTCTTGCGCATTGCATACGCCGATGGCACACAGTTCTGGCTGGATGCAAAACGGAAAGCACTCTGGGCGGTGTGGCCCGAATCGTTGTCTCTCGAAGATGCGGCATCCTATCTGTTGGGACCGATCCTTGGGTTTCTGTTGCGGCTGCGTGGCGTTACCTGCTTGCATGCCAGCGCCGTGGCTTTCAAAGACCGCAGTATTGCCTTCGTGGGCGCGGCGGGGTCGGGGAAATCGACAACCGCGGCAGCCCTTGCGCAACAAGGCTACGGAGTCCTCTCTGATGACATCGTCGCGCTTGTAGAACGAAAGGGCGTGTTCCACGTCATGCCAGCCTATCCCCATCTCTCCCTTTGGCCTGATTCGGTGAAGGCACTCTACGGTTCATCGGAGGCGCTCCCGCGATTCATCCCGGATTGGAATAAGCGTCGCCTGGACCTGGGAAAACAAGGCACGCGGTTTGAAAACCGCCCTCTTGCGCTGGGAGCCATATATATATTGGAGGAAAGGCGTCCGGATCCGGCGCCATATTTGGAGAGGATGCCGCCGCAGAAAGCGCTCCTGGCTCTTGTGGCGGAAACTTACGCTAATAAAATCCTCGACCGCGAAATGAGGGCAAGTGAGTTTGAGGTGCTAGGCCGGTTGGTTACGTCGGTTCCTACCCGACAGGTCTACCCTAATGTGAGCGCAAGCAAGCTGGCGGAACTCTGCAGGGTTATCCGCGAGGATTTTAATGCGCTTGATCTCTCAAGTTCTGTTTGAAGGAGAATGGGCGCAGGCGGCAACCAATTCTTCCCTCGAAGTACAGAACTTATCTGATAGGATACAAGCGCGATTCCCAATTTGGGACTAGCCTTCCCGAATTGAGGCACTATGTTTGCTGCGTGTGGCATGCTTCCTTCCTCTCCAAGAAACCCAAAATCATATTTGACCGGCGGGGCTTTGCTCTTTTCCGATTCCGGCTTTGTGAAGGAGCAGAGCAAAGGCGGAAGCGGGTCCATTGGGAACGTGTACGACTCGAAGGTATAGGAGATTTCCACAATGAAGACGCGGGGTATTGGGGTAAAGGCTTTGAAGGTTGCATCCGTGATCATGCTGATTTCCGGTCTGTCGTTCCTGGCCTCTTTTCGAGGCTCCGGGAAGAAAGATCGCGAAACGGGCGTAGATGTATCTCGTGTGGCGGCGAGTGGGACATTCGATTCTGCGCGCACGAAACAGGACCCGAAGTGGGCCGAAGCTTACGGCCGATTGCCATTGAGCTTTGAAGAAAACGTCGGACAAGCGACTCGGGAAGTACGGTTCATATCGCACGGAACTGGATATGGGTTGTTCTTGACTCCTCAAGAAGCAGTCATTTCCTTACAGCCATCGATGGCCATGAATCTGTCACCGCTGCACCGCATGGCTTATTTTCGCGCGTTGCGCAAGGCCCGTCAGGCGGGGAGAATGACGGTTTTGCGAATGGGCTTGGAGGGAGCCAATCCCGCAGCGCAAATCGCCGGAGTCGACCGGCTTCCGGCAAAAGTGAACTATTTTATCGGGAATAATCCGAAAGAATGGCGCACGGATGTCCCCGCCTACGCGCGGGTGAAGTATACGAAGATTTATCCTGGCGTAGATCTGTTGTTCTACGGCAATCAGCGCCGTCTGGAATATGACTTCGTGGTGGCGCCCGGCGCCGACCCGAAGGTCATCCAATTGAGCCTGAAGGGCGCACAGAAACTGCGGATCAATTTGCACGGCGATCTAATCATGAGCGTTTCCGGGGGCCAAGTGGCGCTCCAGAGGCCATTGATCTACCAGAATATGGGTGGGGACCGACGGGAAATCCAAGGAAAGTATGTACTCGCGGGCGGCCACAGGATCACGTTTGCCGTCGCAAACTATGATAGGAGCGAGCCGCTCATCATAGATCCGGTGCTGAACTATTCGACGTATCTGGGCGGGAGCGCGAACGGTGATCTTGGTTCGGGGATTGCCGTGGACTCACTGGGAGATGCCTTTGTCACCGGAACAACTTTCTCAACGACGTTCCCATCAACGCCTGGAGGATTCGGCGCGGGCGATACCAACGGAGTTGCTTTTGTAACAGAGATCAATCCCACAGGTACCGCACTCCTCTACACAACTTATTTAGGTGGAACGGGCGGCGATTTTGGCTTCGGGATCGCACTGGATAATTCCGGTAGTGGCGCGAACCCTGGCGGAAATGTCTATGTAGCCGGAGAGACATTTTCGACGGACTTCCCGACCAATGGTTCGGTTACCCCTCTTAAGGCGGCAAGTGCGGGCGCGTCCGCGGGAACCAGCTTCATATCCAAGATCAATCCGGCGGCGAGTGGCATAGCCTCGCTTGTTTATTCTTCGTATCTGGGAGGAACTGGCGGAACCAATTCCGATGTAGCAAATGGTGTTGCGGCCGACGTGAATGGCAACGCTTATGTGACTGGACTTACGTCTGCGTCTCCTGGGACGACTGCGGCGACCTTTCCTATTACGGCAGCAAGTGCCTTTCAAACGACCCTGGGAACCACGGATGGAAATGCGTTTGTTACCAGAATCAATACAACACAATCGGGAAGCAATTCGCTGGCCTACTCAACATACCTGGGTGGCAGTGGAGCTAATGCAACAACTTCAGGTCTGGGCTTCGGCGAGCTCGGGCAAGGAGTGACGGTAGACGCCTCCGAAAATGCATACGTTACTGGCATAACAACGTCCACAGACTTTCCGACGACGAACACGAATGCGTTTCAGAAGAATACGGCACCTCCTGCAGCCGTTGCCAACGGAACCGTATTTGTCTCGCGAATCGACACGTCAACTACGAAAGCTCCAGCCGCATCCTTAGTCTACTCGACGTACTTGGGAGGTGAAGGCGTAGACGAGAGTACGAAGATCGCGCTAAAGCCGGGCAGCACCGTGGCCTACGTCACAGGCGTGACCACCTCGCTCCTATTTCCTACATTTCCTACGGCTGCGCCCGGGCCGTTCCAAACCACGGGCACGACGGGAGGCACTGCATTTGTGAGCCTCATTGATACGCAAAATGGTCCCCTATTGTATTCCACATTCCTTGGCCCTGCGGCTACAACAGCATTCGACATCGCGGTTGACGCTGCGGGCAACGCCTATGTCGGAGGGGGGACGAATGCCTCCACTTTCCCGGTGACTCCAGGTGCATTTCAGCCGGCATTTGCCGCAGGGGCGCAAGGCGAGGGATTCGTCTCGAAAATTAATCCCGGCGGCAATGGCGCGGCAGACTTGGTTTATTCGAGTTTTTTCGGCGGGAGTGGAATCGCTGGTGGTCCGGACAATGTTAACGCCATTGCCGTCGATAGTCAGAATAATGCTTACATCGCTGGAGCAACCTTTTCCTCGGCAGCCACGTTCCCTGTTTTTCCCGCTGGAGCGTTCCAGACAAGCCTGCCCGCCGGGGACGCTTCGGCCGCGTTCATCGCCAAGCTGACGCTAATTCCGACGCTGGTGGTGAGCCCGACAAGCCTTAACTTTGGAACGGTAAACATGCCGAACACGAGTCCGGCACAGACGGTGACGCTGACGAACAACACGAATGCGACCATAGCATTCACCAGCACCACGATTCCGGTGCTGACGGCGACTCCCGCGGCGGCGGCAACGGACTATGTGGTTTCGGCTAACACGTGCGCGGCCGGGATTCCCGCTGGAGCGTCTCCTGCCAATCAGTGCACCGTCAGCGTCACGTTCACGCCATCGGTCGTGGGGGCGGAAACGGCAACGCTGCTGCTGACCGACGGCGACAGCACCAGTCCGCAATCCATTTCCCTCAGCGGGACGGGGGCAGCGGCCGGATCGCCTGTAGTCGGGCTTGCGCCAACGCCCCTGCCCTTCGGCAACCAATTGGTGAACACGACGAGTGCCGCGAAAACCGTGACACTCACAAATACCGGAAGTGGCCCCTTGACGATCAATTCCATCGCGGCTTCGGGAGATTTTGCCGAGACGAGCACGGGCGCAACGGCGTGCCCGATCGGACCGGCGACCTTGGCCGCGGGAGCGAATTGCGTAATCAGCGTGACATTTACGCCGACGGCAGTGGGGACGCGCGCGGGAAACCTGACGGTCACGGACAACGCTGGCGGTAGCCCGCAAACGGTCCCGCTTAGCGGAACCGGCATCGCTCCTGGGGTGGGACTTGCGCCAACGCCCTTGCCCTTTGGCGGGGAAATGCTGACGACAACTAGCGCGGCGCAGCCTGTGACGCTTACGAATACGGGAACTGCCCCGCTGACGATCAATTCCATTACGGCTTCGGGAGATTTTGCCGAGACGAGCACGGGGGCCACAGCGTGTCCGGTCAGCCCGGCGACGCTGGCGGCCGGAGCGAATTGCGTGATCAACGTGACGTTTGCGCCGACGGCAGTGGGTGCGCGCGCGGGAAACCTGACAGTCACGGACAATGCCGCAGGGAGCCCGCATACGGTTCCACTGACGGGAACCGGATGGGACTTCAGCCTGGCGGGGCCGGCGCAGGCGCCGCCAGCGATAACAACTGCAGCGCCGGGCAAGTTCAACATAACCATGACACCGCTGGGCGGCTTCAACCAGAATGTGGCGCTCACTTGCGCGGTAACACCGGCTGCGGCGGATGCAACGTGCACGGTGGCTTCGCCAGTGAAGGCTGCTGACGGCGTGACGGTGCAGAGCGCGGCGGTGATGGTGACGACCACAGCGGCGATGATGGTGCCGCCAGGATCGGTGCCGACTCCTCCCGTTTCCATACGGCAGGTGGTGCCGGTGATCCTGGCTCTTCTGCTGCTGCTTCTGCTGCCCAGAACCAAGCGGCTGCAAGTGCGATTGGGGATGGCGGGGGCGATGCTGCTGCTGGTGATTCTGGCCGGCTGTTCTGGGCCGGGAGCGCCGGTCACCCAGCCCATTCCTGCTGTGCTGACGATAACCGGGACGACCAGTGGCACACCACCGGGCGTGGTGAATCATCAGGCCGTGGTTAATCTGACCATCAACTAAAGACCAGGGGGAAGAAAGAGATCGCGCGCGCTGCAACTCGGCGCGCGCGATTTTGTTTTTGGAGTCCAATAAGAAAATCGCCACTGCGGCAAGACCAAGCGAAGCGAATTGCGCAAGGTCAGGATTTGCCAGAGCGGCTGTATTTGCGGGCGAGACGAAAGGGGCGGCGGAGGGAGGCGAGGAATCCGCGAGGGCTTTCACCGGGGCCTGGCTGCCAGTCTTCCTCGGTGGGAGAGAGGGAAAGCCGCAGGAGATAGGCGGGGGCGGAAAGGAAGCCGCCGCGCATGCGCAGACGGAACAGGGCGCGTTCGAACAGGCCAGGTGGCGCGCAGCCGGCGGCGGGCAGCCAGTGGAGAATTTGTTCGGCCAGGTGAGCGGACTGCTTGTCCGCTTCGACGATCGCCGTCGTTTCCGCGGGCAACTGCAGTTTCAGCAACTTTTTGGCTAGGCTCAGGCCGGTATGCAGCATGCGCTCCGCTCCGACTTCTTTTGCGGATTCGGCCACGTGGGGCCAATCGATGGCGGTTTGGCGATTGACGAGCGCGGCGACATCGGCGATCCAGATCAAACGCTCCCAAAAATGTTTTGCGCCGTGGATGCAGATGAGGACGAGTTCGTCTTCCACGCAGAGAGCGGGAGCGTCGTGCGCGTCAAGGCGCACGCGGATTTGGCGTTCGAAGAACTCTTCGAGAGGCAGCCGGCGAGGGAAATAGCGGAGCGTGAAATCGTTGTGCAGCTCAACGAGCAATTTCGCGTCCGGCTTGGAGAAAAGATATTGTCCGGGAATCTTCCCGGAGTCGATGGAGGCGAGGGAAACGGCGGCCTGGTAGCCGGCGGCGATCATCAATTCGGTGGCGCGGCGGATGTCGCGCTGGCGGACGAGCAGGTCGAGATCGCCGTAGCTGCGCATCGCAGGGTCGCCGTAGGCCTGGACCGCAAGCACCGGCCCCTTCACAACCAGCGCGCCGATGGCTTTCGATGCAAATCGATCCAGAAGGTGGAAAAGCTCCGCGGTCATCCGGAGCGAAACAAATGTTTGCGCACGCTGCCGGTCGCGAAGGGCCTGGAGGGTTTCCGCAGGGATGAAACTCGCGTCCAGTTCACGCAAACGTGCCGCGAGGTGGCCCGTAACTCCGTGGTCCTCCGCAAGCGCGAGCAGGCGGGCCCAGTCCGCGGGGCGGATGAGCTCGGCGATGCGGCGCAGATCAGGTTCCGGAGACGCGCATTCAAGCAGCAGAGGCCACTCGCTCTGGAACGAACCTGGTTCGAAAGGAGGCAAGACTTCTCCGTGACGATTCAAACCGTAGTGTACGTGAACGGGAAGCTTTTTTCGCGCCAGGAAAGTCGCTAGAAAGAGTACGTAGAGACCGGAGTCCTTTTATTGCTAGCTGCGCGTGCGATGGCTAGAGATGTCCGGTTTGCACTGTGGCTAGCCGCTACTTCTGCCCGCCAAGAGCACATGAAACATCATCGGAAAGCTGGCAGATTTGTCCTATGACCCTCCTTGCCCGTTCATCGGACATGCCCGCGATGTGGACCATGAATTGCGGTTCACTGTTTTCGTTCATCATGCCAGTGATAGCCTGAAAATCGTGTCTCAGAGAACCATTCGGAAAATCGCCCTTGTAAATGCTTCCGAGCCCGGTGTCGTGGTACATGCTCGTCAGCTTCTCTTGAGGTGTGCCGGAACTTAGGGCCAGAAAACGAACGGCCTTGCGAAGATGTTCTGAACACCGCCCTAGTTGTTCTTTCATCGCGGACCTTTTCTTTCGTATACCGGCGTCTATCCTGTTCTCATGTCGAGTTCGCAACTCTGTCCCGACAGTTCATTGGCGCCTTGCGGGATTGGAAGGCGCGTCGCATCACAACGGAATGCCCGCTTTCAATCTTAGCGGTCTTCATCATGCCCGCGATTCGTATTCACCTCGTTGCCACGGAGGTGATGCTTTTTGTGCCTGTGAACTATGGGCGTGCCTGAAATGAAGTGAAAAGGCGCGTCAACACCACCTGCACTATTACACACGCCACCGATGACACCGTATAACATAACTATGGCACTATTCGTGCCATCATTGCTTACGCCAGGGATTCCGACAACGGGATTGTCTTCACCTATGGCGGCGAATACAGCCCATTCAGTTGAGCTGACTTGAGTCGCGCTAAGGTCCGTGTTGCTAGCCGTGGTGTACAAATCTGCTGAAAAACCTTGGAGGAAAAGAGTAGTTGGGGCGCCGTAGGGGTCCAGACCTTCTGCAAACATATATTCGTAAACGCCTGACTGACTGGACTTATTAGGGTTGATAGTCAAGGGGTTTACAACGCCGTCAGTTGTTGCAAAGCACGGAAGGCTGTTGAACGTCGGGTTGGAAGCAAGGGCTACCGTGCCAGAAATCTGACCGGGTGCGGGCGGCGTACTAAACGTGATTGTCGCGTTCACCGTGGAGTCAAATGCTGACCCATTGGCGGCAGCCATCCCATCCAGTGAGCCAGAAGCTGAACCAGATGAAAGTGTGGGCAGAAATGTGGCAACGAAGTTACCAGGAGTAGTTACTGTCGCGAGGCTGCAGGCCGAAGCATCTCCCACGGCGTAATAGGTTCCCGTCATTGCAGGTATCAACAAGGAGGAGTCGCCAGGCACAGCTGTGAGGGGGTCGTATGTGCCAGTATAAATAAATGAAAGATTTGGCGCCAATCCCAGATTGTTGACGGTGATGGTGATCTGATAATTGTTTCCGCCCAACGCAACCCAGGTGGGAACAACATTATAAGATTCGACATCAGGAACGCACATAGAGTTGGTGAAGCTTCCAGGCGTATTGCCTGTACCGTCGGCTTCCAGAAAAATGGAGAAGCCCCCGGGGTACTGATCGGCTTGAGCAGAGTTGTCTCCGCTCGTGTGGACTATTTCCCATCGGCCGACGGCGGGGGATTCAGCCGTGATCGCGTTAGTGTCCAGCGTCACAGCGCCTGTGAGCGCAAAGACCCGTCCGTTAATACTCGCGCCAGCGTTGATGGTGTCGCTGACCTTCGCAAGAATGCTTCCCGCAAAAGCGGTGTTGGTGCCGACAGTGGCAGAGCTGCCGAGCTGCCAGAACACATTCCCAGCCATCGCGCCATTGGCCAGGATGACAGCAGAATTGCTCGCTGTCGTAAGCGTGCTTCCAATCTGAAAGATGTACACACCCTTGCCACTGAGCGTGAGGGTTCCCGTTAACTGCGCCGAAGCACCAAAACAATAAACGCCAGGCGAGAGCGTGACTGCGGCGGGACTCGTGCCCAGAATCTGCCCGCTCAAGATGGTTCCGCAGGGTTGGGCCACCAGCGCCGCATATGCAGTGCTCGCATCGGCGTGAGCCGCGGAAGCGGCTGCAGGGCCCACGATTGTCCCTCGAGAGACTGTCCCCGGAGGAAAGCCCGTTACTGCTGTGCCTGGACTCACACCTATATCTCCGGTGACCACAGTTGCGCCCGTGCTTGTGACCGTTGTGGCGCCCAGGACGCCGAAGCTCTGAGCAGAAGCAAGTGGTGGCGCCGATTGCCCCCATGCCAAGCTGCCCATACTCATCATGCAAATGACCAACAAAAGCCTTTTCATTTTGAAGCTCCTTGCCTGCATTTCATTTTTCCCCTAGCTTCTAGTGCGGGCGGAGCCCAGACCATCGCTTAACGCAGTATTTCGTTACTTCCCTCGTTTGAAGGCAATAGACGGATGGTGGGGAGCGCGAGTTCACCAGTCGATTAATAGTTAAGCAATTGTTACGCCAATATTTCCATATCATCTAACGTGCACACAATAATAGCCTTAGGACAGAAATGCCGGGAATGTTATCGCCGACTGCGGAGGCCACGTGGGTCGAATTGTGCCATATTGGTCCTTGGAGAGAGCGGCTCCTTGTTGCAGGAGTTGAAACCTTCGGCAGACAACGTCGTCATTCAATCGAACAACAAATCGTGGCGTAGAGAAAAGCCTATTCCATTGAGGCGATCAGAAGGCAAGTATGTGAAGTCTCTAAGAAACGATACATTCAGACCAAGAGAATGAGCGCGTCGCTACTCGTGTTTTCGAGGTGTGGGGCCTATCCGTCGAGACTCCATAGCGTGTCAATAACAAACCAGCCCGGATCTGCCATATTCAAGCAAAGTGAGAGGAGCTTGCACGATGCGGCTGAGTTCGTTGTTATCCTATGTCGGGGACCGTGTTCACGGTTCTCCCGTCAGTGTTCGATCTTAGCAGCAGCAAAAGACACCGGAAAAATTTCGCGGAACTATGGTGCGGGGCGCATCGTTGCAAATCGTGGTGCAAACAGACGCCGCGGGATGTACGACGAGCTCCGCCAACGCCAGCCTAACCGTGCAGTATACAGTGCAGTAGCTCACTCGAAGCGTGACGTTCAGTTACTGGCTCGCCCAGAAAAGGAATAGTCCTACTCTCAGTTTGAATCCGAACTATTTATCACGCGATTTGATATATCTGGAACTCTATTTTCCGGTGGCGGCGGTGAGACTGTCGTCGCCGCGGCCACGGCGGCGGACGTCAATGCCGAGGCGCTTGATCTTCTGGTTCAGAGTGGAGAGCGGGATGAGGAAACGCTCGGCGGCTTCCGTCTGGTTCCAGCCGGTGCGCTCAAGCATGTCCATGATGATGCGGCGCTCAATCTCGTCCATGATCTGGAACAGCGAGGGCTGAGGATTGTCCGCGGCGGAACGCGATCCGGGCTCGCCGGGGAGCGGCGGCATAAATTCGGAAAGTTGCAAGCGCACGCCCCGCACGATTTCCTTGCTGCGAATGCTTTCCGGCAAGAGATCGACGTCCACGCGCTCTTGGGTGGAGAGAACGACGGCGCGTTCAACGACATTTTCGAGTTCGCGGACGTTACCGGGCCAGTCGTAGTCCATGAGCAGCTTCATGGCGGCGGCGGTGAATTGGCGCACAGGCTTGGCGTTGTCGAGGCAAAAGCGTTCGAGGAAGTGCGTCAATAAGAGGGGCACATCCTCGCGGCGGTCGCGCAGCGGGGGAATCACAAGATGGATCACGTTCAGGCGGTGGAATAAGTCCTCGCGGAAGCGGCCTTCGCGCACGAGGGTAAGGAGATCCACGTTGGAGGCGGCGACGATGCGGACGTCGACTTTAATTTGATCGGTGCCGCCGAGGCGCATGAACTCGCGCTCCTGGATGACGCGCAGAAGCTTGGCCTGGGTTTCTGGGCTGATGGTGGCGATTTCGTCGAAGAAGATGGTGCCCTGGTCGGCGACTTCGAAGAGACCTTTTTTCGAGGCGACGGCGCTGGTGAAGGCGCCCTTCACGTGACCGAAGAGCTGGGATTCCAGAAGGTCGACGGGAATCGACCCGGTATTCACGGGGACGAAGGCTTTGTCGGCGCGGGTCGAGGCGGAATGAATGGCCTTGGCGATAAGTTCCTTGCCCGTGCCGCTTTCGCCGCTGATGAGAATGGTGGAGCGCGACGGAGCAACTTGCGTGACCAGGTCGAACAACACGTGCATCTTGTCGCTCTTGCCGACGATATTGGGGAAATTGAAGCGCTGCTTGAGGGCGCGCTTGAGCTGGAGATTTTCATCGCGAAGGCGACGGGATTCGACGGCCTGGGCGACTTGCGCGAGCAATTCGTCGTTGGACCAGGGCTTGGTGATGTAATCCATCGCGCCGTTTTTGAAGGCGGCGCGCGCCATGTCAATCGAGCCGTAGGCGGTGATCAGAACGACGGAGAGCTGCGGGTCGCGGCGATGAATTTCTTTCAGCATGTCCAGGCCGTTGCGGTCCGGCAGGCTGACGTCCAACAACAGAAGATCGTAGGGATGCTGCTCGAGCTTCGCGAGGCCGGATTCGCCGGTCTCGGCACTAGAGACTCCGTAGCCTTCGCTCTTCAGGAGAACTTCGAGGCCTTCGCGGATTTCCGATTCGTCGTCAACAACCAGGATGGACCCTTTAGACATGGACCGCTTTCTTGACAGCAGGAAACTCGACGTGGAAGGAGGTGCCTTTGCCGGGAGTTGAGCGCACGTCAATCTTTCCGGAGTGCTCCTTGATGATTCCATAGCTCACGGAAAGACCGAGGCCGGTGCCGCGGCCGTTGGACTTAGTGGTGAAAAACGGATCGAAAATGCGGTGGATGTGTTCGCGAGGAATCCCGCCACCGGTATCGGCAACTTCGATTTCGACGCTGCCATTGTGCGCGGCAGTCCGCACCTCCAGCATTCCGCCGGCGGGCATGGCATCGCGCGCGTTCAGGAAAAGATTCAAGAAGACCTGCTGTAGCTTATTGGCGGAGCCGCGAACGGGAGGCAACGGTTCACCGAGTTGCTTGACGACCTGGATCTGCGACGTCTTCAGCGGGTGCGCTACAAGAGAAAGGGTTTCTTCGACGACGCGATTCACGTCAATGTCAGTGGCTTCCGCCGCGCCGGTGCGTGAAAAATTGAGCAGGTTGTTGACGATTTCGCTGGCGCGGAAGGTTTGCTTGACGATTTTCTCGATGATGGACTGCCGCGGGTCGCCCTCGGGCATCTGCTTGGCGAGCATCTGGATGTAATTGGAAATGACGGCCAGCGGAGTATTCACTTCGTGTGCCACGCCGGCGGCGAGAAGACCCAGAGAAGTAAGTTTCTCCGTCTGAGACATTTGCTCTTCCATACGTTCGCGTTGCGTCACGTCGTCGAAGAGCAAGAGACGGCCGATGCGTTCGCTCGATTTGCTGACCAGCGGCGCGATGGAAACGTTGAGCGTAAGCGATTTTCCTTGATGCTGAAGTCTCTGTTTATAGATGCCGGTGATCTGCTCTTCGTCGCCGCGGGCGGCAATTTCGCGCGCCAATTCCTCCGGTAGAAGCGAGCTGAGCTGGCGACCGACGGCTTCCTGGCGAGCCACGCCGAAGAGCTGCTCCATGCGCGTGTTCCAGGATTCGACGATGCCGTCGAGATCCACGGCCAGCACGCCAACGTTCAAAGACTCAACGATGTTTTCGCTGAAATCCTTGAGGCGGGCGATTTCCAGGGCTTTTTGTTCCAGCGAGGTGTAAAGCTGCGCGTTATCGAGAGCCACGGCGACGTAGCCCGCAATCGTTTCCACGAGCTCGACGTCATCGCTGGAGAGAAAATCGCCGTCAACCGTTTTGCCGAGACCGAGAACAGCGACGGTATGCTCGCGAATGCGGCATGGGACGTAGTAGTTGAGATCGAGCTGTTCGAGCGTGCGGCGAACGGGTTCGCTGACGTCTCTCGCCGCACGGGGCGACTCAAAAAAGAGTGCCCCGCGGGCGAACTCGGGCCGGGCCGGCTCGAGGAAGCCAAGATCCAGCGATTCGGAAAGGCGCACGCCCATGGAGCGGGCGAGGCGCATGCGGCCGGGCTGGAGCGGGTCTTCAATGAAAATGGCCAGACGGTCGACCAGCAACGTTTGAGAGACGCGGTCCATGACCGAGCCCAGCATGGGATCGAACCGGACTTCGTTTGTGAGCGCGCGGCCGAACTCGATGAGCGTGCGGCGGTAGTCGAGCCGGTCGCGGTAAAAAAAGCGGTCCAGGCGCGCCTGAATCCATTCGCGGAAGGGTTGGAACAGGAATGCCGCAATGACGATGGCGATCATGCCGCCGACGGGGCCGGTGGTCTGGGCGTGGAAGATAAACGCCATCAAGGCCACGAGAGCGAAATAAACGGCCGCGACACCTGCTGTCGCCGCGGTATAGGCCAAGCCGCGCTTGAAGATGATGTCCACGTCCATCAAGCGGTAGCGAATGACGGCGTAGCCGAAACACAGCGGGATCAGCACCAAGCTCAAGACGGAGAGCTTCATCCACGGATGCGATTCCACGTCCACGTTGAAGACCAGCGGCAGGATATAAAGAAGCGAAACGGGCAGAACGCCGATCAACGTTCCGCCGGTGAGCCATTTCAACTGTTGGCGGAGAACGCCGGAGGGTGACTCGCGGTAGCTCTTGTAGAAGACAAGCCCTGCAGCCAGGAAGCAGGCCGCGAGAAAGCTGAATTCGATTTTCGTAAGTACGATGTAAGCGCCCAGCCAGGGCACAAAACCACCCACATTCAGCGCCGTACTCACATGAATCAGAAGAATGACGAGAGGCAACAGGTAAACGGCCAGGAGTTTCGACGAAGAACGAATGGTGGTTTCGGTTCGTCCCGGAAAAACCAAAGCGAAATGGAGCAACAGGGCGGGCGCCAGCAAGCGCGCGGCGATTTCGACCCAATAGACTTCCCAATCGAAAGTATCCAGCTTGCCGCTAAAGTGGAAGGACCAGAGAATGAAGGAGACGAGGCAAAAAACGTAGAAGTGCACGGCGCGCGGTGCGTTCCAGCGGCGAACGAAAATGAACAGCCCTATGAAGAGATAGAAGAGGCCAACGATGCGAAGATAATTTTCGGTTGCGAGGGGCTTTTCGGCGCCGGCGGTGATGAGGGGCGTCTCGAATTCCTGACCTCCGCGCGCGAGGCTGTAGCGCACCTCGTTCCAGAGGCCAGCGCGATCCAAGCGGCGGGCGACTTCCGCGGCTCTGCTAACGGTGGCGCTATTGATGGAGAGGAGTACGTCGCCGGCGCGAATGCCAGCGCGAGTTGCAGGAGAGTTCGGCGAAACCTGCCGGGCCTGAACTCCATGGTCGGTGTCCAGCCAGGCCACCCCGTCGTAGACCACATCGAAACGGCTGCGCTGGTCGAAATTGATGATGGCAAAAATGATGGCCGCCAGCGTGGCTAGCGCTAGCACGACGGCCCCGAGGCTGACTCGCAAATTTTGCTTCATAGCCTGACCAGGCAGGGGGACACTCCACCGCCCAGAGTTAAGTGCAAACCAATGTCCAATGTTTGGTAGATGATAGCTCGCCGAACTCTAGCCTCTTCAACATGTTACAGGAGCAGAAGGCTGGAAGACCCTGCTCAATCCAGTTTCTGGAAGGACAAATACAGCTTTCGAGAGCCCCAGAATAGCCTAAAACTGCAAACTCAATCCGCCCCGGAAGGTGCGAAACGTGGGGACCAGGAGGAGCCGGCCATCCCTGCTATTCGCGGAGGCATAGCCTTGCGCCAAGAGATTGTCGCAGTCGGCAATGGCCTCCCACCTTCCCAGAGCGAATTTCGGCAAAGGCTGACGGACGCTCAAATGGAAGTAAGGGTCCATCTGGTATATAGACTCGCCATAGGGATCGACACGTGAAATGGCCGGGCCGCTAATCCATTTGTAGCCGGCCAAGACCCTGGTGTGCATACGCGGCACTTTCCCGGAAATACTCGCCCCGAACGAATGACGCGGAGCGGTACGAAGCATGTCACGGAGTACGTCCTCCGGAAGATCCGAAGTAGTCAGGGCTCCGCCAAACGAGTAGATGGCGGTGAATTCCGTATCCCCGTCCAGTTTCTCGCGAAACGCGGCGCGCGTTCCCCAACTGCTCGAAGAGCCGCCGTCGTAGGCAAAGCCGTTGGAAAAATAATCCTGGAAATAATCGGACGTGGGCAGGTCGCTGCCGCGGCCGAAGACGGCCACGTGGCTGTTGTCGTCGTGGAAGGCTGCGACTTGCAACTTGCCGCGCGCGCCGACTTTTCGTTCTGCGGCGATCTCCTCGTGCCAGCCGCTTTGCAGAACTGGGCGGCCACTGTGCCACAACAGCGCGGGGAAAGCGTCCAACTCATTCAGCGCGGCCACGAGCTCGCCGCCTTGCTCGGAGTCAGTGGTTTCGAGCGGAGTCAGTCCCGCGGGCATGGAGGCAAAAATCAGCGCGGCACTCCACTCATCAGAGAAGCGCACATTGAGCTCGGCGCGCGGACGCAGCGAAGAAGCAGCGGATCCTAGCCCGACCAAAACGTATTCGCCGCCATAGCGCAGGGCGACGCGATTGCCAAAAGCGATGGAACCACCCTGGTCGAGGCGCACGCCCCGGAACGTCGGCCCATCGGGGCCCAGGCGAGCTTCGCGCAAAACCAGCGCAGTGTGCGGGCCTGCACCGAGCGTGCCAGTCGGCAACCATACCGTGGCGATGCCGCCGCTGGGCGCATCTTCGTCATAACTCATCTGCCCGGCAAAAATGACGCTACCGGCGCCGCCTAGCTTTTGATCGTAGGCCACCGAAGTGGCCGGAGCCGAGGCAATCGTAGAAGCCGAAACCGGACGGAGCGCGCCATCGGTAAATTCCATGCGAAGCCGCGGCGCACGGGGAATGCTGGACTCCACGCTGACCGTGGAAGCACTGAGCGTATCGCCGTCCACCCATTCCAGAACGGGGCGCGTCACGGAAGCAGAGCGCAACACCCACTTCCAATCGTCAGAGTCCACCGCGGTGTTCGAAGGAGTGCGGCGCAATTGATCGAGCGAGGCAAACATGGATTGGAGCTCGATGCGAACGACAGTGGTCACATTTGCGCTGATCTGAATATGTTTTTCGAGGCTGGGAAGGAAACCGGCAAGCGTCACGCGGACGGTATAAAAACCAGGTATGAGCTTGTCACCGCGAAAAGCGCCTTGCGTGTTGGTGAGGAAGCCATGCGCGATGGCCGTGCCGGCGGATTCCGCAATCAGTTGCACACTCGCGCCCATCTGCGGCGTTCCCGCAGCGTCGCGAACGATTCCTGCAAGCTTGCCCGGGACGAACTTCGCTTGCGCGGCCGCCGGTTGCGTCGCGAAGGACGAAACCATGGCGGTCAGGATGAGGGCCCCCAGGAGTCGGAGCCTTTCCTGTTTCACGTCGTCTTACCTCCCCGGTGCAGCATTAGCCGCGGCTTTTACTTCGAGCGGCGCCTTCACCGTAAACTCTGCCGTGCGAGAAATGGTCTGTTTCGAATGCGTGTCCGTGGCGTTGACTTCAAGAGTGTACTTGCCGGGCGTCAGGGTGGCGAGCGGGAGCAGGCGTTCGATGGTGACCTGGTCGCCGGTCTGTTTCATGTCCGTCGAGGTTTCCTTGAACTGCATGATCTGCTCGGCGCCCTTCTTCACGGTGTATTGAAAGGTGGCGTCGGATTTGTGCGTGGTGTCATCGGACTTCAGGTTGTAGACCTGCATGTAGATGCCGAGTTTGTCGGCGGTTGTGAAATCGCCATCCAGACGCGGGCGAACTTTCGAAGAACCCAGAACGAATTGACCCGAACCGATTTGCTTCGCGGGAACATGTTCGATCTGATCGGCGAGGATTAGCGAACTGGCCTCCAGCTTTTCATCCTCATAGCGCGGGACAGCGAGACGGCTGTTCACTACGCCGACGTTTCCACTCTGCACGTCCTTGATCACGATATCCAGGCGATAGAGTCCTGGGCGCAGAGGAACGGCCTTTTGATAGATGGATTGCAGCTTCAGCGATTGCTGGTAGAGCGAATCAGGAAAATCGCGGCTCACGGAATCCTCAAAGGTCTGGACCACGCGACCCGTCAAGGTGGTGACGCGGCCAAAGACATTGAGGGTTGCGGAGTGAATGCCATCCTTCGACTGGTAGGTGAGTTGGCCGTTGGGGACCTGCACTGTCACCGGGACGAGCACAGTGTCGTTCGTCACCTTCAAATAATCCGTGCGCCAGGTAAAGTGAACCTGGTCGCGCACGATGCGCGAAGTTACGACGGCCTCGAGATCCTTGAATTTCACTTCGGGTGGTTTATTCACCTTGGAGTAGAGATCGAGGCGGGTGAACTCATTCATGCTCTCGGGCGTGCCGCCAAGTGACGTGGGCATGGTCGTACCATCGGAACGCGTGAAGCGATCCGCCTTCGAGGCCATTCCCATCTCTTCCATCAAGCTCAAGCCTGCACCCGGCACGTGCAAGAGGGCGTCTTTTTCGCCCGGATCCATGGTCAGGTGATACTCGCCGGAACCGCTGGGATCGACGAATTCGAGAATGATGTTTTCCCCGATGCCCTCCAGATAGCGCCAGCGCCAGGTTTCCCATGGGTAGGTGGTCGTCGAACCGCCGCCTTCTTCCATCGGCCGGTCATACGTGCCGCCCGTGGGATGCGCGTCCACTTCATCCGCTGGACCCCACATGATGTACATGCGGCCGCGGTCGGTCTTCCACCCGGGGATGCCGGAAGCAAAATGCTCGTTGGCGTAGGCGATGCGGCGGTAGTGCTCTTCTTTAAAGTCGTTATCGGGAAGATCGGGATTGCTGCTGCGGCGCAGCCAGAACTGCTCGATAAACTGCTCGCGTTCCTCGTTGGTGTCCAATTGAAGGAAGGCGTTGCGCTCATCCGGAGAGATGATGTAGGTGACGTCTTCGGTCAGCCACTGCCTGTAGGAATTGTCCAATTCCTTCAGCGTCTTCTTCATTTTCTTCTTGGTATCTTTGGTGAGCTTCTGCGGAACCGGAGGCGCCAAAGGATCTTTCTCTGGTGGAGCTTGCTGGGCAAAGACTTGCGGAACGGCAAGGGCAATGGAAAATACGGAGACAAACAGGCTGCGCGCTACCCGTGACATAAATACACCTCAAGCTCTAGGACGTTGTGATTCTAACCCCCGGACAAGTCCCCCGTCAATCGGCGAATCCCCTGTATTTTGTGACACTTGTCCCCCGGTTTGGGTTAGAGCGCAGCGCATTTCATTTGGTTGCCTGACAAAATTTGACCTGAACGCAAGTACGGGGAATTTTGGGATTAGGCGATGGGGACGGCAATCAGACTGAGGGGGATTTTCTGTCCGGAATCGGTGCGGCAATACCGTGCAGTTTACTGGACGCGCTGAGGCAGGCCGTCGGAGCCCACCAGAGCGTCGAAGATGGCCAGTACATGGCGGCGGTAATCGACCATGCGGGTGAAGATGTCGCGCAATTGAGGGTCGCGCTCCGCTTCGCGATGCCATTTGAGAAGAACTGCGGCGGGAACTTCGATGTCCCTGCGTAACTGGTCCGCGGAATGTCCGCGCAGAAAGAGCCCGTAGAAAAATGCCGCTTCGCGCTGCGGGAAGTCGAGATCCTGCACGACTTCGACGGGAACGAATTGTGGCATCGTGGCCATAGAGAAAAATGCAGTTTACCGAAAAGCGTTGCGGCGTCAAGTAGAACTGCCGTTTAGTTGCCGCGTTCCGGATAACTCCCCCCTTTCCCCGTCGGAAGCAAGTCAGTATCCCTTGGAGCATTCCTGCGACACTCGGGTTGCCCCCGGTTTCTAACCGCCGTAAGATGCTAATAGGTATGGCAAGGTTACACAATTCGGGGAAGGGGTCGCTTGCGGGCAGCACCGTCGGGCGCTTTTTACGTTTTGGCGTGCTGCGCGGGCTGCGCTCCGTTGAAGTTGACCCGGAAGATTTCCGGCGTCACCTGGCCCGTAAATATAAGCTGTGGGTGCCGGACTTCGCGCGGATGCGGGATGTGCCGATCGAGCAACTGGACGCCATCGCGGCGACGCTGATCCGGGACGCCGAGCGCCTGGCGCTTGCCGAGGGCGCGGGATTTGGGCTCGGCGGAATGATTACATTCTTGCCGGATGCCAGCTTCCTGACGGTGATTACGCTGCGGCTGATCCAAAGGCTCTCTTTGCTCTACGGATTCGAGACGCATGGGCGCGATCAGCGGATGGAAATGTGGAAGGCCGCCGCGACTGCCGCGGGAATTGATTACGGCAAGGACCTGGCTGAAAAACAAGTTCTCGAAAAGCTGGCTCCGCGCATTGCCGAACGTTTTGCGGCAAAGATGGGCGCCGAAGCGGCGGAAAAATGGGTTGGCCGGTTGATTCCGCTGGCCAGTTCGGCGATTGGCGGCGCACTCAATTTTTCATTTGTGCGAGGCTGGGGGCGACGCGTACAACGGCATCTCCGTGCAAAGTACCTCGAGGCAAAGCTTGCGTCTGCGCACCAGCCTCCGACGTATACTCCCTCCGAAACTGCGCTCGTTTAGCGGACGCTGGTCACGCAAAATAGAACTTCGAGCGTCTAATTGGCCGTGAGGAAATATCTCCTGCCGCGATTCTTCTTTGCCACCTGTATGCTTACGGGGGCCCTCGCTTTTTCGTTTGCCGCACACGCGCAAGAGAAAGAAAAAGAACAAATCAAAGGAGTGCTGGCGGAGCCCACGGACGCGGAAGAGGTCCGCGCGCAAATCGCGACAGTTGAGAAACTGAAAGCAGTCGTGCCGGACCGCGGCGCGGTGCTTTATTTCCTGGCCGCGGCGAACCAGCATCTGGGAGAAACACGGAAGGCACTCGGCCTGCTCAAGGAATGCGTGACGCTGCGGGAAGGTTTTGACCCGTCGAGCGATCCGGCATTTCTGGGATTGAAAGGGACGAAAGAATTTGACGACATGGTCGCGGCCGTACACCGCGATTATCCCGAAGTGTCACAAGCGCGGCTGGAATACATTACGGAAGAAAAGGATCTAGTACCGGAAGGCCTGGCGTACGACGCAAAGCAAGATCTTTTCTACTTGAGCAGCTTGAACCGCAGGAAGATCGTGAAAATTGATGCGGAGGGACGGACTTCCGATTTCGTTCCCGGCGATCGCTACGGCCTCTTGCCGGTCCTGGGAATCCGGCTTGACCCAACGAATGGGACGGTGTGGGTGGATACGTTCGAGGACGCGGGGCGGACGGAGCTCCTACATTTCGATGCTTCCGGAAAGTTGCTGGGGCGCTACGCGCCGAGCGAAGGTGCAAAGCATGGATTCAATGATCTTGTTGTGCGCAAGAGTGGAGAGATAATCACGACGGACAGCTTGAACAATCGAGTTTTCCGGTTTGACCGGCGAGCGGCTTCGTTCACGCCCCTGGCTGTCTATCGGACGCTTTTTTATCCTAACGGCATCGCGCTGGCGGACGACGACCGGTCGCTGTTTGTGGCGGACGCCGTTGGAGTGGTGAAGATTGACTTGTTCGATGGAACAAGCCGCGACGTTGACCCTGGCCCGCGCAGCACGCTGGCAGGAGCCGACGGGCTCTACTGGCATAACGGCAGCCTGATTGCCGTTCAGAATGGAATTGGCTCTCCGCGCGTCGCGGCATTCAAGCTGTCACCTGACGGGAACCGCGTGACACGGACGATAGTCCTCGAGAATCACACGCAATTCACAATTCTGCCAACAACAGGAGCGATCCGCGGCAACGAGTTCTATTTCATCGCGAACAGCCAGATCGACAATTTGAACGGCGACAAAGTCATGGACGTGACCAAGCTTGCGGTGGTCCGCATCGCGGTGGTGCGATTGCCGTGAGAACCGGGCTGGCAACCGTGAATACAGGCTCAGTTGGAATTTCGATTGCGCCGCCGTAAAGTAGAGCTGCAAGATTTAGGCTGCCTCTGGAGTAAGGAGATGTTTATGCGTGGCATTCGAAACATTCTGGTCAGCGCGGTTTTCCTTGGCCTGGCATTGGGGCTCGCGCTCTTGCCGCAGACTGCGTCATCGAGTTCATCAACGGCCATGAGCATGGAGCAATCCGGAAGCGATGAAGCGGTGCCCGCCTATCATGCGCAGTCCCCTCAGGGCGCGCTCCCAGCGACGATGAGCCCCGAACTGTTCAGTGATCCCATTGTTCAAAATGCGTATGCGGTGGCCGCAAAGATCAAAAAGACGCTTTACCAAGAGCCGTGCTACTGCCATTGCGACCGCAGCCAGGGACACGGGAGCCTGTTCGATTGCTTCGCGAGCCAGCACGGCTCCGGATGCAACATCTGCATCTATGAGGATCTCTACACGTACGAACAGTCGCGCAAAGGAAAAACCGCGGCGCAGATTCGCGCGGGCATCATCAAGGGTGAATGGCAAACCGTGGATGCCACGAAATACCAGCAGCCATTGCCGGCAAAGTGACGCCTAGCAGAACTGCTCTTGGGCGAGTTCCAAGGCTGTGGCCTCGCGCCGGCCCGATGATTTAAACTTTCGCGAAACGAAGTGGCCGCTTCGCGCGTCCCACTGACAGATCCTGAGGCGGTTGGAATCCACAGCGAGTGGCGACTGCCGCGGTTCCGCACGCACTCCAAACAGGGGCAAGCAATGTCAAAACGACTTTTTTCTCGCGGCTGCATCCTCGCGGTTTTGTGCGTAGTAGCGCTCGGTCTTGCGGGCTTCGGCCCGCGCGCGTCCAGGGCAGTAGACAACCCCACTTCGTGGGGCTTCAATACGGCAAATCTCGATAAGACGTGCAAGCCCTGTGACGATTTCTATCAATTCGCCATGGGCGGATGGATGAAGGCCAACCCGATCCCGCCCGAGTATCCGAGCTGGGGCAGCTTCGCGCAGCTTGCGGACAAGAATCAGCAGAATCTGAAGCAAATCCTGGAAGCGGCGGCGAACACCAAGGCGGCGCCGGGCTCGAACGAACAAAAGATTGGCGACTTCTACGCCAGCTGCATGGATACCAGCGCGATCGACGCGGCGGGAACAAAACCCATCGAGCCGGATCTCGCGCGGATCGCGGAAGTCAAAAGTCTCGCGGATCTACAAGCGGAGGCGACACGGCTGCAGGAGAGAGGCGCGAATGTGTTCTTCCGTTTTGGTTCGAATCAGGACGCCAAGGATAGTTCGCAGGTGATTGGCAGCGCGTTCCAAGGAGGGCTGGGGCTTCCGGAGCGCGAATATTATTTGAAAGATGACGAAAAGTCGAAGCACCTGCGCGATGCCTATGAGAAACATGTCGCGAAGATGTTCGAATTGCTTGGCGACCCCGCGGACAAGACCGCTGCGGAAGCCGCGACTATCGTGAAGATTGAAACGACGCTGGCGGGCGCGTCCATGAAAAACACGGACATCCGCGACCCGAACAAGACCTACCACAAGATGATGCTGGCGGAGTTGAAGACGCTGACGCCGAATTTTTCGTGGGAGGTGTATTTCAAATCCATCGGGCACCCAGAGCTGAAGGAAATCAACGTTGGCCAGCCGGAGTTTTTCAAGGCCCTCGATGCGCAGCTGACGGCCACTTCACTGGACGACTGGAAAACGTACCTGCGGTGGCATCTGGTCAACGGCGCAGCGGCCGGGCTTTCCGAGAAATTTGTGGCGGAGGAATTCGATTTTCGGGGCAAGACGCTGACGGGAGCAAAGGAGATTCAACCGCGCTGGAAGCGCTGTGCTCAGTCAACGGACCGAGCGCTAGGCGAGGCGCTTGGGCAAGTCTACGTGCAGAAGTATTTTCCGCCGGAGGCGAAAACCCGCGCACTGGAAATGGTGCACAACCTGATTGCAGCGCTGCGCGACGATCTGCAAACTCTGCCGTGGATGGGGCCGGAGACTCGCACACAGGCCACGGCTAAACTCGAGGCGTTTACCGTGAAGATCGGATACACGGACAAGTGGCGGGATTATTCCGCTTTAAAGATCGATCGCAGGTCTTACGCGGAAAATCAGATTCGCGCGACGGCTTTTGAATTCGCGCGACGTCTGGACAAAATCGGGAAGCCCGTGGATCGCACGGAATGGGGCATGACGCCGCCAACGGTGAACGCCTACAACAGCAGCAGCATGAATGAAATCGTGTTTCCCGCGGGAATCATGCAGCCGCCTTTCTACGACCCGAAGGCGGACGACGCCGTGAACTATGGCGGGATGGGCGCGGTGATCGGGCATGAAATCACGCACGGGTTCGATGATCATGGGAGCCAGTTTGATGGCAAGGGCAATCTGAAAAACTGGTGGTCCGACGAGGATCTGAAAAACTTCAAGGCGCGCGCCGGGTGTGTCTCCGACCAATTTGACAGCTACGTCGTGGACGGGGATCTGCACGAGAATGGCAAGCTGGTCCTTGGAGAAAGCATTGCGGATCTGGGCGGACTGGCGATTTCCTATGCCGCCTACGAAAAATCGCTGCAAGGCAAGCCACGTCCGCCGGAAAAGGACGGCTTCACACCGGAGCAACGATTCTTCTTAGGCTGGGCGCAGGTCTGGGGTGCAAATGAAAGGCTGGAGTATGCGCGCCTTATGGCCAACACCAATCCGCATCCGCTGGCGAGGTTCCGCGCCAACGGGCCGCTTTCGAATCTGGCGATTTTTGCGGAAGCCTTTGGCTGCAAGAAGGGCGACGCCATGGTCCGCGAGCAAGCTTGCAAAATCTGGTGAGACGCCTTCTCGTGGGTTGACTGTAGGACATCCTGAGTACGAGGAAGGGCTAAAAGCTGTTTCAAAACTGGGTGCAAAGCCCGAATTCTGACGTAGTTGGATTGACGGAGATGCGAGATAGGCAAGGTCAGCAGCGCCGATGGAGGGCCGATGGCGCGATTCCGGTCCTCTGTTGACCGACGCCCACTGGGAGAAGATCCCGCCCTACGACGCAACGAGCCGCGTTTACACCAGCCCGCACGATTAATCGCAAGACGCGCATTGGTCTCCCGTTGAAGCCGCTAATCCTGTTCACCGAGAGTCTGAGCGTACGATTTGCCGTAGGGATAGAAGAGTTCCTTGCGGCCCTGCTGCCACGCCGCTCTAAATTCGGGCGTGGTGATATCCCAGTCTGGCCGGCATTTTTTGGTAACGGCCCGCAGGTCCTGGCGGAGGTCTTCCATGGTAGGCCGGCCGAGGAACCAATAGCCGTTGTAGACCTTATAAATGACAAGACCGGGCTCGAGGACAATCACGTGCGGAATCATGGGATTGTGCAGAGGATCGGTGTACTCGGCGATGTCGAGATCTTTTTGGACCATACGCCCCGGGTCGGAGAGGAAAGGCCAGTGGGCGCCGACGCCGGTGCGGTATTCATTCGTCTCGGTGATATTGTCGGTGCTGATGGTGACCAGCCGGCAATAGGCAACCTCGAGTTCACGATGGAGTTGAACAAGCAGTTCCGCCTGCCGGCGATCCTTGGGGCAGAAGCCTCCGCGACTGAGGACGAGAACCATAGGATGTGGTCCTTGTAGTTCGGAGAGCTTCCGGCGTTTCGCGGTGTGATCGGAAAGCTCATAGTCGGGGAAGATGGCCCCGGGAACGACGTCAGATCTCATAGTAATACCTCAGCAGTTGGATGCGCGTTGCCCGGTTACGTCTCATCTATAAACACCGGGCGTTCTCACGGCCGCCTCGGCCGGTTCTCCGATCACGTGAGCGATAGAGTGGCCGGAAGCTGTTGAGCGAATTGCGTGTTGGCCAACTTCACATCGTCAGAACGACGCGGAACTGTGCTTTGCCGCTCATCATGCGCGCGTACGCCTCGGCCGCCTTATCGAGCGGATACGTTTCAATCATGGGACGCACGCCGGTTAGTTCGGAGAACCGCAGTGTGTCCTCGGCATCCGCTGGTGTTCCCGAGGCCCAGCCTTGGATCGTTCGGCTTCCTGTGATCAATTGCACCGGCGTAACCTCGATGGGTTCCATCGTCGCGCCCACGACCACGAGCTTTCCATTCGGCCCCAGGCCGTTAATCACTTCGGACATTGCTTTCGAGCTCGGTGCCGTCGCCAGGATAACCTTCGCGCCGCCCAATTTTTGCAATTCCTCCGCCGCGTTCGTCACCTTATTGTCGATGTAAACGCTCGCGCCGAGTTTCTTTGCGAGCGCCGCGTTTTCCGAACCGCGCCCGATGGCCGCGACTTTGTAACCAAATTTGTTCGCAAATTGAATTCCCAGATGGCCCAGGCCGCCGATGCCCAACACCGCAACCAGGTCGCCCGGCATCGCCCCGCTGTGCCGCAGCGCGTTGTACGTGGTAATTCCGGCGCACAGCAGCGGCGCTGCCTCGGCATCACTCAGGCCTTCCGGCATCTCCGTCAGCGCCTCCACGGGAGCCACCATGTACTGCTGGTATCCGCCGTCATAGCTGATGCCCGCAATTTTCAGATTTTGGCAATTGCCAAAATCTCCGCGCCGGCACTGGAGACACGTGCCGTCATGGCCGCCATGCCAGCCGACACCAATGCGTTGCCCCTTCTTCCACTCGCTAACGCCGGCACCTAGTTCCTCGATGATGCCTGCTATTTCGTGTCCCGGTACGCGAGGGTATTGGATGCCCGGCCATGCGCCCTCTTTGGTGAACATGTCACTGTGACAGACGCCACAGGCCTGTACCTTGATGAGCACGTGTCCCGTACCCGGCTTAGGAATCTCGCGCTCCACAATCTCGAAATCGCCTCCCGCCTTTGAAATCTGTGCCGCCTTCATCGGTGCTATTGCGACTCTTGTAGTTGCCATGACCGCCTCCTTTGAATCCCGGATTTTACTGCCGTTCCTGGCCTGCCGAGAAGCGTTCTGAATTGCCCGAACGTTGGGCTGCATGAGTCCTGCAGCTAGACCCTGCTAACCGTCGACCTCGAGAATGGCTTCCGGCTTTACCTCGGTCCCGAGCGGAAGGCTCGCGACGCCATATACCAACCGACAAGACCTTGGTGTTTTCCGAAGACACCTTGCAATAACTCAGATGCGCCGTCAGCAACTTTTGATTTGTCGCGGACATCTCCCGAACCAGCCACCGACACGCCAAGCCGGACGCCCGGCTTCATCCCCCCTTTTTTTGTTGGCTTGCAGCAAGCTTGGCGGTTGGATCCACCAGCAGCCAGGCCACCGCTCCTGCCGCGGCCAGGCCACCCGCGACATAGAAAGAAACGATCCAGCCAAACTGACCCGCAAGCACAGGCGTGAGTGAAGCCGTAACCGCGCCACCAAACTGCGCTCCCATATTCATAAACCCGGAGACTGCGCCCGAAGATCCTCCCGCTATGTCTGCAGTCACCGACCAGAACGAACTTTGGGAAAGATAGAGCGCTCCCGCTCCGCCTGCCAACACCACGCTGGCCACTTGCGCATTTTCCGCTTTGGACCCAATAAAAAGAAAGATCGCTGTCAGTCCCAGCGACACCACCGCAATTCCGCAGCGTCCCAGCCGCTTTCCGCAACGCCCCGTCAGAAAATCGCTGATCGCTCCCCCCAAAGGACAGCAAATCGCCATCGCCAGAAACGGCAACGTGCCGTACATCGCGCTGGCTTTCAGGTCCAGCCCGCGAACCTCTTTGAGATAAATATAAAACCAGCTAAAGAAAATCCACGCGACGTAGCCGTAGCAAAAGTAACTCAGCGTCACCGCCCAAACTTCCTTGCTCGTCAGAATCGTTACCCACGACACGAATTCTTTGTCTCCGTCGACAGCAGACAATCGCGAGTCCCGACCCGCTTGGATGGTTATGAGTTCTTCCTCAGACACTCCGGCATGCGCTTCCGGCGTATCGCGCGCGGCCGCATACCACACTGCTCCTGCGAGCAATCCAATGAACGCGCTGATCCAAAACGACAGCCGGCACCCATAATGAATCAGAATGAAGGTGATGATCGGCGGCGTGACGCCCGCGCCGACCCCGACGCCCGCAAAAATAATTCCGTTGGCCACTCCGCGCTCGCCCGTCGGAATCCACCGCGCCACAAACTGATTCGAAGCCGGATAAATAATCGCCTCGCCGGCCCCCAGAAGAAATCGAATCGTAATAAAAAGAAGCAGCGCTCCCGCCGCCCTGGTGGAAATCGCCGCCGTCAGCGCCGTGAAAAGTCCCCACCATAGAACACCGACCGTGAGCACCCGTCTCGGCCCCAATCGATCCGCGAGCCATCCGCCGACCGTCTGAAAAACCGCATACCCTACAAGAAACGAGCTGAATATCCATCCCAACTGAATATTGCTCAGCCCAAACTCCGCCGCGATGGACGATCCCGCAATGGAAATATTCACGCGGTCCAGAAACGCCACCGCGCTCAAAACGAACAGCCAAAAAATGAGGAACCATCGTACGCGGCTGCTCGCCGGCCTATTCATCGTTGCGCCGTGATTCGAACGAAGATCCGCTTATGCGCCGCTTTCGAATCTCTATCCCGCCAATCCGTGCGCCTTAAACAGTTGCGTCAGTTGCTCCGCGATAATTTTTTCTTCTCCCGGCTGCAACATAAACGAATTCGTGAACAATCCTCGCTCCGAAGTCGCGAGAACAATCGAAGGTTTCCCCGCCCGCAAAGCATGGCTGGCATCGTGCGGCGAAATCGAAATCTTCCGCGGATCCCAGAAAATCTCCAGGTGCGGCACATGATTCGCCACATCGGGCACGGAAAAGGCCGTGCTCACACCGGGAACCCTCGTGATCTGCACAGAGATCGCATCCAGCCGCCGCCACCATTCTTTGTTCAGCGCTTCGTGATCTTCTTTCAAGTAAAGCTCCAGCGCCTTCACCATTCCCACGATTTCTTCTTTCCCCACTTTCGAACTCCGCCCCAGTGTGTCCTCATGCGGGCTGTTGTTAAGCAACGCGTTGGCCACCAGCTCCTTCTTCCCCATCAATATCCCCGCGCACTGCGGTCCGCGAATGGCTTTGCCTCCGCTGAACGCGATCAGGTCGTAACCCATATTCGCGTAGTCCCACAAATGCGAAACCGGCGGCGTATCCGCGGCCGCGTCAATGAACGCCAGAATTTGATTTTCGTGCGCCAGCTTCACCCATTCTTCGGCTTTGATCTGCCCATCGGCATTTGCAAAGTTCGTGAAATGCATCATCGCCGTCTTCGGATTGATCGCCCTCTTCACGTCTTCGCGCGATTCCACCACCACCAGTTTCGCGCCCGTAGCACGCAGTTGGTGATCGAACGGATTCCGGTGCGATTTCTGAATGATCACTTCCGATTTCATTCCCGTCAGGTCCGGCAGTTGCTCAATGAATACTGGATCGTTGCCGGTGAGGATTCCCGCAAGCCCTGACGTCATCGCCGCCGCCGCGCCCGAAGTCACGATGGCGGAATATCCGTCGGGTAGTTTCAGCATCTCCGCGATGCGCTTCCCCGCCGCCACTTCCAGCTCCGGGATGCTCACGAAATGCTGCGCCGCCAGCGCCATCACCGCTTCCACTTCCAGCCGCCCCAGCGATCCGCCCAACATGGTCATCGTCCCCTGCCCGTTGATGACCGTGGTCACGCCCAATTCTTCATACACATTTCCGCTCGCGCCGAACCCCGAAACCGGCGCGGCCGCACCGCCCGCTGCCGGCGAAAAAGCAAACGTCTTGCCCTTGCCGAATACCATCCCCGCCATCGCGCCCAGCGCCCCAAGGAAAGTTCTGCGATTCCAGCCATCGTTAAATGCCATCGGCTCACCCTTCCTTCTTCACGTCTCGCACCACCGCCGCGCTGCAATCTCTACATCACTACCACAACTTCCGTCTACCGTCTGCGCACTCGAGCCCGCTTCATCCCCTGCCTGAAGTCCGTGCCCCCACGAGAGTAAGCCTGAAAAGCTTTTTGAAGGAGATTCTAGTACTTTGTAAATCGTTATGTGAACTTCTGGCGCGCAAGTCGCAACGAGTTCATGCTCGAATTGGCCGAACACAAAGAAACAACAAACGAGGTTTTTCGATGAAGTGCAAACGGATGTTGGCGTGCCTGATTTTCTTTCTCGCCGGCCCGCCTTTCCAGGCACACGCGCAAAACGCAAACAGATCTCTCGCCGAGAAACTAGGCTTTCCCCGTGACGCAAAACTCTTGATCGTTCACGCCGACGATGTGGGCGTCACGCACTCCGTGAACGCCGCAACCACCCAGGCTCTCGAAACGGGTCTTGTCAATTCCGCCAGCATCATGGTTCCGTGTCCGTGGTTTCCTGAAATAGCCGACTACGCAAAATCCCATCCCGACAAGGATTTCGGCCTGCACCTGACGCTCACCAGCGAACGCGTCTACTACCGCTGGGGCCCCGTCGCTTCAAAAGACAATGTCCCGAGTCTGGTGGATGAGAACGGTTATTTTCAGCACGATTGGGCGCCCACGACTCGCATCAATCCAAGAGAAGCCGAGTTGGAACTACGCGCGCAAATTGACCGCGCCTACGCCATGGGAATCCGTCCCACACATCTCGATTCCCATCAATATCGCCTCATCGAAAATGGCAAAGAGCTCTTCGAAGTGTTTGTGCGCGTCGCCCACGACTACAAGCTGCCTTTTTTCGTTACGCGCGATTGGTTCGCAAATCATCCCTATCTCGAGTCCAGCATGGGCCCCGCTGATATCATCATCGACCACACCGTCACCATCGAACCCAACATCCCGCCCGCCAAGTGGGCCGAGTTCTACACGACCGCCCTCAAAAGTTTGCGGCCGGGCGTAACCGAATTCGTCATCCATCTAGCTTTTGCCGACGACGAAATGAAAGCCGCCACGCGTGAACGCGACACTTGGGGCGCCGCCTGGCGCCAGCGCGACTTCGACTTTTTCACCAGCCAGGAATTTCGCCAGTTGCTCGCTGACCAAAACATCAAACTCATCACCTGGCGCGAACTAGCCCGCGCCGCCAAGCAGTGAATCGGCGCGAACCCCCGCAGCTGCTTCCCTGAAACGGCGTTTCGCGATATTTTTTCTACGCAAGCCGTTTCACTCGTGAGGGCAACCATGTTGGCGCAGCCGGATCCACTGCCGAAGTCTCTTTTCAAAAATCCCAAGCTCTATACTTCCGCCGCTCTCGTCCTCGTCATACTGGTTGTGGGCTGGACCCTCGTCTCCCGCTGGCTCGAAAACCGCGCCATCGAAAATCGTTCCAGAGAGGAGCGTTCCGAGAAGCAACGCGAGCAGGATCGCATCACCCTCGAGCAGCTCGGCGGCAAAGAGCTAGCCATCCAGAATTTCTACGCCATGCCCGGCGAGATCCGCCGCGGCCAAACCGTTCAATTGTGCTACGGCGTGGCCAACGCCAAGACCGTCAAGCTCGAGCCTCAATGCAATCCCGTTTGGCCCTCCTATTCGCGCTGCGTCGACGTAACCCCCACGAAAACCACAACTTACACCCTCACGATTGCCGACGCCGGCGGCAACACCAAGACCCAAACCCTGGAGGTAAAAGTGCGCTGAGCGCTGTATATGCTGTACATAAGGCTCGGTAGCGGCACTTGGACCCGTCAAGCCTGCCGCACCCTCAAAATCAGGTAATTCCTATTCCCGCGGTAAATCCCTCGCTCCCCCTTGTGACTTCAATTCGCCACCATCTATAATGTTGCCTTGCGCGGGGTCCGGGCAACCATCCGCTATGCCCGGACCCCGCAAACTTTTTTAGCGAACGTACAACCGACAACCATGTCCGATCCACTGGCTAAGATTAAGAAAAAGCTGCAGGATGAAATCGAACAGCTCTCGCACGAGCTGAACGTCGAGCTTCCCAAGGAAATCGCCGTCGCCCGCGCTCACGGCGACCTCTCGGAAAACGCCGAGTACAAATACGCCAAAGAGCGCCAGGGCTACGTCAACCTCAAGATCGCCCATCTCAAGAAGCGCATGGGCGACCTCAGCATGCTCAACCTCACCAACATCCCGAAGGACCGTTCCGGCTACGGCTCTCGCCTAATCGTCCTGGACACCCAGCGTGACGTGAAAATCGAGTACAAGCTCGTCAGCAGCGAGGAGGCCGATGTCGAGAAGGGGCTCATCTCCACCACCTCCCCCATCGGCAAAGCTCTCCTCAATCGCAAAGTCGGCGACGAGATCGAAGTGGCCACTCCCGCCGGCAAAAAAGAATTCGAAGTCGTCCGCCTCTTTACCATCCACGACGACGAGTAACCCTTTTGCCATTCCCCGCGTCCTACGAATTGATTGGTTTCGTCTTCCTGCGAGGCTCTATGTATTGGGGAGCAGGCCCGGCCCTCGGGCTTCTAACCTGCATCGGCTATCTTTTTCTGGCCCTGGGCGCCGCGCGCGTCTGGCGCAATCGCGACGATTTCTCCATCTGGGTTCATGATGAAATTTCTATTTTTCGACGCGCCTTTGCCCGCTACACGCCCGTCGGCCCCTTCTACATTCACCGCGAAGACTCCCGCTTCAGAGCCATCCCCACTTCCTTTGTCGGTTCCCTCAGCCGCCTTCCGCGCAGCCGCATCAACGGCGCCGCCATCCTCGTCGTCGTTGGTCTGCTCCTCTTCCTCCTCGATTTCTTCGTCTAATGTCTTTTCCTCGCGGTGCGCTCTGTGCTGAGCTTTTTCTTCTTCCATTTTTTCCGTCAGGCTCCTGGACAAACCGGTATGCCTTTGCCATTCTCATCCAGATGAAACCATCGCTCATCGTACACGGCGGCGCGTGGGACATTCCCGACGACGCCGTCGAAGCTTGCAACGCCGGCTGCCAGCGTGCGCTCACTGCCGGCTGGTCTATTCTTTCTCTTGGCGGCTCGGCCCTCGACGCCGTCGAAGCCGCCATCATGGTCCTCGAAGACGATCCCGTCTTCGACGCTGGCTACGGCTCGCACCTCAATCTCGACGGCCACGTCGAATGCGATGCCATCGTCATGGACGGCGCCACGCTTCGCTCCGGCGCTGCCGCCACCCTGCATCGCGTCAAAAATCCCATCCATCTGGCCCGCAAAATCCTCGAAAGCTGCCCGCACATGATGCTCGTCGCCGACGGCGCGGAGCGCTTCGCCATTGATCACGGGATCAAACTCTGCAAGCCCGAAGAACTGGTCAGCGAAGCCGAGTGGGAAGCCTGGATGAAATGCAAAAAAGATGAACACGCCGCCGAGCATCATCGCGGCCACGAGCAGGGCACCGTTGGCGCTGTGGCCCTCGACAGCCACGGCCACCTCTTCGCCGCCACCTCCACCGGCGGCACCTGTTGCAAACTTCCCGGCCGCGTCGGCGACTCTCCGCTCGTCGGCTGCGGCTGCTACGCCGATTCCGAAACCGGCGGCGTATCGTGCACCGGCTACGGCGAAGCCATCATGAAAATCGTCATGGCCAAAACCGCTGCTGATTTTCTTTGCCGCCCCGCGACCTGCTTCAATCCCGCACCCGGTACGAAGTCCTGCGAAGATTCCGCTGCCGATCTCGCCGCTCGCGACGCCATCCATCTCCTCGCCAAACGCACCCATGCCACCGGCGGCCTCATCCTCCTCGACCGCCTCGGCAACCCCGCCTTCGCCTTCAACACCCCCCGCATGGCCTACGGCTACGTCCTCCCCGATGGCTCCTTCCTCACCTCCGTGTAACCCCGCCTCGTTCCCACCTCAGTTGTAGGCCCGCCTTTTACGCTGCGCGAAGTCGAAGAGCCGAGGCGGGCTTGCCTTTGTAGTGGCGGGGTCTTCAGACCCGTCACTACAGGGCGGCGAAATCAGAACGTGCGCCGAGGCCGGCAAGTTAGAAGTAGTTGTTGGGCTTGGGGATTAGGAGGTAGGCGACGCCGTAACGGATGAGCTGCTGCTCGGGGAGTTCCTGGATGAAGACGATTTGGGCGGTGACGAAGATGGGAGTCTGCCCGGGGACGTAGGGGGCGGCGATTTCGACCAGGGAGCGTTCGTAGTAGGTTTTCTTGCTTTTAAAGCGCAAGCCGCCGCGGGACATGTCCTCGCAGACGACGATGTCGTCGCCACGTTCGGGATGGCGGAGGATGGCGGAGCAGCTGACTTTGACGCGTGAGTGCTTGCGGCGATTAACGCGAGCGTGTTCGGGCTCACGCGGTGGAGGCATGGTGAGGACGGTGGTGCGCGGCTCGGGGCGAGTGTCGGCTTGTGCGTTGGTTAGGACGTCGTTGTGCGCGCCGGGTCGGGGCGCCGATTGAGCAGGGTTCGCGCTAGTGGCGGCGGACGGCGAGGCCAAGGGCGCGTTGGTTTGTGGGATGGGTCCAACCGAAGCGTAAAACGAAGGTTTGGATGCGGGAGGACTGTGAGCCTGCGGCGGCAAGGCTGCGGGAACAGGAGGCAACGAGGCCCGGAGGGGCGTGGCAGGCGGAGGATCGGTCGGGGCGGACGTGGGGAGCAGACCCAACTGGGTGCCGTTGATGGGGGGACGCAAAACCGAATTGGAGGATGGCGAGGCCGTGGGTGGTGCAGATTTCCAAAGAGTGGTGGTGCCGCAGCTCTTGCAGGAACGAATGACGCCTTGGCCGGTGGCGCAGATGTCGGCTTCGATGCTGGTGTCGTCGATTTTATCGAGCGCGCCGCAGGAACTGCAGGCGAGGGAGAGAAGACCCATTTCTTTTTCGCGCTGGGAGATAGGAGGAAAATCGATTTCCCAGAAATTGAGATTCGAATCGAAGAAGGCTACGCCGTAGGTATGAGAGTCTCCTGAGGAACCGATGTGGCCGACGACGCGAATTTCCGTTTCCTTGTTGCGCTCGGTCCAACGGAGGACGAGTTCCTGTTCGGGAGAGAGTTTGTGGCGGGAAAGAATGCCGGCGCCGTGAAGACTGAGGAGGACGGTATGAGTGTTCTCAGAGAAAACCCTACCGCCGAGATCGCTGCCGATCAGGAGGATGGGAATTTCTTTGGAAATGCGTCCAGCGCTGCGCACAACCTGCTGTGGCACGTGGAGAGCCAGAGTAGGACGTGTGTGGACCAATTACGTACCTAGCGTTGGGGAATGGACGGTTGAGTGTTTCCGGTTGGGATGGCTGTGCCGAAATGAAACGCAAGGGCAATGAAAGAGGGCCCACGACTCGGCGTGCCCAACGGGATTAACAATGGGCTAACGCGCGAAGGATTACTGCTGCGACGCTGGCGCCGCGGAGGCCGAGGCGGTGTTGCCGATGGCGTCGCCGTTTACGACCAGTTCGACGCGGCGGTTGCGCTGGCGGCCTTCGGGGGTGTCGTTGGAAGCGACGGGCTGCATTTTGCCGAAGCCGCGCGCGGTGATGTTGGAACCGGGAACGCCTTGCTCAGCGAGAAAATCGCGGACGGAATCGGCGCGGCGTTCGGAGAGCTGCTGATTGAAATCATCGCCGCCGACGCTGTCGGTGTGGCCCTCGATCTGGAGCGTGAGGCCGGGATGGGCGAGAAGAATGCCGGAAATTTTTGCGAGCTTTTCGCGGGCGCCGGGCTTGAGCGTGTAACTGCCGGTGTCGAAGAGAACGTCGGACATGTTGACGATGAGGCCGCGGGCGGAATCACGCGTTTGCAAAATGGAATTCAGCTGGTTGAGGAGTTGCGCGCGAAGCTGCGCTTTTTCGGCTTCGGCTTGGGCAGCGGCCTGGCGCGCTTTCTCCGTTTCCGCCTGCGCGGCAGCTCGGTCCCTTGCGGCCTGAGCGGCGGCGGCTTCGGCGGTCTGCTGCTGCGCTAACGCAGCGGCGCTGGCTTTTTCGGCTTCGGCTTTTTGGCGCGCGGCTTCTGCAGCAGCTTGCTCGGCTTCCTGCTTCATGCGGAGGGCTTCGGCTTTGGCGGCTTCGGCCTGCTGGCGAGCCTGCTCGGCTTCCTGGCGGCGTTGCACTTCTGCGGCGGCGTCCGCACGAGCTTTGGCCTCGCGGTCTTCGGCGGCTTTTTTGTCCGCGGCGATCTTGGCATTGGCGTCTTCTTCGGCCTTTTTCTTTACAGACATGACGCGGGCTTCTTCGGCGGTGCCGACGACTTCGCGCGCGGCCGCTTCGACGGATTTCCTGTCGCTCTTGCGGGCGTAGACTTCTTCGGCGGTGCGAAGCTGTTGTTCGGCTTTGGTGAGCGTGGCGGGGGCGTACTTGTCGGCCAGGGCAATGTGTGCGATTCGAACGGCGTTGCGCGCTTCAAAAAGCTCGAGCGGCGTTTTGCGGTCAATGCCGAAGATGGCGTTTTCAATCTTGGTGTTGGAGGAAGAATAGATGCCGCGGCCGAGGAGCTCGAAACTGGCGTCGATGTTTTCGACTTTACCGAGCGTGGCGGAGTTGAAAACGTTTTCGAGAACGACAGTATTGCCCGGTTGTGTGACTGCGAAGTATGGCTCAGCGGTGACAATCATGCCGAAGGTCTGCATATCAGTGATGGCTTTCACTTCGCCGGCGCCGCTCTTCAGCACCACTTCACCGAGATTTACGGCGCGCCCTTGCGGAGAGACGGCCCACAAAACGTAAGTTAGATACTCGAGGCCGAACTTGGTGGCTTCATCGAAGCCCACGAATCTGGCTTCAATCTCAATGCGGTTGCCCTTGTTCTGAACCTTGGCCTCGCCATTGGCCTGCTGCATTAATTCCGTGCCCTGAAAATCGATCTTCGTGGAACCGCCGGCGCGGCGGTAGTTGACCGCTTTGGTCGTGCGAGAAACAGTTCCGGTGGCAGCAGGAGTGGCGGCAGGCGCCGGCGCCTGGCCGAGCGCAGCGGCAGTGCCGATGGCAAAGAGTCCAGTCAGTGCAAGACAAGCGGATGCAATTTTCACGTCATCTCCCCTAATCGCCGAGCAAGGCGATACCGTTCCAAGAGCGGCCGTGCGGCCACGTTGGGTGCAAGCAGATAGCGACAGCCCCCGCTTCAACGCAAAAATCGAGAGTCCACACCGTGGGGTATGCCGTTGCTTCTCTACAGGCTAACAAAAGGAATCGGAGAGAGAGGCGATGGAAAAGGGCCTTTGCGCAAATAATTACCGTACCTGCGCACTGGCCGTGAGGTCAGGTGGCAGTTGTTCGGCGCCTCAACGACAGACGCCAGGCAACCGGGGGCCGTTGGACTTGTTGTCGAAGCCGGTGGGCGCTTCGGGAAGCGGGGGGCAAAGAAAAAGATAGAAAGCAAAAGCACAGGAATACCAATGGGGACTTTCATGGATACCTCGGGGGGCTGGTTAATTTGGAATGTACTGGAACGGAAAACAAAAACCAAGTGAAAACAAGGTGAAATTCAGCGCGTCCGTTTCGATGGTGCGAGCGACTAAATAGGGCGGCGAATGCCGAGCTTGTGCATGCGGGCTTGCAGGGTGGTGCGTTTCATGCCGAGCAGGATGGCGGCACCTTTGGGGCCGGCAATGCGCCATTGGGTTTGTTTGAGGGCGCGGAGGATGTGTTGGCGCTCGGCTTCTTCGAGAGTGGGGATTGAGGAAGTTAATGAGGCAGAGGAGGTTAGGGAGGTAGAGGACGAAGAGGCTTCGGCGCCAACGATGGAACTTCCGGTGGCGGACTTGAGTTCGGAGAGTGGGACGCGGAGCTCTTTGCCGGGGGAGAGGAGCACGGCGCGCTCGAGGAGGTTTTCGAGTTCGCGGACGTTGCCAGGCCAGGAGTATTGCGAGAGGGCTTCCATGGCGTCGGCGGGGATGTATTCGACGGCTTTGTTGAGGCGACGACTGAATCTCTGGACGAAATAGCGGACTAAAAGAGGAATATCTTCGACGCGCTCGCGAAGTGCGGGGATTTGAATGGGGAAAACGTTAAGGCGGTAATAAAGGTCGCTGCGAAAGGTTCGCTCGGCGACCTGTTTCGAAAGATCTTGATTGGTGGCGGCGACGACGCGAACGTCCACGCGCTGGGTGCGATTGCCGCCGAGGCGTTCGAATTCCTGCTCCTGGAGAACGCGCAAAAGTTTGGGCTGGAGATCGAGAGGAAGATCGCCAACTTCGTCGAGGAAGAGCGTGCCGCGATCGGCGAGTTCGAAGCGGCCGATTTTCTGGCTGATGGCGCCGGTGAAGGCGCCGCGCTCGTGGCCGAACAATTCGGATTCGAGCAGGCCGCTGGGAATGGCGGCGCAATTGATTTTGACGAAGGTGCGGTCGCGGCGGGGGCTGAGATTGTGGATGGCGCGGGCGAAGAGCTCCTTGCCGGTGCCGGTTTCGCCGAGGAGAAGAACGGAGGTTCCCGCGGGGGCGGCGAGCTCGACTTGCGCGAGGGCGCGCTTGAGAGCGGGGCTTTCGCCAACGATTTCTTCAAAGTTGAATTCAGTGCGGATTTCTTCCTCGAGATAGAGCTTTTCTTCGGCGAGTTTGTTTTTCAATACATCGATTTCCTTGAAGGCCAGCGCATTCTCTACCGCGATGGCAACCTGCGCGGCGACTTGCTGGAGGAGCTCGACGTCTTGCGGGGTAAACGCGTCGAGGCGGCGGCTGGCGAGATTGAGCGAGCCGAAGGTGCGGCCCTGGGTAATCAGCGGGACGCAGCAAACGTTTTGCAAACCGTCCTTGCGGAGCGTGTGGATGATTTCGCTGGCGTAGCGATCGAGTTCCGCGCCACGGGCCAGGAGGGGCTGGCCAGTGGTGATGGCACGTCCGGCGGGAGAGCCATCGCGGGAGATGGTGGTTTCCTGCTGGAAAAAGCCGGGGTGGCCAGGAAAATCGAGGGCATGGATTTTGAGGAGGCCGCTGGAGGGGTCGAGGAGGGCGAGACTGGTGTAATCGTGATGGATGACGCGGGTGAGAGTGGTGACGATGCCGCGGAAGACTTCGGGGAGATCGCGGGTGGTCACGAGGACGTTGTTGATTTCGAGAAGAGCCTGGAGGCGGTCGCGTTCGCGGGCGAGTTGCGATTGATAGGCCTGGGAGGTTTCGAAATTCAGGGCGTTGTCCACGGCGACGGCGACCAGACCGGCGACGCGCTGCATGAATTGGAGCTCGGTGTCTGTAATGCGTTGGGGCTCGAGACGGCCAAAGCCCATGGCGCCAAGGCGGCGCTGCGCCGTCGTCAGCGGGATGATCGCGAGAGAACGGACGTTATGTTCGCGGATTCGATTGACGAACTCCGGGAAGCGCGTTTCTTCTTCAACGTCGGCGACGACAAAAGGCTGCTGCGTTTGCCAGACCCAGCCGGAGGGATTGTTTTCGACGGGAGACTCCGTGCCGGTGGCTTTTTCATTGGGAAGGCGGCTTTCGAGGACGTGCAGGCGCATGACGTTGCGCGCGGGATCGTGAAGGACGAGGCTGAGGAAGTCGAAGTCAATGACGGAGTGGAGGCGCGTGGCGAGGTCGTGGAAAAGCGCGGGGAGATCGCGCTGCTGGGCGATGGCCTCGCTGACTTCGAGCAAGGCTTCAAGCTGGCGCCGGGAGTGTTCGAGCGGGGAGGCGAAAGCCACTTCCGGCGGAGAAACGACGGGTTCCGCCATAGAAAGCAGGATAGCACCCGCGTTGGCGGGGGCTCAACTTAAGGTGTGATCGCGGGGACCGAGGCGGGGAGAACTTCATTGGTGCGGCGCCTGTTACGGCCATTGCAAAGTCCAGATCAGGAGGAGGCGGGCGCTGGCGGCGACGAAGGATTCGAACAAGAATTCCCTAATCTTTTCCAGTTCGACAAACTTACAGATTTGGCCCTTGGAGCGCTAGGTAGAGTCCAGGGAGGCCGCGACAAGTAGCAATAACTCCATGCCGTAAGGAGCTCCGAAATTGTTGACGCCGCAAGGATTAGCGGGGAATAGGTCCATCGCAAGAGCCGGAGGGCAAGTAGCAGATGCGGAGCTTTTTCAGGGCGCAATTTCATTTTGGAACACATGGACCGTGGTGGTTCACAATGGAACGATCTGGCGATGCGTAATGCCGTCAACCCTCATCCAGAACAGACAGGCGCGAAAATCCGTGCGGGGGATTGATTGACTCCAGACACGCGACGCAAGCTCCGGCAACTGCTGGTCGCAGTGTGCTTTGTTCTGGTGCACGTGCTACTGGACCGCTCCACGGTGGCATTTCAGATTTGGACGGAAATCAGCGCGTGGTATCCGCCCACGGGGTTGGCGTTTGCAGTGTTGATTGGACTGGGGCCGCGTTACGCCTTTCCCCTGCTACTCGCGGAATGCATCGCCTCGATCGTGAATTATCACCAGCCGGTCCACTCGTATATCTTTCAGGTGGGGAACATCGAATTCGCAGTGATGTATACAGCGGCGGCGCAAGTGTTGCGCCGCGTCGTCAAGATCGATCGTCGGCTGCGATCGGTGAGAGATGTGATATGGCTGCTGCTGATCGCGCTTTGCACGTCGTGCGTGGTGGCGTTCCTTGGCGCTGGGTTTCTGACGTTAGATCACTTGATCCCTTCCGGTGAATACTTGCACGCGACGCTGAATTGGTGGATTGGAGATGCTGTGGCGATCGGATCGATTGCGCCGTTTTGCCTGATCTACATCCTGCCGGCGCTACGGCGGTTCACGAGCGATCCTGAAATTGCCGGGGATTCAGAGGACCACGCCTTACGCGCGGTGGGCAGGCATGAATTGCAGGGATTCGGCAGGACCGTTGAATCGGGATTATTTGCAATCAGCATCGTGACGGTGCTTTGGGTGGCTCTGAGTGGATATTGGTCTCGCGGCAATGAGTTGTTCTATCTGCTATTCCTGCCGCTGCTCTGGATGGCGGTGCGACGAGGGTTGCGCGGGGCCACGGCGGCGATTCTGGCGCTGGACTCGGGAATCATCGTGGCGCTGCGGATTTATCCGCGGGCTCCCAGCGACCTTACAGCGCTGCAATTTCTGATGCTGATTCTGTCTCTAGCGGGATTGGTGCTGGGGGCGCTGATCAGCGAACGCGACGCTGGCGAGCAGAGATTGTCTGAAGAGGAAGGGCGGATGCGGATGCTGCTGGAATCCACCGGAGAAGCAATCTATGGAGTGGACACCAAAGGGGAATGCACGTTCTGCAATCTGGCGATGCTGCGGCTCTTGCGCTACGGTTCGCAGGACGAGGTGATGGGAAGGAATATACATGACGTGCTCCACCACACGCGGCGCGACGGATCGCCGTGTCCGCGGAACGAGTGCGCGTTGCAGAAGGAATTCCGGGGCGGCAGAAGATTTCATGCGGCGGACGAATTGTTCTGGCGCGCGGATGGGAGCAGTTTTGACGCCGAGGTGTGGTGTCATCCGCTGCTGCAACAGGGCAAGATGCTGGGGGCGGTCGTAACCTTCGTGGACATCAGCGAGCGGATAAAAGTGCAAGAGGCGCTGCGGCAGGCAAAGGAAGATGCGGAAGCGGCGAACCGCGCGAAGAGCAATTTTCTGGCGAACATGAGCCACGAAATTCGCACACCCATGAACGGGATTCTGGGAATGACCACGCTGACTCTCGAAACAAACCTGGACGAGGAGCAGCGCGATTACCTGAACATGGTGAAAAGTTCGGGGGAATCGCTGCTGACGCTGTTGAACGATATCCTGGATCTTTCGAAAATTGAGGCGGGCAAGCTGGACCTGGAGATCGCGGAGTTCTCCGTGGAAGACTGCATCGAAGAGGCGCTACAGCCGCTGGCTCTGAGTGCTCAGGAAAAGGGTGTTGAACTGGTATGGAATACCGGCCGGGACATTCCGGACGTGGTGCGCGGCGATTCCACGCGTTTGCGCCAGGTATTAATTAATCTAGCGGGAAACGCCCTGAAATTCACAAACAAGGGGCAAGTGGCCATTTACGGCCGGCACGCCGGGAATACGGAAGATGGTTTGATGCTGGAGTTCACGGTGATAGACACCGGCATCGGAATACCGGAGGAAAAACGACAAACGATTTTTGAGGCGTTCGCACAGGCCGATATGTCCACCACGCGGCGCTATGGCGGCACCGGGCTGGGACTTTCGATTTCTGAACGGCTCGTGCAGCTGATGGGCGGGCGTATCTGGGTGGAAAGTGAAGAAGGACGAGGGAGCGAGTTCCACTTCACGATGAAGGCGCACCTGGCGGCGGCACGGGGGGGCGGGATGCAGCTGGTAGTACAGGAGACGCTACGGCGCGTTCTTGTTGTCGAGAGCAATCCCGTGAACCGGGAACTGCTCGAGCGCTTGCTTCCGCGCAGGGGGATGACGGCGGTGACGGCGGCCGGGGCTGCGGATGCGCTGGCGCTGCTGATAGAGTCACGGCGCACCGGCGAAGATTTTTCAGCGATCTTAGTCGAGAAAGATCTGCCGAATCCTGGGGGATTTGCGCTGCTCGCGACTGTGCGCGAATCCGCGGCAGCCAATCTGTTGGCGATTCTCGTTCATGCGCGGCCGCTGAATATGGCGGACAGGAAGCAGTGCGAGCAATTGGGGGTGACACAAACGATTCTAAAACCGTTCCGGCGCTCCGCGCTCTATGAGGCGCTGCAGGAGGGCCATCCGGAATTGAAGGAAACCCAGATCCCGGCGGGGGTGGCGCCCGCGGGAGCGCGCGCTAGTTTGCGGATCTTGCTGGCTGAGGACAACGCCGTCAATCAGCGATTAACGGCGAGGCTACTCGAGAAAATGGGGCACGTGGTAACGATAGTGGAGAACGGACAGATAGCGCTTCGGCTCTTGTCCGAGCAGAAGTTCGACTTGGTGGCCATGGACATGCAAATGCCGATCATGGACGGACTGGAGGCCACCGAAAAGATTCGCGCTGGGGAAAGGAAATCGGGAAAGCACTTGCCGATCATAGCCATGACTGCGAATGCGTTCGAAGAGGATCGGCAGAAATGCCAGCGAGCAGGGATGGACGGGTACATAACCAAGCCAGTCACCGCCAAAGCGATTGAAACGGAAATTACGCGAGTGATGGCCGCGCACGAGAAAGACGAGAATCGCCTGGTGCCGCGAGCAGGATAGCCTGGTAGCCGGAAACTGGGTGAGACACCGCAAGCCATCGAATCGTGTTGGGGAATGCCCCTTTCATCGAGTGAGTGATCGCTTTGGCGTACGAGGTTTCGGGAGAGTTCTTCAAACTAGTCTAGGCGCGTCGAACGCGGACAAATGTCGAGCGCCGGTAGCGATGCAAACTTTAGTGAACGAATTTCAGGAGAAGCAGCCCGCCTACTAGCACCGCGACGGGAACCCAGAAATGGATGTCGGTCAGGACGTTGGCCATCCAGCTTCCTGAGGCGTCAGTTTTGTCCTCGAGCTCCATCGCGGTTCTCTCGATTTACTTGGAAAAGAAAATACACCGATTCGGCGGTGACGATCATATCGAAAAGAAGAAAACAATGCGGCGTGGAGTAGATCAGGCTTTGCGTCTTGCGAGGTTATGAACTTCGCCCCAGAGAACGAAACCGAAATAGACGGAGAGCAGAAGGAGTTCCGGCTCGATAGCGTGGCGATATTTTGCGACGGGATACGCGAAATAATAAGGAAGAGGATAGATGATGAGCGCGGCGGCGAGGAGAAACCAGCCGCGCGGGCGGCGGGTAAGCGCGAAAAGAAGGCCTAGCCAGCCAGCGAGAGACAGCGGCCAGAATTCCCAGGGTTGCCACCATTCCCAGGTCTGGTAGAGCAACGGTGTGCCGTCCCAGAACCACCAGGCGCGATGAAGTGTAAGGTTGATGAATTCGGCGGGATATTCACGGACGAAGCGCAGGCTATCGTCCTTGTAGTATTGGATGTAGCCCTGTTCGCCCATAGCGGCATATTTGCGAAACTCCGCAGGATTGGCGGTGGGATGCTTGCCGCTGTAGCCCAGCCCGTTGCTCAGGTGATAGTTGCCGAGATGAAATTCGAACCAGTAGTTGCTGCGAAAGAAAACTGGTTTGCCGAAGACGAGATCGTTTCGAATGAGCCAAGGAGAAACGAGGGCCGCGAACAGCACGCCGGCAAGCGCGGCGGAGGCGAACCACGGACGGTAGGCGCGATGATTTACGTAAGCGGCGTAGAGAAACGTGAACGGCATGACGCTCAGCAAGGCAGGATTGGTTAGCGCAATCAGGGCCCAGACCGCGGCGAGCCACAACCATAGTTTTCTGCTGTTTTTCTCGGCGGCGTCGAACGTGACGATTAAGGCTACAGAGAGCAGAAGTGCGCTGGCAGTAAAATCCCAAATCCATGAGACCGGCCAGCGGAAGAAAATGGGGCTGAGCGCCCAGATCCAGGCAGCCCAGAATCCGATTTGCGCTCCAAGCGTGCGGCGGCCGAGGGCATGGGTGGCGATGCCTGTCGCCGCAGCCATGATGCATTGAAGGAAGAGCATGACTATGGCGGAAGCAACGGAATAGACACCGAAAAGGCGGAAGACCAAGGCTACTAAGTAAGGATAGACCGGGGCGATCCAGGCGGTGGGGCCGGTGTCCTGGGAAAAGGGAGAACTAAAGCCCTGGCCGTTGACGATGCGAGCCGCGATATTGCAGATCTCGGTGCCGAAAGGAAGGATGGAATGCGGGGCGCACAGGTAGGTTTTCTTCCACAGGACGAAGCCAAAACGCGTAACGAAGCCGGCGAGAAAAAGGAGTGTGTATAGGGAAAAGTAGGAAGGGGCGGGTGGGCGCGAGTGGGGCGGTGTGGGGGCTTCCGGGGACAGGACAGGCATATAAATGATTGTGAGAGACAAGCTGGAACAGCCGCAAGGTGGAGTTGGCGAGGCGCACTCCTAATCGGCACTAGACCGGTGTGAACGCTTCGAGAGGAGGAACAGCGACAGAATCGAGGAGTGGGAGGTTAGAGGTCGCGCGAGGTAAACTCGGAGCGGAATGACTTTTACAACGCCCAAGGGCAAGGTTCGAGCTGGCAGGTGGGGTGATTCGGCCGAGCATCTCGAAGAAAATTCTGGATAGGAAGAGATGAAACTTCGACTGCAGGTAATGAAGTTTGGCGGGACGTCGGTGGGCGATGCGTCTTGCATTGCGCGGACGGCACAGATTATTGCGCGGGCGGCACGGGAGAACGGGTGCGTGGCGGTGGTTTCTGCGATGAGCGGGGTGACGAACCGGCTGATTGACGCGGCGAAGAACGCACAAGCGGGAAATTCGGGTGAGGCTGCGGCGGTGGTGGATGCGCTGCGGCGGCAACACGAAGCGGCGCTGACGAACTTGATCCAGCAGGAGGAAGAACGGGCGCGCGTTCGGCGGAAAATGGAGGAGGTGCTCGCCGAGGGACGCCGCTTGTGGGAAGGAACGGCGCTGTTGCGGGAACTCACGCCGCGGACGCTGGATGCGATTTCCAGTTTGGGAGAGAGGCTGTCCGCGCCGCTGGTTGCGGGGGCCGTCCGGGAGTTGGGCACGGCGAGCGAGGCGATAGAAGCCACGGAATTAATCGTGACGGACACGTTTCATGGCGGAGCGGAACCGTTGATGGAGGCGACGCGAGAAAAATCGCAGGCGCAGTTGCAGCCTCTCTTGGAAAAAGGAATCGTGCCGGTGGTGACGGGCTTTATCGGCGCAACCGCGGAAGGACAACTGACGACGCTGGGCCGGGGAGGTTCGGATTATTCGGCGACGATTCTCGGCGCGGCGATGGATGCCGACGAAGTGATTATCTGGACGGACGTGGACGGCGTGCTGACGGCGGACCCGCGGTTGGTGGCGGAGGCGCGCACGATCCCGGTGATTTCCTATCGCGAAGCAGCAGAGTTGGCTTACTTCGGCGCGAAAGTCCTGCATCCGAAGACGCTGAATCCCGTGGTACAAGCGGCGATTCCGGTGTGGATTCGCAATAGTTTTGCTCCCGAGCGGCCTGGCACAAAGATTACGCCGGAAGGGCGGAGCATCGGAGGCGGAGTGAAGGCGCTAACGGCCATCCGAGACGTTACGCTGATCAGCGTGGGCGGGCCGGGGATCGTGGGCTTGCCCGACGTTTTGGGGCGGACGTTTTCGACGACGGCGGAAGTGCGCGCCAATGTTTTGCTGATCTCGCAATCGTCTTCGCAGAACGATATCTGCTTTATCGTTTCGACCGGGGATGCGCAACGGACGGTGGAGGCGCTGCGCAAGGAGTTCGCGCACGACCTGGCGCATCACAAGGTCGAACACATCACCGTGGATTCGAACGTGGCGATCGTGGCAGTGGTGGGAGAAAACATGCGCGGGACGCCGGGGATTGCGGGGAAGACGTTCAACGCGCTGGGGCGCGAAAATGTGAATTTGATTGCAATCGCGCAGGGCTCGTCGGAGTCGAACATTTCCTTCGTCATCGAAGAGAAAGCTGTGAAAACGGCGTTGATCACCACGCATCGGGAATTCGGCCTGGACGCTGCGCCACACTGAGGAATGCATGAAAAAACTGGTTCTGGTTTTCGTTCTGGCGGTTGCGTCCCCCACGATCGCTGCGCAGGCCGCCAAAAACCCGGAAGCCGCGCGGTGGGAGCAAGAGGTCCGCAACGTCACCATCACGCGTGACGACTGGGGCATCGCGCACGTTTACGGGAAGGCGGATGCGGACGCGGTCTTCGGAATGATTTACGCGCAGGCAGAGGACGACTTCAACCGCGTGGAGACGAACTATATCAACGCGATGGGGCGGCTGGCGGAGGCGGAGGGCGAGTCCAAGATTTACCAAGATTTGCGAATGAAGCTGTTCATTGATCTGGAGGCGCTGAAGAAAGATTATGCGGCGAGTCCCGAGTGGTTGAAGAAGTTGATGAACGCCTGGGCGGATGGATTGAACTTTTATCTGTGGAAGCATCCGGAAGTGAAGCCGCGGGTGATTCAGAGATTTGAGCCGTGGATGGCGCTGAGCTTTACCGAGGGGAGCATCGGAGGGGACATCGAGCGAGTGAACCTGGGACAGCTCGAAGCGTTTTACGGCAAAGTTGCGGTGAGCCAGGCGCCTTCCGCAGATGATGACGACACCGAGGAACCGCGCGGATCAAACGGCATGGCCATCGCGCCTTCAAACACTGCCGACCATCACGCGCTGCTGCTGATCAACCCGCACACTTCTTTTTTCTTCCGGTCCGAGCTGCAGATGGTGAGCGAGGAAGGGCTCAATGCGTATGGCGCGGTGACGTGGGGGCAGTTTTTCGTGTACCAGGGATTCAACGACAGAGCGGGATGGATGCACACGTCGAGCGGAGTGAATGCCATTAGCGAGTATCTTGAAACGGTAGAAAAGAAGGGGGAGAAGTTTTATTACAAGTACGGAAAAGAGGAGCGGCCGTTTGAGGTGAAAGAGATTACCGTGCCTTACAAAACCGGCCAAGGGATGGCGGAGAAGAAATTCACGGTGTACCGCACCCAGCATGGCCCGATCGTGCACGAGATGGACGGCAAGTGGGTGAGCATCCGGTTGATGCAGGAGCCGGTGAAAGCGCTGACGCAATCGTACACGCGGACGAAGGCGAAGGATTACAAATCGTTCCGGCAGACGATGGAGCTGCATACAAATTCGTCGAACAACACGATTTTTGCGGATGCCAACGGAGACATCGCGTACTTTCATGGGAACTTCATTCCGAGACGCGACACAAGTTTTGACTGGACGAAGCCAGTGGATGGGAGCAATCCGGCTACGCAGTGGGGTCCGCTTCTTTCCGTGGACGAGACTCCACACCTTTTGAATCCGAAGAGCGGGTGGCTGTACAACTCGAACAACTGGCCGTGGTCGGCGGCGGGGCCGAGCAGCCCGAAGAAGGAGGATTTCCCGATTTATGTGGAGACGGGCGGCGAGTCCGCGCGGGGGTTGCACGCGATCCGGGTGCTGAAGGATAAGAGAGATTTCACCATCGACTCACTGATTGACGCGGCGTATGACAGTTATCTGACTTGGTTTGAGAAGCCGATCCCGTGCCTGGTGAAGGCGTGGGACGATGCGTCAGCCGAGAGTCCTTTGAAAACAAAAATGGCGGAGCAAATTGAAGCGCTGCGCGGATGGGATTTGCGGTGGGGAATGAAGTCGGTGCCGACGTCTTTGGCGGTCTTCTGGGGACAGGAAATCGAGAAGCGCGTGGGGGACGAGGCGAAAAAGGCGGGCTTATACCTCAGCGATTATATCTGCACAAAAGCGCCGGCAGAGTTGCTCTTGCAAGCGCTGTCGGATGCGTCTGACAAGCTCTCGACGGATTTTGGGAGCTGGGAGACGCCGTGGGGCAACATCAACCGATTCCAGCGGCTGACGGGCGATATCGTGCAGCCGTTTAATGATGCGGGGCCGAGCATTCCGGTGGGATTCACTTCGGCAGTGTGGGGCTCGCTGGCGTCATTTGGGGCGAAGGCGTACCCCGGGAAGAAGAAGTGGTATGGAACGAGCGGAAACAGTTTTGTCGCGGTCGTTGAATTTGGCGAGAAGGTGCGGGCCCGCGCGGTGACGGCGGGAGGCGAAAGCGGTAACCCGGCGTCAAAACACTTCAACGATGAAGCCCTGCGATACAGCACGGGAAACTTGCGGGAAGTGTACTTCTACCGTTCACAACTTCAGGGACATACCGAGAGGGAATACCATCCGGGAAATTGAGCTGCTAGCGATCACGCCAGCCACAAAGAGCGAATCTGTCAAGGGATGGTAGGCCCGTGGGGACTCGAACCCCAGACCTCTACCGTGTCAAATCTCAAAGCCGTCCGACATGAAGCGACACCGAAGGGGTCCGAGTGATAAGAAGAGTCAGTGTTCATGCGGGTTGCACGTATATTCCCTGCATCTCACTTGTGACTGAGTGAGTTCAAGCGAACCCCTCAGATATGGGCAGGGATGCCAGGGTTACGACACAATGCACGACACAAACTGCCACGCTGGAACAGGGTGGGCACAAAACTAGGCACAGTCGGCAGTGAGTGCGCGACTGAGTGTGCGGCTTGGACGGAGCACAGCGCGCTCAGCTGAACCAAGAGATCGTCTTACAACGGACTAGCCCAATTCCGTCCGCTTTTTGAAAGACTATTAAGTGCCTGTATTCGAAAACTGGTCTTTGATCACGCAGCATCCATCTGGCAAATTGGTGGGCTTATAACGAAGGGCTGTATCACTCAGTCGCTGCTTCACAGATTCGTGAAGCAGCGAGTCAGGAGAAATCCATCGACGCCGACCAAAGTTCAATCGAATCGAATTGTGCCACTTGCCTTGATTGCTCCGAAGACGAACTACTTTAGGCCACAGTTCAGCAATCCACCACCAGCCGTGAAGCGATTCGTGCTGGTTTTTCGTAAGGGGATCGGGCGAAACGTAAGGCGGCTTACCCCCGAGCACCTCAGCCTGTTTTTGCGGGTCAACCTGGAGTCCTGCAAGCTTCGCCTCACACAACATCCATCGCAATACAACCTGCGAGAGCTGGCTCTCGGATTCTGGGTAGCTGCCGCCCACGTCCGAATGCACTCCCGCAAACCAAACCTCCTTTACGTCTTGCTCGGAGTTGTTTGGCGCGCCGAATAGGTTCTGCCGAAAGAATGCCCGGCGCTCATCTATGGAAACTGCATGCCGTACAATGTGAAGATCGGGGTTGTTCGTTGCATTTGTGTACGCAAAATTGACGGCGTTGTAGACCCATCCAAGGGAGCTGACAGTATCCCAGACACCTACGAAATGTGGTTTGCATTCTCGAGAGAACGTCTCTTTGAAGTCCGCCGCAACCTTGAAGTCGATTGCGTCGCTCTTAGCCATCCTAATCGCATAAGGGATTAAGGCCTCGTTGTCCTCGCTAAGCAGCCCTACGAGGTGAAGCATGCCGCAGAGGGCGCGTGCCGTATAGGCTCCACGGCTAAACCCGAAAACGTAAACCTCATCATGGGGCCTGAACGTTTTCATTAGAAATTGGTATGCATCTGCGACGTTGTCTGAAATACCATAGCCGAAGGCGAGGCCTATCACACGCGTCCACCACTTCCCGATCGGACTGAGCGCATTCCGAGCACCCATCGTCCCCACGCCAGGATGGTAGTAGGCGATCTGCCCCCCGTCGCAAAGCAGTGTTTGGTAGAGCTTCACAACATTCGACTTCTGTGCGCCAAATTCATTTCGAGTGCCGTCGCAGCAGACCACTATTTTCTTGGCCATTTCCGACCTTCTTTCACGGATTGTAGAAGTTTGTTGCACGCTCATTTATTGGGAGCCTCAACAAACTGAATATCTGTCACGGGATGAATTTCCCATGCTGTTGCTCTCCGGTTGTTGGGGCCACCCGGTTTCGTATTCTCGGCGGCGTTGGCATGTTGAGAGTCGAAAGTTATCCAACCCGCCTGGCAAATTACTTACAAACGCCAAACTTTCCGCCATGCTATTTCCCCAGTGTTTTTTTGAAGTCGTCGATATAGTCGCAGGCGGCAGCGGAGAAGGGTTCTTCTCCTCTGCGATACTTAGCCACCTCTTGCTCGGCCCTCTGGACCTTCTCGCTGATCTCTACGCCACCGAAGCAGGCGGCGATATAATCCTTAAAAGCGGATTCTTGAGCTCGTTGCCGCGCCTTTTGAAGTTCACTGTGTCCGAGCTGCAAGATTCTTATCGAATGAAGCGCCTTCGGACTGCCTGCCACCGCTATCTCAATTCCTTTTGGGCCGAAGTGTAGATGTTGTCGCGGGTCATCTAGGTACGGATGGAGGAGCAATGGATCTTCAGATTCGTTCAAATCTTCTACCGAGAGGAAATAAGCTCCTGGCCACATTCTGCTCTCTATGGGCGGAGACTTGAGTTTTGTGATCTCGCTCGCGGAGAGTCGCACGCAGATGGCATAACAGTTGGACTTCACGAGAGGGAATTGGTTCTGTTTACCTTTACCCGAGTTGCACAACTCGCAGGACGGTAAGAGGTTTTTCCAGTTGTAAGCAAGCCAGAAATAGCCGGGGTGAGAGAGCTTCCTGCCTTTTTCGTCGCAAGACTGCGCAACGACCTGGTGAGAATTGTCCGCATACGTAACTTTTCCCTTGGGGCGGTGGTGCTCCGCATCGTTGTAATGGCGCGGCATGTGGATCTCACAGTAGGCACATTTGTAATGAAATACATTTTTCAGAAGCCATTCCTTGAGATCACCCCAAACACTACTCTTCCATTTAGGCTCGAATTTTCCTGCCTTCTGGGGGTCCTGGTCGTGCCGTTCCTTCCAATCTTCCCAATTGCTTATAACCTCGTCTGTTGCTTCGCGGGCCGCTGTGGACCAGTTCGCCCACCACTTGCGATCTTCTGAAGACTCGAGTTGGTCGGGATTAAAATCAATACGAATCATTTTGCTTTGTTCCTTGGGACTCGAAGTTCGGCGAAAATCTCCTCGGCAGCGGACAATGCCTTGTTCCTTGCCTCGGGAAACTTGTCGCCAAACTGTTGGAGCAGAACCGCGCTGATCAGCTCTTTTGCGCGGCTTTCCAGAGAATTACCGGTTTCCGGGATCCGGACATCAAGCTGTTCGTGCAGCCTTTTCAATTCCTTCTCTTGCTCGTTTGTGCGCGATGGCAGCCCGGCTAACTCCTGGTATCTTTTCACTACCTCTTCTTCGGTTTTCTTGTCCAACGTCGTGTCGAGTCCGAACAAACGACTAGTCAACAGTTGGTCCACCCGGCCCATCGTCGTTCGTTCGGAAAGAGAAACGTGTTCCACGATCCCTGACGCGTTGCGCACGAAGCGAATCACTTGTTGAGACTCCATTCCGCCGACAATCAGGGGTGAGTGCGTAGTTGCTAGGAACTGCACGTTCGGAAAAAGGGTCGAGAGTGCAGGCACAATCGTCTGCTGCCACATGGGGTGCATATGAGCGTCTATCTCATCTATCAGGACCAGGGCGGTTTGCTCCATCAATGGGATCGACGTATCGCTTCCGACGCTTTGCCGTGAGTCAGGTTCTTCTCCATAAAAATCGTTGAGTCTCTGCAGAAGAATCCCGACCCAACCAAGGAGAGATTGGGTGCCCTGGCTCACTAGTTCGATGCGTAACCTCCCATCGTCAGTCTGGATCCGCACTTCTCTTCTGTCGCTATCGATTTCCACTTCCCCAAGTCTCAATCCTGGGGTTAGCCTGCGAATGACCTCAAAGAATTGGTCGAGAAGACGCGTAAAGCGTGTTGAACCTTCTCCCGGACGGAAGTAGGACAATAAGTTGCGCTCTGACACTCTTTGGGTTTTGTCACGATAATCTAGGTCGAAAATCCAAGATTTAAGCTTGTCGAGACGTGGATCGAGATCCCCCCTGATCAGAGGCATTAAGTCTTCAGATGTGAGGCGATCTAGGCCCTTCGGCGGGAGTTCTCTTGTTGGCGCAAAGGTGAAGCTCCTCAGCGTCGGGAACCCTAGGGCAAGCCAACGCTCCGGTTCGAGTGGGCGTGACGGTTGGGATTGAACGATTGTTCGGTCTCCTTTGAGAATCTCGGTTACGTACTGCTTCCCTTGGTCAGTCGTTAGGATGATTCTTGCGCTTGGTTTGCCGACTCTTACTAAGCGGCCGGCGTAGTCGGCGGAATCCGGGCCAGCGATACCCACGGCTATGGCCCTAAGAATCGTAGACTTTCCGACGCCATTGTCGCCCAGCAGCACAGCCCAGTTCCGATCGAGGTCCAATTCTAAGTTTTCGAATGGTCCGATATTCTCCAGTCTTACGCTTTTCAGGCGCGACACCGGTCTGGCGGCACTTGAGTCTTTTGCGCCTGTTGCACGGACGGCATCCGAAAGCTCTTGTAGGAATCGTTCAACTTCTGAATATCCCCCTTGCGGAGTAAAGGCTAAGACCTGAATGCCAAATCGACGCGCCATGAGGTCCGCCTTTGCACGCCAAGCTCCGCCTTGGACCGCGACAACTGCGAAGTGCTTTTGGGGCATCGTTGTCGGAAATTTGATCCCCGCCAAGTAAGACTCAATCCCTTCGAAACCGGCTCCGATGAAAAACATGGTTCGTGACGAAAACAGTGATTCCATGAAACGTGAGAAGTGGAGGTTACGTGCCATTGCCTCGTAATACTGAAACGGCGCCAGGAGGACCGTGTCTGTTCTGTCCAGCGAGCCATAGAGTTTCAGGAGGAAGAATTGCCTCTTTGTGACCGCTCCAAGCAAGTTCTCGGCGTCTTCAGGCGTGTACACGGCCCCGATGCGTTCGCCGAACGTTGTTTCCAGCAGGTTATCGAAGTTGGTTGTAAGAACGGCCGAGAGATTCAAGGAACGTAGAAGGTTGTGGGCGCGACTTGGGCGGAGGCCTGGCCGCAAGAACGTACGCGACAAAAAGGCGTAAAGCACCTCTTCTTGGCCGCGGAGGCCACTGACTAGTCCGTCCGCCACGAGGTCAATTTGCCCATCGCTGAGTGCTTCCTGCAGCGACCGACTCTGTGATGCATCCAGTAGCTGACGGCTGTTAACCTCGTGTAAAAGTGCCTGGACAAGTGCACGCCAAATGGGCAGCCCCGCTTGCGCTCCCATTCCTGCCCCGATGAACGCCACACAGTCCCCAGCAACACAAGACTTAACAAGTTCCTTCGGTGGGTCCGGGAGGGAGAGCACGCTCGACGCTTCCGAGCCCTCAATTGGAACGGGCTCGAACGAGCGCTCAATTTCGCCTCGCACAAGGAGATCCCGCGTCCAGCGGGTTTCTTCAATCCAAAAGGCTGCGCCTGGGATTACAATTAGAATGAGAGTCCATGATCCGGCCCACAGGGCAACAATCCATCCACCCCAAGCGTTCATGGACTTGACTTGCGCAACTTTGGCGAGATTGGCCCCCTCGCTTGTGGCAAAGGCAAGATAGCCACTCTCGAGAATTCCTCCAGTCTGGTGCATCTCCTTCGCAGTTAAAAGAGATGTCCCGGTCACACCCTGAACTATCTGGCTGTATGGCTTGTCCAATTTATCCGGCTGCAATACGAAGATCCCGCGGAATCCGCCACCAACGAGGACAGTATTCGTGTCGTACGCTAGGGACTGAGCGACACCGGGGGACGGCAGTTCCTTACAGACACGCGTTCCACTGGCGTCGCTAGACCAGACGAAAACGGTGCCACGATCCGAAGCCACGGCCGGTGCACCATCTTGGGACAGCGCAGGCGAGGCATAAGGAAGGATTTTCTGCTGTGGAGAAACCTGAAACTCGGTCTGACTAACCGCTGGTGATGAAAAATCGAAAACGGTTACATCCCCCGAACCAGGACAAACTACGAGTGCTCGCTTCCCTGCAACGTTAACGGCGCAGCGGGATACGAGTTTGATTTCACGGATGAGGCCCCTCTTGTCGAGATCATAGAGGACAAGGCGTTGGTAGGTTTGGTCTTGCAGGATTAACCCCGAAGCTCCTACGAAACTTAATTCAATTGGTCTCAAACCCTCGGGTAGGTCAAAACTCAGTGCTTGATTCATAGCCATGTGTCTTGGATCAAGAGACGTGATGATTGTCCAATACAGTTTGCCTTGCACCGCCCATACGACTCCGACAAGGTCCTGTGAGACGGCTATTGCTGGTGCCTCCTGGGCTGTCTCCGCCGGTAGTCTGGAAACGTTGGGCGCGACAGAGCTCAAGGGGCTGCGCAGTGGAGCCTGCTCAATTGGAGGTTCAAGCGAGCTTAAAGCGCTCCCCAGCGAGGTGGTTAGTCTAGAGGTGGCTTGTGACTTCTTCGCAGTGGGGGTCAACGCCCTCAAATCAAGGTCCAAATACGAAGGCGCCGCGCCTTTTTCCGAAGTCCAGCGAAGGAGCGTCAACTTCCACCCTTCTTGTCGATATCCCAACAGGTCGCCCGTCGGCGAGAACCACAAGTTGGAAAGCCGAGCGCTTTGTTGCAGAGGAGATTCCGTAGCAGTCAGAAGGGTGTTTTCACCCCATCTCTTGATGCTCCACCATGCTAGGAATCCCGTAAGAAGAAGACTTGCGACGAGAAGCAACAAGGACGCCGACAAATTCAGGCGCTGGGGAAGAATCGGTAGCTTCTCGGTATATCGCCGCAGAAGATGTCCGGAGGCGTATGGAAGTCGTTGGGTTGAACGCGACACCAGAACCGCTCCGCTTTGAGAGAAGAGTGGAAGAGACTTTATAGCAGTAAGGATAATTTGTCAATCGACACTTAAATACAAATGGATACACATAAGTGTGAATCTAATTGGGAACTAATTGGCCTTTCCAACTTCGGTTGGGGTCGAAAATTCGTTCTGTCTTGCCTGTCCTCCACTCTAGATTTGACCTGGAGCAAACACACTGCTCACTGGAGAACCATCGCGCGCACGAGTTGGGAATCACTGCTGCTAGGGACGGGAACTAGATTTTGCATCGAAGCCGCTGCAGAGCAACGGGACTGGTGCCGGAGTCGAGTCTCGCGCTCAAGTGGAGATAAGGACCACGAGACAGGTCACTTTGGACACTTGGAAAGCGTCAGTGGATGCGTATTCAGGTCGTAGCGAAAACCTGTTAGGAACAGGCATAGAATTAACAAATTTGTCCAGAAAAACTGCTTGAACCTGACCGAAGGTTGTGGATATACTCACGCTCGAATTCTTGCCACTTGACGCCGATAGCTATAACTGTTTGGGGAGTACCTATCCATGGTAAAATTCGTCTTCCGTTTCCTCCTGTCTTTGTTGTTGTTCACAACCCTCTCGTTCGCCGACACCGCAGTCGTAAAACGTAACGTAACGCTTCGCCCCGATCCGTCTACGGACAATCAAGCGATCACGACACTCGCCCCCGGTCAACGAGTGACCCTTGTTTCTCTCCGGAAGACAAATGGCTATCTTCACGTTACCGTTGACAAACAAAAAGGCTGGATATGGGCGCGCAATGTAGAAGTTGAAGAATCAACCGCTGACGAAACGGAGGACCGTAGCGCAACCACCAAAGGCAGCACGGACGCTATCGACACCTGCACTGCAGGAAGTACAGATGGCGTCAATCACGTCGGTCCTCCGGAACTCTATCCCGATCCGATGAAAACACCTGGATGTGCGGCAACGCTGAAGGTCGATGATCTCACAAAGGTCTGGACTGAGAACTGCCCCGGCGGCAAGGAAAGTTGTACATATTCACAGGCCCATCGGAAGGTGTCTAAAGGCGAAAGAACCTTTATATACGAGGAGTACAACGTCCCATCAGCTAAACGAAACATCGATAACGGTGAGATTGATCATTTCTACCCCCTCTGCGCTGGCGGCGCGAACAGCGCGAGCAATCTCTGGTATCAGCCGATCGACGACGAATGGAACGGGAGGAACTTTGGGTTTAAGGAGAAGGACAAGCTCGAAGCGTGGATATGCAAGCAGATCAAAGCGCACAAGCTCGATCCCCAGGAAGCCTTCGACCGAATGACGAAAGACTGGGTAAAGTTCTACATAGAAGAAATCGGGGGCGATGATGAGCTGAAAGAGCAGCTCAGCGATGATGAGGAACCGGGAGGGCATTGAACTAGAAATCGAACTCAAAGGTCGAAACGGATTCCGGCGACGCATTGCGCGGTTGAATCTCCGAGGTGCTGAAACGGCGCATGCGCGGGAGGAATGAATGAAGTATCTGAAATGGATCGCCGTATTCTTCTGGTACGGTCTGCTTGTCGAATTGGGACTGACTTACTACGAGAGCGTTCTCAGCAAAAAGTGGGGGCAGACGATTCCATTATTGAAGGCAATCCTGGGACTTCTTCTGCTTGCAGCGTTCTTTTTGATTGTGCACGTCGCGATATGGACAGCGACTCAGCGAGAGAAAGTGTCGCTAACTGAGCCTCCGCCCCTTTCACCGAGGGCATATCCGTCTGAAGTGACCATCAGGGTTGGAGTTTGGCTCCTCGCCTTTACAGGCTTCCTGATCCTGGGACTCTTCGTTACTCTCAATTCGATTTCCTGGCCGGATTGGATAATGAAATCGCTGGAGAAGGCACCAGACTTCACCAATGGTGTGGCGACTATGTTTGGAGCTGGCATCGGAAGCTCGCTTGCGACAATTTTGGCCTATCTCGAACATGCGAGCGATAAGAAGGACTTCGATGTTGCCTATGTCCCGTGGTATATCGCACGGCCGTTGATGGGAATGTTGCTCGGGCTTATTTTTTACTTTCTGCTACGGGAGGGACTGCTCGCGGTGGTGTCTAGCAACTCAACGCCCGAGAGCCTGAGTGAGGCTGGTCTTATTGGCATCGGGGCTCTGGTCGGGTTGTTCAGCAAAGAAGCAATCGAGAAGCTGCGTGAGCTCTTCAACACACTGTTTAGCACGCGGAAGAATGTAGAAGAATCGCTTTTGGACCGCATGCCTCCAGAGCTAAGAGAAAAAGTGCGGGTCTATCTCGGCGGTGCACGCAATCCTAACGCTGGTAATACTAACGCGGGTAACATAAGCTCACCTGAGCCGAAACCGAGCGAGTAACAACACAGGATTAGATCAACATTAGACTGACAACTGCCTCTCAATTTCCGATTAACGCTAGTGCTTAATCGGACGCGCGTTTCGCGAAAGAGTTGGGGCGGGCAGGGTGTTCTGCGCGCGTTCGATTAAGCCGTTAGAAGGAAGCCGCCCGTGGTTGCGGCGGACGCGGGCCTTATGGAGA
>Ga0210394_10000615_pt1 | contig 71316 bp, 56 predicted proteins | sample IncBWC12MmetaG_FD_160121 | JGI IMG/M metagenome (GOLD analysis project Ga0210394, IMG submission 160121) | Forest soil microbial communities from Barre Woods Harvard Forest LTER site, Petersham, Massachusetts, United States - Inc-BW-C-12-M | ecosystem: Environmental > Terrestrial > Soil >... | reverse complement strand
TGACCGCAAGAGCAAATGGAGCCGAGTTCAGCAGCGCATTCTGGAGCCGCCTCGAGGCCATGCTCGACTTCATCGCCAGCTGCATGGACGTCGGTGGACACGTACCCGCGTTCGGCGATGCGGATGATGCGGTGATCGTGCGCTTCAGCCCAGACCCGGATTTCCGCGTGTATCACTCGCTGCTCGCAAGCGGAGCGGTGCTCTTCGGGCGAGGCGACTTCAAGCACAAGGCGCAAGTGTTCGACGACAAGAGCCGCTGGCTGCTCGGCGACAGCGCTGCGGCGACATTCGCGACGCTGGCTGCCGATTCATCAGGCGCGCACGTGCGGCGCCGCTTTGACGCGGGTGGCTACTATATTCTGGGTAGCGAGCTCGAGACTCCCCGTGAGGTGCGTCTGGTGGTCGACGCGGCGCCGCTCGGCTACCTCGCAATCGCCGCGCACGGACACGCCGATGCGCTGTCGTTCACCCTGTCGGTCGCGGGACGACCGCTGTTGATCGATCCGGGCACGTACTCGTATCACACGGAACGACCCTGGCGCGATCACTTTCGCGGCACCACGGCTCACAACACCGTGTGCGTCGATCATCTGGACCAATCCGTCAGCGGCGGCCCGTTTCTGTGGAACCGTCACGCTGCCACTCGCTGCCTGGCGATCGATCTGGACACAGGCGAGCAGCGAATCGTCGCGGAGCACGACGGCTATCGGCGCCTCAACGACCCGGTGATGCATCGACGCGAAGTTCTCTACCAGCGCGCTGATAAACTGGTAAGGATCACCGATCAGATTCATTGCGCGGCGCCCCATGCCATCGAGATCTTCTGGCACTTTGCGGAAGGATGTCGCCTGAGGCTCGATGGCGAGGCGGCCATAGCTACTCGCGAGGGTATGGTGCTCGAGCTGAGATGGCCTGCGCCGCTGCACGCGCGGGTGGTGCGGGGAAGCGTCGATCCCATCCAGGGCTGGATTTCGCCGCGCTTCGACGAAAAGGTGCCGGGGGACACCCTAGTGGTCTGCGGCACCGTGGCGGCACATTGGAAGGGCGTCAGCACGATCAGAATATCGCTGCCAGACCCTGGCTGACCTCAGCGAATGTGACCGCGCTCAGTCACTTGCGCCCACGACCGCCGATGCCGTGGCAGCCAATGCGCATAAGCCGATGAATTCACGGAGGTACCCGCGGCACGCCGCCCAACCATGATAAGTTAAGTTGAAGATTGCCGGGGAATGGGTGTGACCGAGCCGACGGCAGCGGAGCGAAGGGCCACAATGGCTGCGGACGCAGTCCGTCCGCTGTCGGTCGAGCAGCGCGAAAGCATCGTAGCGCCTTCGCTCGAGCTCGCGACCGAGATCGTAACCACGGTCGAGGGTATTCGGGCTCTCAAACCAGACTATGAGCATCTTTATCGAGTCACCGGCAATACACTGCCCTTCGCGGTGCAGGAGTGGCATCTGGGCTGGTGCGAGCACTTTCTCAATCGCAGACCGCTGGTGCGGGAGTCGCCGCGGTTCTGCGTCCTGCGCAGCCGCACTGGCGCCTGCGTAGCGCTCGTCCCGTTGATCCTCACCCGGCGGCGTCTCGGGCCGCTCAGGGTAGCCACGCTGGCTCCGACAGGCGCGGATCCGGCGCTGACCGAAATCAGGATTACATCCTGGATCTGCCGTCGAGCTGGGAGAAATTTCGCGCGGGACTCAAGCGCAACATCCGCGAGTCCCTGCGGCACTGTTACAACTCGCTAAAGCGCGATGGCCACAAGTGCGAACTGGTGGTCGCGCGGGACCGGCAAGACGTTCACCAGGCGTTGCAGCGCTTCCTGGAACTGCATGCGCTGCGCGCCAACATGACGTCGGGCGCCCGGCATCCCGACTACTTTGCCGGTCACGCAGTGCAGGAATTTCTCTACGATGTCTGCAGGCGCCTGGCAGCGCGCGATGCAGTACGGGTATTTCAACTGAGGATCGGAACCGAGATCGTCGCATCGCGGGTCGGGTTTGCCATCGGGGACGGTATTTATCTGTATTACTCCGGTTTCGACCCGGCCTGGGCGCGCTACAGCGTCATGACGACCACGCTGGCTGAAGCCATCAGGTACGCCATCGGGCAGGGCTTCAAGACTGTCAATCTGTCGCTCACGCGCGAGCAGTCGAAGCTTCGCTGGAACCCGCGGCTGGTAAGATTTCACTCGGCGCTGGTGCAGCGCGAAGTCCTGAGGTCGCGCATCGTTTGCAGGGCCTATCGCCTGGCCATCACCCGGCACGGTCCCTCGGCGCGAATACTGAAAAACGTCTTTTGGGCTCATCGCCACTGGGATTGAAGCGTTTCGCAGCTCCTTAGCCACGGGAAAGCCGCCGTGCGATGAGCCACGGCAGGCGGATCCCGAATCCCAGGAACAGCCGCAGGTACATCGAGGTGAGCAGCACGTTGTCGCGCCCGTAATGAAAGTGCGACACGCCGCCTTCGTCGGGCCTGAAGTACCGCACCGGCGCCGGCAGGTTCACCGCCGGCACGCCCCGCCAGGAGAGGCGCACCGCGGCTTCTGCATCGAAGTCGAAGCGGCGCATCCAGCCGGTTCGCTGCATGATGGCGACCAGCGGGTCGATCGGGTAGACGCGAAAGCCGAACAAGGTGTCGTGGATGCCGGCCCAGAGCGTCGTGATGTTGGTGCACCAGTTGGAGATGCGCCGACCGCGCAGGCGGATGAGCGGTACGCTGGCATCGAATACCGGGTCGCCGAGGATCATCGCCCCGGGCGCCGCCAGCGACGCCTGCATGAAGGAAGCGATGCACTCGGGGGGGTGCTGGCCGTCGGCGTCCATGGTGAGCGCGTGGGTGAAGCCGGCGCGCTGCGCCGCCATCAGCCCGTCGAGGATCGCCGCCCCCTTGCCGCCGTTACGCGCGCGCACCAGCACCCGTAGCGACGGATCGCTCGCGGCGAGTGCGGTGAGCGCCTCGGCGCTGCCGTCGGTGCTGCCGTCGACGACCACCCACACCGGGTCCCAGTTAGCGCGCGCCGCACGCACCGTATCCAATGCGCGCGCCCCCGGGTTGTAGCTCGGGATCAGCACCAGGTGCGTGGCGGAGGGCGTCACTCCTGGCTTTCGACGAGCTGCCGCGACTGGCGGATCAGCCACGCGACGCCGAAGCCTGCGGACCAGTAACTGTCGCGCTTGACGAGCGGGCTGTCCGCGAAGCTAGCCCCGGCGAGGCTGTCGTGGCGCACGTAGGCGCCTATCCACCAGCTGGGGTAGCGCCGCGTGAGCGCGGCGAGCACCTGCGCGCCGGCGTAGCCTCCCTGCGCCTGGAAAGCCGGGCGACCGTCGGCGGCGTACTGCGGCGCCACCGTATAGAAGTAGTTGTCGTAGCGCTCATTGGCGAACACCGGCCCGCCCTGCAGTCCGAGCTTCCAGCCATCCTCGCCACTGAACTGCGCGATGTCCAGGCTCAGGTTGGGAGAGGTGAACATGCCGATCATGTGCGGCTCGGCCTCGACGGTGAAGGCGGCGCGGGTCGGCAGTCGCAGATCGAGCTTCAAATGCTCACCGGCGCTACGCCACAGGTGCACGTCGAGCTCAGGGCCCAACTCGAGCGTTGGCCGCAGGTCGGGCATGCCGTGCCGAACCGAGTCGTTGCGCACCGGGGTCGTGGCGTTGACGCTGAGGCTCAGCTCGACGCGCTGCTGGTTGAGGAACAGCCCGCGCAGGCCGTCCCGATCGGACTTGAGGAAGGTGCCGCGATAGACGAAGTAAGGCACCGGTACCGGGTAGACGTGCGTGGTTGCCGAGCCGCGGTAGTCGTTGAAGGCGAGAAAACCTGCGCCGAGGCCGAACTCCCACAGCGGCTTCTCATCCGCGCGCACCGCGGCGCCCGCCGCGCCGGCGAGCACGGCTGTCAGCAGCGCCGCGAGGGGGCGGGCGTTGCGCATGGGTCCTCGTCGGGCCGTGTCATGCCTTCACGAGGCGAGCTTCGCTCGTGGCGGTCGCCTCGATTTCCACCAGCAGGTCCTGTCTACAGATGTCCGCCTGCAGATAGATGACGCGGGCGAGGGGGCCGAGTCTTGATGCGAGCTCCTGCTGGATGATGGGCAGGTCCGCCGGGCGGCGCACGTACACCTTGCAGGCGAGGGCGTCCGGCGAGAAGCGCGCCTCGGGAGCCAGGCGCTTCGCCTCCTCGAGCAGCGCCTCGATGTTGGCGAGCGTCTCGCGGGTCTGCGCCGCGATATCGCCGACGTGCAGCGAGCGGTGTCCGACGATGCTCGCGGTGCCAGAGATGAACAGCGTTGCGCCGCCCGGCTGACGCAGCAGCGTGGCGCGCGAGAACACCGGGCTGTACGTGCCGTACTGCGCCGGGTAGTGATACGCGCTCACCTGGCGCGGGTTTTCCACGAACTCCGGCGCAGTGCGACCGGCGAGGAAATACACCAGCAGCGGGCTGTCGTGCGCGGCGCCCAGCGCGGATGCTGCCGGCACGCTGCCGCTGAGCGCCCGGCCGCTGGCGCGCAGCGCGTGCTGGCGGGCGCTGTTGAATTGCCGGTAGCGCTCGCTGCCGTGCGACGCGCGGTTGATGTCGGGCAGGTAGTTCCACACCCGCAGCAGGTGCGGGTAGTTCTCGGCGTCGATCGTAGCGCACATCGCGCCGTACGCCTGCGTCGTGGCCTGGTGCAGCGGCGAGTGCGCACCGTCGCCGGCCGTGCGCGTTGTCTCCTCCGTCACGCTGATGCAGCCAAAGAGCACCTCGTCGGTGCGGCGGAAGCGCACCCGCTCGCGCTGGCCCGACTCGGCACTCTCGCCGCAGCGCCATACCTCGTAGAGCGCAGCACCGGCCGACAGCATCGGCGTGTTGACGTGGGCCACCGGGATCTCCCCGGCAGCCGGTCCGGAAGATGCCGCGGCCGCCCCGTCGAAGGCCGCCACGCCCAATACGTCCGGCCACCCGGCCGTCTGGAATTCGGCGGGTGAGACGTAATCCAGATGCAGACCGCGTGACGGGCGCATCGGGTGCGGTGGGTGTCGGCCGCGTCAGCCCTTGGGCGGGGACTCGCTGCTCGGTGCCGCGGTGTCGGCCGGCTTGTGCGAGACGGCAGACTTCGCCTTGTCCGCCCCCTCCTTGGCCTTGGTGCCGACCGTCTTGGCGCCGTGCGCGATCGCCTTGCCCGCCTTCTTCGAGTCGTCGCTCACGGTCTTGCCGGCGGACTTGGCATCCGCGGCGATCGCATGCCCGGCCTCGCGCGACTTGTCGGCGATCTCGTGCCCGGCGGTCTTGGCGTCCTCGGCGACGTCATGACCGGCGGTCTCGATCTTGTCTTTCACCGTGCTGCCGGTGTCGGGGGTGGTCTGGCTCTGGGCGTGCACGAGAGCGGCCATGGCCAGTGCGGTGGTGGCGGCCGTGGCCGCGCGGAACGAGGTGGTATTCATGGGAAAGTATCGTACGACAGTCGTGCCGTGTTTTGCACGGTGCGCGCGCCGCGCGTCATGGGCGCGCTGCTTCGCCGGTGCCAATCGTCATCCCCTTCGGGCAAACTCCGCCGATGCGCCTCGACCGCCTGCCGATCTCCGTGCTGCGCACCCGCTACGTGCCCGGCGGTTGGGACGTGCTCGCCTTCGTGCTGGTGTTCGCCTTCTTCATCTACGCCGCGCAGGCGGCGCACGGCCTGGCCGGCTCGCTCGCGCGGCTGCAGTCGACGCCGATCACGCTCGACCCCCGGGCGCTATTCGGTTACGCGGCGCGCACGGCACTGCGCATGCTGATCGCGATGGTGGCGTCGCTCATTTTCACCTTCAGCTATGCGACGCTGGCCGCCAAGAGCCGCCGCGCCGAGGTGATCCTGGTGCCGCTGCTCGATTTCCTGCAGTCGGTGCCGATCCTGAGCTTCTCGATCACCATCCTGTTCTTCCTGCAACTCACTCCCGGACGCATCGCCGGTGCGGAAATGGCCGCCATTTTCCTCATCTTCACCAGCCAGGCGTGGAACATGGCGTTCAGCTTCTACCACTCGCTGCGCAGCATCCCCGACGAGCTGGTGGAGGTGGCACACAACTTCCAGCTGGGGCCGTGGATGCGCTTCTGGCGGCTGGAGGTGCCGTTCGGCATGCCGGCACTCATCTGGAACATGATGATGTCGATGTCCGGAGGCTGGTTCTTCGTCACCGTCTCGGAGGCCATCAGCGTCGGCAATACCACCGTCACACTGCCGGGTGTCGGCTCCTACATCGCCCTCGCTATCGAGCGCAAGGATCTCGGCGCCATCGGCTGGGCCATTGCCGCGATGGTCGTGGTCATCGTGCTGTTCGATCAGCTGCTGTTCCGACCGCTGACGGCTAGCGCCGACTGGTTCCGCCTGGAGCAGGAGGTCGGGCTTACCCCCAGTCATTGCTGGGCGCTCACCATGATGCGCCGTTCACGGCTGTTCGGGCTCATGGGCCATGGTTTCGCCGCGATGCTTCGCGCCGGCATGAAGGCCCCCGCCCTGCGCCCGCGCCGTGCGGCTGCCGCCGCCGGCTCCTGGCGCTCGCGCCTCATCGACTATGCCTGGTATGCGCTGCTGATACTCATTGGGCTGCTGGCACTGTGGAAAACCACGCACTTCGTGCTCGACGAGGTGCGCCCGGCGGAGATCGGGCGCGTGCTGCTGCTCGGATTCATCACGCTCACCCGTGTGGCGGTGCTGATCGCGCTCGCCAGCCTCATCTGGGTGCCGATCGGGGTGTGGGTGGGGCTGCGGCCGCGCGTGGCGAGCTTCGTGCAGCCGATTGCGCAGTTGCTGGCGGCCTTTCCGGCCAACCTGCTGTTTCCGATCGTGGTGTCGGAGATCGTGATCCACAAGCTCACTCCCGACATCTGGCTGAGCCCGCTCATGATCCTCGGTACGCAGTGGTACATACTCTTCAACGTGATCGTCGGTGCCTCCGCCATCGCGCCTGACCTGCGTTACGCGGGGGAGAACCTCGGCGTGCACGGCTGGCTGTGGTGGCGCCGTGTGGCGCTGCCGGCGGTGTTTCCGTTCTACGTGACCGGGGCGATCACTGCATCGGGCGGCTCCTGGAACGCAAGCATCGTGGCCGAGGTCGCAGCGTGGGGCTCGCAGACGCTCACGGCACACGGACTCGGCGCCTACATCTCCACGGCCACGAGCGCCGGGGACTTCCGCCGCACGGTGCTCGGCACCGTGGTGCTGAGCCTGTTCGTGGTTACCCTGAACCGCGTGTTCTGGCGGCCGCTGTACGCGCGCGCCGAGCGCAAGTTCCGCATCAGCTAAGGATTTCGAGGAGACGCACGTGAATGCCACCGCTGCCGCCATGAACCTCACGCCGCTGCTAGACGTGCAGGGTGTGTGCAAGTCCTTCCGCAAGCCCGACGGGGACGAGCTCGTGGTGCTCGAGAACGTCAACCTGACGCTGCGTCCCGGGGAGATCGTCGGGCTGCTCGGGCGCTCGGGCTCGGGCAAGTCGACGCTGCTGCGCGTGATCGCCGGTCTCGATCAGCCCTCGGGCGGGCTGGTGGGCTACCTCGGTCACCCGGTCGCAGGTCCGGCGGCCGGCATCGCCATGGTGTTCCAGAGCTTCGCGCTCTTCCCGTGGCTCACGGTGCTCGAGAACGTACAGCTCGGGCTCGAGGCGCTTGGGGTGCCGGTGCCCGAGATGCGCAAGCGCTCGCTACAGGCGATCGACCTCATCGGCCTCGACGGCTTCGAATCCGCCTACCCGCGCGAGCTGTCCGGCGGGATGCGCCAGAGAGTCGGTTTTGCCCGCGCACTCGTCGTCCATCCCAACATCCTGCTGATGGACGAGCCGTTCTCGGCGCTCGACGTGCTCACCGCGGAGACGCTGCGCAGCGACTTCCTCAACCTGTGGGGCGAGGGGCAGCTGCCGATCAAGTCGGTGCTGCTGGTGACGCACAACATCGAGGAAGCGGTGCAGATGTGCGACCGCATGCTGATTTTCTCGACCAACCCCGGGCGCGTGGTGAGCGAGATCCCGGTCGACCTGCCGCAGCCGCGCCATGCACAGGATCCGCGCTTTCGCGCGCTCATCGACCGGGTATACGTGGAGATGACCGCGCGGCCGCGCAGCGAGTCGCGCGCCGGGCCGAAGTCCGAGCGCTTCCCCGGCACCGGCATCGGCACGGTGCTGACGCACGTCTCCTCGAACGTGCTGACGGGACTGATCGAGACCGTTTACGGGCCGCCGTACAACGGCAAGGCCGACCTGCCCGCCATCGCCGAGGAACAGCACCTGGAGGTCGACGACCTGTTTCCCGCGGCCGAGGCTCTGCAGCTGCTACGTTTCGCCGAGATCGAGGGCGGCGACATCAAGCTCACCGAGGCGGGTGCCCAGTTCGCGCAGAGTGAGACGGACGAGCGCAAGAAGCTCTTCGCCCGTCACCTCATCACCTACGTGCCGCTCGCGGCGCACATCCGCCGCGTGCTCGATGAGCGCGCGAGTCACAGGGCGCCCAAGAGCCGCTTTTTCGACGAGATCGAGGACTACATGGCCGAGGAGGGCGCCGAGCAGACGCTGCGCACCATCATCAGCTGGGGGCGCTATGCGGAGACCTTCGCCTACGACGATAACCGCCAGGCCTTCAGCCTGGAGAACCCGGCATGAGGGTCAGGGTCTGACTCGACGGACGTTGAGGGCGCCCGAAGGCGGCGCCCCCGTATACGTATTAGCGAGTATGGCGATTGTCGCCGACCTCTCCGCCGCCGTCGAAACCTGTTGACTGCGACCGACACCTATGGCTTTGGTTTCCTCTCATTTCTTTTGGTGCGCGTCATTGTACTTGTCCCCCTCAATCAGTTCGTCTTGCGCCTTCTTAAGGAACTCTATGGCGTTATTCTCGTGCCCGCCAAAGTCAATTCCTTTCTTGTCTTTGTTGTACTGCTCTGTCGCTTGAACATCACGGATCGCCTCCGCAGCTGAGTCATAGGCCTTCTTTAGACCCGGATGGCTTATGTTGTAAGCATACGCGACTGTCGCGATGAGAATTGACAGCGAACTGGCAAGGATAAGCGTCTTCATGAGAATCCCCTTGAGATGTTGGAAACCAATCGGTAGTGCAACTAGCTTGCACACCAAACCAACGACCGCTCGCCTCCTTCCATGACGCTAATTGAACCTGCGATGATATTACTGGCGTTTGACTTAAGGTGGCACAAGTTAGCCCTTACTCTCAAAACCATCTGGTGACCGCTGACGCGATCCGTCGGAGATGGCCGACGGCGGTTTTACCGGTCAGCCCATGTCTCCGGTCGCAGCCGCGAGAATGCGGCTTCATGGGACCGGCTGCTTGCTGCCAATGACCAGCCTACGGCTCCGCTGCAAAGTTCTCAGCCCTCCAGGCTTGGCTTCGTCACCAAATCGCGACGGCGACACATAGGAAATCCGCAAGACGCTCAACGAGGCGCTATGGCCATCGCTCATCGTTTCGTTGGAGAAACTACCTACAGCGGTCCTTCAAGAAGCTATCGGTCTTGCGCGCCGTCTATTTTCATATCGAGCAGCTACACTATTTGTTCTTGTGAGTGACATCGGGTGAAGCTCCCTAAGCCACGCAGTGGCAGGAGTTAATACGTTGTGGGATTGTGTTTGGGTAATTCATGAAAAAAGACTGGCATAACCTCTCGTGGTTACCCGAGCCGCCTGACGATTTTGCCGCGCTCTGCAAGGCGGCGAAACCTGGGGACGTGGAAGCGCTACGTCGCCTGACGGGGTTCAGGCTAAGCGATCTTCAGCTCAACAGGCTAGCTCGCTTTTGCGCCTCTTTTCCCAGCACTCCATTGGGATTCGAACCATTTCGTTTGGGAATCATCGGGAATGGCAACAGTGATTTCCTGGGCCCGGCATTGAAGACTAGTGCGCTCCGCCATGGTCTATGGCTCGATACTTATACGGCGGGCATGGGACAAATGGTGACAGCGGTTCTCGATCCACAGGATCAGCTTTATCAGTTCAAGCCCCATGCGGTACTGCTGGCACTGACATGGCATGTCTTTCCGTTATTTATTCCAGCAACATCGAGCAACGAATCCGTCGCAGGAATTGAGAAGCTGAAGGCCGAAATCGAGCTTATTAAGGAGGCCCTCGAAGAGAACGGCAATATAGCGCTCATCGTCCAGACTGTACCGCAGGCTCCCGTCAGCCTCTTTGGTAGCCTCGACCGGCGGATTGCCGGAACGGTGAGGCGGACCATTGAGGACTTCAACGCGTGGCTCTTCACGACCAACCTTGCTGTTATTGACGCGGCCAACCTTGCAGAGATGGTCGGCCTGGCGGCATGGCACGATAGCGGACAATGGCATTGGGCAAAATTGCCTTTTTCGCAAAACCTGATCCCGCTTTATGCTGATTGCATCGGGCGATACATCGGCGCTTGGCGCGGCCGCAGCCGTAAGTGCCTGGTCCTGGACCTCGACAACACGTTGTGGGGCGGCGTCATCGGCGATGACGGACTTGAAGGAATCGAATTGGGACAAGGAAGCCCGCGGGGCGAGGCTTTCCTGGCGGTGCAACAGATGGCGCTGTCGCTGCGGGCGCGGGGGATCGTTCTAGCGGTCTGCTCGAAGAACGACGAAGGAAATGCTCGTCTGCCGTTTACCCAGCATCCCGAACAGATATTGAAGGAGGAGCATATCGCGGTTTTTCAAGCCAATTGGAGCGATAAGGCAAGCAATCTTGAAGCGATTGCCAGGGCGCTCGACCTCACACCAGAAGCACTGGTGTTCATTGACGACAACTCGGCTGAGCGGGATATGGTCCGACGCGAAGTCCCCACGGTAGCGGTGCCGGAATTACCCTCCGACGAACCAGCTCTCTGGCCCATGATTATCAGCGCCGCCGGCTATTTTGAAGCGGTGAGCTTTACAGATACCGATCGCGACAGAGCGGAACAATATGCCACTAACGCGCGCCGCGAAACTCTGAAAATCCAAAGTCGCGATATAGGAGGCTATCTAAAGGCTTTGGAGATGACGATGGAGGTGTCCTCTTTCTCCCCATCTGCCCGCGCCAGAGTGGCACAGCTCATCAATCGGTCGAATCAGTACAACCTGACGGTCCGGCGCTATACCGAGGATCAACTGGCGCAGATGGAAAGCGATTCCTCGGTAGCCTGCTTTTCGGCGAGACTGCGGGATCGATTCGGCGATAACGGCATTATCAGCGTTGTAATATGCCATGACCGAGGCGACCACTGGTACATCGACACCTGGCTAATGAGTTGCCGTGTCCTGGGACGTCAGGTTGAACGCGCCTTGCTCAAACACATGGCCGCGATCGCCAAAAAGATGGGAAAGATGGCCCTTTTGGGTCATTACATTCCCGGGCCAAAGAACAGCATGGTCGAGCGTCACTATGAAGCGCTCGGATTTCAACGCGCAAGCGAATGCGAAAGTGGGGAGACCTACTGGCGTCTCGATCTGACGACCTTTCAGCCTCCTGAAACGCCGATTGAAATAGTACCCGTGAATGCAGGGAGAGTATGAGCGCGTGCTGCCCGTAGCCATTCTCATCCTGCTTTCTTTCATTTATCTCGTTCTCCAGCAGGCATGGCCACTAGTAGCCGCGCAGGATCTAACGTTCCTTGCGTTCGCGCTGTGCTTTCTTTTGCTGGTCATGAGCCTAACCGCATTAGCGTGGCTATTTGCGTTTATGGCGCTCGGCTATTTTGTTGTGCTGATAAGCCGGCGTTGCTCGAAGTGCCATCCGCTTTTTCTCGTCGGTCCGCTCGTCATCCTGTTCGCCATCTTCAAGCGGTATGAGATTTTTCCCCTGCAGTCGCTCTACGCTCATATTCCCGATCTTACCGGCCTCAGCTTTATTATTTTTCGCGTCGTTATGTTCGTGCTCGATGCACGCGAAGGAAATACCAGCCCCGATATTCTGACTTACCTGAATTTCTGTCTCTCCCCGTTTACATTTCTCTCCGGGCCCATACAGCGATTGCGAGCTTTCCGCGAAGATATCGACCGAAGAAAGAATTTCCATCTTACGGCGACCGACGCCGCGGTGGCCCTGACACGAACGATGAACGGGCTGCTGAAGGTCTTGTTCATTGGACCTTTCATCCAGGAGTTTCAGTCATTTTTCTTGCGTGCGGCTGACGGATCAACCGTCGTCACCGGTTTGCATGCTCTCAGCGTGCCTGCCGCATATGGTCCGGCGGCGCTGTGCTACCTGCTGTTTCTCTACTTCAATTTCTCCGGTTATACCGACATCGTCATAGGCCTGGGGCGATTGTTTGGTTTCCAACTCCCCGAGAACTTCAATAAACCTTTCGCTGCGACTAATTTTCTCGACTTCTGGAGTCGCTGGCACATCAGCCTGTCGCTCTGGTTTCGGGATTATTGCTTTACGCCGGTTCTCAAGTACGCGGTCAGGGCCGGTGTCAGAAACCCGGCCGTGGCGACCCCGCCCGCGTATTTCATTTCCTTCGGCCTACTGGGTCTTTGGCACGGCCGGACGTGGCCTTTCATCGTTTGTGGCTTCATGTTGGCTACGGGTTCGGTGCTTAATCATTCATACCGGGTCGTAATTAGCGGTTTGATGAGCAAAGAGGGGCTGGCGCGCCTGAACTCTAATCAGATGTGGCAGGCCCTGGGTTCAGCGGTCACTTTCTTTTATATCGCGATTGCCATTACTGGCCTATGGCTCTCGGGGGCCGAATTCATTGCCGTTCTTCAGTCATTTACGTTGTCGGCGGCCTGTCTAACCACAATTATCGTAATCTTGTCCTTGGCCGCCGGAATACTGGCACTCAGAATCGGTTTGGAAAGGGCGCCGGTGCGTAAGACACTGGGCATACTGCTAAGACTGATCTTTGGAACTGAAACGAGCTTTGCGATTGCGATAAAGATTTTTATCGTTATTGTTTGGTACTTCGCGTTTTCTACCCATTTGCCGGATTTCGTCTATCGTGGTTTTTGAGGCGACTTAAGTGGACAAGATGAACATTCAGAGCGTGCTGCAGGAGGTTTTTCAGGATGTCTTCGACGACCCATCGATCGTTATCACCCGCGCCACGACCGCCAGCGACGTCGAAGGGTGGGACAGCTTCAATCATGTGCGTCTGATCGTCGCAGTTGAAGAGAGATTCAAGATCGGCCTGTCCACGGCCGAGGTTGCGGATCTGCGTAACGTGGGTGAGCTCATCGACCTGGTTGGCAGCCATGTCAGAACCTGAGAACCAGGAGCGTCAAATGAGCGCGTTTCCCGGTGCGCAGGAATTTCCGCACCTTGCCGCCATCGCTGCCGCGACATTGCAGGCATGGCCTGAGCACGAAAAATTCATCCGCGTTTCTCTGGGCAATGGAGACCGGGGATTTCTGTCGCGCCTCGAGAATGTGGCCACGGATGTGGTCGCGCTAACGGGTGATGAGCTTGACGTCTTTGCTCGTGATTACCGTTGGACGTGCGAGATTGTCAGAGAGGAGCAGTTCTATTTCGCTCGCCATAAGAAGTACCGGCGATCCACGCTTGAGGAAGCCATTCGTGACGTCTATGGCAATGCGCCTTATATGTCGCGGTACGTCAACGGCCTTCTTTTGACGCAGGTCCTCTGGCTGAATCACGCGCAAGCCATGGATATCTACCGGGACAAATTTCTGCCCGGGAACCGCGAAGGATATGAGCATCTCGAAGTAGGGCCTGGCCATGGCCTTTTCCTCGTATCCGCGGCGCGCGATCCCCGTTGTGCCGGCCTGACAGCCTGGGATGTAAGCCCGTCCAGTCTTGAAAGCACCCGGCGCGCTCTGCGCAAGATGAAGGTTGTACGTCCGGTCGCCATGGAAGAAGCAGAGATATGCTCAGTCGACCCCAAGCCCGATGCGTTTGACAGCATCATGTGCAGCGAGGTCCTCGAACATACTGAGCATCCACACAAGGCGTTGGATAACATCTTCCGGGTCCTGCGCCCTGGCGGGCAGCTATTCCTGAACATTCCCGTCAATAGTCCCGCGCCTGATCATATTTCTCTCTGGCGCAAACCAGGTGAAGTCCAGAGCATGGTTGAAAACAAAGGCTTCGTAATCGAGGAGTTCATTGCTCTGCCACCGACCGGACAGACGTTGCAGGACGCGCTTAAGCACGATTTCGATATCTCCTGCATCATTATTGCTTCCAAGCCGTAAAAGCTAACGCCATGCAAATGCTTGGCCTCAGAATTGCTGCGTGGGTTGCACTTTTCTATGCAGCTATCCTTGCACTGACGGCAGGCTTGGATAGGGTCACGGCTGGCCGACACAAGACGGTCAGTTTTTATCGCGATTACCCCGACAGCATCTACGCAAATACTGCCGCTTATGCTGCCTACGGGATGGATCAGCTGGACAACTCCCCAAGGCAGGTTTTCATTTTGGGAGCTTCAGTGAGTGCTCGGGCGTTTGATCCCGAGCAGTTGATGAAGGGCTTGCCCGGTTACAAAGTCCATAATCTGAGTGTCAGCGCATCGAATATCTCTCAGATGGCGGAAGTGATCGATCTCCTTTCAGCCAGGGTAGACTGGAGACATCTGGACAGCGCCATTTTTGTGTTTGGTGATCACTTCGTTTCCTTCCTTGAAAACGATCGTAAGTTTGGCGGGATGACGAAAATCGAGGTGGAGGAATTGCGCCATCACTTGTACAGAAATGACGGTGGCGTTATCAAACCGGAACTGAGCCCGCGGGCAATGGCGACTGCACTCTTCCTGATAAAGCCTTTTGCTTTTGTCTACAAGATAAAATATGAGGGGAATGAGGCTGTTTCCGAACTAAAGGATGCGGTTGTTTCCGAAGCTAAAACGGTAATTCTTGGCCTGCCGCGGGAGGCTACGCCGACAGATCCAACTGATGATGTGGCCACGCTGACAAAGCCACCTGATGAGGCATTTAATTATCGAGCTTTGAGAACCAAGCAATTCCGGAACGCGGATTTGACGGACGAGCAATTCGACCTTTTCATGAAACTCGTAACACGTCTCGACGCCGGCGGTGCAAAGGTCGTGTTCGTTGACATGCCAGTTCCTAGTTATTTCCGCAAGGGATTCTCTATCTACGACGACTACCGCAGGAGGGAGGCCGCCATTATTCACGATCTGCGGGTACATTATCTTGATCTCACCGCCATTGCTGCCGATGGAGAATTTCTGGATGATGCCCATCCTCGCGCAGAATTTGCCGGGAAGTGGACCACGCCGTTGCTCCTTTTTCTAAAGGGTCTATCCGCGCCAAATCGTGATGCACAAAGCCAAGCGGGCCAGCACGCGGTCCCCATCGGGTACCGGAACTGAGGGCTGAGAGCGACGTAGCTATTCGGCAGCTCACGCACTTGCTTCGCTTCGCCGATAAGAGAACGCCCCAATGAAATTCGATCATCTTGGGGTCGTCGTCCCCTCGCTGGACGAGGGCAGAGCCCATTTGTCCGCTGCGCTGCAGATTTCGGACTGGACCCGCGAATTCGCCGATCCGTTGAATGGTGTCTTCGTGCAGTTTGGGAGGAGTCCGGTCGCCATGTGCTATGAACTGGTTGCGCCGCTCGGCACCAACAGCCCCGTCGCCCTGGCGCTGCGTAAGGGACAGGGCATTCTCAACCATGTCGCATACCGTGTGGAAGCTCTGGAGCCGCAGGTCAATCGCCTGCGGGACCTGTATTTTCGCCCGCTCGGGACACCCAAACCGGCGGTGGCCTATGAGGGACGGAACATCCAGTTCCTGATGTCACCGCTAAATTTCATAGTGGAGCTCATAGAGCACGCCGAACACGAGCACGTCTTCTCGAAGCTTGCACTTTGAGCCAGAGACCGTCGCTCGGCTGAAGGAGATTAAGTTGCGGACCGCGGCCGAGCTGCTGGAGCAGAAAGTCGGCGAGACGCTGACCTACTCCGCATATCCATGGTTCCTAATCCTGCAGAACTTGTCCTTGATTCCCGCCCATCGGTTTCTGCCGTGACTGCCTTCGCGCCCGCGCAAGCGCTTAACCCGAGCATGGTCAGCTCAAGGGGCGATGCCAAAAGTCTGACCCATCCCAAATACCGCCCGGACATAGACGGCTTGCGTGCCGTGGCGGTGCTATCAGTTGTTAGCTATCACGCCTTTCGAAGCGTGTTCAGGGGCGGCTTCATCGGAGTTGACATCTTTTTCGTCATCTCCGGCTTCCTCATCTCGTCGATCATCTTCGACAGTCTGGAAAGAGACAGTTTCAGCTTCATCGAGTTCTACCGTCGCCGTATTTTGCGCATATTCCCCGCGCTGCTGTTGTTGCTCTTCGCCTGCTATGCGTTCGGTTGGCTCACGCTGCTCCCGCCCGAATACAAGGAGCTTGGCAAGCAGATCACGGGCGGCGCGGCCTACGTGTCGAACTTCGTCCTGTGGAACGAGCACGGATACTTCGAGCAAGTAGCCGACGCGAAGCCGCTGCTTCATCTGTGGTCACTGGGCATAGAAGAGCAGTACTACATCTTCTGGCCACTCCTGTCGTATGTCGCCTGGAAGCGGCGGTTGAACCTTTTGGCAATCACGCTCGCCATTGGCGCAGTATCCTTCGCACTCAATGTAGGAAAGGCGTCCACCGATAGCGTAGCCGCCTTCTATTCTCCGCAGACCCGGTTTTGGGAGTTGCTGGTTGGCTCGGCTCTCGCGTACGGCGTGCTGCATCGAGAACGATGGGCGAGCAGCGGCAACGCCGCTCTGGCGGAGGCGCGCTCGCTCGTAGGAGCGGCGCTGATCGCGGTCGGTCTCGCCACCATAACAGTGGATCGAGCGTTTCCCGGCTGGTGGGCTCTGCTGCCGACGGTCGGCACGGCATTGATCATCTCTGCCGGCACGACGGCGTGGCTGAATCGCACAGTGCTGGCGAATCGCGTGCTGGTATGGTTTGGCCTTATCAGCTACCCACTTTATCTGTGGCACTGGCCGTTGTTGTCGTTCGCGCGGATCGTGGAAAACGGATTGCCGCCGCGTCCCGTGAGACTCCTGGCGGTAGTGGCGTCGATCGCCTTGGCATGGTTGACGTACGAGCTGGTCGAGAAGCCGCTCCGTTTCGGCCGATTCAAAGCCGTGAAGGCAGTTGGGCTGTTCGTGTGCATGATGGTGGTCGGTGCTCTGGGTTTTCAGTCCTTCGCGACCGGCGGGCTGACATCGCGCGGTATCGCCAGGTCGACGCGGCAGCTTACGGCGGCGTTGACAGACTGGGACGACTACCAGACGCCGAGCCTCAGCGGCCAGCCTGGGGATACGGTCAACCGGTTTACCGGCCTCAGTCCGCAGAGCGTGCTGTTCATCGGCGACAGTTTCATGGCGCAGTACTACCCGCGGGTGGCGGAGCTGTACGCGGATCGAGACAAGCTGCCTCGCTACTCGGCGCTCTTCGCAGCGAAGCCGGGCTGCAGACCCATACCGCACGGAGAAGCCATCAATACGAAGAACTATGGCTGCGATGCATACTATGTCGCGGTCATGCGCACGGCCAAAGACCCGATCTATCGCAAGATCGTCATTGCAGCAAACTGGCAGACCATGTTCTCGGATAAGGTCGGCACGGAGAACCTGTCCGAGTTCACCGCTGATATCAAGGCACTGAAGCAACTCGGAAAGGACATCGTGCTCATATCGCTGCATCCGTACTCGAGTCTCTTCGATCCGCTGCAGTTCGCCAAGCCTTTCAGATTGGCGCTGTTTTCGAGGGACGCACAGCGGATCCCTCAGAATCTGTGGCAGGACAGACCGCAGCTGGAGCGACAGGACCAGGAGATGACAGCCCGGCTCGCGGGTCTCGCACGCGCGGTGGGCGCGACGGTGGTCGATCCCTTCGACTACTTCTGCACCTCCGCGAAGTGTCCGGTCGTGGTGGCCGGGAAGCCGCTATACAAGGACGAATGGCACTACCGGTCAAGCGTGACGCGGGACTACGCTACCTTCATCGATGTGATCGTTGGGCTGTAGGGATGAAGCGAAAGTGGGTCAGCGTCGTGGTATCGAACGGAGCGAAGTCAGCCGTCCCGGAACACGGATATTCCCATGTGATTCCCATACGGGATAAAGATCGAGTCAGTGACGGTTAAGTCATTGTTGTTATTGGCGTTCTCAAGGAGACGTTGGCTCCAGTCGTCGAATACCCCAACCGGCCGTTGACTGTGACGCGCGCGGAGCGCAACTTTCCGCGCCGCCTGAGCACTGGCAGCTCAGTCATTAGGAATCCCTTTTAGTGCTTCCAACAGACGCGGTGTGAAAATTTCGGCACCACGCTGATTCGCATGGTAGCCATCCCTGAAGTAACTCTGTCCCAATTCCCCGGGGGCAACGGGTATGAGCACGGGAACACCGGCGGCGCGACCCGCACGTGCCATGGCGGCCACAGACGCGGCTCCCCGGTCACTCACCAATGGCGGTATTACCAGCAGCACCTTGCATCCATGTGCGGCGCACACGGCTGAGAATTGCGTGAGCCTCCGTCCAACGATCTCCTCTATGACATCGGCACGTGGAATCGCGGCAGCCCGCTGCCAGAAGTATGGGGCGAGCTCCGTCATCCCAGGTACCGTCTCGACTGTTATCCAGTTCCTGATCTCTGTGCTATCGCCTATCCAGGCGCTGGCGCTTGCCATCAGATACGTAGTGGTGGTGGTCCAATCGAGGCCAGCCGCCCGCTTCACTCGCAGGATGTCCACCGGTCGCATGAGAGTTCTGGCGAATAGCACGCCGTTGGTGCTATTGGAAAGCATCTGCACCGGTGACAGACATAACACCACGAATTCGGGCTTTGATCCTGCCGCAAGCAATCGTGGTACGCCAAAGTACCAGTCAAGGTAATCGGTGTTTTCAATGGGCATGATGACGACGCTCGGGGTATTGCCCTGCTGCAGACCCCGGAGTTCCTCGCGGTCAATAGCCGCCTGCAGCAGCGAGTTGCCGACCACCAGGAACCTGCGGCGATCACGCGACGGCGAGACGCCCAACTGGATCGCCGTGCTCCAATCCGAGCGAATGCGCGCCGCCAATGCACTATGCGCGGGATAGAGTACTCGCGCAGCAATTTCGAGCGCTCCGAGGTAGCCCAGTGCGGCGGCGGCCAGGAGTACCATCGCCAGAGCAGCATAACGGTACCCTGAGCCGCCGGGCCGAATCAGGTGCACTGAGGTGAGTGGCGCTGACATGCAACCTAGAACTGAAAGTAGATGAAGGCGCTCTGTGAGTTGGCCGCAAACAGCGTTATGACCGCGATGAACACCAAGCCTGTGCCGACTCTTAGCGGATAGCCGTGGTGTTCGAACAGATACTCCGCGTTTGCGCGTTCGAGATGCAGGTCCACCAGAAGTAGCGGCACCACCCACATCGCCAGAAATAACGCCGCGACGCCGTACACGTGCTCCCAGTGTAAGACGCGCGCGCCCGCCAGCATTGTCGCCGCGGAAGAGAATGTCGGAGCCCTGAAGAAGATCCAGGTCAGACAGACGAAATGAAAGATGACCACACGCCAGGTCCAGCGCCTAAGGACGGGGCTGGTCTGCGAGACCGGTGCCCTTCCCTTGAACATTCTTTCCGCCGCTAGTGCCGCACCATGCATTCCTCCCCAGGCAACAAAGGTCCAATTGGCTCCATGCCAAAGGCCGCCCAGAAGCATCGTCGACAACAGGTTGACGTAAGTCCTGACGGCTCCGAGGCGATTTCCTCCCAACAGGCGGATGTACAGGTAGTCGCGCAGGAAAGTGCTCAGGCTGATATGCCAGCGACGCCAGAAATCCTGCAGTGAGGTCGCAAGATACGGCTGGCGGAAATTGACCATGAAGTGGAATCCCAGCAGCTGCGCCGAACCGCGCGCGATGGAGCTGTAACCGCTGAAGTCTCCATAGATCTGCCAGGCGAAGGCGTATACGCCGAGGAGTGTGACGGGCAGATTATGCAAGCCAAAGCGGCCGTTGAATGCGGCATTGGCGACTAACGCGCAGTTATCGGCAATAACGCTCTTACGCACCAGACCTTCGAGGACCAACAGCATGCCGTCGAATACCTTGGTCGGGTTCCACGATCGCGGCGCCTGAATCTGCGGAAGAAGATGCGACGGTTTTTGTATGGGACCTGCGATCAGGTGCGGAAACAGACTAACGAACAGCGCGTAATCGACGTAATTCTTCGCACGTGGCACCCGGCGCTCGTAGACGTCGACAATGTAGGCGATCTCCTGAAACGTGTAGAACGAGATGGCCGGCGGCAACACGATCGCCCAGACTATACGCGGCAGCCCCCCAAGACCTAAGGCGTTGGCGACATGTAAGAAGGAATCGACGAAGAAGTTGAAGTACTTGAAGACGCCGAGGATCGCCAGGTTGATTACAACAGACGTCACCATGAATCGCTTACGCGCTTGTTGGGATTGCGCAGTATCAATGGCGCGCGCGAGCAGGAAGTCGAGGGTCGTCGAGCCGATCATCAGCGCGAGGAAGCGCCAGTCCCACCAACCGTAGAAGAAATAGCTCGCAAGAAGCAGCAGGAAGTTCTGCGGGCGATAGCGGAGCCGCCAGTACGCCAGGGAGACAGCGATAAGGAAAACGATGTAGATCGGGGAGTCAAACGACACGTGTTTTCCGAATCAGCGTGAGCCCAGCAACGATGCGAGCCGAGAGCACTCGGTACCTATGCATCGAAACATTGTAGGGCATGTGAAAATGATCCAAGTGAAATTTGAAGTCAGAGCATAGGAACGAACGTCAACGGGTCGCCTTACAGCGGCAAGGTGGACCTGCGCGCCATTGCAGAGAGGAGCAGCACCCCGAAGTCGATGACCTGCTCCCGGCGGCCGAGCGCTGGAGATGCTGCGCGGTGCCGAGGTCAAGGGCGGCGGCATCAAGCTGACCGAGGGGGGCTGCAGTTCGCCGCAGCCAAACGGAAGAGCGCAAGAAGCTCTTGGCCCGGCACCCGTCAACTACGTGCCACTCGCCACCCGCCGGATGCTGGACGCGCGCGCACCACCGTCCTCAGCTTCAGATGGCTCGTGCTCGCCACTGCTGCACGGCATGGAATCCGGGGGTCGCGGCGGCTCCCTCGTGACGTTTACCGCTGGCGTGCCACGTTGAATCGTTGCCTGTATGCATGTATGACAGCGCAGCCTGAGCCGTTACAATATGCGCGTATGACAGCGCAGCCTGAGCCCCAACCCCTGTCCATCACATTTCTGATCGCTGGGGAGCTGCAGCAGATCGCGGTCGAGCACGGCCAGAGCGGTCGCGCCCTTGGCGGATGAGATCAAGCTTCTCGAGTCGGGGCTGGATTCTCCAGAACTGCAGAGTAGTCGCCTTAGTCGCATCCGCAGTGCGCCGTGACCCACTGGATCCAGTGGTCGAGGTTCGGCGGGTCTTTGCCCGTATCCGTCAAAATTTGGCAATACCCGCTTGTCGACGAATTGCGACATAAGGCGGCCGTGAGCTTGTTGAATTCCAGAACGATCAGTTTGTACTCGGTACGCGCAGCGCCATCTCCGAGTGCATTCGTGCGCGGCCTTGACGGAAAAATAGTAGTCTGACTCCGGATGCGAAGACCGGCAATCTTGAGGATATCCCGTTAGGCGGCATGACGGGGCCCATGCTGCAACTACTACTTAAGGGAACATTCTGGCTCGGCGCCTCCACCGTCCTTTATGTTTATCTCCTGTACCCGGTACTGATCTGGGGGCTGGCGGCTGCGCGGCGGAAGCGGCGTGGGGCGGGCGCTCCGCGGACGACGGCAGCGTTCAGCGTGGTCCTCGCGGTGCACGATGAAGCGGCGCGGATCGGCGCCCGGCTGGATGAGCTCGTGGCGCTGATTGCAACCACCGGGCGCAGGGCCGAGGTGATCGTTGTTGCGGACGGCTGCACCGACGCGACGGCGGCGCTGGCTCGAGCGCACCCAAGCGCCTTGGTCCGGGTCATCGAGCTCCCTGAAAACGAAGGCAAGGCAAGGGCCTTGTCTCGTGGAAGGGAAGTGGCGAAAGGCGACATCCTCGTGTTTGCGGACGCCCGGCAACGTTGGGCTGCTACCTCCCTGCAGCGGCTGTTGGAGAATTTCAATCTCCCGGAAGTAGGTGCCGTCACCGGCGAGCTGGTGCTGGAGGTAGCGGATGGAGTGCTCGCCGGCGTCGGACTCTACTGGCGATACGAGAAATGGCTCCGTCGCAACGAGGCACGTCTGCACTCGACCGTAGGCGTGTCGGGGTCGATCAGTGCCGTTCGCCGGGAGCTCTTTCGGCCGATCCCGCGGGGAGTGTTGCTCGATGACCTCTACTGGCCGTTGCAGGTCGTGATGCAGGGACGCCGGGTGGCGTACGACGAGCGCGCGGTTGCTTACGACCGCTTGCCCGAGCGCCCCACCGATGAGTTCCGGCGCAAGGTGCGCACGCTCAGCGGCAATTTTCAGCTCGCCGTGGTGCTGCCGCAGGCGCTGCTGCCCTGGCGAAACCCGATCTGGGCGCAGTTCATCTCCCACAAACTGCTGCGTCTCGTGGTTCCCTGGATGCTGCTGGCCGTGTTCGTGACGACCAGCCTTCTGGATGGGCCGCTTTACCGCATCGCTTTCGCGGCACAGGTGATCTTCTACGCTTTGGCGCTGATCGCACTTGCCGGCGGACCTGGATCACGGTGGCGTGTGGCAACCGGCGCCGCCGCTTTCGTCGTCCTGAATGCGGCCGCGTGGCTGGCGTTCTGGGTGTGGATCTGCGGGCGCGCCGAAGGAGCCTGGAAAAAAGTTTCTTATGACGTGTCGTTGCCTCCGGATTGAGTGGCCCGTGCAGCACCGGGCGCTCAGGGACTCGAGCTGACCCGTGCCGACTATGGCCTGCGTCGCCCCTGGCTCGATGGCGCTCGCACGCCCCGTGCGCGTGGGCTATTGCGTTGATTCGTTCGAGATCGGCGGGACCGAGCTGAATGCGGTACGCACGGTCGAGGCACTCGATCGGCGACGCTTTCAGGTGACCATCTTTCACCTGCACGAGACCGGTCCGCTGCGTGCGCGCTACGAAGCCCTCGGGCTGCGGTTGCTGCATCTGCCGATCGGCCGGCTCTATTCACCGCGCACTGCGCGACAGGGGGTGCGTTTCCTGCGGCTGCTCCGGCGCGAAGGAATCGAGGTCGTACATACGCACGATCTCTATACCAACATCTTTGCGGCACCTTGGGCGCGGCTGGCGGGCTGTCGAGTCATTGCCAGTCGCCGCTGGCTGGACGCGAGCCCGCGAGCCGGTCTCCTGCCGCTCAACCGTTGCAGCTATCGGTTCTCGCACCGCGTGGTCGTCAATAGCTCCGTGGTCGCACGGTTAATGATCGACACAGAGCACATGCCGGCAGCGCGCATCGTTGAATTGCCGAATTTCCTCGAGGAGCGCGCCTTCCATCACGTCGCCGCCGAGGAGCGCAGCGCCCGACGCCACAACTGGGGCGTTCCGCAGGGCGCCTTCGTTATCGGCATCGTGGCACGCCTCGCGCCCGTGAAGAATCACGCCATGGCGCTGCGCGCGCTGCAGCGCCTGGGCGAGGATGTGCACCTGGTGCTGATCGGCGCGGGGCCGTTGCGGCGCGCGCTCGAGGAGCTGGCGCGGGAGCTGCACGTTGACGGACGGGTACACTTCACCGGGCAGCTGGTTGAGGTGGAAAATCTGCATCAGTTCTTCGACGTGAGCGTGCTCTGCTCGCGCAGCGAGGGGTTTCCCAATGCCGTCATCGAGGCGTTGGCGGCGGGCTGCCCCGTGGTCGCGACGCCGGTTGGGGGTGTCCCAGAGGTCATCAGCGACCGCCAAACGGGCCTGCTGGTTCCCGTCGACCAACCCGATGCACTCGCTGCGAGCGTGCAGGAACTGCGCCGCGATGCAGCGCTACGCAAGCGGCTAAGTGAGGCCGGAGCGGCGCGCGCGCGTGGCAAGTACCATCAGACGCCGGTCATCGCGCGGCTCGAGGCGCTGTACCAGGAGCTGGCGCGCGAAGCCGGCAAGAGGGGCGCGGTACTCACGTGAACGTCGGAACCGGGCGAGTGCTGCCAGGACGATTGCAACGCGGCATGGCCGCGCCGGCGAACGCCCTGTCGTGGTACGGGCTCGCGATCTTTACGTTCTTCTTCGTCACTGCACGTTTGCCCGGGTTGTTCACCGAGCTCGGGATCTACCTGGCGCTGCTCGGGCTCGTGCTGCGTCCGCAGGGTCTTGCTTTCTCGCCGCCGTTGCGCTGGGCGGTGGTCTTTCTCCTGTGGGCACTCGTGACGGCGCTGTTTGCCATTTCGCCCGAGACGGCATGGCCGGTGCTCATCGAGCGGCTGAAGGCGCTCGTGATCTTCTTCGTGGTGGTGAACGTTTTACGCACGCCGCAGCAGCTGCGCTTCTACATACTCCTGATCCTGTTCGCCTTCGTGATCTATCCTGCGCGCGGCACACTGCACAACTACGTGACCGGCAACACCCTGTTCGGCCGGGCGATCTGGAACCAGATCTACGCCAACCCCAACGACCTCGCGGCCATGACGCTCCTGATGCTCGGATTGGCGTTAGCGATCGCTACCGTCAAGACGCAGGACGCGCGCGTGCGTTGGGCGGCAGCTGCACTCGTGCCCGTGACGCTCCTGATCATACTGCTCACGCAATCGCGTGGGGTATTCCTTGGTCTTCTCGTCGGCTTCGGACCGCCGCTGCTCGCGCGAGTGAGGAAACGGCCCTCCGGCATGGCGCCCCTGTTGGCTGTCCTCGGCGTGATCGCCGTGCTGGTTCCGGCAGCTTCCTGGCATCGGCTCGAGGGCATTACCACATTGAGCTCGACCATCGCCGAGGTGGATAAGAAGGGCCGGCCAACCGCCGGCGGAGACCGGTTCGATCAATTGGCAGCGGGCAACGCCGTCCAGCGCTGGGATATCCTCAAGACTGGCTTGCGCATCGCCGCGAGTAACCCCGTCCTGGGGGTCGGCATCGGCGGCTACCTCGAGGCCAATGAGCGCTATGCGCCACAGCTGGGGGCGCACGATGCGCATAACACTTATGTCAGCCTGGCCGCGGAGATGGGGTTGCCCGGCCTGCTGCTCTGGCTGGGTCTCGTGGGGTCGGTGCTGGCTCAGGTACGACGTCGGCGCGCGCATCTCGAGGCGGATGACCGCTTGATCCAGGTCTTGTGGATTGAGAGGGCGGTTATCGGATTCCTCGTCGCCGGTTTCTTCGCCAGCTACGCCGGCGTTACGATGTTCTATCTCTTCCTTGGAACCCTCTGGGCGGCTTCCAACGCGCTGGGCCGCGACGCGACCGAGCCCGGCGTACCGCCCGCACGACGAGCGCTGCGGGCTCGCTGACATGTGTGGCATCGCCGGATTTGCGGGCATCGGACTGCCGGCAGAAGAGGTCACGGGTCGCCTCCGCGCGATGTGCGATGCCATCCGGCATCGGGGTCCTGACTCAGACGGTTTTTTCGTGGGCGAAGGCGTAGCAATGGGCATGCGGCGCCTGAGCATCATAGACGTCGCCGGCGGAAGCCAGCCGATCTGCAACGAGGACGGAACCGTCACGGTCGTCTTCAACGGCGAGATCTACAATCACCATCAGCTGCGCCGGGAGCTTACGGCCGCGGGACACCGTTTCCTGACGCGCAGCGACACGGAAGTGCTCGTGCACCTTTACGAGAGAGACGGCCCGGAGATGGTGCGCCGCCTGCAGGGGATGTTCGCCTTCTCGATCTGGGACTCCCGCCGGCAGCGTCTCTTTCTGGCGCGTGACCGGACCGGCATGAAGCCACTCAGCTACGCGCTCCGCGGCGACGGGATCGTCTATTGCTCGGAGCTTCGTGCGCTATACGCCTTCGATCGCTCAGCTCTGCGCATTGCTCCGGGCGCGGTAATGGAGTATCTCGCGTTCGGCTATGTCCCTGACCCGAACAGCATCTTCGAGGGTGTCAGCAAGCTGCCCGCCGGGCATTTCCTCATCTGGAGTCCGGGGCGCGAGGTGGAGGTACGGCGCTACTGGAGCCCGCCACTCCCGGACGTGGCTCTTCGCGATGAACCTGAGCTGGTCGCGGAATTGAGCCGCAGGCTCGAGGCGGCCGTGACATCGCACCTGGAATCCGAGGTGCCTCTCGGCGCCTTCCTTTCCGGAGGAACCGATTCTTCAACGGTGGTGGCACTCATGTGCCGCCACGCCGCGGGCCGCGTCAAGACATTCTCTATTGGGTTTGCCGAAGCGGAATACGACGAATCACAAGCAGCCCGAGCCGTCGCGACTCAGCTAGGAACTGAGCATACGGAGCTCGTGGTGCGACCCGACGTGGAGCAGATTTTCGAGAGCGTTGCTGCGATGTTCGACGAGCCCTTTGCGGACTCCTCGGCAATTCCGACCTTCCTGGTGGCCCAGCTCGCTCGCGAGTCCGTAACCGTCGCGCTGTCGGGCGATGGCGGGGACGAGCTGTTCGGAGGCTATACCCGTTACGGGGAGACGCTCAGGCGCGGCGGAGGTAAGGGCGGCGTCGGCTCGCGCCTGCTCGGTGCGGCTGGATTGATGCTGCCGCACGCCTTTCCCGGTCGGAATCGATTAGTCGACCTCGGTCGCTCGAGACTGGGCCGTTACGCATCGAACGTGGTGCAGCCGGTTCGGGTCGATGAGGGTGGCGTCGCGTCAGCGTGGCACCCCGCCGGCCACCGCACCGTCGATGAGCAGCTTGACCGCTTTCTGTCAGCCGACGAAGCGGAGGATTTTGCAGCGGCGATGATGCGTCTCGATCTCGAGACCTATCTTCCCGGCGACATCCTCACCAAGGTTGACCGCACCAGCATGGCGGTTTCGCTGGAAGCACGTGTGCCGCTTCTCGATTTTGATCTGGTCGAGTTCGCGTTGCGCATACCAGGCGACTTGCGGGTGACATCCGGCGAGAGCAAGCGACTTTTCCGCCGGGCGATTCGCGGGATTGTTCCAGACTTCGTTCTGACAGCTCCCAAGCGAGGCTTTGCGGTGCCGCTGGCGCAGTGGTTCAGGGGATCCCTGCGACATCGCATTCAGGGTTTGCGGAGGCCGTCCGCGGCGATCGAGCAATACCTCAACATGCGAGCGGTCGAGCGGTTGGTGACCGAGCACTCGATCGGCCGCCGTGATCACAGTGTTCTTCTATGGCGCCTGATCGTGCTGAACTACTGGCTTGCCGCGTTTGCTGACGGTCGGCTCGGACGTCCGCCGCTGGTCCCGTTGTCCGACACCACGATGACCCGGGCGCTATCTGCCCGGGTGGGGGCAGGCTCAAGGAGCGCGCCTCCTGCGGTGTCGAACCTGTTCCTGCATGCTGACAGCCCAGTGCCGCGGCTGACAGTCGGGCTGCGCGTCGACGAGGCGGGCATCCCGGGCTACGCACGCGGCGTCATCGAGGATCTGTGCCGGGCGAATTACCTTAATATCGCAGTGGTCTGCGTAAGCGGGTCGGTCGCAAACGGCGACGAATCGGTTTCACTCGACCACGGGATCGCTCTGCGCGCCTACGAGGCGCTTGTCGAGTCGCGCTATCAGATGGATCCCGATCCGCTCGAGCCCGTGCCCTGTGATGATCTCCTGTCAGGTGTTCCGCGGGTGACCTGGCCAATCGCCGATTCCCGTGACGACTGCGGGATGACCCCTGAGGGGGCGGCGATCACGGCGGCCCCTTTGGACGTCGTCGTCGATTTCTCGACGCAGCCCGCCCGCGAACCTTCGTTGCCGGCGACTCGCTATGGCATTTGGCGTTATCACTTTGGGGATCGGCGGCTGTATCCACTGGGATCAGGCTTCCTGAGGGAGATTATCGATGGCAACCCGCTGACCGGCATCGAGCTGATTCAACTCGGTCCAACGGCTGTGGATGACGTTACCCTGATGCGGGCACTGTTCCGGACGGTCCCCTTCCCGTCGCGTCAGGCAAACCGTTTCGCCCCTGTCTGGGGAGCGCGTCACTTTGTGATTCAGAGCCTGTGGGCTCTCAGGCACGGACCTCCCGAAAGCGTCGCAGACCCCGAGGTCAAACGCGTCTCGAGTCACCCCGTGAAGCGTACTCCGACCGTAATGCAGTTCGGTCGATGGATGCTGAGCGAACTCGGTAGTCGAGCCTTTCCTCTTTTCAGGCGGGGCGACCGTCCGCTGCATTGGCGTATCGCGATTCGGCGCACGCAGATCCCGCTCTACGAGGACGCGTCGCGCTCGGCCCTGCAATCGTTTCGCTGGATCAACTCGCCGCCAGATCATCATTGGGCGGATCCGTCGGTCCATGAGCGCGATGGACAGACGTGGCTGTTCTTCGAGGAAATCGTCGATCCCAGCCGTGTGGGGCATATCTGCTGCGGTCGGCTGACTTCCGAAGGAGAGCTCATCGACCTGAGACCGGTTCTTCAGCAGCCACATCACCTGTCGTTCCCGCAGATCATCGCGGCCGATGGCGAAGTCTTTATGCTGCCCGAGAGCGCCCAGGGTGGGGGTGTCGACCTGTACCGTGCGGCCCGTTTCCCCGACGAATGGGTTCTCGAGAAGCGCCTGCTCGATTTCCGCTGCGTGGATTCCTCGATCTTTCATGCCTCCGGTTCGTGGTGGATGACGACCTCTCCGCAGGTGGTGCCTGGCCACGCGCCGATCACCTGGCTACTGCGCGCCGATCGGATCACGGGACCGTGGAGGTTTCAGCCGGGGGGCATGGTGGCCAGCGATGTGCGCGTGGCCCGCGGCGCCGGATCGGTCTTCGAGGTCATGGGTCGCCTCATCCGCCCCAGTCAGGATTGCAGCGTTTCGTACGGCTACGCGCTGCTTCTGAATGAGATCGTCTCTTTGACCGAGACTCCCTATCGGGAGCGAATCCTATGCCGCGTCGATGCCGGCTGGATGCCGCGACTGGAAGGTGTCCACTCCTACAGTCGGGTCGGCGAATGGGAGGCCATTGACGGCGGCTTTGCGTTCTGAGTTGCTACGCGAAACGAAGCTGATAGCCCTGGGAAACGGACCGCTCGACGATGGGACGACCTGCGAAAGCTTTGACGGTAAGTTCAGAGGATCGGTTGCAGCTTGAGTCGATTCCGCGCTCGCGGAGCCTGCTGGCAGCGATCGCGCGGCGCGTGCAGCAAGGAACTCAAGCCCGGTCGGCCCCGAAGTACGAGTGAGGGGCAGATTGCATAGCTGATCAACACGGCGCTGCGCTCCCAACCCAGGGGCCGGCCGAACGCATTGGTGGGGACGAGCTCTGGCCGAGGGGAGTGGCCTTTCCAAAACGACGGTGCATCGCTATCTATCGCTCTTTGGCGTGTAGCCGCACCGCACGCAGCCTGAAACTCTCGAACGATCCGCTCTTCATGGAGATGGTCCGCGCGATCGTCGGCTTGTGCTTGAATCCCCCGATCACGCGCTTGTGCTGTGCGTGGATGAGAAGGGCCAGGTGCAGGTCACCTCAACATCAATTTTGAATTACCGTGACACACTCGGGGTGCCCCACGGGCTCCCAAATAGGGGTTCAGAGAGCAACCCATCACCTCACGACGACGCTCCCGGGTGGGTTAGGCACGATCATGTTTGCGGCCGGAGCGGTGGACAGATTGGCGCCAATAGCAGTTCCGTCGGTGGCGGCAGACTTGTAGGGGCTGTCCGCGGCCAGGGCGTAGTCGCTACGAGCGTAGTTGTTGAAACCCACCGCGTCCACAGTTGCCGGGAAGAAGTTCCCGTTGGGATAGGCGCTTGCGCGGGCACCCACGATTACGTTCCTGGCAAATACCCAGTTTGTGAAATCTCCATTGAGTGCCGCTGTGCCTTCCCCGACGCCAGACGCGCCGAACGAGTATCTGGTGGGCGTGGCAAGATTATTGGTGAACGTGAAGTTGGTGATCTTCGAGCGCGTATCCGCCATCATCAAGTCCGAGGTCGGGGAGGGCGCGGTGTTAATTATCGTATTGTGATCGATGGTGTACTCACTACCGCCACCGGTTAGCTCAAATGCCCATCCACTAGCTCCGTTGAGACCGGTAATGCCCAGCACATTGTCGCGGATCAACACTCTCGCCGTGAGCAGACTCGGGTGATTATAGTCCTGACCCATGATGCCGAATCCGTTGCCGATGTTGATGAACGTATTGCCGATAATGGCGATGTCAGCGGTCACCGACCAGGGTGCGTTACCGTTCTGATTGCGTGGAGTGATCACGATCGCGGTACCACCCTGCCCACCTGCCGGGCTATTTTGAAAGGTATTGCCGGTCGCAAGCACGCGCTGCGCCGCTTTGAGCTCGAGCAGATTCTTTGGGGCATAATGGCTGCCGATGAGAGACAGCGGTTTGAAGAAGTAGTTGTTGCGGATCTCGATGTCTGCGGGCACGAGTGAGGCCTCGCGAGAGTCCGCACCGCCGAACATCACGTTCTCCGACCCCGCCTCGATATAGTTGTCCCGGATCTGAAGTGGACCGGTCGTGTTGTAAGCCCACAGGCCCTGGCTGTCGGTGCTGACCCACTGGAAGTCGCTGATGTACGAGTCCACCACCGCGACGTATGCGCCATCCATCTCGATGCCACGCTGATCGTTAACATCTGTTTCACCGTGCACGTAGCAGCGATCGAATACGATGTGGTGGGCGAGCGTGGCCGGGGAGGTGTCGGTGTTGCCAATTGGGATGAGTGTATACACGGATGCGCCGGCAACCGGCGAGAACTCGATGCCGACGAAGCGGAAGTGATGACTGTTCGCAACCGTGGTCAAGACACTGTTGTGGGCGGGCGCGACGATCTTGGACATGTTAAGTGCATCGTTCGGACCGACGCGCTGCCCGGGAGGTGGAAGGCTCGCCAGGTTGCTTGAGACCACGTAGATCCAGCCGGCTCCCGTAGTCTTGTTTGGCAATTTGAACGGGCCGGTGAATGTCGCACCAGCCTGAAGTACGATGGTGTCTCCAAGTTGAGCTTGGTTCAGCGCGGCCTGCAGGTCGCCCCCCGCGGCAACGGTCAGGGTAGCGCCCGTAGGGGCGACATAACTGGTATCGAAAGTCTGTGGGGCGGTCGGGAGGGTGGTGGCAAGTCCGACACCGTGTACGACACAGGCTGCTGCCAGACCCGCGAGTGCGCGTGCAGGAAGTCTTGCGGCGTTGCGGGACGTGCTCAAATTCGAACAAGGCATCTCGAGTCTCCGGTACATTTCGGCGGATTGGGGATGCTGCCAGCCGACGAGAGGTTGGCGCATGCAGATCTTGCGCGACGCGTGGGACGTTTCCAAGTTGTCGCTGGCTGGATACGTAGCCTGGAGCGGTACGAGCGCTGTCACCTTCGGTTGCCGGACGGATGCGACACATCGGTTCGCGGTGCTACATAATGTTCGAAACTGCGGAGCTATTGGCAACTTGACCGTGCGCAGCGCAAGGGGGCGCGTGACCTCTATGGTGACCCGCATCCGGGTACGGTCCCTCGATGAGCTCCGCGTCAGAGGCGTTCAAGCGCTCCACGCTCGCTTGGAGCGCCTCTGGGACCGTTTCCTGCCGCCCCACCTACCGGCCCGCGGGACGCTGGCCACGGAGCTCGTCTTTGATCGGGGGGGCGCCTTTCCGGCAGGCGCGGGAATCGCTCCGGCAGTTATCGCTAGCGCGATCGCGAGGCTCGATCCGGAGACCCGTGCACGGTTCACACAGCAGAGTGACGCGGTGGAGCGCGGTATCGTCACGCTCCTTGGACATGAACCCCTGTCAGTCGGAAACCCGCCGCGCTGGCACCGGGAAGCGATCAGCGGCACGGAGGCGCCGCGACGCCACTGGAGCCGCATCGGTCACCTGGACACCGCCGTGGTCGGCGACCACAAGGTCTTGTGGGAGCTCAACCGCCACCAGTATCTGCTGGCCCCGGCGTTCTGTTGGCTGCTCGACCGGGAGACAAGGCGATTCGATCTCATTCAGTCGCACCTGGAATCTTGGCTCGCGGACAACCCGCCGCGCCAGGGCGTCAATTGGGTCAGCAGTCTGGAGGTGGCCTATCGCGCAATCGCCTGGTGCTGGCTGCTGTGGATGCTGCGTGAGGCGCCCTGGAGGCCGGATCTGAGGATGCGGCTGCTGAGGTCGCTGGAGGCGCATGCGCGCAAGGTAGAGCGGTACCTGTCGACTTATTTCAGTCCCAATACGCATCTGACGGGCGAGGCCCTCGGACTATTCTACCTCGGGACCGTGCTCCCCCATTCGCCCCACGCGCAGCGGTGGCGCAACAAGGGAGCGGCAATCCTCGAATCTGCGATCCAGCGGCAGGTTTACCCGGACGGTGTCTATTTCGAGCAGGCGAGCCAGTACCACCGTTATACCGCCGAGATCTATCTGCACTATCTGCTGCTCGCGAACGCGACCGGTTGGACCGTCTCGGACACCGCGCGCGACCGGCTCGGTGATCTCTTTACAGTTCTGCGCAGCATGGCCTCCGCCCCGGGCCTCATTCCACTCCTCGGCGACGATGATGGCGGGCTGCTGCTGCCATTGGATCCTCGAGCACCGGATGACGTGCGCGCGCTGCTGCTGGCCGGCGCCGTGCTACTGCAACGTCCCGAACTGGTCATCGCGGCAGCGCCCCCGACCTTTGCCTATTGGCTTTGCGGCATCGAGAGCACTGATCGTTTGCGTAGCCGCAGCGCTGTCAATCCGAACTGGCTCGACATTTATTTTGCGCGTGGCGGCCTGGCCGTTCTTCGTGACGGCTGGGATTCGAGCACGGCTGTCGCCGTAATAGATGCTGGACCACACGGCGCGCTGAGCTGCGGTCATAGCCACGCGGATGCGCTGGCCATGACGCTGGCCCTGGGCCCGACGGACCTGTTCATCGATCGTGGCACGCTCACCTACACCGGCCCGGAGCGCAACGAGTTTCGGTCGACGCTTTCGCATAACACACTGGAAATCGACGCCACGTCCTCGGTAATTCCCGCGCAGCCCTTCAAGTGGCTGTCGGGCATTCCCGCGCGAGCTCAGGGTGTCGTGTGTTCCAGCTCACACTTCAGCAGCTTTTCCGGGATTGCGGCGGGCCACCTCGCGGGCGGCCGGCCTTCCGCGCATTGCCGCCGGGTACTGCACCAGCGAGGCGGCGCCTGGGTGATTCACGATCGCGGCCTGCGCGAGGCGGCGCGCGGTGGCGTGCTGCGCTGGCAGCTTGCGCCGCATCTGACTGTCGCTGCGCTCACGCCATCGTCGGTCGCGATCCGCAACGCCGCGGGTGTTGGCGTGGCCGCATTGTTCATGCGCGGCGCATCGGCTGTTCGCATCGGGACGCGGGATGTTTCCCTGCGATTCGGTCAGCGTATCGCGGCGCAGTGCCTGGAACTGGAGGTCGATGCCTCGCTCGAGGCGCTCACCATCATCGTTCCGGCCGCAGGGGACGGGAGTCTGGTGACGTTCGCGATCGATGAACAGCACGCCGAAGGGGGCGTCCTCTGGAGCGACGCTGCGGGTCGGCATCGCGTGGCCAGTGGCGCGTCAGCGCAGCTTGCGCAGTTACCGACCAGGACGCACCCGCACGCTGATCTCATCTGGTGGGTCGATGCTGCCGGCGTCGCTCGTCAGGATATCCCCAGCCACCTCATCGCGGCCCTGCCGGCGGCCTGGTCACGTAGGCCCGGCGACGCGCAAGTCGTCATGGACCTAGCCGGGCAGTCAGGCAGAATGACCGGTTTGGCCAATACCAGTCGGCGGTGGGCGAAGCTTGGCGTTGATGAGCCGCGACGCGGCTAGCTGCTGGGGTGGGACTCGATCCTCATGTGCGGTATCTGCGGCATTGTGACTGTTGGCTTGAGCATCGTCCCGGATCGCGCCCTGGTGGAGCGCATGCGCGACTTGATCGCCCATCGCGGGCCGGACGGAGCGGGACTGTACCTCGCGCCGGGGGTGGGGCTGGGCCATCGGCGGCTCAGCATCGTGGACGTGGCTCATGGTCAGCAGCCGATGTACAGCGAGGATCGCCGCTTCGTCATCGTATACAACGGCGAAGTGTTCAATCACCCTGCGCTGAAGCCGGAGCTCGAGGCGGCGGGTGTCCGCTACCGCACGCACTCGGACACCGAGACGGTACTTCACCTGTATGAGCGGCTGGGGGCGCGTGCCGTCGAGCGCATGCGCGGGATGTTCGCCGTGGCCATCTGGGACAGCCTGGAACGGCGGTTGTTTTTAGCTCGTGACCGCTACGGCGTGAAGCCCCTGTATTACGTTCATCGACCCGACGGTACCCTGATCTTCGGATCGGAGATCAAGGCGCTCCTGCCGGCACTCGATGACCGAGTGGTCCTCAATCGCGCGGCGCTCCCTGATTTCCTCGCCAATCATGCGCCCTCGGGCGAGGCGACGCTGTTCGCCGGGATCATGCGACTGCCGCCCGGGCACACGCTGACGTGGGAGAACGGCCGCATCAGCATCCGCCAATACTGGGACGTTCACTTTGCCGATGCGCTTCCCGCTCCGTCACCAGGCTCGGCGGTCGAGCGAGCGCTGGTCGACGAGTATCGTGAACGACTTACCGAGGCGGTCCGCCTTCGACTCATGAGCGATGTACCACTGGGGATGTTCCTCTCCGGAGGGATCGATTCGGCGGCTATCACTGCTATCATGGCGCCGCTGGTGAATGAGCCGATTCGCACTTTCTCGGTGGCCTTCGCCGAGGATGAAGCGAACGAGCTGGCGTACGCGCGGCTGGTCGCTGCGACCTACGCCACCAAACATCGGGAAGTCATCATCTCGCCCGCGGAGTTTTTTGCGGAGTTGCCAAGTCTCACCTGGCACGAAGATGAGCCGATCGCGCATCCCTCGAGTATCGCGCTTTATTTCGTTGCGCGCCTCGCCTCGCGTGATGTCAAGGTCGTGCTCACAGGTGAGGGGAGTGATGAGACGCTCGCCGGTTACAATCGTTATCGAGTGACAGAATATAACAGTCGTCTGGGGACTCTCTACCGGCAGTACGTGCCGGACTTTGCGCGTCGTGGCTTGAGCAGCGCCCTTGAGGCTCTGCCGCCGACTTCGCGTCTGCGCCAACGAGCTTCACGTACCTTCGTCATGCGCGGTCCGGATCTCGATGAGCTGTATTTCGACAATTTCGCTGTGTTTGATCGCGCCGCTCAGCAGGATCTTCTGACCCCTGAATTGCGTGCGGAGCTTGCCTCAGTTGATCCGTATGCCGCGTACCACTCGGCGCTCTCACGTGTGAACGGCAAGCCGCTCGTGTCTCAGCTCCTGTACGCCGACATCAAGACTTATCTGCATGAGCTACTCATGAAGCAAGACCAGATGAGCATGGCTGCATCGATTGAGAGCCGGGTTCCGTTTCTCGACCACCCGCTCACGGAATGGCTCGCCACACTACCCCAAGCGATGAAGCTCCGAGGCACGACCACCAAGTGGATCCTGCGCCAGGCGATGCAGGGCAGACTCCCTCCGCCTATTCTGGCGCGCCGTAAAATGGGCTTCCCTGTCCCTATCGGGACGTGGTTGCGCGGTGCCTGGCAGCCGTTACTCAGCGAGTATGTAACAGGGCCACGGACCCGGGCACGTGGCCTGTTCGACGCGAACGTGATCGAACGCCTCGTGCACGAGCATTTGAGCGGTGTCAATCACTCGGAGCGCCTCTGGGCCCTGCTAACGTTTGAAATCTGGGCGCGGGTGTTCCTCGATGGTGAGGCGCCCTGGTCGCTCGAACTGCCGCTCAGGCAGGCGGCCTAGCTAGGGTGCAGTTCGACTTTGCTTGCTGTGCGTTAGTAGTACGATAAAAGGAGGCAACGTGATTTTCGATCTTGCGGGGCGTCTACGTGAGATCCCCTATCGATTACGTGCCGAGCATCACCTTAGTACCCCCATTGCCGATGTCTCAATTGCGTGGCCTAGAGTCTATGAGTGGCCGCCATGCGGCCAGGTCGTCGTAACACTTCGGGACGCGCTGTCTCGCGCTGCGAGGCTCGCGCACGAAGATATTCCGCAAGTACACAAAGGCGTGATTATCTTCCGGTGCGATGCTCACCAGATCGTTCTCGATTACTCCGACTATCACAACTTCGTGAACGAGGATGCTCTTCAGCCTTGCGATCTTTACATCAAGTTGCAGTATCGCTCGGAAGGGTACGCGGACCTCAGGATCGTCCCCGGAGGCTACCCGGTCACCGCGAAGGACTTCTACCGCTTTTACCTCCCCTTTAGACACTGGGGGAATCGCAGGCTCGATTGGGACATCGTCGGAAGGTTCGGGTATACGTTCCAAGAACAGATTCGCAGAAAAGCAGGCGAGATCCTGAACTCAGTTCCAGGATTTTCCGGCACCGGTAAGGTGCGCTACAGCCGGTTTCTGCGGGAAGTCGCGAGCAGTAAGTTGGCATTGCATATGCCGGGGAATGGCCCCTTTACACACAGGGTGGCGGAATTCCTGGGCTTAGGAACTTGTATGCTCTCGCAGCGCTTCGCCACGGAACTGCACGTCCCCTTGCTCCCAGGAGTACATTACGTCGAGATCGCCTCAGACTTGAGCGATCTCATGGAAAGGATCTTCTACTATCTTGCGCACGACGCCGAGCGAAACGCTATCGCCAGAGCGGGCAGGGAATACTTCGATAAGTACCTGCACGCCGACCATCTTGCGGCGTATTACCTGCGTAGGATCGCTGAGCTACCGCCCCCGCCCGCGGACGAACAGCGGGGCCGCGCATCTGGCCGGTGAGTCTCGCTAAAGCTGCCTAGCTCCGAATGTTCTCGTGGTGACGAGCCTGATAACCCAAGCAGCATGGACCACCCTGATATGGGCAACCCTGCAGCCAGGAATAATGTCCTGAAACTTCACAATTAGTGCATGCGCATTCTGTGGATCAAGACGGAGCTGCTGCACCCGGTCGACAAGGGTGGACGTATCCGCACTTACCAGATTCTGCGCTCGCTGTCACGGCAGCATCACGTGGTGTATCTGTGTCTCAACGATGGCCTTGCAGCGCCCGATGCGATTGAGCGCGCGCGCGAATACGCCCAGGAAGTCGTCGTCGTGCCGTTCCGGCCACCGCCGAAGATGAGCTTGCGGTTCTTTGCCGATCTGCTGCGTAATCTCTGCTCGGCGCTGCCATATGCCATCGCCCGCTACAGGTCGCACGAGCTGCGCGAGCAGATACAGCGTCTTGCCGGCGCAACGGATCTGATCGTCTGTGACTTTCTGATGCCTTCACTAAACGTGCCCAATGGCTTGGCCGTGCCGGCGGTTCTCTTCCAGCACAATGTCGAAGCCATGCTCTGGCAGCGACACGCCTCGGTCCCGCAGTCTCCCGTGCGCCGCGCCTACATGCGACTTCAATGGCGACGCATGCGGCGATACGAAGCGCAGCAGTGCCGGCGGTTCGCGCACGTAATCACCGTCTCGGTAAGCGACGCTGAGATCATTCGACGCGAGTACGCGGTGGCTTCGGTGGGGCACGTTCCAACGGGGGTTGATGTCGAATACTTTTCCGCCTCGCGGCCGCGTCCGCGGGACAGTCGCGAAGTGGTCTTCATCGGCTCGATGGACTGGATGCCGAACGACGACGGCATTCGTTGGTTCGCGGCCGAAATATTCGGCCGTATCCAGGAGCACGTGGCCGATGCGCGTCTCGTGGTAGTCGGCCGATCGCCGTCGCCGGGCATGCGTGAGCTCGCGTCGCGCAATCCCGCCATCGAGGTGACGGGCACCGTCGCCGACGTGCGCCCGTATCTCGAGCGCGCCGCCATCAGCGTGGTGCCGCTGCGCGTCGCCGGTGGCACGCGCCTGAAGATCTACGAGGCGATGGCTATGGGCGTTCCAGTCGTTTCCACCGGCATCGGCGCCGAGGGCTTGCCGCTTCGCAACGGCGAGCATCTGCTTATCGCTGATACCGCCGATGAGCAAGTCACCGCGATTTGTGCGCTCCTCACCGATCAGCCGCGCGCCGATCTGCTGGCTGCCAATGCCCTTCGGCATGTCCGCAAGCACTGCAGCTGGGATGTCGTCGCGGAGCACTTTCTCGCTCAATGTCCCCGCCGGTCTGCAGGCGGTGCGCCTTCCTATACGAGTCAGGTTGCATGACATCCGGGTCCGCGACGGCGCGTGCGCCAATGAAGCTGGGTTATCTGGTCAGTCAGTACCCCGCGCTGAGTCACACGTTCATCCTGCGCGAGGTGCTCGCGCTGCGCCGCCGCGGTGTTGACGTTCGCGTAGTGTCGGTGCGCGAGTGCGACAGACCGATGAAGACGCTTAGCGCCGACGAAGCCGAAGAGGCGAAACGGACCTTCTCCGTGAAAGGTGCCGGATTAGGTCACGCGCTGCTTACCAATATCGGTGTGCTTTTCCGGCATCCGTTCGGTTACCTCAGGGGGTTGCACTATGCATGGACGTTGAGTCGCGGCACGCCGAGGCTGCTCGTAATGTACAGCCTCTATTTTCTCGAGGCGGTTGTCGCAGGGGATTACTTCGAAAGGCAGGAAGTGACGGATATTCACACCCATTTCTCGTCGACTGTCCTGGCGATCTTGGCGCGGATTTTTCGCGTGCGTTACTCACTGACTGCGCACGGTTCGGGCGAGTTCATTGATGTGGTCGGGTTCCATCTCGCTGAAAAAGTCGCGGGAGCTGTGTTCGTCGCCACAGTCGGACAATACGGTATGAGCCAGGTCATGAATGCATCCGACCCCGCGCACTGGCACAAGATCGTGGTGTTACCTTTGGGCGTGGACGTTGACGCGTTTCGTCCGCGGAGAGCCCTACAGCGAGACCTCAAAGAGCCATTCAGGCTCCTCTCCGTCGGGCGTCTATCGGCCCCGAAGGGCTATCCCATTCTCGTCGAGGCTGTGGTCTTGTTGAGCGGGCGAGGGCGAAACGTCAAACTGACGCTCGTCGGCGAGGGCTCCGAGCGTGCCACGCTGGAGAAACTGATTGCACTTCGTCATCTGGGAGACTGTGTTCGCCTCGCCGGGGCCTGCAATCACGATCGGCTCGCGGACTACTATGAGTCGAGTGACGCCTTTGTCTTGTCGAGTTTCCTCGAGGGCGTACCCGTCGTATTGATGGAGGCAATGGCGATGGAGCTGCCATGCATTGCGACCTGGATCACGGGTATCCCAGAGATTATCGAAAAGGATGTCGAAGGGTTGCTCGTTCCGCCGGCAAGTGCCAGGGCGATTGCCGACGCCGTGGAGCGCCTAATAGAGGACCCCGAGGGAGCGCGGCGATTAGCGACCGCGGCGCGTCGCAAGGTGCTCGCTAAGTATGACCTCGAGCGCAACGTCGAGCGGCTCGCTGAGGAGTTTCGCCTCAGGTTAGCAAGCTGAATCCGGCACTGGATGCGCATCGCGGTCTAGCGATCTCGGTTCTGCACAGCTGCGACATGCCGGGTGGCTGGAACCTGCTCAGCTTCGGCAGCGGCAGTAAGCCAGTGATGGTCACCGATCCGTGGATCACCGAATTTGGATCCTGGGCTTTGCCATACGCGCGGCAATCCCCGCCCACCGGACGAACCGTGACAAAATTCCCTGGTGCTCGGGGCATAAGAATTGATGCAATGACACGAAGATGGCACAGCAACAACACGTGGGCAGGATTCTAGAGCTCGACGGCTTTCGCGCCATTGCGGTGTCCATGGTGATGCTGGAGCACATGGTAGACGGTTGGCCTCTGCCGGAAGGTGCTACCGCATGGATGCCGGGGATTCTGCGCGGTGTCATCTCTCACGGCTGGCTCGGGGTTGATCTCTTTTTCATCTTGTCAGGGTTTCTAATCACTGGAATTCTTCTGGATGAGCGCGAACACGCCAACTACTTCCGAAACTTCTACGGTAGGCGCGCTCTTCGGATTCTACCCCTTGCGATCGTATGTATTGCGATCTGGTGGCTAACTTACGGTCACCCCTATGGTCGGTACTTTCTCCTCGCCCTTATCTTCTGCGCAAATCTCGATGTGCTCTTTGGGGTACCGACCCCGCACGGACCGGGAGTGCTCTGGTCGCTCGCGGTGGAGGAGCACTTCTATCTCGTATGGCCCATTGCGGTACGAGTCTTCAGCCGTTACGGGCTTTTGATCGCCGCGCTCGCAGTCGTGATCCTCTCTCCTCTTGCGCGCGCCTGGGCGTTCGCCAAAGGTATGCGGGCGGATGACGTATATCAGCTATCGTGGTTCCGATTCGACGGCTTAGCATTAGGAGCGATCCTTGCGATTTGGATTCGCACGCCCTCTTTTACGCCGCGCACTGTCTCAGCCGTGGTCGTTCTGTGGCTTGCTGTTATCGCGCTGCTCACCGTCGCTACGATCCCTTACGGGGTATTGCAGCCTAGGTCCCTGACCTCCGTGGCGCTGCGTTACCCACAGGCGCAGGGGATCTTTGCGGGAGCGATGGCACTCGCCCTAGCCTATCAAGGCGTACCTCTACTTGCCCCGCTGCGTTCTGGTGTCGCGCAGTTCATCGCAAAGCTGAGCTACTGCCTCTACCTCGTACATCGTCCGCTGGGAGATCTTTACTACTGGACGTTAGGACGCATGGGAATAGAGGGCGGCAGCCTCGCACTGCGCAGCATGGTCATCATCGCTGCGAGCTTTGGGGTGGCGATATTGTCGCAGAAGTACCTTGAGGCACCTTTCATGCGGTTGAGAGGACGCTTCAGGTAGCGAGCGATGACCGGGGAAATGTCGGGGCTTGTTTCGCAGCGCTCGAGAGTTAGCGCGTGCAGTTCGGTTAATTCTTCGTTGCGCATCGGATCGTCACCCGCTCTCCGAGGTAGTAGTCCTTGAGGTCGGCCCAGTATTTGATGCCAGCCTTTTTCCAATCCCAGTAACGGATTTCGCCGAAGCCAGCGGCCTTAAGCATCATCTCCAAGGCGGATTTGGTAGGCCATCCCTTGAGCGCCCGGCCGGGGCTGCCAGTATCGGCAAAGGCGGCTGCGCTCTCGACATCAATGGCTTCCTCCCAAACCTCGATGATTGCTCCTGGCTGGGTGCTGATCTCGGTGTCGATGACGAGATGGTTGGGATTCAACCGTCGAATCGCGCGAAAGAGGGCCATGTGATCGATCATGTGGTACAGAAAGCCGAAGCAGAAGACAGTGTCGAATGCTTCGCTGAGTTGGGGTAGTTCGGACATCACGTCCCCGATGCGGAATTCAATGCAATTGCTAACCGGCCGATGCGAGAGATGCTCGTGTGCCGCTGCCACTAAATGGGGGCGGGCTTCGATGCCCAAAACGTAGCTTGCGCCGCTTTGTGCGGCGGCAAAACTCCAGCGGCCATCATGGGAGGCAAGATCAAGCACGCGGCAACCGGAGATGATGTCACGATTTGATTCAATCATGGCGCGGTGCCGTTCATTCAGCCGATTTGCCGTGGCGGCGGTGTGGCTGCTGGTCAAAAACCGGAGTTAGCATCGAAGAATCCCCGGAGCCTCTCAGGTTTGCGCCTCTCAACTACCCGCCTAAACCAGCGTTCGCGCGTCCGGTAGGAAAGACGCTGTTGAAGCGTCGTGAACAACGTCGGAGCTGTCGCCATAAAATCCTCCTTCAAAACAGATCTAGCTGCCGCACGTCCCTCTTTTTCGGCAACGGATGCCACTGTTAAAATCAGAGCTTATTGTCACTCTGGTGAAAGTCAGTGTCAGCCAACACGAGCGGGTAGATATACCGCGCGAATACGTCTATCGTTGCTGTATCACACTGATTTAAAACGACTTACTTCGCGGCGAGTGATAGAAGTACCGCCATTATCACCCCCAGATTGCTGTGGTGTAGGCCTAGCTGTGACTTGCTTCTTGTGCCCGGACTGAAAGCGAGAGGTGGAAGTAGGGTGCACATGCTCATGAGGCCATGCCCGTATCCGCCTTTTTTTCCTGTCTTAGCAGCTCTCCCAGCAGTGTACGCGCGTCGTTGAGATCCGATGGGCCGAGAACGTGCACCGTGCCGACGAAAGCGCTTGCGGCAGCGACAATCTCGACACACAGGAGCACAGCGGTCGGCAGGTGGACAAACAACAGCGTGCGTAGTGTCCAGGTGACTATGAGCATCGAGATTCCTGCGAGCAACGGGACGAGAATCAGCCGCAGATTGTCGCGCATATCACGTTCGGTCACACGGCAGGTGTAGAGCGTCGACACAAAGAACACGATCGCATACACGACCACGCAGCTGACCGCAGCGCCGTTGATGCCAGCCATACGCGCTCCGATCAGGATACCGGCTGGCAGCACCAGGCAGGTCAATCCAAGGACCTTAGTGCTTGCCTGCGGAACCCCTGCTGCATTGTTCACGGTGTTTTGGAGGGCCGTCAGCATGCGGATGGGTGCTGCAATCGACAGCATCGCGAGTGGAATGACCGCGAAGCGCCACTTGTCCGACAACACCACGTGCACGAATTCTGGGGCGACGGCTGCGAGCCCCCAGGCCACCAGGAAACCGTACAACGCCAGCATGCGCAGTATACGCTCGTAGGTGTAATTGAACCGGGCCCGCTGCAGGCGCATGCGACTCAAGGTTGGGAAGGACACTCTGTTCACAGCGTCCATTGCTTTGTCGCCTGCGATCGCGGCGAGGTTGGCGCCGACGCTGTAGCTGCCAAGGTCCGTCGAGTGCACTATGCGCCCGAGGACGATCAGATCCAGGCTTCCAGAGAAATACCAGAGGATCCGGTTGCCGAGCATGTGTGCGCTGAAGTGCATCAAGTGGCCAAGGGGCTTGAACCCCTTGGAGAAGTCCGGCCATACCGCCGAACGGTTGTAGGCGATGATGACGATCGAGCGTAGCGCCGACAGCACGAGCGTGCCGAAGACGAGCGACCAAACTCCCAATCCCAGAATGGCGCAGGCGATCGTCGCCAGACTCCCCGCGAGGCTACTGACGATCAGCGCAAGTGCCATCTCCCTGAAGCGCAAGTTACGCACGAGGTGTGCCTGCGGCACCGTGGCTATCGCCGTCATCAGCAGCGACAGCGATGCAATGCGCATTACCTGCGTGAGCTCTGGCTCTTGATACCACGCTGCGATACTCGGAGCTGCGAGCATCAACACGCTCAGCAGGAGCAGGTTGAGCAACGCAATCAGAGCGCTCGCCGCGCGGCTGGTCTCGTCGCTTAGCACCTGCGTCTGCACCAGGCCGGCAGCCAGACCCGGATCACCGAACACGGTTACAAATTCGATGAAGACGGTCGACACCGCGACCAGCCCGTAATCGCGTGGATTGAGCAGCCGCATGACAATGATGGTCGAAGGCCAGGTGATGAGCTGAACCAGCACGCGTGCTGAGACTGTCCAGCGCACGCCGGACAGCGCCTGCCGCTTCAGTGATGGGTCGCTCATGTGGCAGTGCCCCCGCGTGAGGGCGTCGACCTCAGAGGTCGGTGCTCTTGCGGTGCGGTTCGAGTCTCAGCGAGCGGCGGCTCTAGGCCACGATCGCACGAACGTTGGAGCTGCGTGGCGCACTCGTCTCGTAGCCGAGGGAATTCATCAAGTGTCCCCATGCCGACTCGATCAGCGCCACTGACGGTTGGGGTAGCTTTTGCTTCCATGTACCCGCGACTGCTTCGGCGACAAAGGGGACATCGGCGCGTTTTCCCTTGGTTGTGACCCACGCTTCATGCTCGACTTTCTCGAGCTGTCGCAGTCGATTCGCGGAGCTTTTCTCGATTGCGTGCGTCAGCGCTTCCGTGTTCGCTGCAATACTGAGGAAACTTGCTAATCGGCCCAGCTCGCGAGTTGGATCCTGCAGCAGGTCCTCATAGCGCACCAGCAGGAAACCGGGACGGTTCATCCGGGTTCCCAACCAACTGCCCACATGTTCACCCCAGGAAACGTCCAGATCCCCCGGCAGGAACCGCTCGGCCACGTACTGCTCAATTGGATATGAGTCGTCGACGGAGCGGTACTTGCGGCGGAAATTATATAATGACAGAACCACGTCTCTCGGGTCACGCACCAGATAGATGACTTTGCGATAGCGTGGTTCGAAGTACTCGTGCGTCTTGATCAGGCGCGGGCGGGGGACCCGCTTGAGTTCCCTGCTGGAGAGCGCCGTGGCATCGGGGATGATGGTCTCGATGTTCGCAAACGTCACCGGCTGCTCGGGATGCATCAGGTTGGCTACCAGAAAGCGCGTCCAGGTGTTGCCCGAACGTGGGTAGGAGGCGATGAAAGTATCGTCCGGGAACACCTTCACGTTGCGACCGGCGATGTCGGTGCCTAACAGATAGCTCGCGACGAATTTGATGCCGTATAACACTCGATCCTCGGAGAGTCACTTCGACTACACGCGCCCAGCCCACTTGCGCGCGACGCGGCGCCACCCGACTCGGGTTACGCCATCTGGCAGCAAGCCCAATTCCCCGTAACTGTGTCAGGTACTGATGCAAGCTTCAATAGATGATTGCTGACTACGCGCTGTCTCCGTCAAAGCGAAGCCAGTATTTGATCCCCTCCAGTCCTCGCGAGGGAAGCGCCTGGTAACCGAATCGCGACGTGGCGACCTGTTCCGCTAGATCGCGGTCGCGGGTGCCGTCAGGTCCAAGCTATACCTGTAGGTTGCGTGCCGGTGGCCGCCGAACCGTCGCAGAAAAGTGTGAGCAGCGGGCTCACATCGCGCCGGTACCGACGCGTGTAGCGGCAGCCTCTGGGCAGCGCCGCTGTAGCAGAGCAACGAACTGTTCGAACATCCGGCGTGCCTCGTCCGGCTGCAGCGGCGCGATCAGCTTCAGATGTTCACGCGCGTGTTCCTTCACGCCAACCGATGAGTCGATCTCTCGCCTGTCGACGGTGATGCCCAACTCCATCGCCAGTGCGACGAGCCGTTGGGGGTCGTTGAACCATTCGGTTTCAAACCTGACGAACGGGACGGCGGGAAGCCGCTGCCGCCACTCTTGCACCCGCGTCTCAATCTCGAACCAGTACCAGAGTCCTTTGTAGAAGGGATGCGAGAACTCGCCGGCGTCGAGCACGTCGGCAATGCGGATTCGATTGAGCGGCGCGTGGTGGTCCAGCCACCAGCTATTTCCCGACCTCGTGCCTGGCTGGCGCTGCAAGCGATAGATCGACATGGCGACCTCGAGCGGCGGCCGGACCAGATGAATTACCGACAGGCGATTCCCAAAGTCGCGTGCCGCGTGCTCAATGAAGGTCTTGATGAAAAGATGGTTCGCCTCGAGGTAATAGCGGTATCCGGCGGCGGCGCGCAGGATGTTGATCGACTTCGCGCGATAGAAGCGCTTCAGAGAATCGCTGTCCCCGTAGCTTGCCGCCCTCAGTACTTCGCCGTTCATGATCGGGTACGGCTCGTGCAGCGCTCGGCAGCCAGGTATCCCGGCGAAGATCCTGGTGAGCGTCAGGGTGCCGCTCCGGCCGGTCGTCGCGGTAAAGATAAGGCGCTCAACTGCGCGGCTGCGTGATGCGTAGTAGCAGCGCGCGACAGCGGCGGCTGGCGCACTGTACCTGAGCGCGCGAAGCGATTTCAGGCCGTCCCCGTTATGTCTTGCAGAAGCGACAGACCGTGTCACTGCCGTACGCTGTCATTGAAATCCATGTTCATCCATCACTGACCTCTTCGTCATCCAACTCAATAGACCGCTGAGCCAACCCTTGAACTCAATGGATCCGAAGTTTTCGTGATCAAGGATTCGCGGTAGAAAGTATTGATTGGTACGGCGTCGCACCAAGCCCGGCTCACACGTCGCTGCGGACACTACGCCATTGTCGCGAAGCCAGGTCTCAAGTTCCGGAACATAAGAGCCGCTGGGATAGCAGAAATGTACCGGGCGGCGCGCTCCGAGGCTCTCGATGATCCTTAGGTTGTCTCGTATCTCGTTTGTCGGCCGACTAGCGTCGTGCGGCACCCGGTGCCTGTGTGTATGCAGTTGCAGATCGAGTCCCTCCGTGTACATTCTTGCGGCCTCCTCAGGAGTGATCATGTGCAGAATCCTCTTTTTTTTGATGTCGCCATAATCGACGCCCAGCCGCTCGCTGAGGTGCACGAGGAAGTCCTCCTTTGTTGCTGCTGTCCACCCGTGCGTCTTGGCCGTCTGATAGATGGTGCGAAACGCACTGTAGCGGTCACGTTCGGATTCGAGCCGCACATTCAGCGGAGGGTCATCCAATTGCAGATGTCCCCCTCTGCCTTTCCAGAGCAGGTACGAAAGCATGGGATCAAATACAGCATATGGTCGCAGGGAATAATAGGTTGTCCAATAGAGTGTCGCGGGGAAACCAAATTCGCGCAGCATCGGCCACGCTCGCAGGGAGATACTGCTCTCTCCGTCATCCAACGTCAGGGCAACCGCGCGTTGTGGTAATCGGCCAGTCCTCACACCATCGAGAGCCTCGTCAAGTGGCAGCACGTTGCAGCGAGTAGATCGCAGAAGCTCGAGTCGAGAACGAAACGTGGATCGCGAGATACAGAGGCTGGGATTCCACAGGTGCTCGTCGTCAAGTGATACGTGATGCCAACAGAGTATCAGAAGTCGCCTGCTGCGCCAGCCGGAGCGCAAAACAGCACCATTGAGACCGGAGTAATCGGCGGCACGCAGCAATAGAAGCCGGATTGGTCGAACGAAGGACATTGCTGAAGGGTTCCTAGTCGGTCATTGTAAACGCGCATTACAGGATATACGTGTGTGTGGCGGGAGGGGGCACGGCGAACGTCGCTTACAGAACTACGCGGCCGCGCCGCGGACTTCAGCGCTTCCCCGTGAGCCATGCGCCGACGATCGCTCGCGTCAGACGCGGCGCAAACTTCAAGCCTAATTGCGCCAAACGCAATTTGGTGTTGGCTAGAAGAGATCCGGCTGCGCGCAAGGACGCGAGGGCTTGGTCATACTTGCCATCCAGGAGAGATGCTTTGCCGCGCTCCAAGTCAACTTGCGCTTTAGCGGCGGCGAGCTTGTTCTGAAGCGCCGACCGTTCACTCGCCGAAAGGTCGAGACTCATGCTGAGTTTTCTCAGGACATCGACCACTCCTTCCAGCATCTTCATGTTATCTTGAGAAAGGGAACCGGGTACGACTCGATTCTTGCCCAACACCTCGCGCGCATAAGCCATGTTCGAGGCGCGATGAGCAATTCGTAGCCACAGATCGTAGTCCTCCGCGCGGCGGAGGTTCTCATCGAAAAGTCCGGCGGATATCGCCGCTTGCCGGCGCACCATGGTGCACGAGGTCGGTGCTTGACAGTCCTCTCGCAGAAGACTCTCAAATGTCACGGGACCGATAGACGGGCATATCTCGGAGTATCGAATCCCACCTCCGTGTGACTGCGCCGCACGACGAACCGCCGTCTCTGGAGGAGGGCGTGATCCACTTGTCGAGGAAATCCTGTCGCGGCGCTGCTGTGAGTCGGGGCAGATCAGTACGTCGGAATAAACGAGATCGCAGGGTGGTTGCCGGCTCAGCGCCAATTCAATCTGCGCAGCCAGACAGGTGGGATACCAGACGTCGTCGCTATCAAGAAACGCCAGGTACTCCCCGCGTGCTCGACGTATACCGGCATTACGAGCCGCACTCGGTCCACGGTTTTCCTGGCTGATGTAGACGATCCGATCTCGATAGGGTGCAATCGCGCGCTCGAAATCCTCTGTGTCTGGTGAGCCATCATTTATCAGAATTACCTCGAAGTTGTGGTAGGTCTGGCATAACACCGACTCCAGAGTCTCGTGTATGTAAGCCGCAGCCTTATATGCGGGAATGATCACACTGACCAGAGGAAGATCGTCTCTGTGAGCGTAGTGCGGGTAAGCGACCGCTTCCCTGAGTCTGAGAATCCGCCGATTGTTGTAGTTGTGTCTCACCAGACGCGCGGGGTTCCCGAGAGAAAGCGACCGCTCGGGAATGTCGCCCTGAATGACGGAGCCGGCACCCACGGTTGCATCGGAGCCTATGCGATGCGGGCCGACGATCTGCGTGTGCGCTCCGATCCACACGCGGTCGCCAATAACCGGTCCGCGGCCGTCCGCCGCTGCGCTGATAGTGGTCAACTGACCGATTGAGCAGTTTGCTCCGATCCGGCAGCCACGCACCCGGATCGCCCCGAAATGTCCGACGTAGAAACCTGGGCCGATGTCAGCCGACAGCTCGAGTCGGATGTCATACGCCACCCGAGCGCAGCGGCTGAGCACGTAGTAGATCGGCCAGCAGACCAGCAGCAGCGGCCAAAGATAATACCTGCGCCCCGCGCGCAGCAGATAGCGGCCTAGACGGTAAGCGAGCAGCGCCTGCAAGCCGTAATTGTCCGCAAACAGCCGCAACACCCCGTTATGCCCTCGATCGATGTCAGCGCAGCGACGGACGTCCGCGATAAAGGCAGTGGTCATTTAGTTGTCCGTCGCGACGTCCAGGACAATGCTCAGCGAGCGGCGCAATTGCGAATTGTCGAAATCCGTTCGCACTATCCGGGCGGGGTTGCCTTTAACGACTGCACGAGGGAGAACGCTGAAGGTCAGGACCGTCCCCGGCAGCACAGTTGCGCCCTCACCTACGGTCAGAGGGCCGGCAATGACACAGTCCGGTCCGATCCAGACGTCCTTGCCGATCGCCGGACGGCCAGCACCACCGGCTGCCACGCTGTGTCCGAACGTGCAGCGATCGTGGATCAGCGAGCCTGACCCGATGCTGAGCGCGCTGCAGAGAAGGTAACCGTGGTTCGACAGGTACGCGACGCCGTCGATCTCGCAGTCGTCGGCCAACTGGGATCTGCAACACAGGACGTTGAAGCCCGCGCCAAGGCTCTTGCACAGCCGCGCGATCCACCAGACGGGACTGCGCAAGTTGCGCCGGCGCACACAAAAGTGCGCAATACGATGAGAGGTGAGCAGCCAAAGTCCCCGATTGCGCAGCGCGGTCCAGGCGGGTGAGGCTGGGCCCGCACTAGTCAGGCCATGATAGAAGCGCGCGTCAGCCGCGAGTTGCCTGACGAACCGTTCGAGGGCCTGCGCGAATGTGACGGGGGCGGAATTCAGTGCATCTACCTCTGCATGGTGAGGCGACATAATTGAACCTGACGCGGCGGATCAACCGTCACCAGGAGCTTGACGAGCAGTGGCGAGCGGCGCGCCAGAACGCTACGAACGCCATTGAGGCCGTCATCCCTGCGTGTCCGGGGGCACCCCGCCCCGGGCCGAAGGCAGCGCAGACTCGAACACGAACTCACTGACACCCAGATGCAGGTCGATGTTTTGTTTTATTAGTACGAAGTTGAACTTTCGCCTCACGAATTCCAGGATTTCGCCCGGTGTTGCGGCTTCGTACGGATAGCCACCGAGCCAGTCGGTCACGTCGTGACGCCAGGACATGCCGCGGCGCCCGTGGTACTCGCGGATCATTCTGAGCGGGTTTCGGCCGACTGCCACCATGGACGCCAGATCCCATGCCAGGTAGACCGATTCCCAGGCGAACTGCTGCCAGCGCGGCGCGGAGCAATACCAGCGCTTCAGCCTGGCCCACGTCGCCGTGCCGCGCCGGCCGCCGCGGTAATTGTAGATCCCGATGATGAACAGACCGCCCGCGCGCACCAGGCCCGCGGCATTCTCGATCGCGTCCCACATCTTTCCGGTATGGTGCAGTACACCCCAGGAGTAGACGACATCGAATGGCCCGAGTGTCGCGAGGTAGCCCTTGTCGAGCACAGAGCCCTTATCGACGCTCCATGTCTCGTCTCGCGGAAAGTAGCGCCGGCGCAGCTCCTGCGTGCAGGCGACCGAGCGGTGATCGTAGTCGAATGAGTGCACGCGCGCGCCAAGCATGCGCGCCGCCAGTGACGACAGCCCGCTTCCCGATCCGATATCAATGAACGTCTTGCCCTGCAAATCGCGCGCGACGAGGGTGCGCACGGCACGGGTCGACTGCTCGATCTGCTCGTCGGACAGTGAATTGAGAAAGCGGTCCCAGTTCTCACCGAAAGCGAAGACAGGATCTGCGACGCTCTCACCCTTCATGACAAACCTTGCCTCGTCTCCACAGGCAGAGCGTGAATCGCATACATCGGAGTGCCACGTGCTCCGCTCGGCGCTCGCGAAATTCACGCAACACCCTATTAATCATACAGTAATTTGGTGCCTGCATCAGCGTTGCACTCAGGCGGCGTCTCGCAGTCGATTGACCAGCACCGGCGCAACGTGCTTGGCGCCATACATGAAACGCATGATCGGACCGAAAACCGGTGCGCTCGCCACGCCCACGATGAAGAGTCCGGGAACGGACGTCTCGAAACGGGAGTCGAGCGCCGGTATGCCGGCGGCTTCCCGGGCGATGCTGCGGGCCAACGAGGACTCCAGGTACTCGAGCTGGTCGACGTCGACCCGAAAGCCGGTGGCTGCGACGACGTGCTGCGTATCGATCACGCCTGTGCCGGCTGGCCCCTGCACCTGCAGGCGCACACCGCGCTCGCCGGCCTCCGCGGACAGCACCCGCGAGCGCAGCAGCACCGCGATGCGCCCCTCGACGCGCTCGCGCAGCCACCACGACCCGCCCGGCCCATACGAGCGCGCCACGAACCGGTGCCGCCGTTCAGGCGGAAAGTACCAGCGGAAAACGCGCGGCAATTCAGATACTGCGAGCGACTTCCAGCCGGGGGCGATGCCCGCATCGGGCTCCAGAAGGCGCGCCAGCAGGGGCCGTGGTTTCGACGGGGCGTTCCACGCTATTTGTTTGCCGCGCACCAGCACACGTACGCGCGCGCCGTTCTCGTGCAGCAGTGCTGCGGTCTCGAGCGCCGATTGTCCAGCGCCGATGACACACACCTCGCACCCTGCGTAGCGCGTGACATCTCCGATTCGGGTGCTGTGCAGGACCAGCGGCTCGGGCAGATTTGTCAGCTCAGGCGGCAGCACGCGGAAGGCCATGTGCCCGGTCGCCAGTATCACACGCCGGCTCGTGAAGCTCGTGCCATCCACGAGCTGCAGATCGAAACCGCCTGGCGCGCGCCGCAACTGCTGCACCTTGAGATCGCGGGGCTGGATGCCAGTTTGCTGCCGGAACCACTCGGCGTACTCGAGGAACAGCTCGAGACTCAGCGGACTACCTACGGCTTGATACGCAAGGCGCTGAGCTTCGCAGTATCGCCGCAACGTGTAGCGGCGCTTCGGGTCCCAGAGGTTGGACGCGAAGCGTTCGGATTTCAGCAGCATCCCTTGCGGCATGAAACGACGCCAGCTATCGAGTGGCGTCCCCAGCAGCTCGAAAGGTAGCCGCGATGCCCGCAGATGCGCGGCAATCGACAATCCGTAGGGTCCCGCCCCGACGATCGTCGTGTCCTGATCCAAGCTCAGCCCTTGGCGCGACTGACTGCCGCCGCGGTTACGGCGCTCGCGGTGGCGGAGAACTTGTCCCACAGCCGCAGCAGCGCGCCCTCATACGCATAGTGGTAGAGCCCCGGCAGCGGGTCCGTCCAGCGGAAGTACCCATCGACCCTGCGCATACCCGGGGCGAGCGGTGACCGATACCCGACTGACTGCCGCCAGGCGACGGCGGGAAATGCTTCCGGCGCGGGCTCGAGCGGCTGTCCCAGCTCCGCCAGGTAGGTCCGCAGCGGCAGATTGACTCCGCAGAAGGTCGCGAGCTCCTCCTGCCAATCGGTGCGCCCAACCGTCGGCTCAATGATGACGAATCGGCCGGTGCGCGCGTCGCGCTTGAATTCGAGACTACCCAATCCCCGGTAGCCGACGCGGCTGATGAACCGCAGGGTGGCAGCGATGAGCTCGGGCGCCACCTCCGGTGCTGCTACGCAGAACGCCGTGTTGCCAATCGCTGGGGGAGCGCACACGAGCTTGCGGCCCACGAACAAGCCGAGCGGCCTGCACGCGCGATCGCAGCTGAACAGGGTGAAGTAAAGCTCCGTGTCGGAGCCCTCGACCCACTCCTGGACAATGACTCGAGGTGCACACGCCAGCATCCGCGCGGCGGCGCGTCGCGCTTCCGCGAGCGTCGCCGCCCGCACCGCGCGCTCCACCGTACCATTCAAAACGAGCGTCTTATCAGCAGGCTTGACGATCAATGGCGGCGTAAGGCCGTCGACCGGGGCAAGGTCGGCGACGTTGCTCAACGCAACCGACCGCGGCACGACGAACCCTTCTCGCTCAGCGAGGCTCTGGAACAGGGACTTGTCAGCAAGGGCGCGTACCATCTCGGGGGAGGGGAGGCTGATGCGGTACAGCGGCTCGAGTTGCTGCCGGTACTCGGACACACAGTTGACGCTCTGGTCGCCAGTCAGGATCAGCACCGGGCGGCAAGCGAGCCGTCGCGCCAGATCCACCAGTGCATCGACCAGTTCACGGCCATCGAGCGTGGACACCCGCACGTAGCGACAGTATCTCGACCAACGCGCAGGGCACCGCGCCTGGTTGTCGAGCAGGTAGATCGGCATGCGTCCCTGGGACAGACTGCGAACCACGCCCAGGCCGTTCAGGGTGCCCTCGACCACCACGACGGGCGTCGGCGCTCGTGTCGGTGGCTCGATCGTTGGACTCACTGCGTGCAACGTCCTTTTTAGTCTCTCTGTGATTCTAGCGACATGACCTGGCGGCCGATCATCCGAGACTGAGAAGTTCTCAGAGTATGTAAAATCATTGGCCGCCAGAATGAGCGCCGCTGCCGTTCAGGGCCGGTTCAGCAACGAAGCGTGACGTTTCAGTGATGGCCGGCTAGAGGCCCTGCGCGCCAAGTGTCGCCGCAGCGCCGGCTCAGAGCCTCGGGCGAGCTACCCGGCGCCGAGATCGAATAGTGTCCGTCGCAACTTGAGCCATGCTTCGCCGCCCACCTGTTTGAGCACCTTCTTGCCCGACCAGGCGAGTTGCTGGGTCAGAGCCGCACCGCGGCGCCCGCTTGCGAGGGAGCCCAGTGCGACGTCGGATGTGCGCCGCGTGATCGAGAAGCGCCCGACGACGGATACGCCGCCGACCGTCGACACGCGTCGAGTCGGCTCCGAGTTGAAAAGCACCTGGACGCCCGCTGCTGCTGCCATCTGCGCCACTTCGACCGAATAGTATCCACCAGGAACGGACCCAATCGCCACGGGCGCGCCGAGTATGTCGGCAATCCGCGCACTGCTGTCGTGCCACTCTGACAGGATCGCTGAGCTCGCCAGCTTGCTCATCCGTGTGGGGTGGCTCGCCGAATGCGTGCCGACGACGTGTCCGCCGGCGTGCAATCGCCGCAAGTCGGCCGCACTCATGAATCCGGGCTCAGCAATGAAATTTGTCGTAATAAAAAAATGTGCCCGCCAGCCGCGCTCCTCCAGGAGCGCGGCTATCCGGTCGACGCCGCTTCTGCCGCCGTCGTCGAAGGTAAGTGCCACGCCTTCCGGCGGCTGCGCGAGATCGCTACGCCCCTGAATGCGTAACGGAGCTGACGGGCCGATCGCATCATCGATCAGATCGAGGTGCCTGCGAAATCGGCTTTCCACCAGCTTATAGGACGCCGCGTCCCTTCCTTGAAACCCACTGTCGTCGAGGCCGGAGTCTCGCAGGACATCGTGGTAGATCAATGCCGTCAGTTTCATAGCCTGGCGTTGCGGGCGGCGGCATGCCACCGAAGGTAAGCGGAGAGCCAGGGGCTACCCCAGTTACGCGACCGGTCCGATACGACCGCGAGCGGTTGTGCGCGCCCGGCACAGACCTCGAGGAGCTTGGCTCGGATGCCGTCGAGATTCTCGAGCACGACGCGATCCTGGATTCGGATGTGCGACTCACTGGCCGCGTCGAATGGATAGCGAAAAAACCCATAGATCGGCCCGGTATCAATGCCATCGTCGACGCGCAGTAACGTCAATCCGACGTTCTCGAGGTCATTGCATGCAAGCGCCCAGAAGCAGCCATGGGAATTTCGATATTGCGGGCAAATCCCCGGGTGCAGCACGAAGGTTCCGCATCGGGGTATCTCGTACACGTTGCGCTTTAGCAGCCACTTGCAGCGGGCCACTATCAGATCGGGGGCCGCCAGTTTGAGAAAATCGATCACCTGGCCGTCATTCGGGTTCGGCGTGACCAGCGTCGGAAAGGCGGCTCGCCCGATCTGCAGGCGGGCGCTGAGGAGATCTAATTGCGTGCGCTTCCATGCGCGGTCTGCCCTTGAGATGAACATTTTGTAGTAGAGACGAAACGCCAGGACGTCGAACAGCCTCCAGAACCCGACCCGTCTGTACTCGGCCCGCAGACGCCGCAGCAGCGGCGCGCGTCCCTCGCGAATCGCTATCACAGCAACGACGTCCGAAAATCCGGCGAGCCACTGCGGCAGAAAATCACTGTCCAGCGGGTCGTGTTCGTGGCAGATCACGGCGATCCTCGGGCGTGGCACCCCCGTCACCTCCCTCAGCGCTTGTGTCGAGAGCATCGGTCGGTAAAGTACACAATTGCCGCAGGAAATGGGCGGCAGTAGCCCCGCCGGGCGGCCCGCTGGCAAAGAAATGCAAAGAAGACTGCGTCTGCGGCCGGGGACAGCCGGCGCGGCTCCCGCGAAGCGTTGGCAGGCGTGTATTGTCGGTCTCATGGAACCGCCCGAGCGTGCCGTCGAGAGCAAACCGACGCTGCTGATCATCGATGACGATCAGGAGCTGTGCGCGATGCTGGTCGAATATCTCGGGCCCGAAGGGTTCTTCGCCACCAGCGTAAGCACAGGCCCGGCAGGATTGACGCAGCTCGCACGGGCCCCGGCGGATCTGGTGATTCTCGATGTCATGCTGCCGGAGCTGTCCGGCTTTGAGGTGCTGCGCCGCCTCCGCGCTGTCAGTCGTGTGCCGGTCATCATGCTGACTGCGCGCGGCGAGGAGGTCGACCGCGTCGTGGGCCTCGAGATGGGGGCGGACGACTATCTCGCCAAACCCTTCAGTCCGCGCGAGCTGGTGGCGCGTATCCGCGCGGTGCTGCGACGCATGCCTGGCGAGGACGGGGGTGCTCCCGGGGTGATTCTTTGGGGACCGCTGCGTCTCGACCTGCGCGCGCGCCGCGCAGAAGTCGGCGATGGCGACCTGGAGCTGACATCCGCGGAGCTGCGCATCCTCGAGCTGCTGGTGCGTGCCGACACGCGTACCGTGACGCGCGACGATCTGATGACCCAGGCGCTCGCCCGGCGGCTGCTGCCGACGGATCGTAGCCTCGACACGCACGTTTCGAACCTGCGCCGCAAGCTCCTGAAGCATACCAATCGGGTGAGCGTGCAGAGCGTGCGCGGCTCAGGCTACGCACTCACGCTGGTCCCGATACGCACCGCTGCGCCTGAGCCGCCGAGTCCGGGCTAGACGCATGCACTCGCTGTACTGGCGGATTTTTCTCGCGTTCTGGGCGGCGCTGGCGCTGATTCTCGTCGGCACCGTGACGGTTGCCGTTAACGCCACCGCGCATCGCAGCGAGCGCCCCTGGGTGCAGCGCGGCCAACTTTACGCGCAGGCCGCGCGCGCCTTCGAATCCGGCGGACCGCCGGCGCTGAAGAGCTGGCTGCAGTCCCTCGGCGGAGAGCCCTTCACGCGCACCTTCGCGGTCGATCCGCAGGGGCATGAAATTCTCGGGCGGCCGCTGCCCGCTTCACTGAACGGCGTGGGGGGTGGCCCGGGCAGCAGCGCGCGCGCCGCGAACGGCTCTCCGGGTGCGATTGCTCCCATCGGCGGCGCACTGGTGCTGGTCGGCCCCGGCGGCAGCACCTACCACGTTGTCATCGGCCCGGTGCGCGACAATCCGCGGCTGTTCGGCGAGCTCGAGCTGCCGGGCGTTCCGCTGTCAATACTCGCGATTGCGCTCGGCGTGAGCGCCGCAGTGTGCTTCCTGCTGGCACGCTACCTGGCCTCACCCGTGGACCGCTTGCGGCTCGCCACGCGCCAGATGGCCGCCGGCGATCTCAATGTGCGCGTGCTGCCCGCGCTGCGGGGCCGGCAGGACGACCTCGGCCTTCTCGCCGCCGATCTCGACGCGATGGCGGAGCGCTTGCGGCAACTCCTCGAAGCGAAGCAGCAACTGCTGCGCGATGTATCCCACGAGCTGCGCTCCCCGCTGGCGCGGCTTCAGCTCGCTCTGTCGCTCGCGCGTCGCGAGGGCAGCGCGGCTGAGCGCCACCTGGCACGCATCGCCTGCGAAGCCGACCGCCTCGAGCATCTCATCGCGCGCAGCCTCAAGCTCGTGCGCCTCGAGCGCCCGGCACCCGCGCTGGAGCAGGCAACGGTGGATGTGGGCGAGCTGCTGGGCGACATCGCCGCAGATGTCGCCATCGAGGCGGATGCTCAGGGATGCCTGGTCAAGCTGCAGTCGCACGGGCGCCTGCCGGTCTCGGGCGACCGGGAGCTGCTGCGCAGTGCGTTCGAAAATGTGATCCGCAACGCCGTGCGCTATAGCCCGCGGGGCGCGGTGGTCGTCATCAGCGCGCGCCGTGTCGCAAACGCGGCCAAGAGCGATACGGTCGAGATAGCGGTGCGCGATTCCGGTCCCGGCGTGCCGGAAGAGGATCTTGCCCTCATCTTCGAGCCCTTCTACCGCGTGGATGCGGCGCGGGGGCATCACGCTACCGGGGGTGAGGGCCTGGGGCTCGCGATCGCTGCGGGTGCGCTCGCCGTGCACGGTGGCACCATCACGGCGCGTAATGTGGCCGGTGGCTTTGCCATGGTCATGAATCTGCCCGTGATCGATCTCCTACCCGCCGAGCTTCGCGGGACAAGCGCTGATGTCGCCTGACAGACTCCCACAAACGCGAACGGCTCCCCTAACGGGGAGCCGTTCTCTAAGCAACCCGGCCGCCGAGTGGCGCCCGGACCTCTATCAGTCTTTGGTTCGCCGGCGGCGCCGCGGTACGAGGCCAAGCCCGCTCAACCCGAGCACCAACAGTGCGATTGATGCTGGCTCAGGAGCCGAAACTGTGGGCGTGACAGCGCTGTCATAGCGCGCACCCGGCTCGTTGTCGTGCGCCGCCTCACGCGCGCCCGCAAACGCCGGTGCGCTGCAAAGGACAGCCGCGACGGCAGCGAGACTCGCCGCTCCCGCGATCAACGTTACTTTCTTCATCGCCCTATCCTCCAATGACCGATCCCTAGCCACCAGCGGCCTGACGGATCCAATACCTGACGTGCAAACACTGTGCCGCGGGTCACATAGTTACTTTTCCGGCAAGGACTTGCAAGCGGCAGATGACATAACGCGCTGGCCGTTGCAAGAGATTTTGTAAACCTCTCCGACATTAGCCTACTGACGTGGGAACCGGGCTCCTTCGACATATCGCTGTTACGGCGTGAGCCAGAGCACAAGGTGACGCAGCCGGGCGCTCGCGCCTGCCGCTTGTCGGACCGCAGCGACAGGATTTTATCTTTCATTATCAGTAAGTTAATAGGTACTGCGGTCTCGACTAAGCCCGAGGCGTCGGGCTCATGCGACGTCGCGGCTCCGCGCAGGGCGGCATCACCAGCGCCCGGGCACGCCCGGGCATAATCTGACGCATAAGCCACTGAAATTCAAAGGGACAATGCTGTCGGCATAGTCCTTGCTTTTCCTCTACTGCAACTGCGGGTTGGCGCTTATCGCTTGCCGCCACCGCAGGTTCCTTGATGTGACGCAGGGCTGGCGCGTGCCGGTCTTTAGGGGAGGTTTGTGCCTTGAAAACGTGGAAGCTGCATACATGGACGTGCGCACTGGCGATATTCGTGTCGCTGCTATCGGGATGTAACGATCCGACGGGAACGCCGGCGGCGACGGCACAGAGCGTCGCCACCAGTGGAAGTGGCAACGCGAGCGCGACACTTTCCTGGGAGGCGCCCACCACCAACACCAACGGCACGGCGCTCACTGACCTGGCCGGCTATCGCATCTATTACGGCTCGAGCGCGACTGAGCTCAGCCAAAACGTGCAGCTCCATGGCGTCGGCGTGCAAACCTACGTCTTCGATAACCTGCAGGCAGGGACCTGGTATTTCGCTGTCATGGCCGTCACGAACGCGGGGGTCGAGAGCGCGCTGTCGAACAGGGTCTCCACGACCATCATGTAATTGCTCACGCCTCGCCCCCTCGGGGCTTCCCCGCAAACGACGTGCTCGTCGATCCTCACGAGCACGTAGAATCATCTTTAAAGATGCAAGTGGCCCCTTCTCTGCGGCTGTGGCTGATCGCCATGCTGGCGTGTGTCGTCGCGCTGGTGTATTGGCCGAGCAGCGTCTTTCTCGCTCAGAAGTGGTCGGATACGGTCGCCCAGGGCTATACGCATGGGTGGTTGATCCTCCTCGTTTGCGTTGCGCTCACCATCCGGGCGCGGCGCGAGCTCGCCGCCGCGCCCACCCAGCCCGCACCGCTCGCGCACCTGGCGCTCGCAGGCGCCATTCTCGCGTGGCTCGTGTGCTACCGGGCGAGTATAGAGAGTGTGGAAGCTGCGCTTCTGCCGGTGATTTTCTGGTTGGCAGCCACCGCGGCATTCGGTTGGGCCGTCGGCCGGCTCCTGCTCTTTCCGGTGGCGTACCTCTATTTTGCGCTGCCCATCTGGTACCCCACGCCGCTGCAGGATCTCACGGTGCTAGCTATGCACGGCCTGCTCACGATCACCGGTCCAGCGGCGCTGTTCACCGGTGACGTGATCCATATTCCCAACGGCGCTTTCCGCATCGAGGAGGGCTGCAGTGGCGTGCACTTCATGATCGTGGGACTCGCGGTGGCGGCCCTCTATGGCGAGCAGCAGCGCGATCCGTGGCGCATCCGCGCGTGGCAATTGGCACTGATGGCGGCCCTGGCGCTGCTCGCCAACTGGGTGCGCGTCTATACGGTCATTGAAGCCGGCTATCTCACCGACATGCAGAGTTATCTGGTGCGCGTGAGTCATTACGGGTTCGGTTGGGCGGTGTTCGCCGCGACACTCGTGGTGTTCTTCTGGCTCGTGACCCGCTTCGGACCCGATGCCGTTCCTGCCGCCGCTCCTGCGGTGTCCTCCCCCCCGGCAGACTTGCACCCTCAGCTCATGCAGGGCGCAAGCGTCGTCGCACTCCTCGTGCTACTGCCGGCGCTGACCGCGGGGGCGAAAATGGCGCACCCTGCGCCGCCGGCTGCGGGCGCGGCCGGCGTGGATGCACCTGCGCGCTGGCACGCCTTACCCGTCGACTTTCGCTCTTCCTGGTTGCCGATATTTGCAGGAGCGGATGAGCTGCGCCGGCAGAGTTTCGGCAACCCGGCCGGCGATACGGTCGAGGTGTTGTCGGTGAGCTACGGCGTGCAGCGCCAGGGCGCGGAGCTCGTGGGCGAAACGAGCTCGATCTTGGGCGATGAGTTGCAGCCGCTCGCCGAGCGCGTGGTCAAGAGCGCAAGCGGCGCGTTTCGTGAGACCGAGGTCGCCGATCGCACCGAGGCGCGCTCACTGATCTGGTGGCGTTATGAGGTCGCCGGACGAAACCTGGTCGAGCCGTTCATCGAGCAACTCTGGTATGGGATCAACGCGATCATCTGGAATCCGCCCGCCGGTCTCATCGCACTGCGTACGGCCTGCGCAGCCGATTGCGACAGCGCGCGCCGCACGCTGCGCGATTTCATCGCCGGTGGCATCCGCTAGGCGCACGCGGCGTAAAGCGGAAAGCAACGTCAACATTACATATGGTGGCGGCTTCACAGCCGCCGTTCATGTGTCGTTAAGGCGGCCCGTTCGGCTTCGATGTTGTTTCCGAGCCTTCGTGCGGTGAGCACTGGTCAGTGCCGAAGCGTCTCCTCGTTACGACATCAAGCTTAGCCGCCGCGATCGCCGCTGCGGCGCGAACGGCGCGCGGGAGCGGGCGATATGAGCGCGCTGGGCTCTCGCGCTTCTGATAGGCTTAATTCTTTGGAGTCTGGAAAAGAACGCAATGCCGCGTCCAAGCGCGCTGCTGCTGGCCGTTTGGCTGGTCGCGACCCCGTTGATCGTCAGTTGCGCGTCCAGCGCGACCGTGGAGCCGCCTGCAACGCCGAGCCAGGCGGAGGCCAAGGCTGCTGACAGCAACTACATTATCGGTCCCGGGGACACTGTCGAGGTATTCGTCTGGCGAAACCCCGACCTGTCAGTAACCGTGCCGGTGCGTCCCGACGGCAAGATATCGACGCCGCTGGTGGAGGACATGGTCGCGGTGGGTAAGACCGCGCCGCAGCTGTCACGAGACATGGAAAAGGTGCTGTCGGAATATGTTCGCGTCCCGAAAGTCAACATTATCGTCACCAACGCCGCGAGTGCGTTCAGCCTGGTGAAGATCGTGGGCCAGGTTACACATCCGGCGGCCCTGCCATATCGCGAGGGGATGAGGGTACTCGATGCTGTGCTGGCGGTGGGCGGTTTGACCCAGTTTGCCTCTGGCAACCGGGCGCGAATTGTGCGCGTGTTGGGGAATGGACAACAGGTCATCATTCACATAAAGCTTGCTGACCTGGTGAATAACGGCGACGTGCGCGAGAACGTGTTGCTGAAGCCCGGCGATGTGCTGGTGGTCCCGCAGTCGATGTTCTAGAGCTTATGGGTCACGCACTGGATTTAATCGTTCAACAGATCCGCGGCGCCTGGCGCTTCCGCCGCTCGGCGCTGCTGATCGCGTGGCTCGTGTGCGTGATCGGCTGGCTCATCGTGCTGGCGTGGCCGGACACCTACAGCGCGGGGGCGCGGGTCTACATCGACACGCGTACGCGCTTGAGCCAGGTGACGAAGGACATTGCGGTCGAGTCGAACATCGCCGCTCAGGCCGAAGGGGTGCGTGAGGCGCTGCTCGGTGGTCCGCAGCTGGAAAAGGTGGCCCGCTTGGCGATACCGGGTTTTGCGGCGGCGTCTCCCGATACGCAAGGCGACATCGTCCAGGGCCTGCGCACCAGTCTGGACGTCCAGGCGAGCAGCGAGCGGGAGGGCCTGAAGAATCAGCCGGCCGACCTGTACACTATCACCTACACGCATCGCAATCGCGAGACGGCGCGCCGGGTGGTCGATCAGCTGCTGAGGATCTTTCTCGCCAACTCCCTCGGCGGCAGCCAGGAAGGATCCGAGCAGGCGCAACAGTTCCTCAGCCAACAGATCGCGGAGTACGACAAGAAGCTCGCCGCCGCCGAGGCCCGCTTAGCGGACTTCAAGCGCGAGCACGCCGGGTTGGTGCCAGGAGCCACCGGTGGTGACTACTTTTCGCGCCTGCACGTGGAGGCCGACGAGCTCGACCGCGACCGTCTGGCGCTCACGCTCGCTGAGCAGAAGCGTGACGAGCTGCGACGGCAGCTCTCCAGTGAGACCGGGAGCACCAACGGCGGCGGTGCCGACACGGCGACCCAGATCCGCGACACCCAGGCGCGGCTCGATGAATTGCTGTTGCGCTTCACGGACAAGCATCCCGACGTCATCGCCGCGCGCCGCACGCTCGAGGATCTCAAGGTGCGCCAGAAGGCGGAGATCGAAGCGGTGCGGCGCGGGGATCCAGGCGCCATCGCGGCGACCGGCCTGACGGCGAATCCGGTCTACCAGGGCATACGGCTGCAGCTCAGCCAGATCGACGTTGAAGTCGCCGGGGCGCGCCAACAGGTCGCGGGCCAGGAGGCGAAGATCGCCGAGCAGCGCAAGATGATCAATACCGCCCCGCAGGTGGAAGCGGAGTACGAGCGGCTGGATCGCGACTACTCTGTGACCCACACAGAGTACCAGGCGCTGGTGGACCGCCTCAGCAGAGCCAAACTTTCCGATAAGGCCGATGCTACCGGAGTGGTTCGCTTCGAGGTGGTTGACCCGCCCGCTGTGAATCCGGATCCGGTTTTTCCGAACCGCTTGAGGCTGATTCTCGAAGTGCTGGCCGCCGGCCTGGGTGCGGGCATAGGCGCGGCATATCTGCTGCACCAGTTGCGGCCGGTGTTCTCCAGCACGCGCCAGCTGATGGAGCTCACACAACTGCCGGTGCTGGGAAGCGTCAGCATGACGTGGCCGGAGCGGCATCGAGCGGGTGCCCGGCGCGCCGTCTGGAGGTACGCCTTGGGGGCTACGACGCTGGTGCTGCTGGCGGTCGTGGTGCTGCTGACCGACGATATTACCTCGCAATTTCTGCACCGATTCGTCGCGTGAGCGTAATCGAAAATACCCTCAACAGGCTGCGGCAGCGCGCCGCCGCCGACGCGGCCGCGCCCGTCGGCAGCAAGGCCTATGGCGCCGTGGCGGCTACGGGCGCCGCTGCGCGTCGCCTGTCCACGGAAAGCGCTCCGGTGCCCGAGCGCGTCATTACCATCGACCAGGATGGGTTGCGAGCCGCCGGCATGCTGCCGCCGGCGCACCAGGAGCACGAGCTCGCGCAGGAGTACCGGCGCATCAAGCGGCCGCTGATCAACAGCGCACTCGGCCGCGGCGTCGCGGCGCTCCCGGAGGGCAACCTCATCATGCTCACGAGCGCGGTACCTGGCGAGGGCAAGACGTTCATGTCACTGAATCTCGCCTTCAGCATTTGCCGCGAAGAGGACGTGACGGTGCTGCTGGTGGACGGCGATGTGGTGAATCCGCGCATCAGTCAGATCCTGGGCGCGGAGAACGAGCCGGGTCTGCTGGATCTGATCAAGGACCCGACGATTTCGCTCGCCGCGGCGATCGTGCCGACCGATGTGCCCGGCCTGGCGTTTCTGCCGGCCGGCCGTCAGGACGCCAACGCGACAGAGCTGCTGGCGAGCGCACGCATGCAGGCAGTGATGGCACAGCTCGGCAGCACGGATCCTGCGCGACTGGTGCTGTTTGACTCCGCGCCGCTGCTGGTGACGACCGAGTCGCAGGCACTCGCGCATTTTGCCGGGCAGGTCCTGGTCGTCGTTCGGGCGGACCGGACACAGCAGCATGTGGTTCTTGAGGCGCTTGAGACGCTCGATGAAGGCAAGCCGGTCTCCCTGGTGCTCAATCAGAGCCTGCGACAGCCCGGCAACTACTACCAGTACGGTGTGAGTGCAAAACCGCGCGAACCAGCCCGCGACAGTTGAGCCACGCGAAGGGGCGTGCATCATGAACATGCGACCGGGCCCGGGGTCGCGTCCCCGGTGCCGGGGCGCGTTCGCACTTGCGCTGACGCTCATGGCGCTGCCCGCGGCAGCCCAGATGGGGCCGCTGACTCCGCAGAGCCTGTTCTTCCAGCAGGCTTCCAACGCCCGCTCCGGCCAGTATCTCGCGGCCGAAGCCGGGCTGATGTACAACGACAGTGCCCTGTACGGCGCCGGCGGTGGAGGCAGCGCCCTGGCGCTGCTCGGTCTCAGCGGCTACCTCTCGCATCTCGGCACGCGGCTCGACTATCACCTCGACTCGAACATCGCGGCGACCAAGTACTTTTCAGGCGACTACTCGGTCGAGCCGACGGGCTATCTCGACGGTGAGGCGATCTTCAAGATCGTACCCGGCGACTTCGCCTGGGTCGGCCGGGAGAGCTACACCCAGGTACTGATCAACCCGCTCGCACCGGCGACACCAAGCAATCTCGAGAACCTCAATTACCTCACGACCGGCCCACGCTTCACGCTGCGTCCGACGCTCCGCACCTCAGTGACGCTCGACGGCATCTATTCCATCGTCACGTCGGGCTCTCAGCCGCGAGACCTCCCGGGGTCGCCATCGGTTCAATACGTCAACATCGACAATCACGACTACGGCGGCAAGCTGAAGATCGAGCGCGCCTTCAGCAGCAGCGCGAGCCTCTACCTCAAGGGATCGTGGCAGAAAGTTGCGTTCAGCGACACGACGGTCAACAACGATTTCACGCTCGGCCAGGGAAGTGTCGGCTATCATCTGGAGAACGGCCGGACGGTGCTCGACGTCTCTGGCGGCTACAGCCAGCTGCGCGTCTACGACGTCCTCGTCCGCGAGCAAAGCATCATCGGTGTCCTGGAGAGCCGCCAGACGCAGACCCTCGACGAAGGCATATGGGCGGTCGATCTCTCGCGTCTCATCGCTCCCGACCAGCGCGTCGCACTGACAGCAGGGCAGCAGCCTGGCGACGCTGCCACTTTCTTCCAGCTGGGCTTCGATGCAGCGGTTCCGACGGTCGCGCCGCCCATATTCGCTGCCGGCAATCCGTTCATCATGCGCACTTACGGGGCGGACTGGCGCGTGCAGGAGCCGCGGACTTCGCTCGATGTCGCCGTGCGCTACGTCAGCTACGATTACCCGTTCGGCGCCAGCAATTTGGGTAACAATGGCCTGCCAACCACCACTCTCCCCACCAACAACAGCGATTTCAAGCTGGCGAGCGTGCTGCTCGCCCGGCACCTCACGCCGACGCTCAATTGGGACGTCGGCGTATATTTCACGCACCAGGATATCGTCGACGCTCCCGCGCAGAACGGCACCGGCGGGATCACCGACCTGCGCTGGCGTGTCGGTCGGCTCGGGCTGCGCTTCGTTTACGCACACAATTCACTGACCGGCGGATACACGGACAACCAGTTCGGCGTCATCGCGTCCTACACTCTGTTCGGTGCCGAGACCAGCGCGCAGCAGGAGACGGCACCTGCCCTGTCACCGTTCTCGCCGTTCAGCACCCAGTCGCCGCCGTAGCGTTGAACTGGACGATGAGCAGCGGGGAAGCAATGATCCGGAGCGATCCGGCCTCCTGCGGCCAGCCCCGAGCCGCGACGCTTACGCTGCGTCGATGGAGCGTGTCCGAATGGCTCGCCAGTGAAGCCGCGTGGCAGAGGCTCCTCGCCCGCTCGAACGCGGATATCCTGTTTCTGTCATGGGATTGGTTGACGCTGTGGTGGCAGTGTTTTGGAGACGCGCTGTCGGCAGCCCCGGAGATTCTGGCTTTCTATCGTGGCGAGGACCTGCTCGGGATTGCACCGCTGTATCGGCGGCGGGTCGTGCGCAGCGGCTTTCTGCCCGCGAGCTCCGTGCAACTGATGGGCCTGTCGTGGCGGGATCCGGGGCCGCCGATCTCGGAATATCTCGACGTGATCGCCGCCACGGGGGAGGTCGACGCCGTGCGGCACGCCTGTGTCCGCGTCCTGCTGCAGGAGCCGGAGTGGACGGAATGCGTGATCGGCTTCACGGTCGCCGGCAAACAGTGGCGCGAGGCATTTGCCCGAGGCGACCCGGCGCGGCGGCAGTATGTCCGTAACCTTGATCCTTTGGTGAGCTACCAGGCGGATCTGAGTCGCGGCTTCGGCGCATATCTTCGCGGACTGTCACACTCGACGCGCCGCAGCGTTTGGAACCTGCGCCGCCGGCTTGCGGTTCACGGCGAGGTCAGCTTTGAGTCGGTCGCTCCGCAAGAGATTGCAAGCGCGTTCAGCGACCTCAACCGACTGCATCAGCTGCGCTGGAAGCAACCGGCATTCGCCGGGACGTGCCTGACCTTCCATACGAGCCTGGCGGGTCTTCTGGCCGCGCGTGGTGAACTGGCTCTCTCGCGGCTACGCGTCGCTGGTCAAGTAGTCTCGGTGCTCTACGACATACGCAAGGGTGCCCGCCAGTACAACATCAGTATGGGATTCAATCCTGCATTCAGCAGCAAGATTTCCCTGGGACTCATACATCTTGGCTGCGCCATGGAGGCTGCGGCGGAGCGCCAGGTGGTGACCTATGACTTCCTGGCCGGAGGAGGCCAGCGCAGCGATTACAAGCGCCATCTGAGTCAGATGCGTCGCGACTTGAGCTGCGTGCAGCTGCTCAGGGGGCATCTGTTGCCGCCGCTGTATCGCTGGCACGATCGCGTGCGCTGGTGAGCCGGGCGATGCCGGCCCCATCGCCGCGGCCATGACTAGGTGTCGTCGGAATAAGACAAATCGGCTCTTGCAACGCCGGGCAAGTGGCATGAGGATCACACTGCCGCTTGCAGTTGCGCTTTACACGATCGTGTAAAGTTCCTGGTATTCGTTGCTGGCGAGGTCTTGCGTCATTCATGCGTGTCCGGGTTCTCGGACAATTCGTGCCGGCATCGCTCGCGCTGCTCGCGCTCATCGAGGCGGTGCTTGCCTTCCTTGCGCTGTACGCTGCAGCGTCCATCCGTTTCGACGTCGGTATGGGCGAGCTACCGGAGCTCGAGCAGCAGTACGGCCCCCTCTGGCCGCGCGGCGTAGCCTTCAGCGTCATCGTCGTCGGCTGTCTGCTCGCATTCGGCCTGTATAACTCGCGCCAGCGCGTGCAGTTCAGCGGCATTCTGGCGCGCGTGGTGGTGGCGCTGGTCGTGTCGGCATGCGCGACTGCGGCGCTCTTCTATGTCGTGCCGAGTCTGCATTTGGGGCGCGGTGTCGCGGGCCTCGCCGTACTGCTGGTGTTGTGCGGCGTGATGGTCTCGCGCCTGGCGTTTGCCCGCGTCGCCGACGAGGAGATCTTCAAGCGACGCGTGCTCGTCTACGGTGCCGGGTCCACCGCGACCGCCGTTGCCCGGTTGCGCCGTTCGAGCGACCGGGCCGGCTTCGCGCTTGCAGGCTTCGTGCAGCCGCCGGGCGAACCATGTGCCGTCGCCCCCGAACGGGTGCTCGACGCCGCGGGGGGCCTGTCTAATCTCTGCGGCCGCCTTGGCGTCACGGAGATCGTGGTGGCCATGGACGACCGGCGCCGCGGCTTTCCGCTCCCGGAGCTGCTCGACAGCCGGCTGGCGGGTGTCGAGGTCACCGAGGTTCTCACCTTTTTCGAACGCGAAACCGGGCGCGTGCGCGTCGATTTGTTGAATCCCAGCTGGTTGATATTCGGGCAGGGGTTTCGGCGCGACCCCATGCGCCTTTTTTCCTCCCGCGCGCTGGATTTACTGGCCAGCTTCGGCGTCCTCGTAGCCGCTGCGCCGGCGATGCTGCTCACCGTCCTTGCCATCAAATTCGAGGACGGCTGGCGGGCGCCGGCGCTCTACCGTCAGGCGCGCGTGGGCCTGGGAGGCAAGGTTTTCAACGTCGTCAAATTCCGCAGCATGCGCCAGGACGCCGAGCTGAACGGCGCGCAGTGGGCACAGCACGGCGATCCGCGCGTTACGCGTGTCGGAGCGATCATCAGGAAGCTGCGCATCGACGAGCTGCCGCAGGTCTTCAACGTGTTGCGCGGCGACATGAGTTTCGTCGGGCCCAGGCCCGAGCGTCCGGAATTCGTCGCGGACCTCGCGGAGAAGATCCCGTACTACGCGCAGCGCCACTGCGTGAAGCCCGGCATCACCGGCTGGGCGCAATTGTGCTATCCGTATGGCTCATCCGAATCCGATGCGCTCGAAAAGCTGCAGTACGACCTCTACTACATCAAGAACAATAGTCTGATGTTCGATCTCGCGATCCTGATCCAGACCGCCGAAATAGTTCTGTTCGGCAAGGGGGCGCGCTGATGGCTGCCCCGCCGCAACGCCGCAGCCTGCTGATCCTGGAGAACGATCGCGCCTTGCTGCGAGAGCTTGAGACAATTTTCTCCGATCTCGACGTCACCGCGTGCGAAGCGTCCGACCAGACACTCGCGATCGTGCGCCGCACCGACCCCGACGTGGTGCTGTTCGATCTCGGCACGGCGCACAAACCCGCTGTGGCCACACAAAGTCTCGAACTGCTGCGCCAGATTCTTAATATCTCGCCCGACACCAAGATCATCGCCATGACCGAGCATGACGCGCGCGAACTCGCGGTCGCCGCGGTCGGTCTCGGAGCCACAGATTTCTACCACAAGCCGCTCGATGCGGGCGTGCTATCCATCGTCGTGCGGCGAGCGTTGCGTATTCGCGAGCTCGAGGCGGAGAACTGGCGGCTGCGTGAGCGGACCGGCGCGATGGCGCTGGAGGGCATCATGGGTGTGAGTGACGCCATGCGCAGTCTCTGCCGGGCGATCGAGAAGGTCGCGCCGACGAACGCCACGGTACTGCTGTTGGGCGATAGCGGGACGGGCAAGGAGCTGCTGGCGCGCGCCGTGCACCGTCTGTCGGGCCGTGCGCACAAACCGTTCGTCGCCATTAACTGTGCGGCCATTCCCGAGACGCTGCTGGAGAGCGAGTTGTTTGGCTATGAAAAGGGCGCCTTCACGGGAGCGGTGAAGCGAACCGCCGGCAAGCTGGAATCGGCCGATGGCGGCACGGTGTTCCTCGATGAGATCGGCGAGATGCCACCGTCGCTGCAGGCCAAGCTCTTGCGCGTGGTCCAGGAGCGCACTGTGGAGCGCATCGGCGGGCGCGTGCCCCTCGTCCTCGATCTGCGCATCGTGTGCGCCACCAACCGCAAGCTCGACACTCTGGTCGGTACCGGCGGCTTTCGCGATGACCTGTTCTATCGCATCAGCGAAGTGACCATCCGCGTGCCGCCGTTGCGCGACCGGCAGGGAGATAGTCTGCTGCTCGCGCAGTTCATCCTGCAGCAGATCTCCGAGCGCTTCGGCAAGCCGACGCGCGGACTTGCGCCGGATGCGATCCGCGCCATTCAGGCACATCGCTGGCCCGGCAACGTGCGCGAGCTCGAGAACCGCATCAAGGGGGCGGTGATCATGTGCGAGGGGGCGGTCGTCACCGCGAGCGACCTGGGACTCGAGGATCCGGGCGATGATCCGGAATACCTCAATCTGCGCGTGGCGCGCCAACGGGCGGAAGTGCAGGCCGTCAGACAGTCGCTCGCGGTGGCGCAGGGGAACCTGTCGCGAGCGGCGGAGCTGCTCGGAGTCAGCCGACCGACGCTCTATGACCTGCTCGGCAAGTACGGCATCGATGCAGCCCAGTTTGGGCGGCAGGCGCCACTAGCCGACACGGCGGCAGCGGAACCGGAGCCGCCTGCCGGCAATGGCGGCGGCACGGCCTGACTCAATAGGCGCCGGCGCGCGGTGCGCGCATTCCGGCCCCTCTAGCGCTGCTTGAACTCCTCCGGCGTCAGTTGATGCCTTGCGAGGAGCTTGTAGAAGTCGGTGCGGTTGCGCCGCGCGAGCCGCGCGGCCTGGCTGACATTGCCGCCGGTGATCTGCAGGATCTGTGAAAGGTAGCTGCGGGTGAACTCATCGCGCGCTTCGTCGAAGGAGGGCAGCCGCCCGGGCGTACCGCCGAGGGACTGCTGCACCAGCTCCACCGGCATGATGGGCGTCTGCGACAGCGCCACGTTCTGGCGCACCACGTTCTGCAACTGGCGGATGTTGCCCGGCCAGTCGGCGGTGGCGAGGAGCTCGACCGCTTCGGGCGCGTAGATCTTGCGCACGCCGCTTTCCTTGGCGATCTGCGCCAGGAAGTGCGCCACCAGCAACGGGATGTCCTCGCGGCGGCGATTGAGCGAGGGCATCTCGATGTGCACCACGTTGAGGCGGTAGTAGAGATCCTCGCGAAACTGTCCCGCGCCCATGAGCTGCTGCAGGTCGCGGTGGGTGGCGGAGATGACCCGCACGTTCACCGGGATGGGATCGGTGCTGCCGACCGGGCGGATGACGTTCTCCTGCAGCACGCGCAGCAGCTTCACCTGCAGGCGCATCGGCATGTCGCCGATCTCATCCAGCATGAGTGTGCCGCCGTCGGCAGCCATGAAGAGGCCGCGATGCGCGCGCGTCGCGCCGGTGAACGAGCCCTTCTCGTGCCCGAACAGTTCCGACTCCAGCAGGTTCTCCGCCATCGCGCTGCAGTTGATGGCGACGAACGGCTTGTTGCGGCGCGGGCTGCCCTTGTGGATGGCGCGCGCCAGCAGCTCCTTGCCGGTGCCGCTCTCCCCGGTGATGAGGACCCGCGCATCGGTGCCGGCGACCATGTGGGCCTGGGCGAGCTTCTCCTCCATGGCGGCGCTGCGCGTGACGATCTCTGAGCGCCAGTCCTCATCCGATGCGCCGAAGCCGGAGATGCGCAGCGCCTTCTGCACCTGGTCGAGCAGCTCCTGCTTGTCGACCGGCTTGGTGAGGAAGCCGAAGGCGCCCATCTGCGTGGCGTTCACGGCGTCCGGGATCGTGCCATGGGCGGTGAGGATGATGACCTTCAGTCCCGGCCAGCGGTTTTGCAGCTCCTTGAGCAGCCCGATGCCATCCATCTGGTCCATGCGCAGGTCGGTGATGACGAGATCGGGCCGGAAGCGGCTCGAGGCGGCGAGCGCCTGCGCGGCGCTCTCCACCGCCTCGACGTCGTAGCTCTCCGCGCGCAGGCGGATGGTGAGGAGTCGCAGCAGTCCCGGGTCGTCGTCGACCACCAGGATCCGCGCCTTGCGTTTGCCGGTCTGGTTCAAGATCGTGTCCTTGTTGCTCACGGTTAGCGCCCCGTGCTGTCGGGTTTGCGCTCGTTCACCGAGCGCTCGATGTTGGCGATGGCGTCGAGCTTGGCGCGCGCCTCTTCCAGCTCGCGCCGCAAGCGTGCGTTTTCCTCCAGTTCGGTCTGCAGGCGGTGGTTGGCGCTCACCATGCGCTCACGATCGAGGCGCGCAGCTTCCGCCTGCAGCGTGCGGTTTTCCGTCTCGAGCGTCAAATGGTCGTCAATTTGCGAAAGCTCCACCGCCGCGAGCGCCCGCTCCACCGGCAGCAGCATCTCCGGGTTCGCCAGCAGCTCGCGCAGCAGCCCCTGCGCCTTGGGCAGATTCGCGGCCGGGTGACCCCGGGTGCCGAGAATGATGGCGAGTTTCAGCTGGTGGCTCCGGGTCGGGGCGGTGTCGTACTCGTGCTGCGCGGCAGAGACGATCTCCGCCTGCTCGGCCGCGGGACTCTGCAGCAGGTGCTGCAGCAGCGTCAGGTACTCGCCGGCGACCGCCGCGGCGGTGGCGGCGGGGTTCACCGGCGGCGGAGGCGGCACGGGCGGCGCGGTGAGGCTCGTACAGCCGTCGGCGGTCAGCAGCGCCAGCACGGCGAGCGCGCCGCGAGGCAGGTTGCGCGCTCGCGTGCGTGCCTCAGGCTGCATGCGCCTGCGCCTTGGGTACGCGGCTCACGGGGGGGCGATCGCCGCTCGTGGCGCGGATCGGCATGGTGATGCGGAAGTGCGCGCCGGGGAACTGCCCGTCGAGGATCTGCACGTTGCCGCCGTGCGCCGCCACGAACTCCAGCACCACCGACAGCCCGATGCCGGTGCCCTTGACCGGCGTGCTCTTCGCGGCACGGCCGGTGTAGAAAGCCTCGAACACGTGGCCACGGTCCTCCGGCGGGATCCCCGGGCCGCTGTCGGCGACGTCGAGCAGCAGCTGCGCGTCGGCAGCGTGCGCCCGCAGGTAGATCGTGCCGCCCTTGGGCGAATACTTCGCCGCGTTCGATACCAGGTTCTCGAGGATCAGGCGGATCTTGCCGCGGTCGGCGACCAGCGTGACGTCCTCGATGCGCACATCGAGTCGTACGCGCTGCGACAGCAGTGTCAGCTGCTGGTTCTCCAGCACCTGCTTCACCAGCGGCCGCAGCCGGAACTCCGTCGCCTCCAGCCCGACGCTGGAGGTCTGCCAGGCGCTGAAGGACAGCAGGTTCTCGATCATGCGCTGCAGCTTGATGCCATTCTCGCGCAGGATCGCGGCGACCTCGCGCTGGTTGGAGTCGAGCTCGCCCACCGCGCCATCCATCAGCAGTTCCGTCCCCTCGCGGATGTTCGCGAGCGGCGTCTTCAGCTCGTGCGACATGTGCCGCAGGAAGCGGTTGCGCTCGTGAGCGAGCTCGAGCAGCCGCTGGCGCAGCCACTCGAGCTG
>Ga0210394_10000614_pt1 | contig 71375 bp, 60 predicted proteins | sample IncBWC12MmetaG_FD_160121 | JGI IMG/M metagenome (GOLD analysis project Ga0210394, IMG submission 160121) | Forest soil microbial communities from Barre Woods Harvard Forest LTER site, Petersham, Massachusetts, United States - Inc-BW-C-12-M | ecosystem: Environmental > Terrestrial > Soil >... | reverse complement strand
GCACCTGGGCTACGTCGTGCATGTACACCATCGCGCCGCCCACGTTCTTGATCGGCAGGTCGCCGAGCTCGGCGATCTCCGCCGGCGCGCTGTTGAGATTGATGTTGTATTCGAAATTGCCGATCTTTTCCGAGCCGACCGGGGTAATGAGGTTCTGTGACGCCAGCGCCTGGGCCACGTCCAGGCCGGTCAGGCCGCGCGACTGCAACGCCGCGGTGTCCAGATCGAACATCACCTGCGGCGTCTTGCCACCGAACGGCCAGGGGATGCCCGCGCCCTGCACCGTGATCAGTCGCGGGCGTACGAAGTTCAGCCCGAGATCGGCGAGATTCTGCTCGGTCAGCCCCTGACCCGACAACGCCAGTTGAATAATCGGTACCGTCGAGGCGCTGTAATTGAGAATCAGCGGCGGCGTCGTGCCGGCGGGCATCTGCTTGAGCAGGCTCTGCGCGATCGCGGTGACCTGGGCATTGGCGGTGGCGATGTTGACCGACGGATGGAAGAAGATCTTGACGATGCCGAAGGTGGTGTACGAATTCGCCTCGAAGTGCTCAATGTCGTTGACCGTGGTCGTCAGTGCCCGCTCGAACGGGGTGATGATGCGCCCGGCCATCTGGTCTGGCGGCAAGCCCTGGTATTGAAAGGCGACGGCAATGATCGGGATGTTGATGTTCGGAAAGATATCCACCGGCATGCGCAGCGCGGTGAACGTCCCGATGAGGAGAATGAGTAACGCCGACACGACAAACGTGTAAGGCCGGCTCAGCGCGATACGGACTATGGCTAACATGTGGGCGGTGACCTGTGCTCCTCAATGGCTGACAGATTGCACCGCCGCCCTTGCCGGGAAATTTCCTGCCGCCGCTCGGGCGTTTCAATTGCAACGGCTGCCGCCATTCGTCGCCCGCGGGGAGTCGATTCGCGAGCCGATTGCCGCAAAATGGACCACGCGCACTGGCCTTCAGTTGGGGTTGCAGCGCCGTTTGAGCCAGGTGCGGCTGGCGTCCTGGGCGCAGAGGCGCGAGGACGCGGCCAGATCGTCGTCGAATGGCTCAGGCCACCCGCTCGGCCGGTTGCGCTTCGCTGGCGTCCTGTGTTGCCAGGCCGCCGATAGCGGCCCAATCGAGTGTGTCGCCGCCCTGCGCCAGCAACCGCAAAAAGCGGTCATGCAGCAGGCTGCCGAGCGGCATCGGCACGCGCAGATTCTCGGCCGCGGCCAGTGCCAGGCGGATGTCCTTGTAGCCGAGCGGCGCGGCAAAAGCCGCCGGCTGAAAGCGGCGCGCGGCGATCAGCTCACCATAGAGCTTGTAAGCGGGCGCCGGGAAGATGGTGGCAGTGAGCAGATCGACGTAGGCACGCCGATCAATGCCCGCCTTGCCGACGAGCGCGATTGCCTCGCCCAATGCCTCGATTACCGCCGCGGCCAGGAAGTTTCCGCTCAGCTTGACGAGATTCGCGGCCGACGGCTCCGAACCCATCGGCACGGTCTTCTGTCCCAGTGCCCGAAACAGCGGCTGACACGCTGCGAGCGCCGCGGCATCACCGGCCGCGACGATGAACAGCTTGGCGGCGGCCGCCATGTCCGGTCGCCCAAACACCGGCGCAGCCACGTAGCGCTGGCCGGCCTGCGCATGCGCCCGCGTCAGGCGCTGCGAGAGCGCGACGCTGATCGTGCTCATCGACAGATGGATTGCTTCCGGGCGCAGATGATCAATGAGACCTCCCCCGCCCAGGGCGATGGCGGCTGCCGCATCGTCATCCGCCAGCATGGTGACCACCACCTCACCGTCGCACACCGCGGCGATGCTGCTCGCCGCGCGTGCGCCGAGCTCGACGAGCGGGGCGCTTCGGCCGGGCGTGCGGTTGAATACGCTGACTTCGTGTCCGGCCTTGACGACGTTGGCCGCCATGGCCGCGCCCATATGCCCGAGTCCGATGAATCCGACTTTCATTGCTCTATCTCTCCGTGTCAGTTGCCAATCAGGCGCGTTGCAGAGGTGCCATGAACTCCGGGCCGACGGGATCGACGACCGCCGCGTTCACGATGCGTTCGATGAGCTCCCGATCCGGGCCCGCGAGCGACCAGTCCGCGACATCGAGCGCCGCTGCCACCTGATCGGGGCGACGGGCGCCCCAGAGCGCCACGCTGATGCCCTGGTCGAGCATCCACCGCACCGCCAGCTGGATCACATGCCGATGGAAGCGCCGCTGCGCGAGCTCATCGAGCTGCCGCACCGCCTCGAGATACTGGGCAAACCGGGGCGGCTGGAATTTTGGATCAATGCGCCGCAGATCATCACCCTGGAAAGTGGTGTCCGGTCGCATGCGCCCGCTCAGCAGACCGCGGCACAGCGCACCGTACCCGAGGGTGGCGATGTTGTTGGCGCGGCAGTAGGGAAGGATCTCCGCTTCGATGGCACGCTCGAACAGGTTGTAGGGCGATTGCAGCACGTGCAGAGGCGCGACGCTGCGGAAGCGCTCCATCTGCGGTACCGAGAAATTGCTGACACCGATGGCGCGAATCTTTCCCTGCTCGTAGAGCACGCGCATCGCCTCGGCAGTTTCCTCGACGGCTACCAGCGGGTCGGGCCAGTGGACCTGGTAGATATCGATGTAGTGGGTACGCAAGCGGCGTAATGAGTCGTCGATCTCCCGCAGAATCCGCTCCCGGGTCGCGTTGCGGTAGACCTTGCCGTCGCGCCATTCCAGGCCGACCTTGGTGGCGATGACGGCCTGTGCACGTCTACCGCCTGCGAGTGCCTGACCCACGATCTGTTCGGATACCCCGAATCCATATACCGGCGCGGTATCGATCAGATTGATCCCCTGGTCGAGGGCGGCGCGGATGGTGGCGACCGCGGCGCGCTCGTCCGTCCCGCCCCACATCCAGCCACCCATCGCCCAGGTGCCAAGTGCCACCCGCGCGACGCGTAACTGAGTGCCTGGAATGTCGACGGACTCGCCATGGGACTGGTGCATCTGGGGCTGGGCTGACTGTCGCATGGGTGGCGCGCTCCTCTTCCTCGATGCTGGCACGTTGCACCGCAGGGCTTGCGCGGACATTTCTGCGCCCCGGCGGGGCGTTTCAATTGCAACGGGGACACGATCGGCACGTCCCAGGGCCGCTGCCGACCCCGATTCAGCGTCTTGCGGCGAATATGCGCTGCTGCAGATTCAGGGATCCAGGGATGCGATGCCATGGCGGATGGCGAACTTCACCAGGGCTGCGATTCCCCGGATCTCGAGCTTGCGCATGATACGGCTGCGATAAGATTCGACCGTCTTCGGCGAAAGATTGAGAAGTCTGGCCGCGGCAACGCTCGACTTGCCTTCTGCAGTCAAGCGCAGCACGTCACGCTCACGATCGGTGAGCTGGCTCAAGGGATCTAGTGCAGCGCGTTGCGCAGCGATATCGAAGATCACCAGGTTGGAGACGGACTCGCTCATATAGCGCCTGCCCCGGCTGATGCGACGCAGAGCCTCGACTACCTCGGCAGCACGCGCACTCTTGAGCACATAGCCGTCGGCACCGGCGCGCAATGCCTGATAGACGTAGTCGGCGCCGGCGTGGTGCGATAAGATCAGCACGCGTGTTGTCGGCGACAGCTTGCGGATCTGGCGGGTGACGGCAATGCCATCTATGCCTGGCACGTTCAGCGCGATGAGCGCGACGTCGGGTCGTAGCTTGACGGCGAGATCGACGGCCGTCACATCGTCGATTGCACAACCCACTACTGCCACGTCGCCGAGCGACCTCAACAACACCTTCATGGCATCCACCACCACGCCATGACTGTCCGCGATCAGCGTGCGGATCGGTGCACTGGCAGGAGTCGAATTCCTGGACCTCGGACCTTCCATGAAAGCGGCCTGTGCGGATTCCCCGGAACTTCAACCCAGCGCGATGACGACCGCCATCACGCCGAACATGCACGCCATCCCGACGACGACAATCCACAGTGGATTGCGAACAGTATTTACCGGCGCCGCTGCATCATCATTCGCAGCCGCGTGCGCATCTGCACCCGTCAGCAGGGCTGCTGTCGGTGCGAGCGCAGAGTCCGCGGCCGTGAGCGCCATTGGTTGCGGCGACCGCGGTATGACGTTCGGATTTCTCATGTTGCTTCTCCGTCCGACGACGCACTGTCGTCGATCTCGAAGCAAAGCGTGCTACCGCAAGGTTTCGCGCTGCGCTTGCGCGAAGCGTCGGACATTTCAAACGTAATGTTCGCGGCAATGTGACAGGCAGCCGCTGCGCACCGGCCCCTGTCCACCCGCCTGGAGCCTCAGGCGTTCACGAACACGCGCGGCTTCAGTACAGCACCTCGACCGCACAGTCGAAGGTATAGCCTACCCCGCGTTCGGTGACGATGAACCGGGGTTGCGCGGGATCCGCTTCAATCTTGCGGCGCAGCCGCGCGACCTGAACGTCGATCGAGCGGTCATAAACCTCGTTGTCGTACACGCGACTGGTCTCGAGCAGCTGGTCCCGCGTCAGGACCCGCTGCGGAGCGCCGAGCAACGCCGCCAGCAGGTTGAACTCACCATTCGTCAGATCAATCGGTCGTCCGTCGCGTTGCTTGAGACGCCGGGTACGCAGGTTGAGCTCGAACTCGGCAAAACGGTAGGCGCGAACCTTGCGTTCGCGCGCTTGCGAGAGCGCCGCACCCTTGGTCCGGCGCAGCACCGTGCGGATGCGCGCCAGCAGCTCGCGTGGACTGAAGGGTTTGGTCAGATAGTCGTCCGCCCCCAGCTCGAGTCCCATGACGCGGTCGGCTTCGTCCCGCACGCCGGTGAGCATGACTATGGGAATCGCCGAGCTTTCGCGCAGCGTGCGCGCGATCGACATGCCGTCCTCGCCGGCGAGGCGCAAGTCGAGGATGACCAGATCGATCGCTTCGTCGGCGAGAATCTGCGACATCTGCGCGCCGCTCGCCACCACGCTGACGCGCAGCCCGTTTTCCTGGAGATACTCCTCCAGCAGTGCACGGATCTGCGGATCATCGTCCACGACCAGGATGTGCGGCTGGATTGTTTCCGACATACCTGCAACCTCCGTGGCTGGCCCGTCAATTTAGCACGAAAGACCTGGGCCGGATTTGCATCCGCTCACCGCACGCCGTACCGCGTTTCGCAATGAGCCGCTTCAGGCAGCCGATCGCAGCACGCGTGCCAGCGACTCGGCGAGGTCGCGGCCCTGCAGCGGCTTGCGCAGTACCTCGCGGGCGCCGACCGCGGCCGCTCGCTGCACGAGCTGCGCGCCACCATGACCGCTCATCAGGATGATCGGTACGCCGGGCTGAATCTGGCGGATTTCCTGGGCAAATTCGCTGCCGACCAGATCGGGCATCGCCTCATCGGTGAGTACCAGATCGAAGCGCTGCGGCGCGGCCCGAAATGCTGCCAGCGCCGCGCGGCTCGATTCGAAACCGACCGGCCGGTAGCCGAGCTCGGTGAGCATCTCGTTCGCGAGTGCCACGAGCGTGCGCTCGTCGTCGACGATCATTATCGTTTCCCCATGTCCACGGGGCAGCTCGCCGACCGCCGCAACCGCCGGTTGGCCCGCTTCACCCGCGAGCGGCAGCCAGATCTCGAACGTCGTCCCTTTGCCGGGCCTCGTCGCAACGTCGATGGCACCGCCAAGCTCGGAAACGATGCCGTGCACCAGCGACAGCCCGAGTCCGGTCCCCTCGCCGACGCCCTTGGTGGTAAAGAACGGGTCGAACATGCGCTCGAGCACCGCGGGCTGGATACCGGTGCCGGTATCGCTCACGGCCAGCCGCACGTACGTCCGCGGAGCGAGAGTCCCCCGCGAAAGCGAGCGGCGCTCGCGCAACTCGACGCGATCGAGAACCACCCTGAGTACACCGCCTCGCTCCATGGCGTGGAGTGCGTTGGTACACAGATTCATTGCCACCTGATGCAGGTGCGTCGCATCTCCGATCACGGCAGCGTCACCGGCCGTGAGCGCCTTCTCCAGGCGAATCCCCGGCGGCAGCGAGGCAGCGAGCAGTTCCAGGGTTTCCTCGACCACGGCCTGAACGTTCACCGGCACGCGCTCACCGAGCCCGCTGCGGCTGAAGCCGAGAATCCGGTCGACCAGCACCTTGGCGCGCCCGGCAGCGTGCATGACATTGTCGAGGTAGCGGCGCATGGCGCTGCCAGCGGTCGCGTGCTGGTAGGCCAGCTCGCCGTATCCCAGGATCGCTCCGAGGATATTGTTGAAGTCATGGGCGATGCCGCCAGCCAGCGTGCCGATCGCTTCCATCTTCTGCGACTGCCGCAGCTGCGCCTCCAGTTGCTCCCTGGCGACTTGCGCCTGCTTTTCGGCGGTGACGTCGACTGCCGAGCCGACGAATCTATACGGCTTGCCGCTGGCGTCGCGCAGACAACGGCCACGTGCGAGCAGCCAGCGCCACTGTCCATCAGGTTGACGGACGCGGTACTCGCACTCGTACTGGCGCGTACGCCCTTCGAAATGATCCTTCAAAGCGGCGTCGATGCGCGCAACATCGTCGGGATGAAACACGATTCGCGCGAACCACGCGGTGCGAGTGGTGTAGTCCGAGCCTTCGCTCAGGCCCGCCCACTCTTTCATCTTCGGCGACAGGAACAGGCGGTCAGTCCCAACGTCCCAGTCCCAATGGCCCTCGTTGGCTCCCTCCATGGCGAGCGCGTAACGCTCCTCGCTTTCACGCAGTGCGCGCTCACCGCCCTCGACCTGGCGCAATTGCCGCCACAGACCCGCAATGGTTACCGCTCCCAGCACCGTGACGATGAGCGTGCGCAGGCCGAGCCGGAAGGTCTCGTCACGCCACGGGTGCAACGCAGCCTCCTCGGCGCGCGTCACCGCGAGGCGCAGCGGCGTATCCCGCACGGGCGCAACGGCGATGAAGTCACGCTGACCCCCGATGGGGTTCAGGACTCGCCCGACTCCCGTAGTCGGCGCGGCAACGAGTTGCGGGAATTTATGCCCAAGCACGCCCGGCGTCGACGGAATTGCCACGAGCAGAGTCCCGTCCTCGCGCAGCAGCTCGATCGCGCTGTCGCCGCCGAGCTTGACCGCTGCATAGAACTGCTGCAGATCCTCCAGGTCGACGATTGCCGTGATGACGCCGGCGAAACCGGCGCCATCATCGAGTCGCCGCGAAAGCACGACCGCGGCGCGATTCTCCGAACGTGTCACGAGCGGCTCGCTCATGAAGAGTCCGGCCGCCGTGCCGTCCCGCTGGGCAACGAAGTAGGAGCGGTCGGATACCTCCAGATGAGCGGGCGACGAGCCGCGTGAACGGTAACGCTGTATGCCCTGCGCATCGACGATGGTGAGCAGGCGCACCTGGCGCACCGCCGCCGCGCGGTTCCCCAGAACCTCGTCCACACGCTCGGTTGGCAGCTGGTGTCCGGCGGTTTCATACCAGCGCGCCGTATCGCGTAACAGAAGATCGATCCCCTGCCAGGTCCACGCGGTCTGCTCGGCAAGCGCTGCGGCAACATTGCCGAGCTCGCGATTCGTTGCGATCAGCGAATTGCGATACGCGCGCCAGGCGTCGTAAGCAGAGGCGCCCGCAAATGCCAGGATCACGAGCACGCCCAGTACGATCGCCCCGAGCCGCAGCTGTCTGAAGCGGAGTGCGCGGCTGCGCGGTAAGGCGGAGGCGTCGTCGGATGCGGACATGCGGTGCGTGCGCAGGCTCAGCTCGAGGCGCCAATGATAGCGCGCACCGCCTCGAGCAGATCGCCGCGGGTCAGTGGCTTTGCCAGGACCCGCGCGACACCGGACATCTGCGCGGTGGTGCCAACGGCTGAAAGACCGGAACGAAACTGTGCGGAAATCGCGATCACCGGTGTGCCCGGATGCGCAGCCTGGACCTCACGCACCAGCTGCGCACCCGCCTGTTTGGGCATGTAGACACTGACGATCACGAGATCCTCTGTGCCTCCGGGTCGCAGCCCCGGCGCTGCGGCCTCCCGCACGCGATAACCTGCCTGGCTCAGCCACTCCCTGAGGAGCGCGCGCATGAGATCATTTTCTTCGTATATCACAATGTCCGACATTGTTCCGATTCGGTCCGGCGGGCGGCTGTGCGCCGAGGGCAGGAGGAATGTGCCGGAGCGGTTCTTCCACGTCATTTCGCGCGGTTCGCCGCTCGTTTCAATCGTAATTAAACCCCGGCTGTCGACGAGGCTCGAGCGGGATGTGAACAATATCCTCAGTACGCGCGGCCGTTTGCGCAGGAGAACGGTCGGCGCCAGCCTGCGCAGCACGGGGATCTTCGGGAACGACTGCACCACGGTGCGACGTACACCCGGCGCCAGGCGCCGGTGCCCCCGGCGCATCCTTGCGTACACCATGCGGCAGCGACGGGCAGGATGACTTTACGCAGACGCTATGTGCGGTGGCGCACAGATGCAGTTCCTTGAGTACGTAAATCTCACGTACCTGGGGTTTTTGATGCCGAGAGGCAACGCGTTCATGGACGAATGCGTTGCCTCGAGGCGCTAAAGGCGTACCGACGTTCCCGCCACAATGGTGCGCATGTTAGCGGGCGAGGGATGCCCCGCTCGCGGGACCGATCAGTGGTCTACCGCACAGATCATTACACCGCCGTTCGGCATGGTGTAGCGATGAGCATTGATGTCACCGCGCACACCGACAAGGGACTCCGCGTACCACTCCCGTCGCGGATCGGCGCGAAAAACCGGCTGCTCGCCTCCCTCCCCGCCCGAGATCGCCAGCATCTGCTGGCGCGCTGCGAGCAGGTTGAGCTTTTCTTTGCCGATGTGCTCTGTAAGCCCGGCGCGCCCATGCGACACGTCTTCTTCCCCACCGACAGCTTCATTTCCCTGGTGACCCCGATCGACGGTCACGCCAAACTCGAAGTCGGCCTCGTCGGCGACGAAGGCATGCTCGGGGTCTCCTTGATGCTGGGCGTGGATGATGCCCCCCTGCTCGCCCTGGTCCAGGGCGCCGGCAGCGCCTGGCGAATGGAGGCGGTGAATTTCCGCCGTGAGCTCAAATATAGTCCGGCGCTGCAACGAGGTCTGAACCGTTACCTCTACGTGACGCTCACCCAGTTGGCGCAGACTGCCGCGTGCACTCGCTTCCATCTCGTCGAGGCGCGACTTGCTCGTTGGCTGTTGATGACCCGCGATCGCGCACATGCTGATACGTTCGCAATCACACATGAATTCATGGCCTACATGCTGGGCGTACGCCGCGCAGGCGTCACTCGGGCCGCCAGTTCTTTGCGCAGACGCAAGCTGATTCGCTACAGTCGCGGCAACCTCAGCATCCTCGATGGACGCGGCCTGGAAGCCGCTGCTTGCGGATGTTACGCGGCGACCAAGGAAACGTACGCCCGGATCTTAAGCTAGCCTGCGGGCTTCTTCGACTGCCCGCTGTGCCACATACGCGCTAAAGGACAACCCGCGCAGTTCCCACTGCGCGGGCTGCGACCCGGGTTAAGCACGATCGCCGTCGGTTCTCGGTCAGCGCGACGCGGCAGGTGGATTGCTGATAATCACCTCGACGCGCCGGTTCTGCTGCCGTCCGGCTGCAGAATCGTTGCTCGCCACCGGATCGTTCTTCCCCTTGCCCGATGCCGACAACCGTGTTGCACCGATGCCTTGTCCGGTCAGGTAAGACTTCACTGAGTCGGCCCGCCGCTCGGATAACCCTTGGTTATAGTCCTCACTGCCAACGCTGTCCGTGAAGCCCTCGATGGCAACATTGCGGTCCGGATACTCATTGAGGAAGGCGACAAGCCTGTTCAGATTCCCGGTGGCGCCGGCCTTCAAATCCGCTCGCCCGTTCTCGAACAACACATCGCCGAGTGTCAGCACCAATCCCCGGTCCGTCGGCTTGGCCTGCAGTACGTCGATCTGTCGCTGCAACTCCGTGGCTTGCTGCCTCGAGTTCGCCGCGGCCTGCTCCGAACTCGCCGCAGCCAGCTCCGAGTTCGCAGCGGCGACGTGCGCGGCGTCCGCTTCGCGCGTGCGAGCGTCGAGCCGCGCACCTTCGCGCTGGGCGCTGAGCGTAGCACGCTGATCCTCCGCCAGACTGGTCTCAGCCTGTGCTCTCGCGATCTCAACTTTCCGATCGGCCAGGTAAACTCGGTACGCTCCAAGCTCCTGATCGGCCTGCGGTTGCTCGGCGACGCGCACGGCAGTATCCGCCTCTTTCATCGCAACCGGCGCGCGGCTCGCGAGATTCGGATCGGACTGCAACTGTGTCAGCTTGTTGCGCGCTTCTGCAGCGCCGTCCGGTTTCACCGGCGCTGCCGCACAGGCGGCAAGCAACACGGAAGCTACAGCCGTGGCGATCAGCATCGTGCCCGGCATCACGCCCCTTGGGTTGATCGTCTTCATGGCTTGTCTCCTGAATTGCGCTGCATCTCCTCGATCAGAGTGCCGTTGCTGCGCGTCATTTCCTCATTCACCGCCCTGGCCTTGACGTCCGCGGTCTTCGCGGAAGCGAGCTCGGCTTCGACGCGCGATTCGTCGGCAAACTGCTCCGCCATGGTCATTCTCTGTTCCTTCACGGCGGTATCGGCGGACGCGAGCTTCGTGCGCGCCTCGCCCAACTCCCCGGGAGCGTAACGTCCGGCCTCGGTCTTCTCGGCGTTCGAAATGGCCCGCTGGGCGGCCTGCAGGCTTGCGGTGGGCGCCGGCGGTGTGGATGCGCACGCGGCGGCGAGGATGAGCACGCCTGTAAGGCCCACTGCTGCTCGTAGCCGCGAACCAGGGTGTGCTGGCGATGTTGCGTTCATTTTCAATTCTCTACTGGGGTGACGGTGGACACCGCTCTGCCGGCCATCCATCAGAAGGTGCCAGCGTGCGCGGCCGCAGCGAGCAGGTCGGTGCGCAGACGCACATTGGCTTGCGGCGGCGTTGAGCCTCCGGTTCTGTGCGTTGGCGCACTTAAGCTGCCATGCGGAACTAGCGCGGGCGATGATTAAGGGGCCCAGCAAGGGGCTCTGTACGCTATCGCACAAGGGGACGAGAATCGGTCTATACTCACGCATGCGGCCCCGTCTGTGGGCAGTCACGGCAATGATGCTCTCCATGCCTTTACCGAGTTGCGAACCGCAGCAAAATCATCTGCTTGCGGCGCTATCGGCTGCCGAGCAGAAGCGACTTTACCCGCACTTGCGGCTGGTCCAAATGCCGCTCGGCAAAATCCTCTACGAGTCCGGCGATGTCCTGCGGCACGTTTATTTTCCGATCAATTCCATCGTATCCCTGCTTTATGTTCTGGCCGACGGTGCCTCGGCGGAAATCTCGGTCGTGGGCAACGAAGGCCTGATCGGCATCGCGCTGTTCATGGGCGGTGAAACCACCCCCAGCCGGGCGATCGTGCAGAGTGCCGGCTACGCCTACCGGCTGGTCGGACAGCAGCTCAAGGACGAGTTCCATCGCAACGGCCAGATGCAGATCCTGCTTTTGCGCTACACCCAGTCCCTGATCACGCAGATGGCGCAGACCGCGGTGTGCAATCGCCATCACTCCGTCGATCAGCAACTGTGCCGCTGGTTACTGCTCTCCCTCGACCGACTGTCGTCCAACCAATTGACCATGACGCAGGAGCTCATCGCCAACATGCTGGGCGTGCGCCGCGAGGGCGTTACCGAAGCCGCCGGCAAACTGCACAAGCTCGGCATCATCCGCTACGCCCGCGGAAAGATCACCGTGCTTGACCGGCCAAAGCTGGAACAGCGGTGCTGCGAGTGTTATGCCGTGGTCAAGAAGGAAAGCGATCGCCTTGCTGCCATTTCACCGCCGGAATTCCGCCTTCAGGGCATCAGTTGATCCCGGCACCGGTGCGTAAGTACGCAGCCGCAACGCAAACTCCCTGAGCGCGAGGATGCCGCTATTCTCGGCCTGGATGCACAGGTGGCGCAATTGCTCCAACGCACGCGCATGACTCGCGGACCCTTCATCCCAAATCTGCTGCAAGTGGTCACGGAATTCGATCACGGTTCGCAGGACCTCATACCGCCCGAGTAGCTCGCGCACCTGCTGCCGGGTCCATTCATCGAGCAGCTGCGGATGTCGAATGAGCAATTGCGCCGAGCGATGCGCGGGGCCAACCGAATCTTCGTGCATGGTCACCGCACGAAACACCGGTCGAATCACGCGGCGACGGTAGTCCCGCAGAACGTGCATGCGATTGGTGAACAACGCCTGCACGCTGTCGGCGTCTATGGCGGCGCGGTCGCGCACGATATTCGGCGTCGGCGCAAGGCTGTCGATTCGCGCCAGCCCAAGCGCACGAAACACGCATATGAACAGCCAGCCGATGTCGATCTCCCAGCGCTGCACGGCAAAGCGCGGCGAGGACGGAAATGCATGATGATTATTGTGCAGCTCCTCGCCGCCAACCAGTATGCCCCAGGGCACAATGTTGGTAGCCGCGGTGGGCAATTCGAAACTTCGATAGCCGACGCGGTGGCCGAACCCGTTAATGACGCCACCGGCGAACAAGGGTTGCGCGACGAGTTGCACCGCGAGCATGACGATGGCCGGCACGCCGAACAGGATCAGTTGCAACACCACGAATAGCGAGATGCCGACCTTGGGGAAACGGCTATAGAGATTGCGCTCGAGCCAGTCGTCAGGCGTGCCACGCCCATAGTTGGCGAGAATCTTCGGATCACGTGCCGCCGCTACGTAGAGCTCATAACCCTGCAATAAAACCCGCCTCAAACCGAAGATCACCGGACTGTGGGGGTCTCCGGATCGATCCGCGAACGCGTGGTGTCGGCGATGGACCGCCACCCATTCGCGGGTCACCGTGCCCGAGCAGAACCACAGCCAGAATCGGAACAAGTGCCGCAGCGCCGGGTGCAACCGCAGGCCGCCATGGGACTGGTCGCGGTGAAGGTACAACGTCACGCCAAGAAACATCAGTTGCACCATCGCGAACGTGCAAGCCACATAGCCCCACCAGGGGAGGCAAATTGCGCCATAAAGGCAACTCACCGGCATTGACGCACCTCGAGAGCTCGCGCGACAGCCATCTCCTCGTCGAATCGGGAAGCGGCTGCTGACAAAACGGAGTACCCCGAACGCGCAGGCACTTCCGTACGCCGGCGTACGCAGACCGCAGTCCGTTATGTCATTTGCAGCCGCTGCGAGTGGCAGGAGCCCGCGGTCGGAGGATGCGAACGGCTCCGGCGGGCTCGTGGGAAACCGAAAAAAGCGCCGCCAGCGCGCAGCAGCGCGCCAGCGGCCTCAATGCTGAATCCATCGAACAGTCGCTCAGGGGAAGCTAAGTTCATCAGGGTTGTGGATTCAGGCACTGGCAGGCTACTTCCTCAAGAGGATCTGCTCGGTGCGGTAACGAACATATGTCGCAGACAGTAAGCGCATCGCCAGTTGGTACCAGAACCCACGCACCTGTGAGCCGTGTATGCCACCCCTGCCGGCGGTTTACCTGCGTACGTTGACGCACAGACCCAACCTTGTTCATGCAGCTAGGGTCGCAACCGGGCTGAACCTGACTGTGGTTCACCCCCGAGACTCCTCGCCGCGATCGCTCGGGATGCGGCCCCCACCATGCCCACTCATCAACGATAGAGATTACTTTATGGATATCAGAATTGTCCTGGCCACCGCCGGTCTGGCAGTGGCCGCCTTGGCCACCAGCGCCGCTGCATACGCGGCGACCCAGACGCAGATCGACACGCGAGTGTCCGAGACCCTTGCTTATTTCAATACGATCAGCCCCGCGAACAAAACGCTGCTGCATAAGGCCGCAGGCGTGCTGGTGTTCCCCCGCGTCACCAAGGGTGGCATCGGCGTCGGTGGCGAATTTGGCGAAGGCGCGCTGCAGGTCGACGGCAAGACGGTCGGCTACTACAGCATCGGAGCCGCCTCAGTCGGTTTGACGCTCGGACTGGCCAAGCACAGCGAAATCATCATGTTCATGACGAAGGACTCGCTCGATAAGTTTACCTCCGCCAAGGGTTGGTCCATTGGCGCGGATGCAGGAGTCACTGTGGTTTCCGCGGGCGCCAACGGCAGCTATGACACGCAGACGCAGCAGAAGCCGATTCTCGCCTTTGTTTTCGCCGAGAAAGGCTTGATTGGCGACCTGTCACTCGAGGGCTCGAAGATCTCAAAGATCAACCCCAACCCTTAAGGTCGACTTGAAGACCGGCCCGGCGCCGCATGCGCCGGGCCTTTTTTTCGACCGGGAATAAGCTGCGAGTGCCCACCGTTTGGGTGTGCCACCGCACCGACCACATCGCCCTGCGGGGCTAGCGTAACTGTCACCGAATCGCCGCCCGCGGCTGCAGGTGCGCAGCGAGCGACTTGACCGCAAGCTCGTGCTTGTTCGCCGTGTTGACTTGTTGGAGGCAGTTCATGAAATCCCTTAGTCACCTTTCTACGTGCCTGCTGATCACAGGATTCCTCTTCATTTCGGCCTGTGTGTTCGCCGGTCCCGGCCACGACGACCGTGGCGACCACGGCGACCGGCAAGCTCAGGCGCGCGCCCCTCACGACGACGGCGGCAGGGGCTGCGGCTCAGACCACCAGCGTGACGGCTGTGAGGACCCAGGCCATCACTAGGAAGTGGGGCGCAGTTCAGCGGCGCCCTGGCCTCCGTGAGGAGACGCCTATGCATGACGATACGGTTACGACAACCGGGAAGCGCTCGACACTCAAGCTGAACAGATCGTGCGGCAAAGGTCTGCACGCTTACCCGGGGAGTGTGATGGCAGAGTGCCGCTCGGATCGCGACGGAGATTCAACCCGCCAGGCGGCACGGTAGATGGACTGGAATCTCGTCGAAGCCAGTTGGCAGCAGTTCAGGGGCGAGGTGCACGCAAACTGGGGAAGGCTCACTCCCGCTCACCTGGACTCGATTGCGGGCAAGCGTGCCCGCCTGGTGCGTAAGATCAGAGAAGCGTATGGCGTCACCGGCGATGAAGCCGAACGGCAGATCAAGGGCTTCGAGGCGCGCAACCAGCACCCCCGGCCCGTGAGCCTGCGTTGAGCGGACTTATGGTGCGCGCGCATCCATCCTCACCATCCACGGCTCCGAGCGAAGGCGCGCCCGCGAGCCGCCTGGCGCGCATATTGGTAGTCGATGACGACGTGGCCGCCGCCAAGGCTCTCGCGTCATTGCTGCAAGCGGCTGGATACGGAGATGCACGCGTCGCGCACACCGGCGCCACTGCGCTTGCTCTCGCCGTGACATTCGTGCCTACGGTCCTGCTCATAGACCTCGAGCTGCCGGATATGAGCGGTTACGACGTCGCCCGTCACCTCTCCCAGCGTCCACAGCTGCAGAACCTGAGATTGATTGCCCTGACGACTACCAATGAGCATCCCGGCCGCGAACTTGCGCGCGCGTCAGGGATCGAACGATACCTGATCAAGCCGGTCGGCTCCGCCGACCTGGACGAGTTGTTCGGCTGAGCTCGCGACCCACGCAGTGTACGCCATCGCACCGACGAGCCCTGGCGGCGCCCGTAACCTCTGTCGGAGTTACCGGAGAGCGCTCATGCGGAATATTGTGGATGAGAACTGGCAGCGGCTCAGGCGTCGCTTGAAGGATTTCTGGAACAGGCTCATTGGTGAGAAGCGTACGCCGAGCGTCGGCGCTCGCTGCTGATACCAGACCGCCGTCGACGACCGCATACCCGCCCCGCATTCGCGCGCACCTTGCGCCGAGGACCGCAGTGTGCGCGCAACCTCAGGGCACTCCCGTGTTACCTTGACGGATAACGGGACGTACAGCTCGCGCGCGTGCAACTCGGTAAACCGACCAAATTGAAAACGCTGCTCCGTCGTGTCTTTGGGCGTCGCATCCCGCTGTCGCCTTGGGACAATGACGAGGTCCTGCGCGCGGAACTGTTTAGTATCGAGCGCCTGGAGCAGCATGCAGAGAGTCTGGCCACTGCACAACAGGTTACGGAGCGCCCCATACCCCGCCGCTCTCTCGGCAGGCGGCTCCGGGACAACGAAGCGGTGCTGCTCGCGGCCTATCGGGCCATCGCCGCGGCGGCGGCGGAAGGGCGCGCGATCTCGCCGGCGGCCGAGTGGCTCCTCGACAATTACCATCTGGTCGAAGAGCAAATCCGCGAGATCCGCCAGGATCTCCCGCCCGGCTTTTATCGACTGCTGCCGAAGCTGGCCAATGGACCGTTTGACGGCTATCCACGGGTGCTCGGCGTGGCCTGGGCGTTCGTGGCCCACACCGACAGCCGCTTCGATCCCGAATCGCTGCGTCGCTTCGTGCGCGCCTATCAGCGCGTTCAGCCACTGACCATCGGCGAGCTGTGGGCCGTCGCGATCACGCTGCGCATCGTACTGGTGGAAAATCTTCGGCGCGCTGCGGCCCGCATTGTGAGTAGTCGTGCCGCGCGCCAGGAAGCGGACGCGCTTGCGGATCGCCTGCTCGGCGTAAACGGTCATACGGCCGAGCCTGACGCTCTGCTTCGCCGCGACACGGACCGCCAGTTCTTCCCACCTGCATTCATGGTCCAGCTCCTTCAGCGTCTGCGGGATCAGGACCCGAGAGTGACTCCGGCACTGCCATGGCTGGAGAAACGCCTTGCCCCGCAAGGAACCACTCTTGACGAGATCGTGCGCGATGAGCACCAGCGCCAAGGTGCCTCAAACGTCACGGTACGTAACATCATCACCAGCATACGGTTGCTCTCGGATGTGGATTGGCCGGAATTCTTCGAAAGTGTCAGCCTGGTTGACGAGCTGCTGCGCTCCGCCAGCGACTTTTCTTTATTCGATTTTCCCACGCGTGATCTCTACCGCCGCGCAATAGAGCGTTTTTCACGCGGCGCGAAACTGACGGAACTTGCAGTTGCGCGCGCCGCCCTGGCGGCGGCCGATGATTCGGCGACCGCGGGCGACCCGACGGATGGCCGGTGTCGTGATCCAGGCTACTACCTGGTCGCCAACGGTCGGCGCGCCTTCGCCACCTCCATCGGCTATCGAAGCCCGCGCTTCAGCTGGCCCCATCGCTGGCGACCGGCGAGCGGTGTTGGCACCTACGTGGCGGCGATCGTTCTGGTGGCCGCGTTCGTTCTGTCGCTGCCATTACTGACGCTCAACGCATGGGGCGGCTCTGGCGCCCGTCGGGCGCTGCTTGCTCTCCTCGGCCTGATTCCCGCGCTCGATGCCGCCATCGCGTTCGTCAACCGCGCCGTGACGAGAAGGGTCGGCGCAACGATTCTGCCGGGTCTGGCGCTGCGCGACGGTGTTCCGCCGCATCTGCGGACGATGGTGGTCGTGCCCGCCTTGCTCACCACGCGCGCCGCACTCGAAGAGCAGATCGATCGTCTCGAAGTTCACTACCTCTCCTCGCCAGAAGGCGAGCTGTACTTTGCGCTGCTCTCGGACTGGGCAGACGCCCCGACCGAAAGTGCCGCCGGGGATGAGGCCCTGCTCGCTACCGCAACCGAGGCCATTGCGCGACTGAATCGACTTCACGGCAGGGGTGCAGCCGGTGACCGCTTCCTCCTGCTCCATCGTCGCCGCGTCTGGAGCGGTGTGCAGAGGCAGTGGATGGGATGGGAACGCAAGCGTGGCAAGCTTCACGAGCTGAATCGCCTGCTGCGCGGAGCGACCGATACAAACTTTCAGGAAACCGGTCAACGGCCGCCGAACGTTCCCGCGGCCGTGCGCTACGTCATTACGCTCGATGGCGACACCAGGTTGCCACGGCAAACGGCACGCCGCCTGGTCGGCAAAATGGCCCACCCGTTGAATCACCCCAGGTTCGATGCCCGAACCGGACAGGTGCTCGAGGGATACGCCGTCCTGCAACCGCGCGTCGCACCTTCCTTACCCGTCGGCCGCGAAGGTTCACTCTTTCAGCGCGTCTTCTCGAGTGCGAGCGGCATCGAACCCTATGCCGCTGCCGTGTCCGATGTCTACCAGGATCTCTTCGGTGAGGGTTCTTACGCGGGCAAGGGCATCTACGATGTTGATGCCTTTGAGGCTGCGCTAGCCGGTCGTGTATCCGACGGCACGTTACTCAGCCATGATTTGTTCGAGGGAATCTTTGCGCGCGCCGGTCTGGTTTCCGATATCGAGGTGGTCGAGGAATTCCCGTCGCGCTACGACGTCGCCGCGGCACGCCAGCACCGTTGGACGCGCGGCGACTGGCAACTGCTGCCGTGGATCTTTGGCAGGCGCGACGCGGCGGGCGCCGTTCGCGGTGGCTGCGGCCTGCCGCTGATCGGCCTGTGGAAAATGCTCGACAACCTGCGGCGCACGTTGTCGGCGCCCGCGGGTATAGCGGCCCTGCTGGCCGGGTGGCTCTTGCCTGGCAACGGCCCGCTTGTCTGGACGACCTTTGTCGTCTTGACGATTACGGTTCCGGCGCTGCTGCCGATTTTCGCGGATATCGTGCCGCGCCGCGCGGGCGTCAACGCCCGCAGCCATTGGCGCGCGCTGCGCAAAGACATCTGGTTGGCCGCGTCCCTGACCGCGTTCCGGATAACTTTTCTGGCGCATCAGGCATGGCTGATGATCGACGCGATCAGTCGCACGCTGTTTCGTCTGCTGGTAACTCGGCGGAACCTGCTCCAGTGGGTCACCGCAGCTCAGACGAACCTCAGCTCGCGACTTGATCTCAGTAGCGCCTATCGCCGCATGAGCGGAGGCATAGTCATTGCGACGGCTGCCGCGGCGCTCATCGGCTACCTCCGGCCCGATGCCTGGGGTGTGGCAACGCCATTCCTGATTCTGTGGCTTGCGGCCCCGGCCGTCGCGGTATGGATCAGCCTTTCCCCGCTCACCGCGGGTCGCCTGACGGTCACGGACGCAGACGCCCGGGCTTTAAGGCTCATTGCCCGCCGCACCTGGCGTTACTTCGAGACCTTTGTTACGGCGGACGACCATATGCTGCCGCCCGATAACTTCCAGGAAGATCCGCGGCCCGTCCTGGCACATCGAACCTCTCCCACCAACCTTGGCCTCTATCTCCTGTCCGCCGTCAGTGCTCGCGATTTCGGATGGACCGGCACGCTCGATACCGTTGATCGGTTGGAAGCGACATGCGCGACCATGAGTCGCCTGGCCCAGTATCGCGGTCATTTTTACAACTGGTACGATACCCAGGATCTGCGCCCGCTGGATCCGCGCTACGTCTCTTCGGTAGACAGCGGCAACCTTGCGGGGCATCTCATCGCACTGGCCAATGCCTGTCGCGAATGGATGGCTTCGCCGGTGGCAAGTCGTTGGTCATCTGCCGGGATCGCAGATGCCTTACATCTCGCGCGGCAAGCCCTGCAGGAGCTCCCCGACGAGCTGCGAACGCACACCCTCGCCTCCGTACAGCTGCTACACGCCTTCGATGCGCTCGCCGCTGCGCTCCACGAGGATGAGCTGGATCCGGGTGACTCCGCAACGCGACTGAGCCGGTTAGCTCCCCTCGCCGCAACCATTGCGGACATTGCGCGGACCCTGGCCAGTGAGCTGGACCATGATGCGGGCGGTGAGCTGCTTTTTTGGGCAGAAGCAGTACGCCGCTCGGTCGAGAGCTGGCAGCGCGATCTGAGCTTGACGGATGAGAGCATCCGCTCGCTACGGCAACGCCTGGCAACTGTGCAGTCGACCGCGCGGGAAATGTCCGCAGCGATGCAGTTCGGCTTTCTGCTTGACCCCGAGCGCCGACTCTTCTCGATCGGTTATCGCGCGACCGACGGCACGCTCGATCCGAGCTGCTACGACTTACTCGCCTCCGAGGCGCGTCTGGCAAGCTTCGTAGCCATCGCCAAGAACGACGTACCGGTCCGCCACTGGTTTCGGCTCGGACGCGCGGTCACAGCGGTTGGACACGGGGCAGCGCTGATCTCCTGGTCCGGGTCGATGTTCGAATACCTGATGCCATCGCTCGTCATGCGCGCGCCATTCGGCAGTCTTCTGGCACAGACCAATCGCCTGATCGTTCAGCGGCAAATACATTACGGTGCCGAGCTCGGGGTTCCCTGGGGCGTTTCGGAATCCGCCTACAACGCCCGTGACCTGGACCTCACCTACCAGTATTCGAACTTCGGTGTGCCGGGCCTGGGCCTCAAACGCGGCCTGAGCGCGAATGTGGTGATCGCGCCTTATGCGACGGCGCTCGCCGCGATGGTCGATCCGAAACGCTCCGCGCTGAATCTCGCGCGGCTCATAGCGCTCGGCGCCCGCGGTCGCTACGGTCTCTATGAGGCGCTCGACTACACCCGCAGCCGCCTGCCGGCAGGGTCCCAGGCTGCCATCGTGCGGGCGTTCATGGCACATCACCAGGGCATGACGGTGGTTGCTATCGCCAACCTGCTGTTCGACGGACTGATGCGCGAACGGTTTCACGCCGAACCGAGCATCCAGGCGACCGAATTACTGCTGCAGGAACGCGCGCCCCGCGACGTCTCGGTTGCGCATCCTCGCGCAGAAGAAGTCGGCACGGCGGCTCGAGTCGGCGATGTACCGCTCGCGGACGTGCGACGCGTCAGAACCCCGCACGCATCCACACCGCAAACCCATCTGCTCTCGAACGGCCGCTATTCGGTGATGCTCACCGCCGCCGGCTCCGGCTACAGTCGCTGGCACGATCTCGCCGTGAATCGCTGGCGCGAAGACACCACCTGCGACGCCAGCGGCAGCTACTTCTTTGTGCGCGACATCGAGAGCGGTGCCGTATGGTCTGCGGGCTATCAGCCCAGCGAGGTCGAGCCCGACAGCTACGAGGTGGCTTTCACCGAAGATCGAGCGGAATTCATCCGCCGCGACGCTGCGATCACCACCACTCTGGAGGTGCTCGTTTCGCCGGAAGATGACGCCGAGGTGCGCCGAATATCGATCGTCAATACCGGTAACCGGATGCGCGAGCTGGAGATCACCTCGTACTGCGAGCTGGTGCTGGCGCACCCGGCCGGCGACACCGCACATCCGGCATTCTCCAAGCTGTTTGTGCAGACCGAGCATGTAGCCAAAGTGGGCGCAATCCTGGCCACCCGGCGACGCCGCTCCCCCGCCGATCCCGAAATCTGGGCCGCGCATCACGCCGTGGTCGAAGGCGAGACCCTCGGCAAGCCGGAGCTGGAGACTGACCGGGCGCGTTTCCTGGGGCGCGGACGCGACATTAACGCGCCCATCGCCATGATGGACGGTCGACGGATGTCCAACACGGTAGGCACAGTCCTTGACCCGGTGTTCGCGCTTCGATATCGCGTCCGCATACCGGCAGGCGCCACCGTGCGCGCGGCGTTCTGGACCAGCATTGCCGCCACCCGCGAAGGCGTCCTGGATCTCGTCGACAAGCATCACGAAGCAAACGCCTTCGTGCGCGCGGCAACGCTGGCGTGGACGCAGGCGCAAATACAACTCCGTCACGTCGGTATCGACGCGGTGGAGGCCGGTCTCTTTCAGCGACTCGCCGGCCACGTGCTCTACGCTGACACGTCGCTGCGGCCGTCGTCCGCTAACATACGCCGCGGAGCTGGCGGGCGGTCCGCACTCTGGGCGCTCGGCATCTCCGGCGATCTGCCGATCGTGCTATTACGAATCGATCACGTCGAGGACATCGGCATCGCACGGCAGCTGTTGCGCGCCCACGAATATTGGCGCATGAAGCGGCTTGCTGTCGATCTCGTCATACTCAACGAGCGAACCACATCCTATCTTCAGGATCTGCAGGGCGCCCTGGAGACACAGCTGCGCATGAGTCAGGCCCGCACGCCGCCCGGCGCGGACAACACACGCGGATCGGTTTCTCTGCTGCGCACGGATCTGATCTCGGAGCAGACGTGCGCCCGCCTTGCGTCGGTCGCCCGTGTCGTTCTGGTGGCACAACACGGCAACCTGGATGATCAACTCGACCGCCTGCGAACCGCGCCGGTGCCCGCCAGCGAACCAACGAGCAACAGTCGGTATCAGCAAGCGAAAACCGACCCGCCTGTGCCGCAGGATCTCGAGTTCTTCAACGGACTTGGAGGATTTGCAGCAGGTGGGCGGGAATACGTCACGCTGCTGGGTCCCGGGCAGGCAACGCCCGCTCCCTGGATCAATGTCATCGCCAATGCCGAATTCGGCTTTCAGATCGCAGCGGAGGGCGCGGGATTCACCTGGGCGCTGAACAGTCGGGAGAACCAGCTTACGCCGTGGTCGAACGATCCGGTCACGGATCGTCCGGGCGAGGTCTTGTACGTGCGCGACGAGGAGAGCGGCGAGCTATGGGGACCGACGGCTGCGCCAATCCGGGATGACGACGGCTACTATGGCGCCCGGCACGGGCAGGGATACAGCCGCTTCGAACATACCTCCCATGGCATCGAGCTTGACCTGCTTGTGTACGTGCCGATGGCTGATCCCATCAAGATCTCGCGCCTGAAGATCCGCAACATCTCACGACGCGCACGAAGTCTTTCTGTCACGGCTTACGTCGAATGGGTGCTCGGGTCTTCGCGAGCTGCCTCGGGTCCGTTTATTGTGACCGCAAGCGATCCGGCTACGGGCGCGATGTTTGCGCACAACCCCTGGAGCGCGCTGTTCGGGTCGCGCGTGGCGTTTGCGGATCTCGCAGGAAGTCAAACGCAATGGACCGCCGATCGTCGCGAATTTCTCGGCCGACATGGCAGGCTCGACAGACCCGCTGCGCTCTCCGGGACAGCCTCCCTGTCGGGGCGCGTGGGCGCGGGCCTCGACCCCTGCTGCGCCCTGCGGAGCTACGTGGAACTTGCGGCAGAGCAGACTGTGGAAGTGGTCTTTTTCCTCGGTCAAGCCGCAAGCGCACCGGAGGCACAAGCCCTGCTGGCCCGCTACCGCGCGCTCGATCTCGATGCCGTCCTCGGCAGCGTAGTTCAGCACTGGGACGACGTGCTCGGAATGGTTCAAGTGAAGACACCGGACCGCTCCCTGGACATCATTCTCAATCGCTGGATGCTGTATCAGACCCTCGTCTGCCGCATGTGGGCGCGGTCGGCCCTCTATCAGGCGAGCGGCGCCTACGGATTCCGTGATCAGCTTCAGGATGGAATGGCGTTGGCTCTTTCCCGGCCCGGCCTGACGCGCGAGCATCTGCTGCGCGCCGCGCGGCGACAGTTCATCGAGGGCGACGTGCAGCATTGGTGGCTACCCTCGGGTGAGGAGGGATCGATCGGCGCCGGCGTCCGCACCCGCGTTGCGGATGATCGGGTCTGGCTGGCATACGCCACCGCTCACTACGTGCAGGCAACGGGGGATATCGCGGTTCTGGATGAAAGGGTGCCCTTTCTGGAGGGCCAGGCACTGCAACCGGGTGAGCCGGAAGCTTATTTTCAGCCGCTGCTATCGGACGAGGCGGCGCCGCTGTTCGAGCACTGTGCGCGGGCGCTGGAGCATAGCCTGCCTGTTGGAGAGCACGGCCTGCCCTTGATCGGCACGGGCGACTGGAACGACGGCATGAACCGGGTTGGCGAGCTGGGACGGGGTGAGAGCGTCTGGCTCGGATGGTTCCTGTATGCCACGCTCGTGGCGTTCGCGCCACTCGCGACAGCGCGCGATCAGCGAACGCGCGCGACTCGGTGGCTGGCCTGCGCGGAGGCGCTGCGCAGCTCATTGGAGCGCGAGTCCTGGGATGGCGAATGGTATCGGCGCGGGTATTTTGACGACGGTACGCCCCTGGGATCGGCCACGAGCACTGAATGTCGGATCGACTCCATCGCGCAATCCTGGAGCGTCATCTCCGCGGCCGGCGACCCGAGCCGCGCCTCGCGTGCGATGTCCGCGGTAGACACTCACCTCATCCGGCGTGACGCGGCTCTGGCCTTGCTGTTCACGCCGCCGTTCGATCGAACCACCCACGACCCGGGTTATATCAAAGGATATCCCCCTGGGATTCGCGAGAACGGGGGCCAATACACCCACGCCGCAACCTGGTCGGTGATCGCGTATGCCCTGCTTGGGCAGGGCAACAATGCCTGGGAGCTGTTCTCACTTCTCAATCCCATCAACCGTACCAGCACACGCGTCGATGTACACCGCTATAAGGCCGAACCGTATGTTATCGCCGCAGACGTGTATTCCGTCGCTCCGCACGTCGGGCGTGGCGGTTGGACCTGGTATACGGGCTCGGCCGGCTGGATGTATCGGGCCGGCCTCGAGGGGATCCTGGGATTTCGCGTACAGGGAGCCAGCTTGCTCCTGACTCCGTGTATCCCCGCAAAATGGCCGCGCTTTGCGATCACGTTCAAGTATTGCTCGGCGCGCTACGAAATCCTGGTCGACAACCCCGCGGGCGTCAGCCGCGGCATAATCCATGCCGAGTTGGATGGCAAGACGCTGCCGTCGGGTTCGCCAGCGCGTATCCCACTCGTGGACGACGGCGATACCCATTGCGTGCGGCTGGTCCTCGGAGCGCAGGCTCCATCCCCGCAGGCTGCCACGTCGGTCGTGGGAGTTTTCGAGGATTGACTGGGCGCCGGGTGATTTCAGTTACTACGCGGCCTGCCTGACGCCTGCGGGAGCCGCGGTGCGGCGGCTCAAGCGCGCCAACTCGCGCGCGATCTCATCCGGACGCAGCACGAAATCCACACAGCGGGTTTCAATGGCGCAGATGGGCATGCTGGGGAAGCGTGCGGAACCCGGGTGTTGCGCAAGTGTCGCGCCGCCGGCTCGCCTGATGGCTTGTACGCCCACGGCTCCGTCGGAACCTTCACCCGAAAGAACCACCACGATCGCGCTGCCACCACGCTCTTCCGCGAGCGAGGTAAACAGAACATCCCCGGGATGATGCAGTCCGCTTGCATTGGCTGTCACGCGAATGCAGCCACCTGCCACGGTCAGCGTGGCATTTGCGGTTATCAGGTAGACATGATCCTGCTCCACCACCAAGCCGTCGTGCGCGTGCATCACCGGAAGAATCGTTCTCTCGGCCAGCGTTTGGCTCAGCACCCTCTCGCGGCGCGAATCGAAATGTTGCACGACAATGAGGGTTGCGCCGCATTCGGCCGGCAGCGCGGACAACAGCTCGCCAACCGGCTCCAGGTCGCCGGCGGAGGTGGCCACGGCTACGATAGGAAATGTGTCCATTACTGCTCCCGCGGCCGCGCGTTCCCGTCTGCCGGGGCACTACCCGCCTGCCGACGCAACATTGCACGCACGTTGGACGCCGTAAGCACCGCCAGGTATGAGCGAACCTTGGCGCCCAGTTCGAGCCTGGAGAATTCCCGCGCAAACAGAGTTCGCACCTCCGCCAGCGGAGCACCACTACGGTCGCACAACGAGCTCATCGCACGCTCGTGTCTGACCGCCTCTTTGTCGCGTTCAAAAAGTGAGCTCATCGAAACTCCCATGAATTGGGGTCATGTTAACGCTTAGCCTCGCGGTTGTTCTGCTCGCTAACACACAGACTACCCCTGCACAGCGTCGAATCGAGCAGCCGCGCGTACCAATGTTTCTTTTGGGCGTCGGCCGCACAGCCTCGACATAGCGCGTATACTCCGCACCTCAGCCATACGAGTTGAGTTGGTCGGCGAATCCTCGCTGGCTACACGTTGAGGTTCAATCTATGGATCAATCGAAAAGCCTTCCTGCCGGCCAGGCCGCCAGGAACACTAATACCGGACCCACGAAGAACATCGTCGACACGATGATCGCCGCGGGCCATTTCACGACGCTCGCCAGCGCTATCAACGCAGCGGGGCTCACCGAGGAGCTGGCTGCCAAGGGCCCGTTCACTGTTTTTGCGCCGACCGATGAGGCGTTCAAGAAGCTTCCGGCGGGTGGGTATGACAGCGTGCTCAAGGACGTGGGCAAGCTCAAGGCAATTCTGAACTACCACGTGGTTTCCGGCTATTTCGCAGCCAGGGACGTGAAGTCAGGAGAAGTGATGACGCTGCAGGGCAGTACGTTGACGGCCGCAGTATCGTCACCGGACGTTCGGGTCAACGGGGCCCGCGTCACCAAGGCGGACATCGTTGCGACGAACGGCATCGTTCACGCGATCGATGCGGTAATTCTGCCCAAGAACTGGCAGTTGCTGGCCGCCGCGGCCTGACGATTGCCTTCACGAAGCACTTAGTGTGCATTGCAAGGCCCCTCGCGGGGCCTTCTTTTTTTTCCCCAGACTTTTCCGCAGATCACCCCGGTCCTCGTTGGCGTGAACCTCGGCGTTGGCGGGAAATCGGCAACCCCAAGCTTGCGAGCAAGGCGCGCGTTGCCGATGCCTTCGGGTAACATTCGACGCGTACACTGCAATTTACCTGCAGGCATCACCAACGGAGGACGCACTTATGAGCGAGGAACTGGTCTTTTACAGCAGCCCGATGTCGCGCGGACGTATCGTCCACTGGATGCTGGAGGAAGTGGGAGTGCCTTATCGATTCGAGGTCGTGAACCTCGCGACCCAGGATCAGAAGAAGCCCGACTTCCTCGCCGTCAACCCCATGGGCAAGGTTCCGGCGATCGTCCACCGCGGCACCGTAGTGACCGAGTGCGGGGCCATTTGCGCCTATCTCGCGGACGCCTTTCCCGCCGCCCGGCTTGCACCCCCCGTGGACAGCCTGCTGCGCGGCACTTACTACCGATGGCTGTTCTTCGGTGGAGCTTGCGTCGAGGCGGCGGTGATTGACCGCATGTTGTCGCGTCCCGCCCCTTCCCGGCCGGGTGCGCTCGGTTACGGCAGTTATGACGACACCGTCGCGACGCTGAAAACGGCGCTCACGCCCGGCCCATACATCCTCGGCACTCGGTTCAGTGCTGCGGACGTCTACATCGGCTCGCAGATTGCCTTTGGCATGATGATGAAGGCTCTCGAGGCGCAGCAGCCGTTTCAGGAATACGTCAACCGCCTGCAGGAGCGGCCGGCGTATAAGCGATTCATGGAGAAAGGCGACCAGATCGCCGCACAGATGCAGAAAGCGGGCTAGCGCCGCGTTCGCCGGGACGCGGCTTTTAGGACGCCGCTGGTGAACCCGAGCCCGCCTCAATCGCCGCGAACCGCGTCTCGGCGGCGGCAACCATGGCCTTGAAACGGGGATCATCGCGCAGCGGATCCAGGTCCGGATCGGCTTTGGCGTGGTTCAGAAAGCCGGCCGCCAACGTTTCAAATACCGGCCGGAGCAGTTCGAGCGCGGTGTCGACGTCCCGGTGCTTGCCAAAAGATGTCAGGCTGCACGCAAAGTTATAGCGTGCGTTCATGTTGTCCGGATCAATCAGCATCGAGCGGTTGATCCATTCCTTGGCCCGTTCGTCCTCCCCCAGCGCCGCCAGAGCAATGGCCCCTGAGCCCATCGCGGTCGCATTATTCGGATCCTGCGTCATCATCTTTTCCACGCGCGAAACGGTGATGCGGGCGACTCGCAGGACAGCCTGCGAATCTCTGAGGGCCGTATAGCAGCTGAGCAACATCGACCCGGAATTCAGATCCGTCTCCATCAGCGCCATCGCCTTTTCGTAGTAGCGAACGGCCTCGTCCAGTCTTCGCTGGCGGAAGCGCAAATAGGCGGCGGCGCGATTCACCTCGTAGGATTCGCGATCCAGCCGCAGGGCGACCTCGATCTCGGCGGCCGCCTCATCATGACGCCCATGCTGCGCGAGAATTCTGGCCTTGACGGCATGCGCCTCCGCCAGATTGGCGTCGAGCGCAAGCGCCCGTTCAGCCGATCCCAGGCCGTCGTCGCTGTTCTTGCCATGGACGAAGCGCAGGATCATCTGTCCGATAGCCATCAGCGCCCAGGCGCGCGAATAGCTCGGATCGATGTCGCTGGCACGGCGGCACAGGCGGATGATCGCTTCGGCGCGCCGCACATCGGCTTCATGGCCGGTGATGTAGGACTGTCGCGCCATGAGATACAGGTTGTAGGCCTCGACATTGTCCGTGCCACGCTGCTCGATCGCCTTCTTCTCCTCCGGCAGCAGCTTGAGTTTCAGGGCCTTGACGATGGCTTCGGAGATCTCGTCCTGCAGCGTGAAGATGTCGTTCAGGTCGCGATCGTAACGCTCGGCCCAGACGTGGTCGTTGGTCGAGCCGTCGACCAGCTGGGCGGTAATGCGAACACGGCCGCCGGACTTGCGCACGCTGCCCTCCAGGACGTGGCCGACCTTGAGCTCGCGCGCGACTTTCCTGACATCGACGTGGGTGCCCTTGTACATAAAGGCACTGTTGCGCGAGACCACTGCCAGTGCCGAGACCTTGCTCAGGTCAGTGATGATGTCCTCGGTGATACCGTCGCTGAAGTACTCCTGCTCCTGATCGCCACTCATGTTGGCGAACGGCAGGACGCAGATGCCGATGCGAAGAGCGGACGCGGACGCGGACGGCGCGGACATGCCGGTCGACTTCACCGCTTGACGCCCGCGTTGACGCTCGATCACCGCGCCGAGCGAACGAGCGAGTTCCTGAAAGGGTGCGCTGCCCGGATCCTCCGCCCACTCGTCGAGGTCGGTTGTTTGAATCGCCCGTGCGTCGATCGGCAGGCGAGCGTTGTCGAAGCGCACCGGGACCAGAATGTCGCGCTCCGCGGCATCGCGCGCCTCGCCGCGCACCCACCGCGAGGTCACGGATGTCGGGGTCCAGACCACCAGCACGGCACTGGCCGCCAGCAGCTCCGCCTCGATCTGGTCGTCGAACTGCTGGCCCGCCGCAATCGACGGGTCCCACCAGACCGACCAGCCCTTGGCCTTGATCGCGGCCACCAGCGGCGCAACGCGCGCCTTGTCGCTGCGGGAATAGGAAACGAAAACGTCGGCCATGCCTTCTTGCTCTTGGGGTGGTCCGGCGCAAGCCAGCTCTAATGACGGTAGCTTAACCCGGCCCGAGACCCGCCACAGCGGACCCCTGGGCTGGGGTCATTCGAGTCGCGCGCGGAATCGCGCCCGTCAGGCCGACTCCCGGCATAAATCTTTGGTTATTCCTCAATGTATTAGGGCCTTTTTGCGCGGCTGGGCGAATTCCGACTGCAAGGCGGCACGCGAAGACTCCGGACACCGTGATCGGGCCGGCTTGCCTGCAGGATGACCCCTATGTAGACTTACGACTATGGGTAGGGCGGATCGCGACGTGCGCATGTCGCTGCAGACGCTGCGGGTCCTGGAGCTGTTCCTGGAGAATCCGAGCGAGCAGCTGTCCGGCGCGGACGTGCAGAAGCGCAGCCGCCTCGCCTCCGGTACGTTGTATCCCATCCTGCTGCGACTCGAGTCGGCCGGGTGGTTCGTCAGCCGCTGGGAAACCATCGACCCATCGAGCGCGGGACGTCCGCGCCGGCGACTGTATCGCCTGACTGCCGGTGGACTTGCGCGCGCCAGCGCGGTTTTCGCGAGCTTCGGTCGAGGAGTTCTGGCATGACCCATCCCGGGCTCCGCGCTGCGCTGCCGGCAGCCATGCTTTCCGCCGGCCTGGCAGGCGGGGTCGAGCGATGCGCGCAGCGACTGATCCAACACGCTGCACGCCGTGCGCCGCCGTCGCTGTCGGCACGACTCGAAGAGGAGTGGCTGGCCGATTTGGCGGCGCGGCGCGGGCTGTCGTCTCTGCGCCTGGCCATCGGATGCTGTTGGGCCATGCGGATCATTGCGCACGAGCACACCGCGACGGCTGTCCCCGCCTCGGCTTGCGCGCTCGGCAACAAAGTCATGATCGCCGGCACGCACCATCGGCGCTCGGCTTCCTCGCACCGCACCACAGCCGTGCTACTGGTCATCTGCCTGCACGCCGGGCTGATTTATTTTCTAGCAACCGGCCTGGTGCACCGGAGCGGCACGCTGCCTCCGACAGTGATTCAGGCGGGAGTGACGCACGAACTCCAACCACACTACCAGCCGCCGCCGCCAGCCGCGCCGCGCCTGACGCCAACGCGGGTCGAGATGCCCGAGCCGGTGTTCAATTTCGATCTTCCAGCCGACGCGCATCCGACCACCGACCTGCAGGTCGAGCAACCGCAGCAGCCAGGGTCAACATCGCCTCCCCTGCCTGCGAGACGCGTCCCGGGAGGTCCGGGCAAGGGATTTCCGAACACGAGCGACTATTATCCGCCCGCCGCCATTCGCCTGGGAGAAAAGGGTCTCGTCGCGCTTCGGGTGTGCGTCGACGGTAACGGTCGGCTGTCGGCGGACCCGACCCTCGCGCATTCCTCCGGCAGCGCGCGACTCGATGACGGCGCCCTGCGGCTCGCGCAGGCAGGCTCCGGACACTATCGGGCGGCCACCGATGATGGCCGACCCGTGGATTCATGCTTCCCGTTCCTCATCAGGTTTGATTTTAAGGACTAGGACATACACGGCACGTGAACATTCGCGATCGTGCCCGCGCATTTTGCGACCGATTCGGCCTGCGTGTGCCGATCCTTCTCGCGCCCATGGCTGGCGCCAGCGCCCCCGCGCTCTCCATTGCAGTCGCCAATGCCGGCGGCCTCGGTGCCTGCGGCGCGCTCCTGATGACCCCCGAAGCGATCGAGGCCTGGACCCGGGAGGTGCGCGCTGCCAGCAACGGCGCGTTCCAACTCAATCTGTGGATCCCCGATCCGCGACCCGTGCGCGACGCCGAGCGCGAGGCACAGCTGCGTAAGTTCCTCGCCACCTTTGGCCCCGAGGTGAGTACGGACGCCGGCGACGTCACCCCGCCGGACTTCAACGCCCAGTGCCAAGCCCTGCTCGAGGCTCGTGCTCCGATCATCTCTTCAGTTATGGGGCTTTACCCGCCGGAGTTCGTCGCGAGGTTCAAGTCTCTGGGAATTGCCTGGTTCGCGAATATTTCCACGGTGGCGGAGGCGAAAGCCGCCGCGGCCGCCGGTGCGGACGTGGTCGTCGCCCAGGGCACGGAGGCCGGCGGGCACCGCGGCTGTTTCGATGCGAGCATGGCCGAACAGGCGATGGTGGGACTGGTATCTCTCCTCCCCGCCGTGGTTGATGCCGTGAATCTGCCCGTGGTGGCCACGGGCGGTATCGCCGACGGTCGAGGTGTTGCGGCGGCACTGGCGCTCGGTGCGAGCGCAGTCCAGGTGGGCACGGGCTTCCTGCGAGCTCCGGAAGCACTGATCCCCGTCGCCTGGGCGGAGGCGCTCGCCACGGCGGTGCCGGAGGATACCGTGGTGAGCCGGGTATTCAGCGGGCGCGCCGGCCGCAGCCTGGCCACCGACTACGTCCGCGCGGCAACATCCGCCACGGCACCGCTACCGGCACCCTACCCCGTGCAGCGCGGCCTCACGGCCCCGATGAGAGCGGCCGCAACCCAACGCGGCGATGTGCAGCGCATGCAAGCGTGGGCCGGACAATCGGCAGCTCTGGCGCGCGCCGAACCCGCCGCGCAGATCGTGCACCGTCTGTGGGCGGATGCCGTGGCAATACTGAGGTTATGAAGCAGCCGCAAGCCATCAGCTCGTGCCGGCCCCGTCGCGCCATGACCCGGCCCTTGAGTGCCGGCAGCTACGCATCACTTGCCAGCTTTCTCGATATACGCCCGCTCCGCGGCCGGCAGGCTTTCGAGCCAGAGGTCCTCCTTGCCCGGTTCTGGCAGGAGGTGACCGTATTCGATCATCTGAGTCGGCGGTAACTCGCTTAGGTATGCCCATATCAGTCCTTGCGGAATCCGGGTCGCTGCGCCCACAGCAGCGACGATGCGCACCAGCAGGTCGCGTTTTTGCGCGGATGTACGGCCGGCGCGTAGCTGGCCATGAATGAAAACCGCGTCCGCGTTCGCGCGCATCCCACCCACAAAATGGTTTCCAGGTGCAATCTCTGTGAAGATGACCTGCGCGAAGAATGCCGGAGCACCGGTCACCTCGCTATGCAGGCGGCTGATCGCCGCGGCGATTTCATGCCTTGCGGCGGCAGACAAGCGTTCGACCGCGGTCGCTACGTAGTAGGTGGGCATGCGAACCTTCCCTAGAATGCGCTCCTGATCACGCCCCCATCCACACGCAGCGCCGCGCCGGTCGTGGCCGAGGCCAGCGGGCTGGCGACGTAAGCCACGAGGGACGCGACCTCCTCGGGCTCGGCAAAGCGCTTGATGAGCGAGCTCGGGCGCACCTTCTCGAAGAACTCCTTCTCGAACTGCGCGAACGACATGCCGCGCGCCTTGGCCAGCGCCTCGACGAACTCACCCACGCCGCGCGATCTGGTAGGGCCCGGCAACACGCTGTTGACGGTGATGGCCGCGCCGGCCAGCGCCTCCGCCAGTCCGCGTGCCACCGCCAGCTGTGCGGTCTTGGTCACGCCGTAGTGGATCATCTCGCTCGGGATCTGCACGCCGCTCTCGCTCGAGATGAAGATAATCCGTCCCCAGTTGGCACGACGCATGGCGGGCAGGACGAGCCTGGCAAGCCTGACACCGCTGAGCACATTGACATCGAAGAATCGCAACCAGTCGGAGTCAGGGATCTCTTCGAATGGCTTGGGTTCGAAGATGCCAAGATTGTTGACGAGGATCTGGATGCCGGGATATTCCCGCACCAGTTGCTCGGCGGACGATGCCAGGCTCAGGTCACCGGCAAAGCCCTGAGGCTCCGCATCTGTACCGGCCCTGAGTGAAGCGACGACCTCATTGACCAGGGCCCGCGAGCGACCGTTGATGATCACGCGCGCCCCTTCGCGCGCGAGAGTCGTGGCAATCGCCAGCCCGATGCCCGCGGTGCTGCCGGTGACCAGTGCGAGCTTGTCCTGCAACTGCAGATCCATGGCTGTTCCTCCCGAGGGCTCAATCGTGATGCTAAGGAATGCTGCCCCGCCGACGCCAGGGCAACCGCTCACCACCCCGCAGTGGAAACGCCGATGGAGCTCACGACGCGCTTGACGCCGGGAACGCTGCGTGCAAGCGACTCGGCGGTGTCGATCTCTAAACCGGAGCTCACCAGGCCACGCAGGTAAACCACGTGGTCCAGCGTCTGCACGTAAACGACATTCGGCTCCAGGTCGGGCTGTTGACTGAACCGCGACAGCACGGCCGCGGTGATCTGCGCGTCACCTGGGCAGCCGTGCAGGCCGCATTGTTCGTAGGTGGTGTGCAGCGCACATCCGGACAGGGTCCCGATCAGGATAAAAGCCGCTGCACAAAGTGGTATGCGCATGCGCCGGCAGTATTGGCACCTGAAGCTAGGATTACGGGAAGCGCGGGGAGTTCAACCGAGCCCCCCGCCTGATCCACGGGTGGCTCGATCGAACTTTTACCATCGCCAATCAAAGAACCACTTCAGAACCTCACACGACCGCCGACCATGACGGTCGACTGGCTTTCACTCCCCGTGGTCCCATCCTTGGTAGTGCCGACGAAGCCATTGGCCAGGCCGTCCGTGACTTCCGACCAGTTCACGCCGGCATAGAGGTCATAGTGCTTGTTGAAGGCGTAATCGACCACGAAGGATGCCTCGTTAAAGTCGCCTGCGCACAGCAAGCCCGCTCCGCTGCAACCAATGTTTTGGGTGCCGTTCGTTAGCAGGCCGATCGACCAGCTGTTCTGGGTCGAGTGGTAATACGCGGCCGTGAAGCTCCAGCCGGAGGCCATCGCGTACTTCACACCCGCCCACTCGAAGTTGTAGACGGCAGCCTGATTGATGTTGACGCCAATATCAATGTTGTAAGCGCCCTGCGCCTGCCCGGAGGTGTAGTCAAAATGCGATTTCTCAATATGGGAATAGCCGGCGTAGACCGTCAGCTTATCCGTCGCCGTCCCTGTCCCGCCGAGCTCAAAGGTGTACTTACCCATGAGATTGTAGGACTTGTTATCGGAAACGTAGGCAGCCAGTCCCGGGCTCGGAATTGGAGTACTCGGGTCGTCGAACGAGCTTCTCAGGTTGACGGCGCCGTTCGCATACTCGTAGACGGCGTCCACGGAGAGCCCGGCATAGGTGCCGCCGATATCGGCGCCGAACGCATGGCCGAAGAGACCGCCATCCTGGGCGCCGCCGGAATACAAGGCGTTGAAGTGGATTGGGCCGTATGCATAGGCGTATTTGAACGAATTGTCCCAGCGCGCGGCCTGCGTGCTGCCTGCGCCACCGTCGAATCCCGAATAACCCAGGAACGAGAAGGCGTAGCCGAGAGCTTGTGGATCGTACTGAGCGAGCGCGTCGAGCTGCAGCGAGTTCTGGCGGCCGATCGTGAGTGTGCCGAGCTGCTTGTTGCCCATCCCGCCAAACAGCACGCTGTTGAACGCCTGGCCGCAGCGGCTGCTGTCGGCGTTCGCGGTCTGGGCGCCCTGCTTCACGCCGCCATTCGCCGCGAGGCTCGCGCAAGCGTCGGTCAGGTGGCCGGACAGCGGATTGAACCCGGTCTCGGCTCTCGCAACCAGCGTCCAGTCCTCGGCGATCGGCTGGGCCACCCTGATACCGATCTTGGATTGCTCGAGGCCGCTTTCAGCCGCCGTCGACACGGACCCCGCGAAATTCCGCGTTGTCGTGAAGGCCTGATACTCGAGGCCGCCGGGTAGCGTGCTGCTGATCGGCACGCCGTGATTCTGATACGCGTAGCCGATATCGACCGTTCCGTAAATGGTCACGCCGCCGAGCGACAAGCTATCGGGTAATGGGTCTTTCCCATCCGCCTGCGCAGATGAGTAAACCAACGCCAGAGCGACTGCCGCTCCGGTCAAATAACTGCCTCTGCTCATTTCATCTCCCTTCGTTAGATAAATGACGTTGCGGCGCGCTGCGCAGGATCGGGCGTTCGATCCCGAACCGCGGGTTGTAACATTGGTGTAACATACGCCTTTAGTCGTAAATACAACAGTTCTAAGTGCCGCATCGACTGCTACTACAGCGTTTTTCGAGGGCGTTATGTATTTTGTTGTCAGTTAGCAACACTCAGGCGGCCGCCCGACCGGCGCAGGATAGCGACCGAAAGGGATGACGGGGGATACCTCGCAGCCGCACGCCCACTGCCGCAAACACGGCGTTGGCAATCGCGGCGCAATCACGCTGGTAGCCGGCTCGCTCAGTCCCACGGCCGCTGCGGTGCTGGACACGAACTGGATTTCGATCTCAGGCACATCGCCGATGCGCAGCGGCGTGTCGGTGTTCCACGGCGCTCTTGACCGTCGGATCGCAGGAGTACGATGGCATCCGGACCCGCCGGGAGCGACAGCGCGTGGTGAAGGTGAAGGCGCAGCCTTGCGCTGCGGAAGTCATTCGATCCACACGCGGCACCGCGCCCTGCCCCCGGCAGAACAAAGCCTGGGTGCTGGCGGTGGCGGTTCTGGGATCCACCATGGCATTCGTCGACGAATCGGTCGTCAACGTCGCGCTGCCCAGGATCGAAGCTGACCTGCATACCACGCTCGCGTCGATGCAATGGATCATCAACGCCTATACCCTGTGCATGTCGGCACTGCTGCTGATTGGCGGAGCGGCTGCGGATCGGTTCGGGCGGCGCCGACTGTTCCTGAGCGGCCTGGTCACCTTCACGCTGGCCTCAATCGTCTGCGGTGTGGCGCCGAATGTCCCGGCGCTGATCGCGGCGCGCGCCATCCAGGGCGTGGGCGCAGCGCTGCTCATTCCCTGCTCCCTGGCGATCATCGGCGCCGCCTTCGACGAGCAGGAGCGCGGCGCCGCAATCGGGATCTGGTCGGGCGCCTCGGCGCTGGCCGCCGGCGCGGGCCCCCTGCTCGGGGGCTTGCTGATCGATCATCTGTCGTGGCGCGCGATATTCTTCATTAATCCGCTGATCTGTATTCCAACATTATGGATTGCCGTGCGCTTTCTGCCCGAGAGCGGCGATCCCGCTGCGGGTGCGAGTCTCGATTGGCGCGGCGCCATACTGACCTTCGGCGGCCTGGGCTCTGTGGTGTACGGACTCGTCGCCGCTGCACGGCTCGGCTGGCGGGATACGACCGTGCTCGGATCGCTGGCCGCCGGCGCGCTGCTGTTGCTCGGGTTCGTGGTAGAAGAGCGGCGCAGCGCTGCGCCCATGATGCCGCCCGCATTGTTTGGCTCGCGCAGCTTCAGCGGCGTCAACCTGCTCACGCTGTTGCTCTACGGCGCGCTGGGCGGCGCGTTTTTCTTCCTGCCGTTTCTCTTGATCCAGGCGCATGGCTTTTCAGCGGCTGCGGTCGGCGCCGTCTATCTGCCCTTTACGCTGCTGCTCGCGGCGTTATCGCGCTGGTCCGGCGGATTGGTCGATCGTTACGGCGCACGGGGTCCGCTGATCATCGGGCCACTCGTGGTGGGCGTCGGTTTTGCGCTGCTCGCGCTGGTGAGCGGCGAGCAGCGCTACTGGCTTTACCTCGTGCCCATGGTCGTGCTCGGGCTTGGCATGGCCATCACTGTCACGCCGCTCACAACCACCGTCATCAATTCCGTAACGGCGGCGCAGACCGGGGTCGCCTCCGGCATCAACAATGTCGTGGCGGCGGTGGCCAGCCTGCTGGTGATTGCGGTGCTCGGCACTCTGGTTGCGGGATCGCTGCTCGCCACGGCACGCGTGGTGATGGCGACCGCGGCGGCGCTCGCCCTGGCCAGCGCGGTCACCGCGGCGCTGATGATTGGCTCCGCTTCTCCCCATGTCTGACGGGTATGGCTCCAAGCTTACAAAGTCTTTCTCAACTCCCGGGTAAGGGCCTAGATTTCGTTTCGGGGAATAGCGCACGCAAGCACTGAGAGCAACCATGTCCGCTCCTGTAGTTCTCATCACCGGCGCACTGACCGGCATTGGCCGCGCTACGGCGCTGGCCTTCGCGCGTGCCGGCGCTCGAATCGTGATCTCCGGCCGGCGCGACGACGCCGGCGCCGCCGTGGTCGGGGAGTTACGTGAGCTCGGTGCCGAGGCCGAGTTTGTGCGTGCCGATGTGCGGCATGAATCCGAGGTGCGCGCCCTGGTAGCGCACGCCGTGGAGCATTTCGGCCGACTCGACGTCGCGGTGAACAATGCGGGCACCGAGGGCAAATCCGGGCCGGTTACCGAGCAAACACCGGAAAGCTACGCGGCGACTTTCGACACCAACGTGCTCGGCACGCTCTTGAGTCTGAAGCACGAAATGCGCGCGATGCTGGCCCAGCGGCATGGCAGCATCATCAATCTCTCCTCGACCCTGGGTAGTCGTGGCGTTGCCGGTGCCTCCCTGTACGTCGCCAGCAAGCATGCGGTGGAGGGGCTCACGAAGGCGGCCGCGCTCGAAGGCGCGGCTGCCGGCGTACGCGTGAACGCCGTCGCGCCCGGGCCGGTGGAGACGGACATGCTGACCCGCTTCGCCGGCGGAGCCGACAAGCGGGCTGCCCTGGCGGCGGGCGTGCCTGCGAGGCGCCTGGGCACCCCCGAGGACATCGCGGCCACGATCCTGTTTCTGGCCTCCGATGCGGCCGATTTTCTCACCGGGCAGATCATCGCGGTCAATGGCGGCAAGACCGCCGCGTAACTCTACCCGGGGTCCTGCTGGTGCTGATGGCTCACCAGGTTGGCCTCACGCAGATCGAGTTCCCGCTCGAGACGGCGCCGCGGCTCATCCTTCAATGTCCCCTCGCGATACAGCTCGTTGATCCGCTCGCGCTCGGCTGCGATCAACAACAACTCGATTTCATCGGCGCGCACGCCTGGATTCTGTGGGTTCTCTCCCGGGGCGCCTGCGCCCGCGAAATGCCCGAGGCGGTCGCGGTGCTGAGCGCGAAGCCGCTGGGCGATCTCGTCTGCCAACCCCCGCTCCGCCACCAACTGCTCGAGGCACTCGCTCGCTGCCTCGAGCGCCTGTCGGCGCGCCAGCAGCTCCCCGGCCCTGTCGGCTTGCAGCTCGCGCTCACCGGCATTGGCGAGGCCCAGTACCCGGATGACGGCGGGGAGCATCAGACCCTGGCCCACCAGTGTCACCAGGATCACCGCGAAGGTGAGGAAAAGGATCAGGTCGCGGTCCGGGAATGGCCGACCATCTTCGGTCACCAGTGGAATGGCGAGCGCGGCCGCAAGAGACACGATGCCGCGTACCCCGGTGAATCCCAGCATGAACGGCCACTGCCAGGGAGGGGAGGGATCACGGCGTGCGATCGCCGGGATCAGCCAGCGCGGCAGATAGGTCGCGGGGAAGATCCAGATGAATCGGGCCACGATGACCACCAGACTGACCACGGCGGCCGACCCGAGCAGGACTGACAGGGAATAGCTGCCCAGGCCCATGATCAAGGTGCGCGCCTGCAGCCCCGTCATGAGAAACACGATGCCCTCGATCACGTAGACCAACACATCCCAGAAAAAGATACCCTGCAGCCGTGTCGCGGCGCTGATCATGCTCAGGCCGTTCCAGCTTACGTAGAGACCTGTAACGACCGTGGCAAGTACGCCCGAGCCGCCCAGATGCTGCGGCGGCCAGTACGCCACGTACGGAGTCAGTAGCGAGAGCACGATCTCCACCTGCGCATCGGCGACCCAGCGCCGCAGGCGCAACATCAGCCAACCGACGGCGATTCCCCACAACAGCTCGCCAGCGATGATGACGGCAAATTGTGCGGACGCCTTGCCGAGGGAAAAGGCCCCGACGCTCACCGCCACAATGGCGAAGCGATACAGGATCAGCGCGGTGGCATCATTTGCCAGGCCCTCCCCTTCGAGGATAACCAGGATGCGCTTGGGGAGCTGCATCCTGCGCGCTATCGACAAGGGCGCCACGGCATCCGGCGGCGAGACGATCGCGCCCAGGACGAATCCCACCGGCCACGACAGGCCCAGCAGCCAGTGCGTCGCTGCGGCGGCAGCCACGGTCGTAAACACGACGCAACCGATGGCCAGCAGTGCGATCGGGCGCAGATTGAAGTGGAACTCCCGCCAGCTCATCGCGACCGCCGACGAGTAGATCAGCGGCGGCAATACCAACAGCAGCACGAGCTCCGGGGCGAGCCGCACCGGCGGCAGGTCCGGTACCAGGGCGAATGCCACACCGGTGAGCACCAGCAGAATGGCCGGCGGAATACTCGAGCGCTTCGCCACCACACCGACCGCGGCAACCGCGACCAGCAGCAGCAGCAGAATCTCGGTCTCGCGGACGATCAAAGCGGAGCCGCTAGGGCGAGGCTTGATTCAAGCGCTCGACGAACCGCGCCATGTCGATGACCATGCGCTCATGCGTGCCGGTTCCAATGGCTGCAACACCATCGTGCGCTTCGATCGTGAACTCTATGCGGCGGCGATCGACGTGGCTCACCTGCGCTCGTGCCACGATCTGCCTGCCGACCGGCGTGGCCGCCAGATGCAGCACGTCGACCCGGGTTCCTACCGCACTCTCGCCCGCCGCCAGAAAGGGCTTGATCGCGTTCAGCGCCGCGTTCTCCATCGCCATGATCATGACCGGTGTCGCCAGCACCGGCGGCAAGGTAGCATCCTTGAAGCGATTGGCGAGATGTTCAGCGGTCACCAGCAGCGTGAATGAACCGCTGGCTCCGACCGGGATAGATGCCATGAGCTTGCTCCCCTGAACCTGATGGTGCGCGACCGGAGCCCGCGCGCAGCCACCAATGAGCGATTTGGACAGCAACGTAGAGCAGGCCTACGATACCTGTTAATCAATCGTCGTGTCGTCGTCTTACGAACGGGTGGCGCCAGGTGTCTTCTCCAGGCTCTGCGTCGGATTGCACATTCGACCCCCCGCGGCGATCGAGTTCGTCCCGCTGGGCTACGTACGTGTTGGCGCTGGCCGCGGCTGCTCCTCAGCTGGTCCACTCTGCGGGCGGGACGGTGATGGGTGGCTATGCTGAGCTGGTCCGACAGGCTGCCCCCAGCGTCGTCACCGTTCTCGTCACCGAACAGGGGGAAAGCGCCGGCCAACGTGCAGTGGAACGCGCGGCCGGCGACACTCAATACAACGACATGCGTGCGTTCATGCGCCGTATGCTCGCCCCGCCCGGCGCTGGCAATCCACTGCCGGGTGACAGCGGAGCTGCGCTGGGTTCGGGGTTCATCATCCGCGCCAACGGGCTTATCGTTACCAATCGCCACGTCGTTGAGGGCGCCCGGACGGTACGCATAAAGCTGGCGGACGATCGCGTGCTTCCCGCCGAGGTGATTGGCACCGACGCGACCACCGATATTGCGCTGCTCAGAGTGCACGCGGACGGCTTAGCCGCGCTTCGTCTGCAGTCCTCCGCCACGATCGCGGTGGGCGATCCGCTCGTAGCCATCGGCAATCCCTTCGGTCTCGGTCAATCGGTCACCGCCGGAGTTCTCTCGGCACGGGCGCGCACGCTGGAAGAGGATCCCTATATCGATTTCCTCCAGACCGATGCGGCTATTAATTTCGGAAACTCAGGAGGTCCCCTGCTGGCGAGCGACGGAGCTGTGGTGGGCGTCACTTCGGCGATACTCTCGCCCAGCGGGGGTTCGGTAGGTCTTGGGTTCGCGATTCCAGCGGAAACTGTGGCGGCAGTGGTCGCCGAACTCGAGGCACACGGGCGGGTGCGCCGGGGTTACCTCGGCATCCAGGTGCAAGCGATGACACCCGCGCTGGCGCAGGCGTTTCTCGGGCGGGACTCTCCTGCGGGAGCGTTGATTACGGCCGTGGAGCCGCAAGGACCCGCGGCAGGGACACTGCAGGCCGGCGACGTACTACTGAGCCTCGGTGGGACGCCTGTCACCGTCGCCACTCTCGGAAAGGTCGCCGTGCGATTGACACCCGGCACGAGGGTGCGGGCCTCCGTGGTCCGAGCGGGTATTGAACAGTCGATGGCTGTGACGATCGCGCAACTTCCGGATCCACCGCCCGATCCGCTGCGTGCCGGTGGTCGGGACACCTGGGTAGCGAATCTGGAGCTCGGCGTCGCCAAGGCAACGACCGAGATTCGCGCCGCGCTTAAGGCGCAAGGCGAGCTCAGCGGATTGATCGTGACGCAGTTGCGCCCGAATGGTGCGGGAGCGATGGCCGGCTTGAAGATTGGCGACCTTATCACCCACGCCGGATCGAAACGCCTCGAGGACGTCGCGGATCTTGCCGGTGTCGGCAAGCCATCCCCCAAGCTTCCCTTGCTGCTGCGCGTGCTCCGCGACGGTTCGCCCGGCTTTGTCGCGATAACAGGCCGCGAGGAGCAATGATCCGTGGCGCCCGCAGCGACCGCTGCCGCGTGCAGCGGCACGCAAGGTTTTTTGATAGAGTATCCCCCCTAGGTATGAAGGCCTATTCCCCGAAATGCTGAAGGAGTTCAGGTGAGGCACACCGTCCACGAGAGGCAGAAGTTGCTCAATCGCGTTCGGCGCATTCGCGGCCAGGTGGAAGCGGTCGAACGCACGCTCGAAGGGGAGGAGGCGGATTGCGCGGACGTGATGCACCTGCTGACGGCCACCCGCGGCGCCATCAACAGTCTGCTGGCAGAGGTCCTCGAGGACCACGTGCGCGAGCACCTCGCGGGCAGTGGGCGCATCTCCCGCGGGATGCGCACCGAGGCCGCCAACGAGCTGATCGACGTCATCCACGCCTACTTCAAATGACCGCTGCCGGGCGGGGACATCGTTGCCATGGTCCGCTGCCGGATCAGTATTCCAGGTGCAGTCGCACTCCGTAAAATCGTACCGGACCGCGATCGCTGTTGTAACCGGGGTTCTGGGCGTACTGGAAGTCCGGGCTGAGTTGCACGCGGACCGGCCATCGGCCGATGGCGGAGGCCAGCTGTGCGCGGTAGTACACCTCCAGGATCCGCTCGTGCGCATAATCGAGCCGTCCGTCGCACAGCACGAAGCCGCAGCCGCCCGCCGCGAGATACTCGCGGTGCGGGGCCGCAAGACCCTCGACGACCACGCCCACTCCCAGCCGGTCCTGCATGCGGCGCCAGTGAACGCCTGAGAGCTGACCACCTAAGGTGGCGAGTTGATCAACCTCGGTGAACACGAAGCTCTCGGTTTTACCGTCGTCCCATCCCAGGCGCATGAACACCCCGGTCCCGCCGTCGTCTGCGAGCGGCTGCTCGGCGTTGATGCCGAAGCCGAATTTGCGGCGCCCGTTGCGGTCGTCCGCCACGATGTTGGGAACTGTGTGCGTCACCGCTGCAACGGCCAGGGCCTCCTGGTAATCCCCCATGCCTGCGGTGTTGCGATAGGCCAGCAGGCGCACCACCGTCCCCGCCGACCACGGCGACAGGGTGAGCTCGAGGTTCTCGCCGCGCGCCACGCTCAGGGAACGCTCGAGTGGTTGGACGTTCGCCAGCACGGGCATCCGATAGACGCCGTACTTGAGGGACCAGGCGGTGCTCAGGTAGCCGAGCACGATACCGTCGCTATAGCCGCGGGTGTTCGCCGCATAGTCCCAGGCAGTGTTGTTCCACAGCGACCAGTTCAGGAACTGCGTGCGGGCGGAGCCGGCGTAGCGGTTCCTGTCGAAATCATCCGGCGCCGCCATCCGCCCCACCTTGAGCTCGAGTCGCCGCACGGCTTCGGTGCCCGGTATCTGATCCTGGCCACGAGCCACACGCTCGACCTCGGTACCCAGCGGCAGCATGAAGCGGGCAAACAGCCGCGCAATGTAGAACTCCTTGGGCAGGTTCTGCGCGCCTTCGCGCACCACGTCCCCGTTGGTGAGCCCGGCCAGCCCGGTGCTGCCGCTCACCCCCGCTCCCATGAATTTCTCGGTGTCCAGATACAACTGGGCCCAACCGGCGGCAGCCCAGCCGCCATAGAAGCCTATGGTATGGGTCGGCTGCGTGTCGCCCTGCGGCCGCAGACTCAGCCGTCCCTGGTACGGCGAGCGCAGCGCGCTCTGCTGCTGCAGCACGTAGGTGTACTGGGCGCCGAGCAGCATCGGCCAGTCGCTGGCCGCTGCGGTGACACCCGGGAAAGCCGCGTCCGCCGGCGCAGCGCTCTGCGGCTCGGCCGCACGGGGTTCGTCCGCCCGGCCGCCGGCAGGGTGCGTGCCGCATGCAAGCAGCATCACCGCGAGTCGCCACCACCTTTGACTGCGCAACAGACGCATCACGTCCTGCCTTGTGAGCGGCGCAGCCGTGCCGGATACCGCGACGGCGTGAATTCTTGACCCCCTGTCACCCCGCTGTCAATAGTATATATAATACCCCCCTACCCTATTAACTACCCTGGCGCCGGTTCGCGCGTGACGCACTCGCACCCCCACCATTCTCACCACGGCCAGCGGGTGGCTGCGCGACCCGACGAGCCCGCCGCCGCCGGAGCGCAGCGGCAGCAACCCGGTAATGCCGCGGGCCGCCGTCTGATCAGCGCACTGGCGATCCTCGCCGCGTTCACGATCGTCGAGGCGGTGGGCGGCTACCTCGCCAATTCGATTGCACTGCTCGCCGAGGCCGTGCACATGCTGGCGGATTCAGCCTCCTTGCTACTGGCGCTCGTTGCCCTGCGCGTGTCGCAGCGCCCAGCCGATACACGCCGCACCTACGGTCATCGTCGCTACCAACCGCTGGCCGCGTTCGTGAACGGTCAGGCGCTGCTGCTGTTGACCTTGTGGGTCGTATACGAGGCTGTGCGGCGCCTCATGCATGCGCCGGCGGTCGACGGGCGCCTGATGCTCAGCATCGCTGTAGTCGGCGGCGTTGCCAACCTGGCGGCGTTCCTGGTGTTGTCCGGTGGCCGTACCCTCAACGAGCGCGGTGCACGGGCTCACGTGCTGAGTGACCTGCTGGGCTCGGCGGCCGCCAGCGTCGCGGCGCTGCTGATTCTCGCGCGGGGATGGTCGCTCGCGGATCCGCTGCTGTCGCTGCTGGTCGCGGCGCTGATTTTCCGTTCCGCCTGGACAGTCACCCGCGAGTGCGCCGACGTGCTGTTGGAAGGCGTACCGGCAGGATTCGATGTGGCGCGGGTCGAGTCGGAGTTGATGGGGCACGTACCCGGACTGACTGGCGTACACCACGTACACGTATGGTCCATGACCGGTGAACGACCCACGGTAACCCTGCATGCACACCTCGCCGCGGGTAGCCGACACGGCGAGGTCATTGCGGCCATCCATGCACGCCTTGAGACCCGGCTGCAGGTCGAGCACATCACGGTGCAGATTGAGGAAGAAGGGTCGTGCGAGGCACCCGAGTGTGGCCAACGCAGCTAGCCACGGCACCGGCTAGCGGGATCAGCGGCGCACGAGTTTCCGCGCGTCGAACGTGGCCGGACCGCCCAAGGTCGCATTGATCGCGGCGTGACCTGACTTCCCCGGGCGGTAAACCGGGGCCGCCCTGTCGCTGACCAGCGGCCTAACGGCGGCCCAGCCCACCGGACCCTGGCTCCTTGACCGCTGCGCAACCGCAGCGGCGCCACCGCTCGCAGCCATGGTGCGCTGACTCGTCGGCGATGGCGGAGCCGCGGGTGGCGGCGCCCTCGCCGGGAGCAGGGGCGCTGCCCGGCCGTCGGGCGGCACGCGTCCGCCACCGCTGCCGAGGTTTGGCACCGCATGTGCATGCGCCCCGGCTCGCGGGGCCATGCGCTCGCGCCCCTGCGCGTGCGCGGACAGGCCGCACAGCAGCAGCACGCCCGCAGCGCCGAGAGCATATCGAGCCTTCATGGTCCCTCGCCCGGGGGCGTTGCCGGCTCCCTGGAACCGGGCGCGCTATCTCGTAGCTCCCGGCCCAGGAATACCATCCGCAGCGGCGGTACCGCCAGCAGCAGCATGATCGGGCCGAGCAGCATTCCGCCGACGATGACGGTGGCGAGCGGACGCTGCACCTGGCTGCCGATGCCGTGCGACATGGCCGCCGGCAGCAATCCCAGACAGGCCGAAAGACTGGTCATGAGCAGCGGTCGCATGCGTTTGGTGGCGGCGTGATACATCGCCTCCTGCGGCGCCAGGCCTTGCGCGCGCGCCTGGTTGTAGAAGGTCAACAGCAGGATACTGTTCATCACCGATACTCCGAACAGAGAAACGAAGCCGATTGCGGCCGAGATGCTGAACGGCTGCCCGGTGAGCCATAGTGCCCATACCCCGCCGATGATTCCCACCGGGATGCCCGCCAGCGATAGCAGCGTGTCGCGCAATGAATTGAACAGCGAGTACAGCAACACCACGATCAGCATCAGGCTGACCGGCACCACGAACTCCAGCCGTTCCTTCGCCTGTTGCAGGTCTTCGAACTCTCCCGACCAGATGATGCGGTAACCCGAAGGCAGCGCCACGTTACGCGTGATGCGCGCCTGCGCCTCGGCTACCGCGCCAGCCAGGTCACGCCCGCGCACGCTGAATTTGACCGGAATGAAGCGCACCATGGTCTCGTGATAGATCCAGGATGCGCCGGTATCCAGGGAGATGCTTGCCAGCTCGCTCAACGGGACGTAGCCGTTGGCGCCGCTCGCAGTCGTATAAGCGACCTTGATGGTGCGGATGTTGTCGATGCTGTCGCGGTACTGCGGCGGGTAGCGCACCACCAGGTTCCACTCGCGGTCTCCTTCGAGAACCTGCGTCGCAATCGCCCCACCCATGGCCGCCTGGATCACGGTGTTGACGTCCCCGGTATTCAGTCCGTAGCGCGCGATCCTGTCGCGATCGATCCGGATGTTGAGGTTCGGCTGCCCGAGCACCGGGAAGATGCCGAGGTCGGTGATGCCCCTCACCCGGCTCATCTCGTCCTGCACCCGATGAGCCAGCCTTTCCAGCATCTGCAGATTGGGACCGAGAATCTTGACCGAATTGGCCCCCTTGACCCCCGAGATCGCTTCCTCGATGTTGTCCTGAATGTATTGCGAGAAATTGAACACGACCCCGGGCAACTCGTCCTGGAATTCCTGCTGAATCTGCGCGGTGAGCTGGTCCTTGCTCACCCCACGCGGCCACTGATCGAGGGGTTTGAGCGGCACGAACAGCTCGACATTTGAGAAAGGTGAGGCGTCGGTGCCATTGTCGGGCCGGCCGTGCTGCGAGGTAACAGTGATGACCTGCGGATGACGCAGCAGGATCAGGCGCATCTTGTGCGTGGCCGCCTCCCCTGCCTGCAACGACAGCGTGCTCGGCATGGAGGCGCGAATCCAGTAGTTATTCTCTTCCAGTGCGGGCAGAAACTCGCTGCCCAGTCGCGGCGCCACCAGCAACAGCGTCACGACAATCAACACCAGCTCGATGCCGACCACCAGCGCACGTCGCGACAGCGCGAAGCGCAACGCCGGGTCGTACAACCGGTGCAGCAGCCGCACCGCCTGCGTTTCGGTCTCCTGCAGCTGCTCGGGCAGCAGGAAATGACTGAGGACCGGGGTCACGGTGAAGGCGGCGATCAATGCCCCCGCCAGCGCAAAGCCGTAGGTGCGCGCCATGGGTCCGAAGATCTGTCCCTCGACCCCCTGCATGGTGAACAGCGGCACGAAGCCCGCCGCGGTGATGAGCGTAGAGAAAAAGATCGCCTTGTCCACCTGCAGAGCGCTCACCAGGATCAGCCGCAAGCGGTCGGTCCATCCCGCGGCCTCCGCTCTGTCCGGCGACCGGGTCGGGTCGGCGCCGAAGTAGCCGTTGGCGAGCTGCGTCAGCAACCCGCGCCTCTCCCCCTCGGGCCGCTGCAGGTTGCGAAAGACATTCTCGGTAAGGATAACGGCTGAATCGACGATGATGCCGAAGTCCACGGCACCGATAGACAGAAGGTTGGCGCTCTCGTGCTGCCACACCAGCAGGATGAGCGCAAAGAACAGTGCGAACGGGATGTTCACCCCCACGACGATCGCGCTGCGCAGATTGCCGAGAAACAGCCACTGAATCGCGAAGACCAGCAGCACGCCGAGCAGCAGGTTGTGCAGCACCGTGTGTGTCGTCAGGTTGATCAGGTAACCGCGGTCGTAGAACGGCACCACCTTTACGCCCGGCGGCAGGCTGCCGTCGTGGTTCATCCTGGCGACTTCGGCCTTGACCAGCGGCAGCACCTCCGAGGTCTTCTTGGTGCGGGTCATGACCACGATCGATCCGACCCCATCGTCGTCGTGGTCCTTGCCGAAGATGCCCAGCCGCGGCGTATGGGTCATGCGAACCTGCGCCACATCCTTCATCAGCACCGGGACACCGGTGAATTGACCGAGGACGACTTTTTCGATGTCGCCGACCCGGTAGCCCTGGGTGAGATCATCGTTACCGCCGTCATCGATCAGGCCGATGCCGCGGATATTGATCGACTGCTGGCCGATGACGATCTCGCGCCCGCCCACGTTGATGTTGGCGTTGCCAAGCGCGCTCAGAACCTGCGGCACCGTGACATTGAAGGCCTCCAGCTTCAACGGATCGACCTGCACCTCGAATTCCTTGGTCGTGCCACCCCAGCTGTTGATGTTGATGACGCCGGGAATCGTCGACAGCCGGCGCAGCACGATCCAGTCCTGGATCGTGCGCAGATCGGTGAGGGAGTAGCGCTGCGGCCCCTCGACCGTGTAGCGGTAGATTTCACCGCTGCCGCTGTTCTGATTGACCGACGGTATCTGGTTGCCCGGCAGCGTGACGTTCTGTTGCAGCGCCAGCGTCGCCTGCGCGTAGGCAAAGTCGTAGTCGACGCCCCATTTGAACACCACGCGCACGAAGGCCAGCCCGTAGAAGGAGGTGGAGCGGATGACCTGGACTCCGGGGGTCGCATACAGACCGATCTCCATAGGGATGGTGTAGTAGCGCTCGATCTCCTCGGCTGACAGGCCCGGTCCCTCGGCGGTGATCTCAAGAATCACCGGCGTCGGGTTCGGGTAGGACTCGATATTGATGACCTTGAAGGCGTACAGGCCGGCAATCGCAAAGGCGAACAGGCCGAACAGCACGATGGTGCGGCGACTGAGGCAGGCCGCAATGATGGCTTTGAGCATGGACTCTTAAGAGGCGCCGCCGCTCACGCCCGCTCAGTCGCTCGGCGGCGCGTAAAGAATGTTGCTCACGAACACCGCCCCGTCCGTAACCACCAGCTCCCCGCGTTGCAGGCCCGCTACCACCGGGTATTGCCCGTCCAGCGGCTCGCCCAGCGTGACGATGCGTTGCGTGAAGCGGCGGCGATCCGTGGTGATCCACGCCGCAAAGCTGCCATCGCCGTTGCGCACCACGCCGTTCACCGGTATGGCGAGCGCCTTCAGCGGGTCGTGGACCTGTATGGCAAAGCTCGCCAGCATCCCCGGGATCAGCTCATCCTTGAGGTCGGCGAGCTCACAGCGCACCACGATGCGGTGGGTGTTCGGATCCAGCGACCGGCCGAGTCTCGAGATCCTGCCTTCGAAGACCCGGCCGGGGTAGGCCATCACTGTGGCGCGGATGGGCTGACCCAGGCGGTAAAGCGGACTGTCGCTTTCAATGACGTTCGCGACCATCCACTTGGTTCGAAGATCAGCCACCGAGTAAGGCGCAGGTGCGGAGCCGGGCTGTTCGAGCAGCCCAGGCGCGGCGCTGCGCGCGGTGACGCGGCCGCTGATCGGGCTCTTGACGATCAGCGCGGGCTCGACCTGCCGTTTGACAACGATGCGATCGATCTCACTTTGTGTCCTGCCGAAGATCGCGACCGCGTTGCGTGCCGCCTTGAGCGCACCTTCGGCCGTCTGCTGGTTGGCCACCGCGCTCTCGTAGTCGTTCTGATCGATGCCGTGTGCCGCGTACAGCCTGGTGGCCCGCTGCAGCGCGCTGGCGGTCTGATCGAGTGTCGCCGCCGCACCGATGAGATTTGATTCCGCCGCCAGAAAATCCGCGCTTTCGATCGTGAACAGCACCTGGCCCTTCTTCACCGGGTCGCCCAGGTCGGCGTAGGTCTGAATGATCCGGCCCTGATAGGGTGTGAACACCTGCACGTTCAGGTCCTGGTTGAAATCGATGGTTCCGACCGCCTGTTTGCGGTACACAAACTCATGATCCCCGATCGGTCCGACCCTGATTGCGCCCAGCTGTGACACTTTCAGTTCCACGGTGTCGGCGGACGGCGCGGCGCTGCTCTGCCGTGCCGCATCGGCCTCGGCAGCGTTGCCGGTGGCGCCGTGCAGCGCCAGGCTCGCGAGCGCCACGATCAGCGCGCCCCCAGCCGCCGCAGCTGTCACTTGCAGCCCCGCCCCCGTGTAGAAACGCAGTGGAAAGTCTGGCTGACGCATCGCTCGAGTCCCGCTCGCAGTTAGTCGGTATGGGCGGCGGCCGACCCCGGCTCCGCCGGACGATTCCACCAGCCGCCGCCGAGCGCCTGGTAGAGCGCGGCGGTATCGCCGAACCGGGTCGACTGCGCCTGTACCAGGCTGAGCAAAGCCTGTTGATGGGCCGATTCCGCGGCGAGCTCCGCCAGGTAGTCGGTGAAGCCGTCCTGCATCTGCTCGCGGGTCAGATCGAGTGTGACCTTCGCGGCCCGCTCGGCGGCGTACGCGGCGGCCAGCTCGTCGGCATCCGCGAGCATGGCGTGCAGCGTATCGGCCACGTTCTGGTAGGCCGTGAGCACCACCTGCTGGTACTGCGCCGCCGCCTGCCGCAACGCCTGATCGGCTGCGCGCTTGGTGTGCAGCAAGGTCCCACCGGCAAACAGCGGCTGCGTCACTCCGGCGACGACGTTCCAGAACGGTCCGCCGTCGCGGAACATCCAGGCAAATTCGTTGGCACTGCCCCCCGCCGCGCCGGTGATGGAGAACTGCGGGAGCATGGCCGCAATCGCCACGCCGACCTGCGCGTTGGCTGCGCGCAGCTGCTCGGCGGCGGCGCGCACATCGGGGCGCTGCTCGATGATCTTCGCGGGGAGGCTCACGGGCAGCTCCCGCGGCAGCTGCAGCGAGGTGAGCTCGAAGGTCTGTTCAAGCTCCTGGTTCGGGAGCTTGCCGACCAGGGCGCGCAGCAGATCACGTGTCTGTTCGAACTGCTTCTCGAGTGGCGGCAGCAGCGCCCGCGCCTGAGCTAACTGCGCCTCCTGCGCTGCCACCTCGACAGCCATGGCGTAGCCCTGCAGGTACTTGTCGCGCACGACCTCGAGGGACCGCTCGTTGTAATCGATGATCTGGCGGGTCGCCGCAAGTTGCGCACGCAGCGAGGCTTCCTGAATGGCCGCGGCGACGACATTGGCGGCGAGGGTGACGTAGGTGGCTTCGAGCTCGAAGCGCTGCATCTGCGCCTGCGCCTGCAGGGACTCGACCTTGCGGCGGTTGCCGCCGAACACATCCGGCGTATAACCCACCATCACCTCAGCGGTGTGATAGTTGTAAATGAGGGGTTGAGCGGGTCCGCTCGGGGCGAGGTTCTGACCGTTGCCCTGCACGCCGGGTGCGGAGGAACTCGCCGTGTTGCCGGCCACCTTCTGGCGCTCGAAGGCATAATCGGCGGCGACGCTGGGGTAGAAGTAACCGCGTTGCGCATAGACCTGCTCCTGCGCCTGGCGCAAGGCGGCCTGCGCGCCTGCAACCGTCGGATTGGCCCGGAACGCCTGCTCGACCAGGGAATCAAGCGCCGGACTGCCAAAGGCCTGCCACCAGTTGAAGCCAACGTCCTGCCCCGACATAAATCGCTGGGCGGCACCGCCCGTCAGGTCCGCTGCGGCGGTGACTTGCGGCAGTGGAGTCGTGGTGTATCCGGCATCGACCGGTGCCCGCGGCTGATGGAAGTTGGGTCCCACCGCGCAGCCCGGCAGCGCCGCCGCGGCGGCCGCCAACGCAACGCAGCAGCGAGCAGGCAAGCGCATGGAGATGTCCCGAGATTCGGCCGAGCGGACGGCCGCGAACTGACATCGTGCCGCTGCCGGGCTTTCCGGCACCTTGCGCCCGGATTACGGATTGGAAAGGTGAGCGCCTGCGGTCGCCGCGGTTGCGCGCGCGGCTTGCGGCTGCGGCAGCAGGATGGCAGCGCGCAACCCGGGATCGGCATTGCTCAGCTGCAACTTCCCACCGTGCAATGTTGCGATCGCTGCCACGATCGCCAATCCGAGACCGTTGCCGGGCTGGGTGCGCGCGCGATCCATGCGATAGAAGCGCTCAGTCAGCCGCGCGAGCTCGCTCTCCGGCACCCCGGGACCGGTGTCGCGCACCACGATAACAGCGCGCTGCCCCTCGCAGTGCGCCGCCACCTCGACGCTGGCGCCCCGCCCGGCATATTTCAGGGCGTTATCGATCAGGCTTGCGACCGCGGTCGCCAGCAGATCATGGTCACCCCGCGCCCATAGAGGATCGTGGCTCGACACCGCCAGGGTCACGCCGGCCTCCTCCGCCGCGGCATCGTAGAGCTCGACCATGTCGTGCACGACGCGATTCAGATCGACACGCTCGAACGATTGCGCACGCATGCCCGACTCGGCTTCGGCGATCTGCAGCAGCTTGTTGAGCAGCACGATCAGCTCGTCGATGTCCTCGATCGCGGCGCGCGCTGCACCACTCAGCGCCGGCGCCGTCGGCTCGCGCCTGAGCGCCTCGTCGAGTCTTGCGCGCACCCGCCCCAGGGGGGTGCGCAGATCATGCGCGATCGCGTTCGAGACGTGGCGCACGCCGTTCATGAGCTGCTCGATCCGATCGAGCATGCGGTTGATGTCGACACCCAGGCGTGCGAATTCGTCATCACCCGAGACCGCAATGCGCTGCTCGAGATTACCGGATTCGATCGCACGGGCCGTTTGCCGGATGCCGCTGATGCGGCGCTCGATCTGATGCCGCGAGAGCCAGGCGCCGATGACCACCAGACCGAGGGAAACGGCCATTGCCGCCTCCAGGGCGTGCAGCACCAGCATGCGTATGGCCAACTGCTCGCTCAGATCCCGCCCCACGTACAGCAGGCCCCCGCTGGGCAGCGGTTGCACGTACAGCCGGGCAAACGAAGGCCGGCCATCACGAATGAGCTCCCGATTGATCAGCCGTCCCATGGGGGTACCGGCAGGCGGCCAGGTCGACAGATTGCCCACCACGGGCCGCCCGGACGGCGCGGTCACCAGAAAGATCTCGGTGTCACTGTCGATGCCGTCCGTGAGTTCCTGCTTGATTTCCCGGACCAGATCCGCCGGCGGACGGTTGCCGTACTGGTTACGCAGTCGATTCGAGATCGACACGATCTTGCCGTCGGTACTGCGCGCCAGTACCCCGACGGTGCCGAAGTAGAACACGCCCGCAGTCACCAGAATCAGTGTGACCAGCAGCACGCCGTTGCCGAGCGCGAGGCGCGCGGCGACCGAGTCAGTGAGTCTGAAGACCGGCATGGCACGCCAGCTGTTACGCCGGCGCGGCCGCACCTGTGCGGCGCTCACCCAGCAGATACCCGGCGCCGCGGATGGTGTGAATCAGGGCGGGCGAGAAGCCCCGATCCACCTTGCTGCGCAGGCGGCTGATCTGCACGTCGATGACGTTGGTCTGCGGGTCGAAATGACAGTCCCAGACCGCCTCGAGGAGCATGGTGCGCGTGACCACCACGCCTTCATTGCGCATCAGGTAGGCGAGCAGCCGCAGTTCCCGCGGCTGCAAGGCAATCGGCACCGCGCCGCGCGCCACCTGGAGCGTTCGCATGTCGAGTGTCAGATCCGCGACCCGCAGCTGCGTGGCCGCTTGCGCGCCATGCGCACGCCGCAACAGCGCCTCCACACGGGCCAGCAGCTCGGCGAAGGCAAACGGTTTGGAGATGTAATCGTCCCCGCCATGACGCAGGCCGCGTACGCGCTCATCGGTGCTGGTGAGCGCACTCACGATCAGCACCGGCGTTCGCTTGCCGAGCTCACGCAGCTTGCCGACGATCGACAAGCCGTCGATGCCACCGGGGAGCAGCCGGTCGATGATGATCAGGTCCCACTCGTCGTTGGTGGCCTGATGCAATCCATCCAGAGCGTTGTCGCAGCAGGTGACGGCGTACCCGGATTCCTCCAGCCCATTGCAGATATAACGTGCGGTGGCGGGCTCGTCCTCGACGAGGAGGGTCTTCATGGGGCAAATGGTAGCGCGATCGCGCGGCCTGCGCGTTAGCATGCCTGGCGGGACGTGCGCAACAACCGCCAGTGTGGGAGACGGCACTTGCGGCACCTCCCGGAAGAGGGACGAGAATCCAGCGCGGCTATGACAGGATCAACGGCGTGGATGCTGCGGAGAGTCCGATGACAAGAATGCGCGCGATGCTCGTTCCGAGTCCCGGGGCTAAATTCCGCCTGGAGGAGCGCGAGCTTCCGCAGCCCGGTCCCGATGAGGTGCGCCTGCGTGTACAGGCCTGCGGAGTCTGTCATAGCGATGCGCTGACGGTGGCCGGTCACATGCCGGGACTCAAGCACCCGCGAATTCCGGGCCACGAGGTGATCGGAGTGCTCGAGGCTGTCGGCGCCAATGTGCGAGGTTGGCAGACGGGGACTCGGGTGGGGGTGGGCTGGTTCAGCGGCGCCTGCGGTTATTGCAGGCACTGTCGCCACGGTAACGCCTTCGCCTGCGAGAACATCCAGGGCGCCACCGGGGTAACCCGCGACGGCGGCTACGCCACGCACATGCTCGCCCACGGCAGCGCTCTGGCGCGCGTTCCGGAGGCGCTCGACCCGGTCGCCTCGGCCCCGTTGCTGTGCGCGGGGATCACCACCTTCAACGCCCTGCGCAACTGTGGCGCGGGCCCCGGCGAGCTGGTCGCGATCCACGGTGTCGGCGGTCTCGGTCATCTCGGGATTCAGTTCGCCGCGCGCCTGGGGCTGCGCGTCGTCGCCGTGAATCGCGGACGAGACAAGGAGGAGCTGGCCCGCCAGCTGGGTGCGCACGAATACATCGATAGCTCGGCGGGCGACCCGGCGGCTGCGTTGCGCGCTCTGGGAGGGGCCCGGGCGATACTGGCGACCGTCACCGACGCTGCGGCGATGCAGGCCGTCGTCGGCGGTCTGGGCGTGAATGGCACCCTGATGGTCATCGGCGCCGTCGGCGCGCTGACGGTCAACTCCCTGGAGCTCCTGGCGAAACGTGCCGCGGTGAGGGGTTGGTACTCCGGAATCGCGATAGATTCGCAAGACACGTTGCTTTTCAGTCAGCAGAATCAGATCAGGTCGATGAACGAAATCTTCCCGCTGGAACAGGCGCAGGCGGCGTACGACCGCATGATGAGCGGCAAGGCCCGGTTTCGCGTGGTTCTCAAGGTGGCGGGGCACACCACCGGGTGAGATCAGGAGTGAGGCATTGCCCAGGATTCGCGACAGTGGCATGCCACCGCTCGAGCAGTGGGAGCGTTTCTTTGATCCGGGGAGCATTCTGGAGGCACTCGGCTGTCGCGACCTGTCGGGCGATGTCGTCGAGTTTGGGTGTGGTTACGGTACGTTCGCCATCCCCGCTGCTCACCGGGCATCCGGGACGGTGTACGCACTCGACATCGACCCGCTCATGGTTGCGGCTACGACCGAACGCGCGCAGCGGGCCGGCACACCCAACGTGGTTGCGGAGCGGCGCGACTTCGTTGTTGGCGGCTGCGGCCGCCCGGCGTGCTCGACAAGCTATGTCATGCTGTTCAACATTCTGCACCTGCAGGAGCCACTCGGGCTTCTGCAGGAAGCGCATCGTGTGCTACGTCCCGGCGCAATCCTCGGGATCCTGCACTGGAAGCGTGACGCCAGCACGCCGCGCGGCCCGCCACTCGAGATGCGCCCGTCCGCGGAGCAATGCCGACTATGGGGCAAGGCCGCAGGGTTCCGCTGGATAGGAACGCCGCAGCTGCCTGGATCGCCCTGGCACTGGGGCATGATGCTCGCGCGACCGCCAGATCGCCGTGTCGCTACCGACGCAGGCCGTTAGTCGGCCTGGCGGTGTCGGTGGATGCGCGAGCAACCGCCTTGCTGCCGCACCCGTCCTTCACTCCTTATCTAAGCGCTCTAAGGCCGGCGCACCCCGGGGCGTTATGGTGAATCGGCCAGCGCGCTCAACGCCCGCCGGAGTCGCCCCGACGCCCCGCTTCGAACAGGAACCAGGTGCGCCGCTCGGTCTCGTCGATCCATACCTCGATGAGGCTCGCGGTCGCGATGTCGCGGTACTCGTCGCACACGTTGTGCGCCTCCCGCAAACGCCCCGCCAGCGTCTTGTTGTCCTCCCGTAGCTCCGCGAGCATGTCGGAGGGCTCCACGTACTCGGCGTCGTTGTCCAGAATCCGCTGCATGCGGGCGATGTTGCCGATCGAGCGCACCGTGGAACCACCGACCTTGCGCACACGCTCGGCGATGGCGTCGGTCATGGCGAAAATCTGGTCGGCCTGCTCGTCGAACAGCAGATGGTAGTCGCGGAAATGCGGGCCGCTGAGGTGCCAATGGAAATTCTTGGTCTTGACGTACAGCGCGAACACATCCGCGAGAATGGCATTCATCGCGCCGGAGATCTCTTTGGTCGCCGTCGCCGACAGGTCGGTGGGAGTAATCAGCGGACCGCGGGCTACGTCCCGTGTGTCCTTGCTCTTGGTCGAATCCGCACGGTTCATGGCCAGTCTCCTGATGTGATGGCGCTAGCTTCGATACGCCGATCATACCGTGCCATGTCATTTCTGGCCGCACCCGACGGTCTGCTCCAGGGGCGCCCTGCATCCCGTGGTGCCGCAGTTTCAGCCGCGCCGTGTGGTTACCGCCCTCAGGGGTGGCTACAGCTGCGCTGTGGCGGGACGATAACCTGCGGATATGCGCTAGCGCAGCTGCGCCAGCCACCCGTCCGCATCCGGCCAGACGGGCAAGCTGCGCGCACAGCGAAAGCCGCTGTCGGCATCGGCGCGGTCCGGCAGCTCGTAGCGACGCGTCGCGGCGCGCTTGTTGGCGGGATTCGGCTCGAGCCACGAGCCTCCCTTGAGCACCCGGGTGCTGCCGACGCCCCGGGTATCGACCCATTGCCAGACGTTGCCGGACAGCCCCTTGTAGTGGCCACCGATGCCTTCGAGCGGCCCGTCGCTGACGTGCGGCGCAATGTTCATCGAGCGCGTGGTGGGACCGAAATCATCCCCCCACGGAAAGATGCTGTCCTGCGGACCCCGGGCGGTGTATTCCCACTCATCTTCAGTCGGCAGGCGGGAGTTCTTCGAGCGGCAGTAAGCCGCGGCATCCTGGAAGCTGACGCCGACAACTGCGGAATCATCATCGAGCGGCCGCTGCTTCAGTGCGTTGCGCCAGCTGCCGCCGGGCACGCGCTGCAGCTGGCGGACGCTGCCGGGCGCCATGGCATAGGCGAACCCCACTTTCTCCGCGTGCGTCTGGTACTGCGCGGCGTCGGCGAACTGCCGGAAGTCGCGCACGCTGACCGGCGTGGCGTCGAGCTCGAACGGTGCGAGCGTCACCTCGCGCAGTCGTTCGTCGGCGTAGTCGCGCGCCTGGCAATCGGCGGCGTACTGCTTACACAGCGCAAGCGCGGCGTGAATCTGCTCGGGCGTGCTCCCAAGTCTCACCCGCCGCGCAGCGCTCGCGATCAGGTGGCGCACGGTGTCCGGTGGATACTCGTGTGCCGCGTCCAGCTCCCCGCTATCGATGCCGAGCGAGTGCAGCAACGGCAGCGCGCGGGCTCCTGCGATCAACGTGGGCTTTCCCGCAACCTGAGCCATCGGGGCTTCGGGTGCAGGCGTGCGCGAGCCGAAGAGTCCGGATATCCAGGCGAACACGCCGGAGTCGCCGCCGCTCGAGCCGCGGCCGGCGTCTGTGTCGGGTCTCGGCACCGATGCGGGTGCGGGAGTCGGCACCGGGGGTGTCGCCCGACCGGCAAAGTAGAAATCTCCGGTCAGCGAGGAGGATTCCCACGGAATCTGCTTGCCTGCGGTGGCGCTCATCACCTCGACCCGGACGTGCTTGAACATCTGCTCGAGCGGCTCGTGCAGCTGGAGCATCGCGTGCGTGAGCGCGGTGGTGTAGGGGCTGTTGCGTCCGCCGCCGTCTTCGGCAACCGCGCCCGGAGCGGTGGAATAGGCAATCATGATCCCGGCCGGCGCGTCCATGCTGGCCAGTCCGCGGTCGGCGGAGCGCAGGCCACGGCTGAAGGGGTTATTGCGGCAGGCATCGAGGATGACGATGTTGAGGCGATTACGCGCAAAGCGCATCTGCTCGATCACCCAGTCGGCGCTCACGGCCTCGATCTCGACGTCGCCCTCGCGCTCGATGTTCGCTTTGGTCGGGATCAGGTAGTTGCGGCCGTTGAGCTGTAGGCCGTGACCGGCATAGTAGAAGAGTCCCACGGCTGCGCCGCCCCCCTTATCGAGGCGCTCGCCGAACTCCTCGATGGCGCGCTTCATGGTGTTCTGATCGGCATCGCGGCGCTCGATCAGCTCAAAGCCCAGCTGGCCGAGGGCCTGGCCGACGAGCCTGGCATCGTTGGCGGGATTCGCCAGCGGCCCGCTGGCATAGGCGCTGTTGCCGATGACCAGCGCGATGCGCGTCTCCGCCGCCTGTACCCACGCCGGCAGCAGCATCGCCGCCGCCAGCAGGGCGGCAAAAGGGCTCGTCGAGGTACGCATCGTGTCGTTGTTCTTTTGCGAAGGATCCTGCACGCAGAATGTCCCGCTGCGAAACCTAAGCGGCGGCGGCAGAGCCGCCCTTTGATGCTATTATCCGCGCCTCTGGCTGAATGGGAAGTTTGCGGAGAAAAACATGCAAGACCGCAGCTTTTTTGTCCCGGCCCTCGCGCTCGGGCTGCTGCTCGGCCCCGCGGTGCAGGCCGGCATCATGCGCGACGTGCTGGAGGACCTGCACATCGTAAAGACGCCGCCGCCGGCGGCGCCCGCACCGGGCGAACAGACGCCCCCTTTTCAGGGCTTTGCGTGCTGCAATCTGCACTACGACGGCCGCGCGATCAGCGATACGAACTACGCCGGGCTGCCGATGATACCCGCCGGTACGCCCATCGAAGTGGTCAGTTATGACAAGCACAAGGCCAATATCAAGGTCGACGGCAAACCGCTGCAGCTGAGCCAGGACAAAAGCGCCGAGATCGTGGCCCTGGGGACGTGGGTAAACCAGGTCGTGCGCAAGGACGATCCGCGACCGCATATCCGCACCTATCCGGCGGCGGTGCAGGAGGCGATCCGTGAGGGAAAGGTGACGCTCGGCATGACGCGCGAGCAGGCCATCGTCGCCGTCGGCTATCCGCTGCCCAACGAGACCATCACTCTCGACGCCCCGGTATGGCGCATCTACCACGCGCGCCGCGAGCCGTTCGACCTCAATTTCAAGGCCGACGGAGCCTTAGGGTCAGTGAGCGGCGACGACAGCATCACGAGCGTGGTCGTCTATCAGCCGCAAAAGAGCGCCTCCGGTCGCTAAAACCGACCGCCCGATCGCGAGCGATCCGCCGCGATGGCAGCGGGCACTGGCTCCCGCTCAGCGGTGGCGGCGGCCCACCGGACCATGACGGGTGTGGTCGTAGTGCACGACGTGCACGCCCGGCGTGGCATACAGGGCAGCGCGGTGGGCAGCGAGAATCTGCTGGGAAATCAGTAGCGCGCCAATCAGCGCGGCAGCGATGCTGACGCCGAGGGTAACAAAACGCAACGGCGCCGCCTTACCCCGTGCGCTGTAGCCGCGTCTCATGGTCATGTCCGTCTCCCGCGCAGGTGCGTTGTTACGACCTGCTTCGTAAGACGCAGGCTCGCATTGCGGGGCGCCGCTTACCACTCGTAGGCACCGCGATCCGCTAGGTACTGTCCGCTGGCGAGGGGTGCGTCGTTTCACAAAACGCGCGGCTCCGCCGCAGCACTGCCCGGTGCGGGTGCCGCTCGCCTCCGCAACGCCCGATGCGGGTTACTGCGTAGCGCGCTGCGGTGGCTACGACTGTCCTCCGCCGGCGCCTGCTGACACCCTGTGCTCGCGCGTGAGGGCCGAAAGGTCACGAGAAGGCCGCAACAATGGCCACGTAGCGCGCAGTCGAGGGAGCTTGCTGCGGGCAACGGTTGCATATCGTTGCCCGTGGCGATCTTGTGACTGGTGCGCTTCAGCGACGGGGGAGCCTGGAGCGCATTTCGCCGATCAGCCGCGCGCCGCCAATAGCGGCGGCGCCAGCGGACCCAGGCGCCCATTTTCTCGATGTTGCAATCGACCCCTCTCACCTTGAAGCCAAGTGATGCCGCCAGGTGCTGCATGGGGATGGCGGAGGCTTCGGTCTCGTGGGTGAAGCTGTTGGTGCTGGACCCCACTCTCCCACAAGGCGAGCTGGCGGATCTTGCCCGCGCCGTCCCACCGCGCCCGCTGCGACAGCCTGCCGCGGCCGGCGCGACAGCGGCATAACTGCGCGCTCGATGCGACTTAACGCTTTCAGAAGCCATACCACGTCACGCACTTTAGGTACTTCGACCAATACCCATGCGGTGACTCACGATTGGCCGGCGGGCGTCCAAGAGGGATGATCGCGACGGTTCCAATAGCAAACCCATCGAAAGATGGGGACGCAAAGCCTCCGGTCTAAGGGTTCGGCCTATGACAGCGGGGTTGCCGGGGTCGCCAAGCGACCTCGTTAGACTCTCGGCCCGTCGCAGCGGGTCAGGTCGTGCAACCTCTGTGCATCCGCTCCCCGCAACCGGAAAGACGTCTCAGTCAACCGGTTTTTGGGAGCGAAAATGCAAGACTCGACCTCTAGATTCCGCCTCATGGTGTGGACCGCGCTGGCGGCCAGCCTGATCCTTGCGGGCTGCGGCGGCGGCTCAACCGATAGCTCAGCCAATGCACAATCATCGGGCAGCAGCGCTTCCGGCCAGTCCAGCGGCAGCGGCGAAACGCTACCGGGTCCGACCACCGCCAGTGCAACGCTCGATTGGGTGGCACCGACCACGAACACCAACGGCTCCGCGCTGACCGATCTGCGTGGTTATCGGATTTACTACGGCACGAGGAGCAATCAGCTCACCAACACGATAGCGATCACCAGTCCTGGCATGGCGACCTACGTCATCGACGGCCTGCAGGTAGGCACCACCTACTACTTCGCGATTACCGCGGTAACCAGCAGCGGTATGGAAAGTGCCGATTCTGCCGTCGTCGTCACGCGGATCTCCTGATCTGCATTTAAGGAAACCTCATGAGCCAACCCTCCCTCCTGATTGCTGCCGCAGCCGCCTCGTCGCCCGGTGACTCCGCGGCCGCTGCCGCGCCGACGGGCGTTCAAATCTCCGATTCAGCCCCCTATGCCATTCAGCTGTGCAGCTCTGCCGCACCCATCGACCCGCGCAGCGTGCCGATCCTCGACATTTTCGAGCTGTACACGCTCTACTGCGACGTGCGGCTCGAGAACGGGGTGACGCGCCACGCGCTGCGCCTCGGATTCTTCAAGGAAACCACCACGGCAAAGGTCATCGCGCGCTATCTCGCGTGTTATTTCGAGACGCCGCAAATCGTGCACCTCAACACCACCGACCAGACGCGCTCGCTGCGCGTCAAGCTCGTTGCCCTCAAGGATATCGGTGACTCCGGCCGCCACACGGTCATCGAACTGTCGGGACCCGAACCCCTGCGCCGCTCGCCGCAACCGCAGACGCGCCACGCAGCACCGCGCGCCGCGGCCACGCCGCGCGCGCACGACGGGAATGGCCGCTCGCTGTGGTCGCGGCTGCTGGAGCCGCTGCAGCAGCGGTAGCCCCGCAGCGCATCCGCGGTGCTGCCGGCCGCGGGACGGGCGGCGCGCCTGGCACCTGCGGAAAATGCCGATTTTGCCCCTAGCGGTCGGCGGTTGCGCCCGCCTCGAGCCTGGACACATAGTCGGCTATCGCTTGCTGCTGCTCTGCCGGCGGGCCGGGCTGACCGTGGTGGATCGACGCGAAGTTGCGCAGTCGTGACAGCAGGTAACTGGCGTGCTGACCGGCGATGCGGGGGGCGAGGGTTTCGCGTCCTGTACCGCTCTCGCCGTGACACCCGGCGCAGGCCCTCCGGTAAGCGCGCCTGCCGAGCGCCAGCGGGCGTCCCTCGCCCGATTCGGCGTGCGTGTTGGGCACGGCGCGCGCCAGGTAGGCGGCGAGGTCGCTCAGGGCTTGCGGGCGGTTCACGTCGGGCGGACCCAGAGCTTCGTGCATAGCCGGACCGTGCATCTCTGAGCCAGTGCGCACGCCGCTCACGAAGTTCACGAGCTGCTCGAGCAGATAGGATTCCTGCTGTCCCGCCAGTGCGGGGATCTCCCGGGGTCCGTCGCCCCACGCACGCGCACCGTGGCAGCCCATGCAGTGCTTGCGATACAGGATCAAGCCGTGGGCGGGATCGGCAGTGAGCGCTGCGCTCGGCGACGGCAGATCCGACGCTGCCGCTGTCGCGGGCGGGCTGCCGTCCGCCGCTCGGACCATCAGCGAGAGCAGCACTGCGATCGAATAGCGGCTGAGCTCGCAGCGTGCGGCGCGCACGGCTTGATCCACCGGCAGCTGGGTGATCATCGTCCGATAATACCGGGTGTCGGCGCTGCGGAAACTACCTACGGTCACAGACCCGCAGCTGCCACCACCGCCGCCACATGGCGTGCAGCACTGTGAGAAGTACCTAGCGACGCGGCACTCTCCCGGGTGGATGCTGGTACTTCCACCATGGTGAGTACCCCATGAACACCAACGATGAGCCCCGCGCCGCGTCCGCTGCTGCACCTGCTGCGGACACCCGCGAGCCACGGACCTCAAAGGCCCTGCAGGGTCGGCTGCTGCAGGTTTCGCGGCTGGCCGCCATGGGAGAGATGGCCAGCGGCCTGGCGCATGAGCTCAATCAGCCGCTGACGGCGATCGCAAACTATGCCCACGCGTGCGACCGACTGCTCGCGCGCCCCGCTGCCAATCTGGTCGAAGTGCGCGACGCATTGCGCCAGATTGCGTCCCAGACCACGCGCGCGGCGGACATCATCCAGCGGCTGCGCAAGCTGGCGGGCGGGCAACATGGCGAGCACGCGCCGGCCAACGTCAATGCACTCGTGCGGGAGCTGCACGAGCTGCTGCTGAGCGATGCGCGTCTGCACGGAGTGGAGGTGTCGCTCGAGCTGGACCCGCAACTGCCCGAAGTGAGCGTCGACGCCGGACAGATTCAGCAGGCGGTCATCAATTTCTTCCGCAACAGCGTGGATGCGCTGGCGGCGGGGCCCGCACGCCGCCCACTGTTGGTCGTCATCCGCACCTCGGCAACGGCTGATCATCACGTGGAGTTGGCGGTGATCGACAATGGGCCGGGGCTGGCACCCGGCCTGACGGAGCGCGTGTTCGATCCGTTCTTTTCGACCAGGGCAGACGGCACCGGACTGGGTCTGGCGATCAGCAACACCATCGCCCGCGCTCACGGCGGCTCGGTCGGCTACCGGCCTCACGAGCCCGCCGGCGCCTGCTTCTACATCCGGCTGCCCGCACGCCCGCGCACCACAGCGGCCGAACCTTGATCAGCTCGCCAACAATGCCGCGAGCAGCGCCAGCAGCTCTTCCGCGTTGATGGGTTTGCTGGCGATCCGCAGGTGCGGGTCATCGCACAGCTGCCTGATGGCGGCCGAGGTATCCCCGGTGATGAGCACCGATCTCAAGTCGGCCCCTACGCTCTTGCGCAACGCCGCGATAACCTGGGTGCCGAGCTCGCCTTCGCGCAGATGATAGTCCGTTATCAGCAGGTCCGGCGCGCCTTGCTCCTGCGCGTTCCGTACTGCCTCGTCGAGCGATGCAACCGCCGCCACGCGGTAGCCTTCGACGCTCAGCAGCATGCGCGTCGCATCGCGCACCCCCGGATCGTCTTCCACCAGAATCACCCGCGGTTTAGCCGAACTCGCGGCGCTGACCGGTGTGGGAACCGGCTGGGGGCCGGCCTTGCTGCTCGACATGCCCCCCAGCGGCAGCATGAGGGAGAACGTCGAGCCCTTGCCGACCCGGGAGCTCACCTGCAGGCGCAGATCCAGCAGGTTCACCAGGCGCCGCACGATGCTCAGTCCCAGACCATAGCCGTCGCGGGAGGTGTTCGCCGGCACGCCGACCTGATAGAACTCGTCATAGATATAAGCGAGCTGCTCGGCGGGTATGCCGATACCCGTATCGACCACGTCGATGCGGATCGAGCCGTTCTGGCGCAGCGATCGCAGCTGCACGCGACCTTCGCGCGTGTACTTGATGGCGTTGGAGACCAGGTTGTTGAGGATCTGCTGCACCAGCGAAGCATCGCTGTGGATAGTCTCTTCCGAGGACTGCACCTGCAGCTCCAGACCTTTGCTGGTCGCGATGCCGGCGAACTCGCTCCGCAGCTGCTCGAACAGGACGGCGACCTTGAAATCGGCCGGCTGGGGCTTGATCGCACCCGATTCGAGCTTGCTGATGTCGAGCAGCGCGTTGAGCAGGCGCGACATGGTGCTGATCGCCTGCTCCTGCTGCGACAGCGCCTGCGCCACGTCCGCATTACCGCTCATTCTGCGCAGCGAGCCGTTCAGCAGAGCGAGCGTCTGCAGCGGTTGGCGCAGATCGTGGCTGGCCATCGCCAGAAAGCGGCTCTTCGCCCGGTTGGCGCGATCGGCCTCTTCCCGGGCCTGATCCGCCAGCTCGCGGTGCTGATCAGCGACTTCGCGTAGCTGGTCCGCGACCCGCCGAGCGTGCTCGGAAGCCTCTCGCGCGATCCTCAGCTCGTTCTCGACACGCCGACGCTCTGTGACGTCGCGAATTGCCGCGGCGACCAGGACCTGCTGGCTATTCTCGATGGGACTCAGGCTGATCTCGACCGGGAACTCGCTGCCGTCCTGGCGCTGTCCGAACAGCGCCAGCCCCTGACCCATCGGACGCAGCCGCTGTGCCGCGATGTAACCCTGCCGATGTGCCACGTGCCGGTCGCGATAGCGCGACGGCATCAGCCGTTCGACGCTCTGACCCACGATATCGTCGTGCGCATAGCCGAACAGCGCCGTGACCTGGCGATTGGCGAAGCGGACGATGCCCGCCTCGTCAATGATGATCATCGCGTCGGGGGCGGCATCGAGCGCGCCGCGCGCGAGTTCCACCGAGGCCGATTGCATATGAACAATCGTAGCGCCGAACGCGATTGCCTGCCTATCGCACCGTAAGGTGAGCGCCCCCGGGGGACGCCGGCGCGCCCCCTGCGCCGTCACTAATACCGCTGGATATAGGGACTTTCCACAACTGCCCCCGATGTGCCGATGCCGGGGAGTGCGCGGAGGCAAGATGCCCGCAGGTTCTCAACGAGCGCCAGCCAGGCAGTCATATGGACAGACTCCGCTTTCCGATTTCCGCCAAGATTGCCGTCGCCTTCGGTGCCATCCTGCTGATCGTCCTGGCGGTCGGGGTCATGGCCATGGTGCGCCTGAGTGCCATCGACCAACAGGCGATTGCCGCCCGCGACGACTGGTTGCCCAGCGCGCGCGCCCTGGGCCAGCTGCGCACCAGCGTGCGCCAGTATCGCCTGGCGGAGGCCACCCTGGCCCTGGCTCATGACGAGCGCGAACGGGCGGCTGCGACCTTGCAATTGCACGCTGCCGCGGCGGCCGTGGATCAGGCACGAGTCAACTGCGAGCCGTTCATCACTCCCGGTAGCGACAGCGTGCACTACATGCGCGAGTTCGACACGATCTGGGCCGGCTACCAGGCAGCCACCGCCGGGCCGCTGCGGAGCTTCCTCAGCCGTACAGCCGATGCGCGCGATTACTTCGCCGTGGGGGCTCCCTACTATGAGACGGCTGCCGGCACGATGACCCGCGGCATCATCGACAACACGCGCACCGGCATCGCTGGCGCCGCGGCCGCGGTACAGTTCGTCCGCCTGACACGTGAGCTCATACTGGCGGCACTGCTCGCAGTCATCGCGACCAGCGCCATCCTCGGGCTGCTGCTGACGCGCAGCGTCTCGATCCCGGTCCGGGTGACCACCGCCGCCATGCGACGTCTCGCCTCGCGGGACTTCGCGGTGACCATCCCCGGCATCGGCCGCCGGGATGAGCTCGGCGAGATGGCCCATGCGATCGAGGTGTTCAGGCAGAGCCTCATCGATAGCGAGCAGTCGCGTGCGCGCGAAGACGCGCAAAATGTGGCGTTGCGCGGCAGCGAGCAGCGCTTTCGCGCCGTATTCGACTGCGTCCACGACGCCATCTTCATCAGTGATGCCGCCAGCGGCCGGATCCTCGACGTGAATCCGCGCGGTTGCGAGATGTTCGGCTTCGAGCGACACGAGCTCATCGGTGGCACGCCCAACATGCTGTCCGCGGGAGTGGCTCCCTACACGGACACCGCCGTGACCCGCGGAATCGTCCGCATCCGCGGCGAGGCGGGACCGACGACCTGCGAGTGGCAGTGCAAGGCGAAGGACGGTCGGCTGCTATGGGTGGAGATGTCGCTGCGGCAGACGAACTTCGCCGGCCACGACGTCGTGCTCACCAGTGTGCGCGACATCAGCGATCGCCGCGAGGCGGAGAAGCAGATCAGGCACATGGCGCGCTACGATGGCCTGACCGGATTGCCGAACCGCGGTGTGTTCGTCGAGGCCGTCGCTCGGGCCCTTGCCAGCGCGAAGCGCGCGAGTCGCCAGTTCGCGGTGCTGTTCCTCGATCTCGATCACTTCAAGGATGTGAATGACACGCTGGGTCACCCTGCGGGGGATGCGCTGCTGCGTGCGGTGGCCGCGCGGCTGCGCGGCGCGATCCGTGAGAGCGACGTGGTCGCGCGCTTCGGTGGCGACGAATTCGCGCTGCTGGCGGATGTCAGCGAGGCCGCAGATGCGGCGCAGCTCGCCGCCAAGCTGCTGAAGGCCTTCGAGGCGCCGTTCGCCATCGAGGGGACCCAGATTCGCAGCGGCTGCAGCATCGGTATTGCGCTGTACGCGCCGGATACGGCGGACGTCGAGACGCTGATGTCGCACGCGGACGTGGCGCTGTACCGCGCCAAGTCCGACGGACGCGGCACCTTCCGCTTCTTCAGCAACGCCATGGATTCCGAGACGCGCGCCCGGGTCACGCTGATCAGCGAGCTGCGCGAAGCCATCGTGTCGGATCAGCTGTTTCTCGTCTATCAGCCGCAGGTCGAGATCGGCAGCGGCCGCATCACCGGCCTCGAAGCCCTGGTGCGCTGGCGACACCCGCAGCGCGGGGTGCTCGCTCCTGATGCCTTCATTCCCGCAGCCGAAAGCAGTGGCTTGATCGTCGCGCTGGGCAAATGGGTGCTGCGCGATGCCTGTCAGCAGGCGAAGCGCTGGTACGACGCCGGCCTGCTGCCGCGACGGCTGGCGGTGAACCTGTCCGCGGCGCAGCTGCGGGTGCCGATCGAGCTGGAGCAGCTGGTCACTGCGACCCTGACCGAGACCGGTTTGCCCGCGGAACGGCTGGAAATAGAGCTGACCGAAAGCATGCTGATGGGAACCGGCGCCCACCAGGAGTTGCTCGCGCGCCTGCGGGCGCGCGGCGTGAAAGTCGCAATCGACGACTTCGGTACCGGCTATTCGTGTCTCGACTACCTGCGGCGCTTCCCGGTGGATCGGATCAAGATTGCCCAGAGTTTCGTGTCGAACCTCGACCACCCTGGAAACGCCGCGGTGGTGAAGGCCACCATCGGACTGGCGCGTGAGCTGCACATCGCGGTCATCGCCGAGGGGCTGGAGAAACCGCGGCAGATCGAGCTGTTGTCGGCCTGGGGATGCGCGGAAGCCCAGGGTTTCTACTACGCACAGCCGGCAACGCCCGCGCAGCTCGAGCCGCTGCTGCGCGCGGGCGTCATCCGTCACGCCGCGGGTGACGAGGGCCGCAGGGTCGCGGCCTGAGCCACAGCTCGTGTGCCCTTACAACCACACCCGGAATCCGGCGACCCACTCCAGCTCTGAAGCTCCCACGCCCTGTGTACGCGCGAACCCTGCAGTCGCGCCGCACACGCGCCGCCACGCCAGTCCGACATACGGCGCGAACTCGCGACGCAGCTCGTAGCGCAGCCGCACGCCCGCATCGAGGTCCGCAAGTCCCGACCCGAGCTGGCGCGCCGGGTCGGCCTTTCCGTAGAGATTGGCCTCGGCCTCAGGCTGCGCCACGAGCCGCCGCGTCAGTCGCAGGTCGTACTCCACTTTCACCCGCGCGGCGGTGCGACCTGCATCGCCGGCGTAGACCGTAGCCTCGACGTCGAACCCGTAAGGGGCGCGCCCCTGCACCCCGAGCGCGGCCCAGGTGCGCGGCGGACCGTTGCCGAAATCCTCGCGCGCACCGGCCTGCAGATTCCACCAGCGGCTGACGATGCGATCCCACAGCAGCTCCACACGCGCGTTCTCGGTAATCCCCTGGAGACGGTTGCCCTCGGTGCGCAGCCACAGCTTGTCGTAGTCGCCGCCGTACCACGCCTCCCCTTCCCACACCGCGGCATCGGCGGCACCGTCGTGGCGCCACTCGAACTGGTCCAGCAGCAGGCTGCCGCTGCTCGACGTGTCGTTCATCTGCATCACCCGCACCATATCGGTGCTGGTCATCGCCGGCACGGATTGCTGCGGCGGATCCGGAGCGACATGCTGCGCGCTCGCCGCTGGCTCCTGGCCGTGCGCCAGTGAAGCAACCATGGCGGCGGCGGCGAGGGCGGTGGCGCGCCTGCCGGCGGGCCGCGTGTGCCTCATGCGGGGCGGTCCGCGCCCACCCGCTGCACCACGACCTCGCGAAACATCCCCGCTTCCATGTGATAGAGAAGATGACAATGGTAGGCCCAGCGCCCCAGCGCGTCGGCGGTAACCCCGTAGGCGAGGCGCTGCCCCGGTTGCACGGTGATCGTGTGCTTGCGAACCAGAAAATCACCCTGGTCTGACAGCAACTCGCCCCACATGCCGTGCAGGTGGATCGGGTGATGCATCATGCTGTCATTTACCAGCACCAGCCGCAGTCGCTCGCCGAGCTTGAAACGCAGCGGTTCGCTCGCGGAGAACTTCTGTCCGTTGAAGGACCAGATGAAGCGCTGCATGTGCCCGGTGAGGTGCAGCTCGATGTCACGCGCCGGCTCACGCGGATCGATCGAGCCGCCGAGGGTGTGCAGGTCGGCGTACGTCAGCACCCGCCGGCCGTTGTTCCGCAGCCCGACTCCGGGATCGTCGAGCCGCGTTTGCGGCTGCATCGCCTGCATGTCGACGGTGGGTCCATAGTCCGCCGCGGCGTGATGCGCGCCCGCGCCGTCCATGGCCATGCCTTGCATGCCTGCGGCCATGCCCATGTCGGTCATCGACAGCACCGCGCGCGGGTCGAGGCCCGGGACCTGCGCGCGCATACCCGCGCGGGGCGCCAGCGTGCCGCAGGCGTAGCCGGACCGATCGATCGATTGCGCGAATATCGTGTAGGGACGGTCGGCCGGCTGCACGATGACATCGAGCACTTCGGCCGCGCCGATGCGGAATTCATCGACGCCGACCGGCTCGATATCCTGACCGTCCACGGCCACCACCTGCAGCTTCAATCCGGGGATGCGCACGTCGAAGTACGACATGGAGGAGCCGTTGATGAAACGCAGTCGTACCCTCTCGCCGCGCTGGAACAGTCCTGTCCAGTTGCCGGCGGGTGTGACGCCATTCATCAGGTAGGTGTACGCGTAGCCGGAAACGTCGGCCAGATCGGTCGGATCCATGCGCATCCGGCCCCACATGCCGCGCTCGGCCAACGTCGCCTGCCAGCCTTGCCGCCGCGCATCGGCCAGCAGGTCGCCAACGGTGCGCTGCCCCAGGTTGAAATAAGACGGGTGCACCTTGAGGAGGTGGTAGATGTGCTCCGGATCGACATCCGACCAATCGGACAGCAGCACGGTGTAATCGCGCTCGGTGGGATGGCGCTCTCCACCGCGCGGCGTGACCACGATCGCCCCATACAGCCCGGTTTGCTCCTGGAAACGCGAGTGGCTGTGATACCAGTACGTTCCGGATTGGTTGACAGGAAAGCGGTACAGATAGCTTGCGCCGGGCGCAATGCCGTGGAAGCTGAGGCCGGGCACCCCGTCCATGTCCGCCGGCACGATCATGCCGTGCCAATGGATGGAGGTCGGCACGGAGAGACGATTGGTCACGCGTAACGAGACGCTATCCCCTTCACGCCAGCGCAGTACCGGTCCGGGAAGGCGCCCGTTGACGACGGTGGCGCTGCGGCGCCTGCCGGTGAAATTGATCTCGACGGTGCCGATTTCCAGGTCGAACTGCGTGCCGGAAAGAGTCGCAGCGCCGGCGGCTGCGGCAGCGCTGCGGCGTAGCAGCGCGGCGCTGAGCAGCGCGCTGCCCGCGAGTCCCGCGACGAACCGGCGTCGCGAAAGGAACGTCGAAATATCGGGCACCGTCGTGTGCGTCATGCGGCTATTCAACCCTCGGAGCGGCTGCGGGTGTAAATGCATTCTGCGCCTTGTCGCCGCGCTGGGGCAGTATGATCGGCCGGCAGCGCTCGCCACCCTCACCCCGAGAGCCGACTGACATGAAAGCCGTTCCTGCGATTCAGGTTGACGATGAGCGTGTGCTGGTGACCGACTGGCGCTTCGCGCCGGGCGCTGAGACCGGCCACCACGTGCACGCCCATGACTATGTGGTCGTGCCGCTGGTAACCGGGACGCTGCGCCTGGAGGAACCCGGGGGTGTCCGGGACGTGCATCTGCAGGCCGGCGGCTCCTACGCTCGCAAGGCCGGCGTCGCACACAACGTCATCAACGTGAATGAGTATGAATTTCGCTTTGTCGAGATCGAATTGAAGTGAGTTGCACCTGACATCGCCTGCGGCGTAGCTGCTCTCCTACAGCCGATGGACCCGGGTACCGACAGAAACCGCGCCGCGCGGCGACCACAGTCACCTTGGCGTTGACAATAGCCGGAGGCGACTATGGTTAATCGGAGCGCGCGGTTGGCGGTGCTGCTGGCAGGGGCATGCGCCTTGAGCGCCTGCAATCATGCCAAGAGCCCTGCAGAGGTCGCGAAGGATACGCAGGCGGCGGAACGGAAGGCCATCGACGAGGTCGCGAAAGCCGAGCAGACGGCCGCCGACAAGGAAGCCAACGCGCGCAAGGACGTGCGCGGCGAGCTGCGCGACTACGCACACGTGGCCGCAGTACAGGATCAGAAAGTTGCCGACACTGCGGCCGACGGAGCGCGCAAGGTCGAGCTGGCACGCTGTGAGGCATTGAACGGCTCGGCACAGAAGGCCTGCCGGGACCAGGCGGACGCCCAGTACGATGAGGCGAAAGCCCGGGCGAAGCAGGAACGCGCCGAGTCCGATCCCAGGCAGCATTAGACTTCCCGCCATTACCCCACCCCGGGGAGCGGTCCCGCGGCCGGCGGGCGGCGCGCTTAAGCGAAGCTCGCCGGCGCCTCCGGCAGCCGCGCTTCCGGGATGCGCGCGCGCAGCAGGTCGTGGAATTCGATCATCCACTTCTCGATCTGCGACAGCGGCCCGGGCCGGTAGCTGCTGTCGGCGATGCCGCGCTGCAGCCGCTCGCACAGGCGCCGGTCCTCCCCGTTCACCTGCATGTTGATGCGGTTGCCGAGCCAGCGCATGAGGCGCATTTCCCGCCGGTCGTCCGGCAGCCCGAAGGCCGCCCCGCGGATGACACTCTTTCCGCGGCCGCGCGGCAACACCTGAAAGAAGTCCACCTGCTCGGGCATGACGTCGATGCCGAGGTTGGGCAGACAGCTGTAGAAGCGCCAGCTGCGGCGGTTGGGCTCGGGCAGATGCGGCGCGGTCACCGCGGCGATGTGCTTCTGATAGATGCGCTCGCTCCAGCGCGACGAGGGCGCCTCGCGCATCCAGCTGAAGCCGCGGGCGATGCCGGGGACGCCACGCTGATCTTCGTAATCGGGAGTGAACAGACGGTTCAGGCCCGGATGCCCGATCGGGACGTGATATGACTCCAGGTAGTTGTCCATGGCAATTTTCCAGTCCACCTCCCACTCCTCGAAGTAGACCGGTTGGGTCGGCACGAGATCCTCGAGACGATACGGCGCCAGCTCGTCGGCGATCGGCGCCCACAACTGCGAGGGCGGCGGCGGATTGCCCGCGAGGCACACCCACACGAAGCCGAGGGTAATGTCCACGCGCACCGGGTTCAGCCCGTGCTCGGCGAGGTTCAGGCCGGGAAAGCTGTCCTTGGCGGGCGTGGCGAGCAGCGATCCGTCGTAGCGGTAGGTCCAGCCGTGATAGGGGCAGGTGATGCGGCCCGGGCAGCGGCCGCTGCCCTCGAGCAGCCGCGTACCGCGGTGGCGGCAGACATTGTGGAATGCGCGCACGCCGCCGCTTGCATCCCGCAGCGCAATCACACTGTCGGAGCCGAGCTCGAAGGTAATGTAGTCGCCGGCGGCCGCAATCTGGCTCACGTGGCAGGCAATCTGCCAGCTCGGTTTCAGGATGCGCTCGATCTCCAGTCGCGTCATCTGCGGATGCGAATACACCCACGCCGGCAAGCCGCGCGTCTGCGCTTCCGGAGCGCGACCGGGCAATGCGCTCAGATTCGGCGGGCTGCTCATGGAAATCTCCTTTGGCGTTGGTGCGCGCACCGGACGCTGCCGCGACGTTAGCTCATTTTCGCTGTCATCCTATGCACGCGGCGGCCCGCCGCGGCTGTCCGGAAAGCGACCAGCGATTGCTAGTCTGATCTGGGCTGCGGCAAGCGCTTGATTTTGAAAACGAAACAGTTCAGTTTCATGTCTTGAGAACGTCCGTGCGGGGAGGCAGTGGGTGCGGGAAGTCAATTGGGTCGCGCTCATCGTCTTCCTGCTGCTCTTCTGCTTCGTGACCTGGCTGGGATTCGCGGCCGCGCGCTGGCGGCGGGGCGATCTGAATCTGTTGCACGAATGGGGCCTCGGTGGCCGCCGTTT
>Ga0210394_10000613_pt1 | contig 71400 bp, 64 predicted proteins | sample IncBWC12MmetaG_FD_160121 | JGI IMG/M metagenome (GOLD analysis project Ga0210394, IMG submission 160121) | Forest soil microbial communities from Barre Woods Harvard Forest LTER site, Petersham, Massachusetts, United States - Inc-BW-C-12-M | ecosystem: Environmental > Terrestrial > Soil >... | reverse complement strand
AGGTGTGCCAACGGCCGCCGAGATAAACTTCGATCCACGCTGCAAAATCATTAGGCGGATAAGGCGGTGGAAGGCCGACATCGGTAATATAACCGGTGCAATAGCGTGCCGGGATGTTCAAGCAGCGACAAAAAGTGACGGCAAGATGAGCGAAGTCGCGGCACACCCCGCTGCGCTCTACATATGTTTCAAATGCCGTCCTGGTTGCACGGGAATGCTCGTAACCGAACGTTATGTGATTATGTACGAAGTCGCAGATAGCCTGCACCCGCGGCCAACCGAGCGGTGTGTTTCCGAACAGGCGCCAAGCCTCGTCCGACAGACGATCGGTTTCACAGTAACGGCTGCCTAGCAAAAACAGTATTACTTCCGCCGGCAAGTGCTGAACTTGGTGCTGCAGAGCGGTCAGATCGATCGGGTCCGACAGGCCAGAAACGCGAATAATGGCGTCGGTCCCGAGGCTGAAATTCCCGCGGGGAGCAACGAGACGACTGCACCAATTTCCGAAGCTGTCGCGATAGCCTTCAATCGAAACCGAAGGCTTTGTTATCAGATAATCCGGACGCTCCAGTTCGGAGGCGCGAGAAAAATGCACGTTCAACGTCACGATCATAGGCGTTGTTTGCGGAAATTCGAAGCGGAGTTCGCAACCGACATTGATACGCATGAGATCTCCGATTCCGAATAAGCATCGCTTCGTAGCCACGCATGATTTATTTAATTGACGGGCGTCAACTGACGCACCCTTAACGTCACGTCACCCGCTCAACTTCCTTTGTATCGATCCCTTTGCAGGAAGGGCACACGAAGAGGAGACGTTCTCGACGCATCCAAAGTTTTGAAATCGTGCGGAAGTGCTTCATGGTGTCGCCGCATGAGAGGCATACTATGGTCAGCGCACTGTTGGGTACAGGAGGTGAGCGTCCGGTGGCGCGGGTCGAGGGCGTGCAATACGGCATGTGCAACTCCGGCTGAAACAGGCGGGAGCGCTACCGAACTCTCAGTCACCGACGCTTGGCGGGGCCGCTGTCGGTGATGAAGTGTATGTAAGACTGATTAGGACAGTTGCGAGGTCAAGCTTTAGGCAGAACGCTCGCTATCTAACGGAACCAAGGGAGTCAGTATCCAAGGCAATTGAAGACTTCACCGACCGGCGCGCCGCCGAACGGGGGCTGGCGGCGCTGCTGCAACAGAGCGAAACGCTGTTGCAGCAGATGCAGTGTCATGTTGCGAGCAGCCTGCAGATCGTCGCCGGCATCCTTTTCCTCAAGATGCGAACGGTGCAGTCGGAAGAGACGCGGCTGCATCTTCAGGACTCTCATCGGCGGATCATGCGGTAGCGGCAGCGCCGCAGCCCCACTGCACAAAATTTGTGCGCAACGGTCGGCGCATTTGCACAAGGCTTGCATGAGAGTTCCATTGGGCCAGGACTAGATCGTTATGCCCGAGCGGGATTCCATGAACTTCATCAGCTTAGATATCCGGATGCTTCGTTCGCTGATATCTGTCGTCGATACCGGCAGTATTACCGAGACAGCACGCCGGCTTGGACGCACGCAACCCGCGATCAGCCTACAAATTCAGCGCCTTGAGGATATTACAGGCAAAGTCCTGTTTCATCACGAGGGACGGCGAATGCATCTCACGGCCGATGGCGACATGGTGCTGGCCTATGCGAAGTCGATTCTGCGGTTGCACGACGAACTGCTTTCGCGGCTCTCTTCGCCGGAGGTTCAAGGCCACGTCGTGCTCGGGACGCCTGATCTGTACGCCGCCTACATCCTGCCGTCGATCCTAGCGGTATTCAAAGAGACGTTCCCGCGAATTCAGGTCGAATTGCGCTGCGCGCTGTCCACACCAACGGTGGATAGCGTCCGGAAGGGCGAGTTGGACGTCGCGCTGGTCACGCGCATGAACAATTTCACGGGCGGCTTGGTGGTGCACCAAGAGCAACTTGTATGGATCGTAGGCGAACACTCGCAAGCTCAGTTCGAAGATCCGGTGCAGCTTGCGTTGCTGCCGCCGGGCAACATCTACCGAGAACACGCGATTGAGCATATCGAGCGCGCCGGACGCAAATGGCAGATCGCCTGCGTGAGCGAGAGCGTAAGCGGCCTGCAGGCTGCCGTATTCGCCGGCATGGCGGTCACGGTACTCTGCCGCTGCGCACTCGTTAGCGGTATGCGCGAGATCACTTCGAGCGAAGGCTTTCTGCCGCTGCCCAAGGTTGATCTGCTGCTCTACAAGGCGCCGGGGGCAACTTCGCCTGCCGTCGACGCGCTGCACGACTATCTTGCTCACTACGTCGGCCTTTCCTCAAGCAGCGTCGTCAAATTGCACCGGTCTGTGCCAAGACCGCTAACCGAACCAACGCGGCAGCCTGACGTCCCGCCCCGCAGTAAGCCACGCCTCGCCTTTCCAGAATAATTTCGAGGCGACGTCGCCGCGCGCAAGCACTAACCGCGGAAAAACGCGGGCCAAGCATCGGCCCAGGGGTGAGCTTGTTCGAATGCCGCAGCGATGGAAAGGATGGTCTCCTCCGCGAGCCAAGGCGCAACAACCTGCAGCCCGATCGGAAGTCCGTCGCGATCGTACCCGCATGGCAGGGTTGCGGCCGGCAGACCTGCGAGGTTGATCGGCCAGCTGAAGGGTGACCATCCGAGATGACGGTCGACTTTACGGCCATCGATTTCGTCGACGCCGATCGTTCCCGCAGCAAATGCCGTGACCGCCACGCTCGGCGTGACGAGAGCGTCAATACGGCGAAACAGATCGACGAAGCGGCCGCGCAGGATCATGCGCCGGTGTGTCGCGCCCATGTAATCGAGCCCGCTGTAGGTTCGCCCCTTGGCAAGTACGTCGCGATAGTCCTGCTCGGAGCGCTCCAGCTGCGCCGGGTCTCGCGCCGACACCGCGGCCGCCTGCTCGGTAAATGCGATCGGTTGCAGCACGTGCTCCAGCATGTCGGGATCGATGCCGGGATCGGCCGCTATGACCTCGGCGCCGAGATCCGTCAATGCTTCGACCGCTTGCTTGAACGCTGCCCGCACGTCCCCCATGACGGCGGCGTAGCCGAAATCCGAGCTGAAACCGATGCGCAAGCCGTCGAGCCGTGCGGCCCGCGCGGTGAAAGAGCGGCGCTCGACCGGCAGGCTACCTGGATCACGCACGTCATAACCAGCGATGACCTCCAGCAGGAGGGCTGCGTCGTCGACCGTGCGCGCGATCGGGCCGGTGTGGGCGAGCGAGGGCCATGACGGCGGAAAGAAGCCTGGTGACCGCGGCACAAGACCGTAAGTCGGCTTGAAGCCGAACACGCCGCAGAACGAACACGGCACACGGATCGAGCCGACCCCATCCGTGGCGATTGCGAGCGGACCACACCCGGCAGCGATGGCCGCAGCCGCACCGCCGCTCGAGCCGCCACTGGTGCGATCGAGGTTCCACGGATTGCGCGTGATGCCCGACACCAGGCTGTCGGCGGTGAGTTTGTAACCCGACTCGCAGGTTGTGGTCTTGCATGTGATGATCGCACCTGCAGCCTTGATGGCCGTGACCGCGGCGGAATCAACCTCCGGTACAAAACCGTCCAGCATCGGGGCGCCCGCCTTGGCGGGAGTTCCCGCGACATAGATCAGATCCTTGACGGTAATCGGAACGCCGGTCAGTGCCTTCGCTTCACCAGCCTTCCACACCGCAACGGCGCGATCGGCGTCGGCTCGGGCCGATGCGAACATGTCCGTCGCGATAATCTTGCAGAGTGCATCAGTAGTTTCGAGCGCGGCAATGACTTCATCGATAACATCGCGCGGCGTGAAGTGCCTGGCACGGTAACCGTCGAGGATCTGGCGCGCGGAAAGCCGCGCAAGGCTTTGCGGCGCGACACGCGCGCTGCTGGTCTGTAGCATTGTCATCGGCCTCCCCGGATTTCAGCCATCAGGCAGCGGCGAGCGCAGCCGCAACAGCGCGCTTGGCCATGACGATGATCAGGTGCGCCCGAAACGCCGCCTCGGCGTGAATGTCTGAATTCAATCCCGCCGGATCGACACCGTGTCCGTTGACGGCGATGGGCTCGAAGCGGCCGGAAAGCGCGGCCTCCAGGCTGGGAACACGAAAAACAACTGGTCCCGCGCCGGTCACGGCGACCCGCACGCCCGACACGAACTTCGCCACGAAAACGCCGACCAGCGCGTAGCGCGAGGCTGCATTCTGCACCTTGGCGTAGCCGGCGGCGACAGGTAGCGGAAATTTCACAGCCGTAATCAATTCGCCCGGCTCGAGCGCCGTCTCGAACATGCCGCGGAAGAAGTGATCGGCGGCGATCTCCCTGATGTTCGTCACAATAGTCGCGCCGAGCGCAAGAACTGCCGCCGGATAATCGGCAGCCGGGTCGTTGTTGGCGAGCGAGCCTCCAATGGTGCCGCGATTGCGCACCGCCGGATCGCCGATACTGCCCGCGAGCTGCGCAAGCGCCGGCACGGACTTCGTCACCTTCTGCGAAGTGGCGACGTCGACATGACGCGTCATGGCGCCGATGGTGATCGCGCCGGCACTCGCATCGATCCCTTTGAGGGCCGCAATGCCGGAAAGATCAATCAAAGCTCCCGGGGCGGCGAGCCGTTGCCTAATGGTCGGCAGCAGCGTCATGCCGCCGGCAATGACCTGACTCTCCGAACTGTTCGCCAGGAGCGCGACAGCTTCGGGGACCGAATTCGGCTTGTGATAGTCAAAGGTCTTCATCGCGCATCTCCCCTATTCACTACTCGGCGGCCTGCAGCAGCGAGGAGCTTTTTATGATGCGCCACAGGCGGTTCGCAGTCGCCGGCATATCCACGTGGTTCACGCCGAGATGGGCAAGCGCGTCGACCACAGCGTTCGCTACGGCGGCCGGCGAGCCGATCGTTCCGACTTCCCCGCAACCCTTGACGCCCATCGGGGTATGCGCACACCGCGTGCTGTGGGTCGCAATCGTCATGCGCGGGAGATTGTCGGCGCGCGGCATGCAGTAGTCCATGAACGAGCCGGACAGGAGCTGGCCCGAAACATCGTCATAGATGCAGTTCTCGAACAGCGCCTGACCGATGCCCTGGACAATGCCGCCATGGAGCTGGCCTTCGACGATCATCGGATTGATCACCGTGCCGACGTCGTCGATCGCCGTGTAATTCAAAAGATTGACGATGCATGTCTCGGGATCAATTTCGACTTCGGCGACATGGGCCCCGCCTGGATAAGTGAAGTTGATCGGATCGTAGTAGGCTTGTTCCTCAAGTCCTGGTTCCAGCACCTCGAGAGGATAGTCGTGCGGGACGTAAGCGGCGAGCGCGATGTCCGCGAAGGTCTTCTTGCGATCGGTTCCCGCAACCGAAAATTCGCCTGACTTGAACTCGATGTCCTGTTCGCTGCTCTCCAGGAGATGAGCAGCAATCTTTTTGCCTTTGAGAATCACTTTGTCGCTCGCCTTCGACAGCGCCGCGCCGCCAACCACCAGCGAGCGTGAGCCATAGGTGCCCATGCCGAACTGCACTTTGTCGGTGTCGCCAAAGACGATATCGATGTTCTCAAACGGCACACCGAGTTTCTCGCACACGATCTGAGCGAAGGTGGTTTCGTGGCCCTGGCCGTGACTGTGCGTGCCAATGAGCACGGTCACCTGGCCGGTCGGGTGTACGCGCACGGTCGCGCTTTCGTAGAGGCCACCGCGCGCGCCGAGGCGGCCGGCAATGCGTGAAGGAGCCAATCCGCACGCCTCGACGTAAGTGCTGAGGCCGATACCGCGGAACTTGCCGTTCTTCGCGGACGCCGACTTGCGCTTGGCGAAGCCAACCCAGTCAGATGCTTCTAGCGCCTTTTCGAGGCATCCTTTGGGATCACCGCTGTCGTACTCGACCATGACGGGCGTCTGGTAAGGGTACGCCTCTTTGGCGATCATGTTGCGGCGGCGGATCTCGGCCCTATCGATCCTCATGTCGCTTGCGGCGACGTCGACCAGCCGTTCCAGCACAAAGGTTGCTTCCGGCCGCCCGGCGCCGCGATAGGCGTCGACCGGTACCGTGTTGGTGAAAACAACCTTCACTTCGCAGTAGATCGCGGGCGTCGTGTAGACGCCGGCGAGCAGCGGTCCGTAGAGATTCGTCGGAATGTTGGGACCGAAGGTTGAAATGTAGCCGCCCAGATTGGCGATGGTGTTGACGCGTAGCGCCAGGAATTTGCCGTTTTCGTCGAGGGCTAATTCGGCTTCAGTCACGTGATCGCGCCCTTGGGCGTCGGAGACGAAACCCTCGCTGCGCTCGCACACCCACTTGATCGGCCTGCCGACTTTGGCGGCCGCCCAGGTGATTACCGCCTCTTCGGCATAGTGGAACTGCTTAACGCCGAAGCCGCCGCCAACGTCCGGCGCCACGACCCGCAGTTTGTGCTGCGGAATATTGAGCACGAAGGCGCCCATCAGCAGGCGAACGACGTGCGGAAATTGGCTCGTTGACCACAAGGTGTACTGACCGGTCGCCGGATTGTGTTCGGCGATCGCCGCACGCGGCTCCATCGGATTGCCGACGAGCCTATTGTTGACCAAGCTGATGCGCGCGACATGGGCGGCTTTGCGGAATTGAGCGTCGGTCGCGGCCCGATCACCGAGCGCCCAGTCGCAGCATAGATTGTTGGGCACGTCATCGAAAAGAAGCGGCGCGTCGCGCTTGATCGCATCAAGCACGCCGACGACTGCCGGCAGCATCTCGTAGTCCACCACGACGGCCTCGCCGGCGCTCTGCGCCTGCTCGCGTGTCTCGGCGATCACGAACGCAACCGGATCGCCGACGTGACGTACCTTGCCCTGCGCCAGGGGTGGATGCGGCGGCTCCTTCATCGGCAGTCCGTCCTTGCCGGTGATGCCCCAACCGCACGGAAGACCGCCGACGCCGGCGGCCTTCAGGTCTTCGCCGGTGAGCACGCAGAGGACGCCAGGCTTGAGCAGAGCGGCTGCGACGTCAATGGACTTGATCACCGCGTGGGCGTGCGGCGAACGGAGGAATACGCCCGCTACCATGCCCGGCCGCTTGATATCGGCCACGTAATTGCCGCGACCGGTGAGGAAACGCCTGTCCTCCTTGCGCAGTGGTGAAGCCCCGATGCCGATGACATTTGACATGACCTAAATCCTCTGCTCGGCATGCATCGCGGCGGTACCGCGCAGCACTGACGTCACGATGTTCTGGTATCCCGTACAGCGGCACAAATTGCCTTCGAGCCAGTGACGAACGTCCGCCTCCGTCGGATTCGGATGGCGCCGGGCGAACTCGATCGAACTCATCAGCATGCCCGGGGTGCAGAACCCGCACTGCAGGCCGTGGTTCTCGTGAAAAGCCAGCTGCATCGGATGCAGTGCGCTTGGCGTCCCCAGTCCCTCGACGGTGGTGACGCGCGTGCCGTCGACCGAGACTGCGAGCAGCGTGCAGCTTTTCACCGAACTGTCGTCCACATGCACCACGCAAGCGCCGCATTGGCTGGTATCGCAGCCGACATGGGTGCCGGTCAGCCCGAGCGTCTCGCGCAGCAGATCGCACAACAGGGCTGAGGGCTCGACCTCGACGCTGATCGGCTTGCCGTTGAGGACAAAGCTAATATTCATGGGCACCCCCTGTGATGTTGTCAGCGCAGCAGCCGCGCAACGTCGACCGGCCAAGTCGCGAGGACGACCTCGCCTACGCCGAGCGGATTGTCGAAGAACTTCCGCTCTGACACGTAGACGATGAAGTCCTCGTCGCTGCCGGCGTCGAGCATCACCTTGACGAAATAGCCTTGATACTCGATGGCGGTGACGCGACTTGCCAACGATGCCGTGCCTTCGGATTGCGTAGCGCCAGGCCGCACGAGCTCGATATCGTCGCGGCGCACCGCGACCGCGATCGAGTCGCCGGCGTCGACGTGGATGCCGGGCCTGAGCGGGACTTGGATGCCGAGACGTTCGGGCGCGGCCATGAGGGCATGCTGGCCGTTGACGGTCTGTACACGGCCGCTCAAAACATTCTGGCCACCGAGGAACTCGGCTACATAACGATCCTTGGGGGCGGCATAAACTTCGCGGGCCGGTCCGGCTTGCCGAATTTTCCCGTGCTCCATCACCACCACGAGATCGGCTAGCGCGATCGCCTCCAGCTGAGTATGTGTGACGTGAACGAAGGTGATGCCGAGGTCGCGCTGCATGTGGCGCAACTCTTGGCGCATCTGGATTCGCAGATGCTCGTCGAGGGCGGACAGTGGCTCGTCGAGCAGCAGCACGCGCGGCTCGGTGATCGCCGCTCGCGCCAGCGCCACGCGCTGCTGTTGGCCACCGGATAGCTGCGTCGGCAGCCGGTCTGCGAACTCAGAAAGCCTGACCCTCTCCATCATTGCATCGGCTGCCCTGTGGCGTTCGACCTTGGAGATTCCCCGCACCCGCAAGGCAAACGCGATGTTGTCGCGCACCGATAAGTGCGGAAACAACGCGTAGGACTGGAACATCATCGCGGTGCGACGCGCGACCGGCGGCAGGCCGACAACATTCTCGCCGCCGATCAAAATCTCGCCCGCGGTCGGATCTTCGTGGCCGGCGATCATGCGCAGGATAGTAGTCTTGCCACAGCCCGAGGGGCCGAGCAGGCAGCAATAGGCGCCGTCCGGAATCTTGATGTTGACGCCGTCGACGGCGTTGACGAAGCCGTCGAAAGTCTTGCACAGGCCTGCGAGTTCGATGTGTCCCGGTCCCAAGTCCATGCGATCCCCCTCAATATGCCGGGACGCGGCTCGCCCGCCGCTTTTGAATGAGGCCGATGGTGCCGAGGCAGGCGGCGATAATCACGAAGGAGATGATCGTAGTGACGGTACCGAGCGCGTAGAGCGACGGCGAGGTGACATTGAGGGTCATGCTCCATATTTCGAGCGGCAGCGTATTGAGCGAGCCGGCGGTCTGCAGAGTGCGGGCAAACTCGTCATAGGAGAGCGTGAAACCGAACAAGGCCACCGCCACGATGCCGGGGGCCAGGATCGGAATGACGACAAGCCGTATCGCCTGCCAGCGGGTAGCGCCGAGATCGTAAGCCGCCTCCTCCCAAGCGCGGTCGAAACGCGACATCACCGCGAACATGACCAGGACGCCGAACGGCAACGTCCAAGACAGCTGGGCTCCGACGGCCGAGGTGTACCAACGTCCTTCGATGCCGATAAAATTCATGAGCAGGCCGACGCCGATGCTCAGGACCAGCCCTGGAGCCACGAGGCTTCCGATCATCAGGTAAAATACGATGCCGTCGCCACGGAAGCGGCGGCGGAATGCCAGCCCAGCCAGGAATGACACGACGACGGTGATAGCCGTGACGATCACGGCGAGCTTGACTGAGCGGTCGAAGGCACCTTTGACGTCGCCAGTGCGCACTTGGGTGAACAGATCGACGAACCAGTGCAACGACAGGCCTTTCATGGGAAAGACGAGACCGCCGCGAACATCCTGGAACGACAGGATGTAGATGCAGATCATTGGTCCGTAGAGCGCGAGCACGTAAAGCACGAAGACGGTGAGCAGAACGTAGAAGGTCCACGGCCGGCCGCTGGAACGCGGCGCAATCGCGTGGGCCACGACGGCCTTCGGCACGGCACCCGGTCTCACCGCACGATCGGCCGGCGTCATCGCGCCAGCTCCTTACGCACGTCCACGGAGCGCAGGATGACGGTGACAAGCAGTGTAACCACGATCGTCAGAACCACGGCACTCGCAGCGGCCGATGGATATTGCAAGACCCCGATGTCCTCGTAGAACGCGCCCACTACGGAAGCCGAACCGCCGCCGCTCATGACTTTCACGACAAAGAAATCGCCCATGACGATAGAGACGACAAAGATCGATCCGAGCGCGATGCCGTTCTTGGAAAGCGGCAACACGACCAGTCGTATGATATCGAAGCGGCTGGCGCCGGCGTCGAGCGCCGCTTCCACCGCGCGTTTGTCGATGCGGGCCATCGAATTGAAGATCGGCACGATCATGAAAATCGTGAGCTGGTGCACATAGGCGACGACCACCGAGAAGCTGGAGAACAGCAGGAATTCGAGCGGCTCGCGCACAACGCCCACTCTGATTAACGCCATGTTGATCAATCCCTCTTTGCCGAGGAGCGGGATCCACGAGATCATGCGAATGATGTTCGAGGTCCAGAACGGCACCGTGCAAAGGAGAAACAGGCCGATGGCCAAGAGCGGGCTGCGGACGTGGAATACCAGGAAATACGCAACCCAAAAGCCGATGGTCAGCGAGAAGAACCAGGTCAGGACCGTGAACTTGATGGTCTCGACGTAGAGATTAAGCGTCAGTCCGGAAGTGAAAATATCGACGTAGCTTCCCAGCGTGAAGCTGGGGATGATGCCACCGAACCCGTCGCTCTGCAGAAAGCTGGCGGCCAGCACCACCAGGATGGGCGCGACGAAGAACGGCACCAACACCAGCATCAGCGGCGATATATAGAGCCAGCCGAAAGCGCCTTCGCGTGCGGCCATGATGTTCGCCTCGTCCGCAATTTCCGAAGCCGGGAGCGAGCTTCGAGCAAGCCTCGAAGCAAAAAGCGGGCCGGCCGAAACGGAAACCGGCCCGCGCGCGTCAAGCGACCTTGAAATCGTTCCAGCGCTTGTTCATGAAAACCGCCTCATCCATCAGCGTGTTCCAACACGAGATGTTGGTCACGCGCTGCACGAAGGAGCCGCCGTCGCGCACCGTGCCGGCCTTTTCCATGGGCACGCCGTACGGGTCGCTGATCGGGCCAGGCGCCGGCTTGCCTTCGTACCAGAACGCCCACTCGGTGTCGGTCATGAACTTTTTGGCGGTTGACGGCACCGGGCTGTAGTAACCGTAGCGGCTGACAAAGGCGCCCTGCCATCCCGATAGATACCAATTGAGATACTCATACGCCGCATCGAGCTTCTTGCCGCTGAGATGTCGCATCAGCCCCATGCCGTTGCACCAGCCGCGGTAGCCTTCCTTGCCGTTCTTCACGAACACGGGCGCGTAGATGCAGGGAATGCCCTTCACGCGCACCGCGGCGACCGCGGGCGACCACATCGACTGAATGATGACCTCTCCCGCCGCCATGAGCTGTACCGACTGGTCGAATGTCGTCCACGTCGCGCGGAAGTGACCGCTCTTTTTCAACTCGATCAGTTTGTTGGCCGTGAAGTCGATCTCCTTCTTGGTCATGTTACCCTTATTGCCGTACTCGATCAGTCCGGCGCTCTCGAAGCACAGCGCCGCGTCCATGATCCCGATCGCCGGCACGTCGAGGATCGCGGCTTTGCCCTTGAACTTCGGATCGAGCAGTTCCTTCCACTCCGTTACTTCGTGCCCGACCAGGTCGGGGCGGTAGCCGATCGAGTCGGCGTTGTAGACTTGCGGCAGGAACGTCATCCAGTCGGTGACGCCTTCGTGCAATTCGGTAGCCTCGGGCGTAGTGATGTACATCGCCTCGTACGGCGAGATACCTTGCCGCGGAATCTTGTGGCCCTCGAGCTCGCCCTTGGTGAAGATGGGCAGGATGTTGTCGAATTCCTTGATCTTCTTGACCTCGATGCCTTGCAGTATGCCGCGCTTGGTCGCCAGCTTGGATTGCCAGCCCTCGACGTCCGCGATGTCGACGGAGTCTGGTTGGGTGATGAAGCGATTGATCGCGGCCGAAGTGTCCAGGTTCTGCATCGTGACCTTGAAGCCGAGATCCTTCGCCGCCTGGTCGCCGACCGCTTTCACGACCGAGTATGAGACGCCGACATGGCGCAGCTCAATGTTCTTGATCTCCTGCGCCCAGATGGTCGGGAATCCGGTGATCGCGCCGGCCCCCGCGGCTCCGCCCAAGACCGCGCCGCCGGCCTTGAGCAGCGCACGCCGGGAGAGGCCTCTCTTCGTCGAGGCACGATCAGTCGTTCGATGATCTTTCGACATGGTGTATTTCGTCGACTTGGTCAGAGGGTCGCGATCTTTGCTCATGACGGGATCTCCCTGCGCGCAATGCAACTGAATGCACGCGTTGATGAAATCAGACGTTCCGGCAGTGGAGTTTTTTTGATATCTGTCGCATAGCAGAGCTTTTCGTCTCAAAAAAATTGGAAATATAAATTCGCTCCATAAGGTCGGCTAATGTGCAAATATAATTGTCAAACGTTGCCGCTATTATCATCACCAGCCCGGCGGCGCGCCGCTCTTTGTTTTTCCGCGCGCGATCCGGCGCGCCGAAGTCTTCCTCATGGCCCCTAAGCGGACATCGCGTGGAGCCGCCGTCATGTCTCCAAATGACCCAAACTGGACGTCGAAGCCCGGCGTTTTTGGATAGCCCGCAAGCCGGAGACTCATCTGTTCTCGACTGACGCCTGTTCGATGGCGCTCTTGCAGGGGTCGATTGCGAACGCGAACTAACACGCCAGTCAGAGGCAAATTTTCGATTGGGAGTACTGTTGCCAACGCAGGAATGTATGATCACATTCTATCCCTGGTATCCCCAACGGTTTTTCGATCGGCCACACGCACATGCCCAAGTTCCTTCGCATCGGTGTCCATCAGTCCAACGTTTCCGGATACACGTCAAAGGCATGGTGGGTTCGCCGGGTTGGCTCGACGGTTTTCCTGAAGTGGGGCGCCGTCGAGGTCCATGGCGTGGGAGATGGGCGAAAGATTTACTGGACGCTTCCGCCACGGGCGAAAGCAATTCGTTGCGGCACGGTGCAGCGTGCGAAAGACTATGCAAAAACCGCAATCGCGCGGCGACGCAGCCATCGCTATGAAGCGCTGGCTGGAAATATTGCGATCCGGCGCCGACCCGCCAATCGTGGCGCCGAGCTCGAACAAGCGCTCGCCACGATCTTGTTTGTCGATATCGTCCGGTCCACCGAAAAAGCCGCGCGCCTGGGCGATTCGCGTTGGACACAGGTGATGAATCACTATTACGCCACCGTCCGTAGAGAGCTGAAGACTTTGCGCGGAAAAGAAGTCGTGACGACGGGGGACGGACTACTCGCGACGTTCGACGCACCGGCTTCCGGGGTCCGTTGCGCGACCGCAATCCGCGAGGCCGTGCGCACCCTGGGGCTAGAGATCAGGGTGGGGCTGCACGCAGGCGAATACAAAGTGGGTGGGGCCGACGTGGTCGGTCTCGCGTTTCACGTCGGCGCGCGCGTCGCCGCGAAAGCGCGTGCCGGCGAGGTCCTGGTTTCGAGCGCGGTCAAGGAGCTGATGTGGCAGTCTGGAATCCGCTTTAGAGATCGCGGCGTTCACCGACTCAAAGGCGTGCCGGAGCGGTGGCGCCTGTACCGGGTCGAACACTAAAAGGTGTCCCGCAAAAGTGGGCATCGGTTTTGCGATCGGTTCAATAGCGCGACCGCAGGTGCCGAGAGTCCGCATGACGAACGGCTGGGCGCTGGAAAAGTTCGGCGGCGAGTTCGCCCAGGTTACGCAGACTTACGTTGGGTACCTCCGATCCTTCGGGTCACTAACGGACATCACGTCACGTCCGCGTCAGGTCCGCGAGAACAACACGCGGCGGTCGATCGCTTCACGCCGCCAGGACCATTTTCAGAAACCAAACGTTTCAAACGTTTCTATTTCTATCCTGCATCGTTGGAGCGAGCTTAGACGGTAAAGCTCAAGGGAGCCAAGTCGTGAGCGTCGGCTCTTTCAGCCATCTTCTGGCGATCGGCGGTCATGACGATCATTTCCAAAGCGTCGTTCCGCACGGAGCAGCGTAGCGCCACGCAACTTCAACATAGCAAAGGAGCAAAACATGATGAACGCCACCCGTTATCTTCCGTTCGTCGGCCGGGTGTTGATCGGCCTTCCGTTCGCTATGAGCGGTCTCGGCAAACTCGCCGCTTACGGTGCGACGACGCAAATGATTGGCGCAGCCGGTCTGCCGGCGCCACCGCTGGCATTCGCCGTCGCCGTGGCTGTCGAACTTGGCGGCGGACTTTTGCTGATCGCCGGTTTCCAGGCTCGCCTCGTCGCAATTGTGCTCGCTCTTTTTGCATTGGCGACCGCCGTATCGTTTCATAGCGACTTCGCCGATCAGAATCAGATGATCCACTTCCTCAAGAACGTCATGATGGCGGGTGGCCTGCTTCAGATCGCGGGCTTCGGTGCGGGCGCGATCAGCCTTGACAGTCGCCTTGCCAATGGCCGCGAGGCGGCGACGAGCGTGACGCAGGCCGGCTGATCGGCTGCAAGCGTCCGAACTGCGGAGCCGAACGGTGATCGAAGAGCGGGACATCAGTATCGCCATGAGAGACGGCACATGTCTCGCGGTTGAAACGCTCTTGGAGCTAACTCGTGATTGAACGTCGGCCCTTTCATTCGCTTTCCGGTGATCGGCGCGATTGGCTCCAAGCCAAGCATCATTTCTCCCCGGAGGATGCTGATTCCGGCTGGGGCGCGTTGTGTATCTGGAATGATGACGAAATCGCGCCGAACAGCGGTTTTCCGCCGCACGCTCACGCCAACATGGAAATCATCACTTATGTCCGCGACGGCGCCGTGAGCCATCGCGACAGCTTCGGAAACACCGGTCGCATCTTCGCCGGTGACATTCAGGTCATGAGCGCAGGTACCGGAATTCGGCATGCCGAGTTCAATCTTGAGCCGCAGATTACGCGCATCTTCCAGATCTGGATTAGGCCGGACGCCGATGGCGGCGCTCCCAGTTGGGGCACCAAGTCCTTCCCCAAACAAGATCGGGCGGGCCGCTTCGTTACCCTCGCGAGCGGTTTAGAGACCGATCGTGAGGCGCTGCCTATCCGCGCGGAAGCGCGGGTACTCGGCGCCACTCTGAATCGGAACCAAGCCCTCACCTATGAGGCCGCAAGCGACCGCTTCCTTTACCTCGTTCCGTCGGCTGGATCGGTATCGGTGAACGGGGTCCAACTCGACGCCGGTGACGGCGCCGCCATCAAGCAACTGCGGCAACTCACGATCACGGCCGTGTGTGACAGCGAACTCGTGCTCGTTGACGCTCCGCCGCGACGCTCCGTGTTCAAGGCCAAAGCCGATTAGGAAACGTGAGCGTCAACAATCATCCCGGGAGGCGCCAAGATGAGCAATTCCAGCGAAAAGTTACAGATCCTTCTGGACCACGTGGCAAGCGGTCAGTTGAGCCGGCGCCGATTCCTGGCCGCAGTCGGCACGGCCGGTCTCGCCGCGGGACTTTCGACAGCGGCAATTGAGCACGCATTCGCCGCCGGAGAAAATCAGACCACCAACCAGGCGCAGCTCAAGGGGGCTTACGACTATATCGTCATCGGTGGCGGCGCCTCCGGTTCGATCATCGCCGGCGAATTGTCAAAGACAGGCGCCGACGTCCTGATCGTCGAATCGGGAGGCGCGGACACCGGTCCGACGATCAGCGATCCGAGCGTCTGGTTCTACAATGTCGGCGGCCCGCTCGACTGGAAGCTGCCGATCGCGCCAGTCCCTCAGCTCAACAATCGAAAATTCAACATGGCGCTCGGACACGTTCTGGGCGGCGGCAGCTCCATCAATGCGATGGTGTGGTCGCGCGGGATGGAACATGACTACGACACCTGGGAGCGCAATGGCGCAACAGGTTGGGCCTTCAAGGACGTGCTGCCAGTGTTCAAGGCCCAAGAGGACTGGGAAGGCGGTGCCAACCGCTGGCGCGGCGTCGGCGGCGTAGTCCACATCCGCAAGCCAGGCGATCCGCATCCCACCGCGCCTGCCTTCCTCGAGGCTGCGCGGCAAATGGGCTTCACGATTGTTGACGATATCAACGGCCCGATGCGGGTCGGGGCCGGCTACATCAACATGAACATTGCCGCCGACGGTTCGCGGGTCAGTTCTGCTCGCGCCTTCCTCCGGCCGAACTTAGGCCGTTCCAACCTGACACTCCTTTTGAATACCGATGCCACCAAAGTCTTGTTCGATGGCGACCGTGCCAGCGGAATAGAAATCGTCAGCGGGGAGGTCGCACGGAAAGTCCGGGCGACTCGTGAGGTGATCCTTGCGGCTGGTACCATCCATAGCGCCAAGCTACTGATGCTATCAGGCGTGGGCGATGCGGCGGGGCTGCGGAAGCTGGGGATCGCGGCAGTCGCTAATTTGCGCGGCGTTGGGAAAAACCTGCAAGATCACGTGCTGGTTTCTGGCGTGGTCTATCAATATAAGGGGAAGATGCCCGACCGCCCCGCTGACAGCAACGCGGTTGAGGCCGAGGTCTATCTGTCGAGCGGCTTGGATAACCATCCGATAGACATCACCCTTGTGCTTGAGCAGCTCCCGATCGCATCGCCAGAAGCGGCCATGCGATTCGCCGCGCCTCCGAAAGAGGGCTTCACGATCGCGCCGGCGCTGGTTCAGCCGACGAGCCGTGGACGGGTACGGCTCGCGAGCGCGAACTGGCGCGATCCGCCCGTCATCGAGGCGAACCATCTGAGCACGGATCACGATTTGAACGCCATTGTGAAGGCGATCGAGGCGGCCAGGGAGTTGGGGCGTCAGGCCGCCTTCGACGGTATCCGCGAGGCCGAGGTCGTTCCGGGTCCGAAAGCCGTCAGCCGGCAGGACCTGATCAACTTCGCAAGGACTGCCTCGGGGAGCTTCGGCCATGCCGTCGGCACCGCAAGGATCGGAACCGACGCCGACGCGGTGGTGGACAGCAAGCTCCGAGTTCATGGCCTGAGAGGACTGCGGGTGGCTGACGCCTCGGTTATGCCGTCGATCATTTCCGGCCCGGGGACCAACGCGCCGTCATACATGATCGGCGGCCGTGCCGCCGAACTGATCAAGTCCACCGTCTGACCACGGCGGAGAAACATGTCCTTCATCATCGACGTTCATCATCACATTCTGCCGGACTTTTTCTGGCGTGAGACCAACGACGGGGCTCATCCCGTTGGCGGCATCGCGCCGCCGCCGTGGGATCAGGCCGGCGCGGCTCGATCCCGCCGTGCCGATCGAGGATACGATTGGCGCTATCGCCGATCTCGTGAAGGCTGGGTACGTCCGCTACATCGCATTGTCGGAGATGGCGAGCGATATCTCTCGTCTTTCGACAGTCGTACCGAATGACGCCGCAGCCGGAGACGCTTTTCCGGCGCATCAACGACACGCGGGAGCGGATTGGTAACAGAGCAGCCTCAGCGCTTGGCCGCTGGTCGTTTCGGTGAAAGCATCCGCTGCAAAAAGTCCCCGAGCACCTCCACCCGTTTTGGGCGGCGTCCGCCCGGCGGGGTCAGCCAGTGAACCGAGCCGCCACTCGAGGTCCATTCGGGCAACACGATTTCCAGGCGGCCGTCTGTCAACGCCTCGCGTAAAATGAACTCCGGCAGGATTCCGATGCCGACCCCGGCGGTCAGCACCGGCAGCATGGCTTCGCCATTGTTGACCCGTAAAGGCCCGAGCGGACGCACCGCAGCGGTTTCTCCCCTGGTATTGCTGAAGTGCCAGGTCTCACCCGGCGTCGAGATATAGGCGATGCATCGGTGCTCCGAAAGACGGAGCGGGTGTGACGGCCGGCCATATTTGGAAAGGTAGCTCGGCGCGGCGACAAGGTGGCGAGAGACCGGCGCCAGCGTCTTCGCGATCAGCGAGGAGTCCGGCAGAGACGCGATACGGATTGCGGCGTCATATCCTTCGCCAACCAGATCGACGTGGGCGTCGCTGAGGTGAAGGTCGATGGTGACGTCCGGATAAAGTGTGAGAAACTCCGGCAAAATGGGCGCGATGTGGAGCACGCCGAACGAAATTGGCGCGGTAAGGCGTACGCGACCACGCGGCACCGCTGATTGAGCAATGACCTCGTCTTCCGCCGCTTCGCCCTCCGCAAGAATGTGCGCGGCGCGGTCGTAAAGCTGACGTCCGGCCTCCGTCACCGCGAGACGGCGCGCCGTGCGATTGAACAGGCGCGTTCCGAATTTCTTCTCGATCCGGCTGACAGCCTTCGATACCGTGGCTTTCGACAGCCGAAGCTCGTCCGCAGCACCGACAAAGGAGCGCGTCTGGACGACCTTCGCAAAGATCGCCAGGCCCTCGAAATCGGGGAGCTTCGACACGTCAAATTCCACAGGTATGAACCTAAAATGGTTCTATATCTGTGTCCGGATCGTGTCGAGGTAATTGCCTCGACAGGAAAAGCGTTCGAGATCGAGCTCGTCCAGGCCGTGTAGCGAGATAGCACCCAAGCCATCGAAATTTCCACCTTCCGGGACTCCCCTCCGACGCTCACGAGATGCGTACAGAAAGGTCGTTGCCGCCATCGCACGGTGCCAAGCGCCGCTCAGCCTGTCGCGGCCTTCTCAACGTAGGGTCGGAACGTCGTTTTTTCTGTTCCGCAGTCAGGGCACCGCCAGTTCGCCGGGATGTCTGCAAAAGCCGTTCCCGGCTTTATCGACTGCTGCGGCAAACCGTTCGTCTCCTCATAGACGAAGTAGCAGCCCCGGCAGATGAAACGACGCTCCGCGGCGTTCGTGGCTCTGGGCAGGAAAGCGACAGGGTGCGCAGGCGCGGTGTGCGGCGTAAAAACCGCGTCGCCGACAGCGATCTGACCACCGTCGCGCACGATCAGATAGACGCCAAGATTTTTATGACCAAATGCGGCGCGCAGCGAGCTTGGAATATCGAGATCGCGGCGTCCGGTCGTCGGATTAACGTTGGTCGCGCCACAGCGGCCGTTCTTGCGGTCCACCGCGAACACCGCACTGCCGATCCTGATCTCGCTGCCGATCCAATCGAATTCCTCCCAGGGCTTGGCGCCGTCGATGTAGATGTTGGCGCGAAAGCGCAACGGATCGATTCCGACCCCCCATTGTGCCTCAAGGGTCCTCACCGTCGCCAAATTGATCAAGGAAATAACGTTGTCCGGCTTGTCCATGAAGTGTCCGCCGGCCGAGCGAACCAACGCGGGTGCCGCCGGCAGCGTCGGCAGTAATTGCCAGAAGAAATTCTCGATTTTCGTGCGATCCTCTTCGTCCGAAAGCTGCGCCGCGGCGACCTGTTGGTTGCCCTGCCTTACTGTCAGCCGCAGCGAGTCGAGATCAAGACAGGTATCTACGCGCGCTAGATTCTCATCCAGCATCAGCATGACGAACAGGCCCTTCTTGGCCCATTTGGGGTCATTTCGGTCGATCGGCGCGCCCGGCCGCGCCAGGGCAAATATGCGATCATAGGGAAAAGGCCTATCGGCCTCGAGGACGACGCTCGACAGCGGCTGGGCGCTCAATCCCTTGATCGGATATCGAAAGATCTTGCTGACCGCGACCATCGCGTTGCCCGCTTGCCTCGCCACGCTCAACGCCAAGCCTTGCCGGCGACGGCGCCGCGCCGCTAGAGCCGGTTTCCGCAGAAAGTTGGGGTCCAGACTGCGGGTCTTCCTCGTGGTCTTGGCAAGCGCGGGTGGCGGCACGCTCGCCCGGCCAAAGAGCGCGTTCACATCGGCGCTCGGATCGTCGAGCGCGTCGTCGACGGCGTCGGAAAGGCGCGAAATACCCAGGTCGATCTGCTTGCGCGATAGCGCGGCGTAGCCGAGGATCAAGCCGCGCTGCGTCAGCGTCGAAGCCCGCGCGACATAGGCGCCGCCTGATGTGAACGAATACACGCCGATGCGCGCCCTGCGCGCGAGGCCCTCGACGATCGCGGCGTTCGGAACACCCGGCGGCAAATACCATACCAGATGCAGGCCGGCGGCTTCCCCACTGACGCTGGCATCGCCGAAATTGCGGCGCAATGCGGCGATCAGATTGTCGCGGCTCTCCTTGTAGCGGGCGCGCGTGCGCGACAGGTGCGCCGCGTACGAGCCGACTCTCATCATCTCGGCAAGCGCGGCCTGCTCGAGCCAGGGATTGCCGTTGTTGAGAAGGCCTTTTGCCGCGGCGACGACCCCGACGAGCTGTTCGGGAACGACCATATATCCGAGCCGCAGCCCCGCACCGAGCGTACGCGAGAATGTGCCGAGGTAGATCGTGCAATCCGGTGCCGAGGCCGCAATCGCCTGCAGGGGCGAGCCTTCGTAGCGAAAATCGACGTCGCGGTCGTCTTCCAGAATGTAGCAGCCGTAGCGCCGGGCCCATGCCACGATGGCGTGCCGGCGCTCGAGCGAAAGCGTGTACCCAATGGGGTATTGATGCGACGGCGTGATGTAGAGAAGCGCCGTCGGCCGTTGGGGCAATTCCTGCGGAATCAAGCCTTCGAAATCGACGCCGACGCTGGCAATCTCAGAGCCCGTCGCTTCGAAAGCAAATGCCGCGCCTTGATAGCAAGGATCCTCGATCGCGCTCGGCGTCCCGTGATTGAGAAAGAGCCTTGCGGCGATGCTAATGCCTTCCTGCGCGCCGGTGACGATGACGATGCGGCCCGGGTCTGCGGCGATGCCGCGCGTCGTCGCCAGATGATCACTGATCGCCGAGCGCAACGCCGGCAATCCGGCCGGATCGCCGTACTGCGAGAGGCCGATGCTGCCGCCATGAGAGAGGTTTCTCAGCAGCAGACGGCGCCAAGTCTTGACCGGAAAGAGGGCGGCGCTCGGACGTTCGGGAAAGAAATCGAAAGACAGCCGGTTGCGCTGCGGATCGGCCACATTTTGCACGCGCAACGGCAATGGCGGCAACGGCATGTGCGAGAGTAGCCCGGCGCGAGCCGGCTCTTCCGCGGCAGTCATCACTTTAACCGGGGATCCGGGGAGGCTCTCGGAAACAAATATTCCCGAGGCCGGACGGGATTCAACGTAGCCTTCGACAATCAATGTGTCATAGGCCCGGATCACGGTGTTTCGCGACACGGACAGTTGTTCCGACAGACGCCGAGACGAAGGCAAACGTGTGCTAGGGCGAATTCGCGCGTGTCGGATCGCCTCCCGCAGCTGGTCGACAAGCTGACTAGTCAGTGGTTCGCGCCGGGAGCGATCCAAGAGTACGGGTATCTGCATGCGCCCCAAGTACCGCCTGTGGCGGCTGCGTCGTTGTTCGACCCGGCGCAGGAGTTTAGGCGTTAAGACGGTGTCTTTCAAAGCGCCCGCGCAACTGGACCCCTCGATCCGCGGCCAACTGGACCCATCACGGCGCTCCGTGCGCAGGATTTGCCTAACGCAAGGGCAGGAATTGCTCGAAAGGTGAGAACTCGGACCATTCGTTAGGCAGATTCCGAGCGGCGGGTTGCCGAAACCCGGCGGTGTTCCGGTGCCTTCGCATTTTTCCGCTGTGGCTCTCGGCGCAAACGCGAGCGTGGCGCATGCTTTGTCACAGCCGGAGCAGAGCGAAGACCCTCGGGCAGAGCGCCGGGTCGGTTCGCTCCTTTAGAATGGAGAACGACTCATGAAAATCGTACCAAACCCCTGGCTTCATGCCATGGTCGCGTCGGCGTTTCTTCTGGGAAGCGTCGCAAAAGGTGCCGCGGCGGAAGACACGATCAAAATCGGAATCCTGCACTCACTCTCGGGCACCATGGCGATCAGCGAGACGATCCTCAAAGACCTCATGTTGATGCAGGTGGCGGAACTCAATCAGAACGGCGGGCTGTTGGGTAAGAAGGTCGAGGCGGTCGTCGTCGACCCTGCGTCGAACTGGCCACTGTTCGCAGAGAAAGCGCGCGAGCTGATCAGCAAGGACAAGGTAGCGGCTGTGTTCGGCTGCTGGACTTCGGTTTCGCGCAAGTCCGTTTTGCCGGTTTTCGAGGAGCTCAACGGCCTGCTTTTCTACCCGCTCGAGTATGAAGGCGAGGAATCGTCCTACAACATCTTCTACGGCAGCTCCGTGCCGGACAACAAAGCGATCCCCGCCGCCGAATATCTGATGAGCAAGGATGGCGGCGAGGTGAAACGGTTCATCCTCGAAGGCACCGACTACGTCTATCCGCGCACCAGCAACAAAATCATTCGGGCGTTCCTCCATTCGAAGGGCGTCAAGGATGAGGACATCATGGAGAACTACACGCCGTTCGGCTTCTCGGATTGGCAGACCGAAGTTGCGGCGATCAAGAAGTTCGGCTCTGCCGGCAAGAAGACGGCCGTGATCTCCACCATCAACGGCGATGCCAATGTGCCGTTCTACAAGGAGCTCGGCAACCAAGGCGTCAAGGCGTCGGACATTCCGGTGATCGCGTTCTCGGTCGGCGAGGAGGAATTGGCCGGCATCGACACCAAACCGCTGGTCGGGCATCTGACCGCCTGGAGTTATTTCGAATCGGTCAACACGCCGGAAAACAAGGAATTCATCGCCAAGTGGCACGCGTATAACCACGATCCCAAGAGCGTGACCAACGACCCGATGGAATCGGCCTATATCCTGTTCCACATGTGGGTGCAGGCAGTGCAGCAGGCGGGAACGACCGACGTCAACGCTGTGCGGCAGGCGATGATTGGCCAAAGGGTCAAGTCACCGTCAGGCTTCGAAGTCGTGATGGGAGCCAACCACCACATGGCGAAACCGGTTATGATCGGCGAGATCCAGGCCAACGGGCAGTTTGCCATCGTCTACAGGAGCAAGGCGCTGCCGCCGCAAGCCTGGAGCCCTTACGTCGAAGCGAACAAGGGCAAGGTCGCCGACTGGTCCTGGCCGTGGGCGTGTGGCGGTTGCACCGCTCCGCGCTATTCGACGTTTTAGGTCCGATCGGGACGCGCGCGCTCGCGATAGCCTGGTGGCGGCAAGTCCTCGCCGTCACCAGGCGGCCTTTTTCGCGCTAATGCGGTTGACGCCCTTCTCGTACTTCTGAACCTGTTGGAATGTTAGCCCCGAGTTGTCTGCCAGCGTTCCTTGGCTCATGCCTAGCATGAGATGGTGCAATCGCACTCGGCTTCCGACATATTTGTCGCTCGGATTCATGACCTTCACGAAACTTGACGCTCCCCCAGTGTGCCAACGCTTGTCTCGTCGCGTTTCTAACCCCAGCGCGAGGCATGCGGCCCCGGGCACTACTAACAAAGCCACGCCCACAAGACGCCACCAAACGCTGCAAAATCCGAAACCCGGCGCGAACGTTACGCCCGCTCAGAAACAGTCCTCGCGGCCATTCGTCCTAAAACAACTTTATAAGCGTGTATCCCACAAGGCCGATCCACGCGACGGTGGCGAACAATGCAATCGCTAAGCCGGCAACCGGTGCAATACGTTGAAGGAGCGTGAACATGATACCGATCCTGTTTCCTGTTTTGCGGCCCCGGCGCAGACGCCGCGCTTTTGTATCTGAGGGCCGTTTTGGCTTCGGCGCGTTCTCGCCCAATCGGATGATCTCCACAGTGATCTCGAACACACCTTTGCCGCCGACGGGCAACCATTTGAAAACTAAGGACAGCTGCCCGGCGGGAAGGGTCCCGCGGCGCAATTAGTCTCCCCGCGACGGCATCACCGCGAAAATTTGTAGATCGCCACCATCCAATTTCGCCTCGCATCAACCATTGGATCGGAAGTAACGAGGAGTGCCCGGCGGGACCTGGCGTCAGCACGCGAGCCAATTCGTCGTTGTTTCGCTGCTCGGGAAAATCGCTTTTATCCAACGGGATATGGCATCCGCTCTATATTGCATAACCCGCGGGATTTGGCCTATGCTTGCTCCAGCGGTTGGGATCCGCGCGGCGCCAAGCCGGGTCGAGCGCGGTTCCCGCTGTCAGTCTTTGGCGGCAGTGGTGCCGCTAATATACGGGGCATGGTCGCCTCGCCTTTTTCTCCTGCGGGAGAAGGGCGGGGCGTTTTGCGTTTTGGCTTGGCCAAATGGAGAGAAAGTCATGAGCATCACCCGCAGACGGATCTTGAAAAGCACCGGTGGGGGGCTTGCCGGCATTCTAGCGAGCGGCGTCGCCCCCTATCATTTCGTACGAAATATCGCCGCGGCAGCGGAAGGCGACACCATTAAGGTGGGTATTCTGCATTCGCTCAGCGGCACCATCGCGATTATCGAGACGTCGCTGCACAATGCCGAATTGCTCGCCATCGAAGAGATCAACGCCAAGGGAGGCGTGCTCGGCAAGAAGATCGAACCTGTCGTCGAAGATCCGCAATCGATGGTGCAGGTCTTCGCCGAAAAGGCCAAGCGACTGTTGCTCGAACAGAAGGTGGTGGCCGTACTCGGGTGCTACACCTCCGCCAGCCGTCAGTCGGTGCTGCCGGTCTTCGAGGAGCATAACGGCGTGCTGCTCTATCCGACGCTCTACGAAGCGCAGGAGTGCAGCAAGAACTGCTTCTATACCGGCGCGGTTCCCAATCAGCAGCTCGACGACTTCGTGCCGTGGATCATCAATACGCTTGGTCGCAAGAAATTCTATCTCATCGGCGCTAACTACATCTATCCCAAGGAGACCAACCGCGAGGTCAAGGCCCTCTTGCAAAAGCACGGTGGCACGACGGTCGCCGAAGAGTATTCACCGCTCGGGTCGACCGAGTTCTCCACCAACATCAACAAGATTGCCTCGAGCGGTTGCGACATCGTCTTCTCCGATCTGGTTGGCGATCAGATCGTCGCCTTCTACAAGCAGTTCAAGGAGTTCGGCATCACCGCCAAGGACATTCCGATCTGCACGCCGATCACCACCGAGCAGGAGATCGCAGCGATGGGGGCGGAGAACGCGGTCGGCCACTACACCTCGTTCAACTACTTCCAGAGCGTCGACACTCCACAAAACAAGTCCTTCGTCGAGCGTTACAAGGCGAAGTACGGCAAGGATGCGGTGACCAACGCGGTGATGGAAGCGGCCTACTTCCAGACTTACTTCCTTGCCCAGGCGATCGCGAAGGTTAAGTCGACGGACGCAGATGCTCTGATCTATGAAGGTTTGCCGGGGCAGGAATTCCAGGCACCGCAGGGCAAAGTGAAGATCGACGAGAAGAACCACCACACCTGGCTTTGGGCGCGCATCGGCAAGGCCAACGAGAACGGCCAGTTCGACGTGGTGTGGAAGTCGGAAGATTGGATTCGTCCGCAGCCGTGGGTTCCATACCTCTACCCGAACAAGACCTGCGACTTCACGGACAAGCGCGTGCTTGATCGCCTCAAGAAACCGTGGAGCGCGGAGAAGAACCGCTCAGCCACGATCGACATGTAGCTGACGGGTGGGCACAATGCTTGCGGGGGCGACGTAAGGCCCCCGCAAGCAGGCGCACGACGAGACAAATGGCCCTTCGGACCAGCGCGAATGCTTCAGTCGATCATTACCCAATTTTTCAGCGGCTTCAGCGTGGTCGCAATCCTGGTGATCGCAGCTCTCGGTCTTGCGATAATCTTTGGCGTCGCCGGGGTAATCAACATGGCCCATGGCGAGCTGATCATGGTCGGCGCTTATACGGCCGCGGTGGTCGGCAAACTCGGCGGGAATACGTTCATCGCCATACCGGTTGCCTTCGTCGTAGTCGGGCTCCTCGGGCTGATCATAGAACGGGGCATCATCCAATGGATTTACGATCGACCGTTGGAGACGCTGCTCGCGACCTGGGGCGTGGGTATCCTGCTCCAAACCATCATCAAACTGATATTCGGTCCGGAACTCTACTACGTCGGGGCTCCCAAGATCTTCGAAGGCGGCTTTCGGGTGATTGGCCGGCTGCCGTTCCCGTACTACCGGATGTTCCTGATCGTCATGGCCATCCTGCTGCTGCTCCTGGTCTATTATGTGATCTTCAGGACCAATCTCGGACTGAAGGTGCGGGCGGTGCGCCGTAATCGGGCGATCTCTGGTTGCCTCGGGATCGATACTGCCCGGATCGACATGACGATTTTCGCTTTCGGATGCGGCCTTGCCGGTATCGCGGGGGCGGTGCTGGCGCCGATCAAATCCGTCTCGACGACCATGGGCTTTCCGTACGCGGTCGATTCCTACATGGTGCTTGTGCTCGGGGGGGTCGGCAGTTTGTGGGGCGTCCTATCTGGTGGCGCCTTGATCGGCGAGGCGGAGACCATCTTGTCCTTCATCTTCAACAACGTCATCGGAAGGCTGTTAGTGTTCCTTTTCATCGTCATCATTATCCGAATCGTTCCGAGGGGTATTTTCGGTTACAACGAGCGACGCTGACCGGAAGACAGGTAGAATGGCAGAAGTTGCGGTTCGCGATGACAAGATGATGGAGGGGCCTGCGGAGAAAGGCAGCGGGCGCGCGAAGCGGCGCGCGTATTGGGCGCCTCGATTCCTGCCGCTGTGGGCTCTGATCGGCGGCGCCGCCGTGATCGCCCTGATCGGCGCCTATCCCTACTATGGCGGGAACGAATACATCTTGTCCCTGTTGGGCAAGTTCCTTTGCTTTGCGATCTTCGCGCTGAGTATTGACCTGATCTGGGGTTTCACCGGAATTCTCAGTCTCGGCCAGGCCGTCTATTTCGGCATCGGCGCCTATTTTGTGGCGCTGTCGCTCAAGATCAATTACGCGCTCATTCATCCGACACGCTACGGAGGCAAGTTTCCCGATTTCATGGAATGGAACGGTCTGACCGAATTGCCGCATTTCATGACGCCGCTAATCAGCACTCCGTTCGCTGTCGTTTGCGCACTGTTGTTCCCGACGCTTTTGGCCTTCTTGTTCGGCGTCATAACCTTCAAGCGACACATCTATGGCGTCTACTGCGCAGTGATTACACTCGCTGAGTCGCTCATTCTTCAGGATTTCATCATCGAGTATCAGGCATACACCGGCGGCTTTAACGGCATTACCGACTATTCGAACTATGCCACTCCGGCTTTTCTCTGGTTCATCCTGGCGGTCGTCGTGGTGTTCTTCGTTATTGCCCGCGCGTTGACCCATTCGCGGGTCGGCACCGTACTCAAATCGATCCGCGACAATGACGTGCGTGCCGAATTCATGGGTTACAACGTCGCCAACTATCGCATCTTTGTGTTCTGCGTTTCCGCCTTCATGGCGGCGGCCGCCGGGGCGCTGTATGCGGCGTGGGTTGGGATCGTCTCGTTTCTCGATGCCGGACCCGTGTTCTCGATCGAAGGAGTGATTTGGACGGCCGTCGGCGGCCGCGGCACTCTCATCGGGCCGTTCATTGGCGCTTTTCTCGTCAAGGGAGCCGAGTTTTTTCTCAGCGGTACGCTGGCTCAATGGTGGCAGATTATTGTCGGCAGCCTGTTCATCTTCGTTGTGCTGGTCCTGCGTGACGGAATCGTCGGTTCGATAGCCAACTTTTTGCGCGCGCGAAGGAAGGGCGCGGCTTTCAATCAAGTCGTCGAAGAGGCCGATCAAAAGGCACATGATCGCCAACTCGATTGGAGTCCCGCAGGCGTGCCAGCTGACGAAAACGTGCGCTGAGGGTCCGCGCAAAAGAGGACGAGACACGGATGGCGAGCCTGCTGGAAGTCAAAGGCCTCACCACGCGAGTGTCAGGCTTCACGATTCTCAACAATCTGGATTTCAGCATCGAGGAGAACGAGCTGCGCGTGCTGCTCGGGCCCAACGGTGCCGGCAAGACGACTCTTATCTGCATGATCACCGGCCAATTTAAGCCGGTCGCCGGATCGATCAATTTTGCTGGCCGCGACATCACCGGCTGGGCCCCCGACGATATCTTCCAGGCCGGGATTAGCCGCAAGTTCCAAGTGCCCAACATGTACGAGACCCTGTCCGTATTCGACAACATTATGGTTTCATTGCAGGGTCGGCGGCGGGTCTTTGCCACGCTGTTTCAGCGGCTGAGCGGCGAGGAGCGGGATCGTATCTGGGAAATTCTGGAATTCGTCGAGTTGGCCGATAAGGCCAGCGACCCAGCAGACTCGCTTTCTCACGGCCAACGCCAGTGGCTCGAGCTCGGCATGCTCATCGCGTCCAATCCGAAGCTGCTGCTGCTGGATGAGCCCACCACGGGGATGACCGAGGAGGGCAAACGCAAGACGGCGGAGCTGATCCGCAAGATCGCTAAGACGCACACCGTGCTGCTGGTCGAGCACGACATGCATATAGTCCGTCAGATCGGACAGCGCATCACTGTGCTGCATCAGGGCCAGATGCTGGCCGAGGGACCTATGAGCGAGGTGATGAACAACGAGACGGTTCGACGCGTGTATCTGGGAAAGGGCAAGTTCCAGTGACGCTGCAGGTTCGGGACATCGACACGTTCTACGGAACGAGCCATATCCTGCACGGCGTTTCGCTGCACATGGCCGACCGTGAACTCTGCGCTGTTCTCGGGCGCAACGGTGCCGGTAAGACCACGCTCTTACGAAGTATCATCGGGGTCAACCCACCGGCCGTCGGATCAATCCAGCTCGACGGCATAGAGATCGCCCATCTCAAATCGCACCGCCGCGCCTGGCTCGGCATCAGCTATGTGCCGCAGGGAAGAGAGATTATTCCGGACATCACCGTCGCGGAAAACATCTATGTCGCGCTGCTTGGAAAGGGCCGCAAAGCCAACAAAGTGCCGAATTTCGTCTTTGACTATTTTCCCGCGCTCAAGGATCTGGTCCACCAAAAAGGCGGCACTCTTTCCGGCGGGCAGCAACAACAGCTTGCGATCGCCCGTGCGTTGGTTCAGGAGCCTAAGCTACTCATCATGGACGAGCCGACCGAGGGATTGCAGCCATCAATCGTGGAAGAGATCGAACCTATCATCAAGCGCATTCCGTCGGAGCGCAATTGCGCCGTTCTCCTCGTCGAACAAAATCTGGACTTCGTTCGCGCCACTACTCAGAAGTTCGCGATTTTGGACACCGGCCATATTGTTGCTAGTGGCAACGTCGGCGAACTTACGCCCGAAGTTGTGCAGCAACATCTGGCCGTGTGAGAGCGTTTGAGCATCCACCTTGTTGTTTCGCCTGCCCGACTGCGGCTTACGGACGAACCGAGGCAGGCATTGCAACTTTCAGTCGCTGAAACGTCTGCGATTTCGTCGTCACGCGGGCGGAAACCGGCGTTCTGAGGGTCGATCCGTCCGTTGGCATCATTCCTGCATAATCCCTCGTGCGGAGCAGTTGAGACGCTTGCTATGGTGTCGTGAACGGCATTTACTCGCTCGCACGGCAACGACAATGTTGGCACGGCGCCTCGAAGCGTCAGCGGATGCCCTGCTCGATCAAGGAGGAGGCTGTGACGCGGTGCCAGGGAGTAGGTTCTGACTCGTGGCGGATAGGCGTGCTGTTCTCCCAATCTGGCGTGATGGCCGTGATCGAGGAGACGCAGTTGCGAGCGACCTTGCTCGCAATCGACGAGATTAACCGGTCAGGCGGCGTGAACGGCCGGGAACTTGTGCCGGTGATCTATGATCCTCAATCTGATGCCCAAGCATACGCCCTATGCGCTAAGCGGCTTATGATCGAGGACGGCATTACCATGATCTTTGGCTGCTACACGTCGAGCAGCCGCAAGGCGGTTCTGCCTGTTGTCGAGCGGCTGAACGGCTTGCTGTGGTACCCGACGCTCTACGAGGGTTTTGAATTCTCATCCAACGTCATCTACACGGGTGCTGCCCCTAACCAGAACAGCGTAGCGCTCGCGTCCTACCTCGCCCAGACCTATGGGCCTCGATTCTATTTCGTCGGCTCGGACTATGTTTACCCGCGCGAGTCAAATCGGGTTATGCGCGAGCTGTTGCGCCGCCGCCGCTGTACGGTCGCCGGCGAAGCCTATCTCGACCTCCGCTCCAAGCGGAGCGACTTCGGTCCGGTGATGCGGCAGATCAAGAACTCCGGGGCCGACGTGATTTTTTCGACCGTGGTGGGTTATTCGACGGTATATCTCTATCAGGCATTTGCCGAAGCCGGGCTCGATGCCCGTGTGATTCCGATTGCGAGCCTCACCACCACGGAGTCCGAAGTGCGTGCGATGGGATTCGACGTCGCCGCCGGCCACATTACGGCGGCGCCCTACTTCCAATCCGTGAGCGGCGAGCGTAACGACTATTTCGTCAAGCGCTACAAGGCGCGTTACGGCGAGGACGAACCGACTAACATGTGCGCCGAGGCTGCTTATTTTCAGGTTTATCTCTTCTCCAACGCGTTGGCGCAGACAAATTCGCTAGAGACCGACCTCATCAAGGGCAGCGTATTGGGTTCCGATTTCGACGCCCCGCAGGGCCGTGTATCGGTGAGCGCCGCCACCAGCCATACTGATTTGTGGTCTCGTGTCGGTCGCGTGGATCGCAGAGGCCAATTCGAAATCATGCAACAATCGGCGATGCCGGTTTGGGCAGATCCATTCCTGGTCGGGCGCGGCGACGTGAGCGCCCTCGCGCTGCGCGCATGAAAGATTCGCAACATCGAATGCCGGCCGGCGCCGGGCCAAAGCGAGAAACGTCGGGCTCCGCGGCAGAGACATCGTCGCTGGAGATCGCGGTCGCTGTTTCCCGCGACGAGGACGCGGAAATGCTCGCGCGCGAACTCTCCCGCACGCGCAGCCGCGTGCGCCGCATGTGGCCGCTGCGACTGCCGGAAGCGGTCGACGTCATTTTCTGCGAGCTCACTGCCGAGTTGCCGCAATTGCTGCCGTGGGTACCAGGGCAGCCGCAGGCTGCACTGGTAGTAGTGACACAAGCCGTGCAGATGCCGCAATTGAAGCTGCTGCGCAATTGTGCGCCGCACGCGGTGCTGCATCAGCCATTTACCACCGGCACCGTCCTGACTAGTCTCGCCGTTGCGCGGGCGCAGTTTCTGTACGAGCAGCGGCTGCGAACGCGAATCGACAAGCTCGACGAAACCTTGCGGGCCTTTCGCAGCGTTGAGCGCGCAAAAAGTATCCTCATGGAAAAGCGCAATCTGGACGAAGAAGAAGCCTACCACTTCATGCGCCGGCAAGCCATGAGTCAGCGCGTTTCCGTTGGCGCCGTGGCTGCTGCGATCGTTGACTCGCATGGCATTCTCGGATAGCTTTTTTGATGGTCCCTGATCGAGCTTCAGGACAGCGGCAACGGCGCCGCGTAAATTTTATGGGCAATGACGCCCCGCTACGTCCACGGCCAGTGGCGGAGCGGTTTTTTTGTGCCCTTTGACAGCTCCTCGGCGAACGAGCGAAGCCAGCGAGTGCCACCGGGCGGAAGCGCTCGGTGACGGCGCGAGCCGGCGCAAATCCACAGACGGGAGATCGACATGCTTCACGGTGATATCGGCAGTAGCAACGACACAATTGGCGTAGCCGTCGTCAACTATAAGATGCCGCGCCTGCATACCAAAGCGGAGGTCTTGGCCAATGCCCGTCAAATCGCCGAAATGCTGGTGGGCATGAAAATCGGCTTACCGGGCATGGATTTGGTCATCTTCCCGGAGTACAGCACGCACGGGATTATGTACGACTCGAAGGAAATGTATGACACCGCCGCCAGCGTGCCCGGCGAGGAGACTAAGATTTTCGCCGACGCCTGCAAAAAGGCAAAAGTCTGGGGCGTGTTCTCGCTGACCGGAGAACGCCACGAGGATCATCCAAACAAGGCGCCGTACAACACCCTGATCCTGATGAACGACAAGGGTGAGATCGTTCAGAAATATCGCAAGATTATGCCGTGGGTGCCAATCGAGGGTTGGTATCCGGGGAATTGCACTTACGTTTCCGAAGGACCCAAGGGGCTCAAGACCAGCCTGATCATCTGCGACGATGGCAATTATCCCGAGATCTGGCGCGACTGCGCCATGAAGGGCGCCGAACTTATCGTTCGCTGTCAGGGCTACATGTACCCAGCGAAGGATCAGCAAGTGCTGATGGCAAAGGCTATGGCCTGGGCGAACAACGTCTATGTCGCGGTGGCGAATGCCTCCGGCTTTGATGGCGTCTATTCATATTTCGGCCACTCTGCGATCATCGGCTTCGACGGCCGGACGCTAGGCGAGTGTGGCGAAGAGGATATGGGCATTCAGTATGCCCAGCTTTCCAAGTCACTGATCCGTGATGCGCGCCGTAATATGCAGGCGCAAAATCACCTCTTCAAACTGGTCCATCGCGGATACACCGGCAAGATCAATTCGCGCGAGGATGTGCGCGGCGAGGCCATTTGTCCGTACGACTTTTATAAGAAGTGGATCACCGATCCCGAAGGGACGCGAACGATGGTCGAGGCTCTCACGCGCTCCACTGTGGGCACCGACGAATGCCCAATCGAAGGAATTCCGAACCAAAAGACAGTAGCCCATCGCTGAATGCGGTGGCGCGCTTCCCCTCCCGATCCTCCTCACTTGCCGCGGAGGAAGGGAGGGGCTAAGAGCGGGCCACCCCTATCGCTGGATAGGTTCTGGGCAGCATGGAGCTCGACGACTTCAGGATCGGCGAGGAACCGTATTACCGCGCCATCGGTGATGAAGTCCGCTTGTTCATTGCGGCTTATGCCAAGCGCATGCCGATCATGCTTAAGGGTCCAACGGGCTGCGGCAAGACGCGGTTTGTCGAATACATGGCCTTTACTCTTGAGCGCCCGCTAGTAACGATCGCTTGCCACGAGGACATGACCGCTTCTGATTTGGTGGGGCGGTATCTGCTCGATGCGCAAGGAACAGTCTGGCATGACGGTCCGCTCACGATCGCGGTCCGGCACGGCGCGATCTGCTACCTCGACGAGATCGTCGAGGCGCGACAGGACACAACGGTCGTTATCCATCCGCTTACGGACGACCGCCGCGTTCTTCCACTCGAGAAGCGGGGCGAACTCGTTCGCGCCCATCCCGATTTTCAGCTCGTGATCTCGTACAATCCCGGCTACCAGAGCGTTCTCAAAGATCTGAAGGAATCGACTAAACAGCGCTTTGGGGCGATGGACTTCTCTTATCCGTCTTCGAACATCGAGGCTGAGATAGTTGCGCACGAGGCTGGCATCGAACAGTCGGTGGCTGAGAAACTGGTCGCAATTGGCCAGCGGTCGCGCAACCTCAAAGGCCACGGCCTTGACGAGGGCGCGTCGACTCGGATGCTGATCCAGGCCGGACGCTTGATCGCGCATGGTGTTTCGATCGAGGCGGCCTGTCAGGTCGCGCTGGTGTTGCCGATAACCGATGACGCGGATATCAGGGGCGCGCTGACGGCAGCGATTACTGCCTCTATCTAAAGGTTCTATGGCCAGGAATTTCTCCCAGCAGCAGCAATTCCTGATCGCATCTCTTGCCGATCAGCCCGAGATTGCCGGGACGCTCGAATTGGTATGGCGTCAGGCGCGAGCGAGCATGCCACCCGCGCTTCTCGGCGACTGGGTCGCTGCATGCCGCAACGTCGCCGTACGTATCGGACCTAACGCCGCTATCGGTTTCATCCGAAATTCTCCTTCTGTTGCCGCCGCCGCGGGTCCCGAAGCCGTAACAGCGCTCGCAGCAATGGCATCAGATTTTGCGGTTCTCGCCGGGAGAAACGCAACCTTGGCACTGTTCGTCGCGGCGCCGCATGTGGCTCGCCGGCTCCCGACATCACAGGCCTTCTCGGAATGGCTTCGAGTGATCCGTCGGATCGCCGAAGCGGCGCCGGAATCTGTTGGGCTGCTGCTGGACCAATCCGCGCGCGTGCTCGACCGTCTCGATCTCCGCTCGTTCGAGACCTGGGCGCTTGGCGGGATTCGTACGGCCGAAAACGATCCCGAGCGGCGGCTGAGATTTTTCAGCTTATTGGATACACGGGCATTGCACGCCCTAGAGGACGGCGCCGACAGTGTGGCTTTCACCGACGTCGAGCGCGAGCTCAAGGCGTTTGTCGCAGCCCTGTGGCATGCGACGCCGCCGATCCGTGTATTGCCGCCGGCCGGCTTTGACACACCGCGTCGCGCCTGTTTCAGCAACGGCCTGATCCGCGTGCCGCAATCCTCTCGCGGCTTCGACGGGCAAAGCGGCAAGGATCTATTCCGCGCGACATTGGCGCACGTCTTGGCGCATTTTCAGTTCACGGGTGGAAGGTTTGCGCTGGGCGGCCTCAAGCCCGTGCAGGTCGCACTGATCTCGTTAATCGAGGACGCACGGGTCGAGCAACTCGCGTTGGGCCGATTTCCGGGCCTGCGCCGCTTCTGGCAGCCCTTCCATCTTGCCGCGCCGACTGGCGTGGTGACCGCACCCGCTTTGATGGCGCGATTGGCGCGCGCGTTGCTTGATCCAACCTATTTCGATCCGCATGGCTGGGTGAGTAAGGGCCGCGATCTGTTCTTTGCCGAGCGTGTGCGCTGGACCGACCCCGCGATCAGCCGTAGCATCGGCGGCCTTCTCGGCAACGACCTCGGACAGATGCGGGCACAGTTCAATCCTCGCACTTACGTCGTTGAGCCGGCCTATCGGGATGATAATCAAGGACTTTGGGACTTTCCGGCCGCGGCGGCTGAAGCGGGCGAAACGCTGTACGAATCCGTGCGCTTCGAGCAGTCCGAATCGGAGCCGGCTGATCGCGAACGTCAAACGGGCGCCGGCGAAGCCGCAAATCTGGCGCGACTGGCGCGTGACGAGGCCGAAGTTGGCATCCCGGTCGCGCGCTATCCCGAATGGGATTACCTGATCAATCGCGAACGCGGCGAATGGACTACCGTATCGGAATACAGTCCCGCCGACGGCCGCGCAGAACAAATCGACGGCATCCTCGAACGCTATCCCGAAACCGCCTATCGCATCGCCGCCTTGGTGCAGGCCGCAAAGGTGAGCCGCCCGCAGCGCGTGCGACGGCAGCGCGAGGGTGATCGACTTGATCTTGAAGCAACCATTACGGCAGCGATAGACTTGCGCGCCGGCCTTACGCCGAGTCCGAATGTCTATGCGCGACTTGAGAGACGCTGGCGCGATCTCTCTGTGCTAGTGTTGATCGACGCGTCACAGTCGACCAACGACATCGTCAAGGCGGCCGGCCGATCGGTGCTCGAACTCGAGCGCGACGCGACCTCGCTTTTGGCCCACGCCATGGACGGCATGGGCGATCCGTTCGCCATCCACGCCTTTTGTTCCGATACCCGCGAAGACGTGCATTATTATCGGCTCAAGGACTTCGATACGCTTTGGGGTGCGCTGGCGAAGCGCCGGCTCGCCGGCGTTACTGGGCGGTTCTCGACGCGCATGGGCGCTGCGCTGCGTCACGCCGGACGCGACCTCGCTGCGCGCCAATCATATCGCAAGCTCCTGCTCCTTGTTAGCGACGGCGAGCCCTCGGATGTCGATATTGCCGATCGTCGTTATCTCGTGGAGGACGCCCGTCGCGCCGTGCTGTCGCTTCAGCACCGGGGGATCGACCTGTTTTGCGTCGGTCTCGCTACAGGCGGCGACTCCTACCTGAGCCGCATATTCGGGCGTTCCAACGTCATTCAGCTCGATCGTATAGAGCGACTTCCCGAGAAGCTCCCGCTGCTGTACTTCAGGCTTGCGGGGTAGAGAACGAAGTTGGCATTTAAGGTTCGCAAAGCATACAGGCGAGTCGGTGCGAGCGCGCCAATTCGGGCCTATTCGCCAAAAGTCGGGAAATCTCCGTTCGACCGGAACTGCGTGGTGGCGGACGCAGTCTATGTCGAACGCGTCTCAGCAACAAAATTCCCTGCTAACAGGGAAATTAACAGGGAAAATCGCAAAATTCCGCCTGCAGCGGTGCCGAGGTCGCCATTGAACGCAGCATTCACAGGGTTTTTGGCGATATTCCCTATGAAAATTAACAGGGAAAGATTTCGGCATAACAGGGAAACAATGCTCGGATAATAGGGAGACTAGGGCGTGTACTCATAAGCGCGCGGGTCATGTCCGCTTTGGGGGAGAAGCGGACATCACAAACTAGAGCCGCCAATGTCTGCTTTTGACCCAACTCGACCGTTGGCGGCGAGACTTCGGTGCAACGCAGCAGCGCCGAGGACACTTGCTTGGCCTGTTTGGTCCGACGGTGTACCGTGCCGGGAATTTGTCGGAAACCTGTCTGCCGCTTTGGACCAGAAGTTCGGTCAGGCCAAGATTACTCCGCCGGAGGCGGGGCCGCGATGCAGGAGATTGCGGACTGGCTCAAAACGCTCGGCCTTTCCGAGTACGTGGCGCGTTTTGCTGAAAACCGCATTGATTTCTCGGTCCTTCGCGACATCACCGAGCAGGACCTGAAAGACCTCGGTGTTGTCCTCGGTGATCGCCGAAAGATGCTGCGTGCGATCAGCGAACTCGACGCGGCCTCCCCCGCGGTGCCCGCAACCTCGACCCGGCCGGTGTCTCAAGATGCCGCGGAACGTCGCCAAGTCACGGTGATGTTCTCGGACCTAGTCGGCTCGACGGCACTCTCCGCCCGCATGGACCCCGAGGACCTGCGCGAGGTTATTTCCGCCTATCAGAAATGCGTCGCCGAGACGGTTCGCCGCTTCGGCGGGTTCGTAGCAAAATACATGGGCGACGGTGTGCTGGTTTATTTCGGCTATCCGCAAGCGCATGAGGACGACGCCGAGCGGGCGGTGCGGGCGGGGCTGGAACTGATCGTGGGGGTGGCCGGGCTCGAAACGCGCGCTTCCCTCCAAACCCGTGTCGGCATTGCCACCGGGCTCGTCGTGGTCGGCGATCTGGTCGGATCGGGTGAAGCGCAAGAGCGCGGCATCGTCGGCGAGACGCCGAATCTTGCGGCGAGGCTACAAGGGATCGCCGAGCCGAACATGATCGTTATCGCGGACAACACGCGAAGGCTTCTTGGTAATCTCTTTGAGCTTGATGACCTGGGGGCCAAAGACCTCAAGGGTATCGCTAGGCCGACGCGGGCCTGGGCGGCGCTGCGGGCGAGTTCGGCGGAAGGCCGTTTTGAGGCCTTGCACGCGAGCGGGCTGACCGCGCTGGTCGGACGGGAGGAAGAACTCGAATTACTGCTGCGACGCTGGGCGAGAGCCAAGACCGGCGAAGGCCAGGTGGGGCTCCTCTCCGGCGAGGCCGGTATCGGCAAGTCCCGGCTCACGGCGGCGTTGCTGGAACACGTCGCCGCCGAGCCGCACACGCGCTTGCGCTATTTCTGCTCGCCGCAGCACACTGACAGCGCGTTTTATCCGATCATCGGCCAAATGGAACGCGCCGCCGGACTGGCGCATGACGACAACCCGCAAGCGAAGCTCGACAAGCTCGATGCTCTATTGGCGCGGACTTCGACCTCCAAGCAGGAAGCCGCGCTCTTCGCCGAGATGCTGTCGCTGCCCAACGATGGGCGCTATCCGGCGCTCGACTTTGTGCCGGAGCAGCGTCGGCAAGGAACGATGGAAGCGCTCATTGCACAAACCGAGGCGGTGACACGCCAAAATCCCGTGCTGATGATCCTCGAGGATGCGCACTGGGCCGACCCCACGAGCCTGGAACTTTTCGGTCGGGTGGTGGACCGGATCGCCACCCTTCACGTGCTGCTGATCGTGACGTTCCGGCTGGAATTCGAGCCACCCTGGATCGGACGGCCGCACGTGACGGCCCTCACCCTCAATCGGCTGGCGCAACGCGGTATTGACGCCATGATCGATCGCGTCGTCGGCAACAAACAACTTCCAGTGAATATCCGGCAGCACATCATCGAGCGCACCGACGGCATTCCGCTATTCGTGGAGGAAATGACGAAGGCGGTGCTGGAAGCGGAGAGCGAGGGCGAAGCGCGGCGGACCCCTGCTGCTGTTCCGTCCTCCGCAGTAGCCGTCCCCGCAAGCTTGCACGCCTCGCTGATGGCGCGGCTCGACCGGCTCGGCCCCGCCAAGGAGTTGGCGCAGGTCGGTGCGGCAATCGGGCGGGAGTTTTCGCATCCCCTGCTCGCTGCGGTGACGCGCAAGCCGGAGGCGGAGCTGCGATCTGCGCTGGACCGCCTTATTACCGCTGGCTTGCTGTTCCGGCAGGGCGTGCCCCCGCATGCCAGCTATCTGTTCAAACATGCCCTGGTGCAGGATGCGGCCTACGGCACGCTGCTGCGCGAACCTCGACGTGCGCTTCATGCCCGCATCGCTGAAACCCTCGAAGGCCGGTTTGCAGACATCGCCGAGACCCAGCCCGAACTGCTGGCGCGCCACTGCACCGAGGCTGGGCTGATCGAGAAGGCCGCGGGCCTGTGGGGCAAAGCCGGAGAAAGGTCACTGGCGCGATACGCGCTTGTTGAAGGCACGGAGCAGCTCAAACGGGCGCTTGACCAAATCGCGACCTTGCCGGCGACGCCGGCTTTGCGCCGCGAAGAGATCAAGCTTCGAGTGGCTTTCGCCAACGCTCTGGCGCTCACGGGCGACCCTGTGGGTGGCAAAGAGCACTACGACCGGGCGCTGGCGATTTACGATCCTGCCGAACACCGTCCGATTACAACGCGTTCTGGCCGGGATGTCGGGGTAACCCTCTTGTCGTTTCGTTCGGGGTGTGTGTGGCAACTTGGTTATCCGGCGGCTTCGCTCAACGACGCCGAGCGTGCAGTCAAGAATGCGCGTGAAACCGGCCAAGTTACCACATTGATGTATGCGCTGTCTTGGGCAGCTGTTGATCACATCCGTTGTGGAGATTACACCGTCGCAAACACGCAGGTTGTTGAGCTTCTCACTTTGGCGGACGAAAGAGGATCACCGTTCTGGAAAGCCTATGGCACCGCAGTGAGGGGTATGCTTTTTACAGAGACCGGAAAAGCATCGGATGCAGTTCGGGCGATCACCTCGGGGATCACCTCAGTTCGGTCAACTGGAGCAAGTCTTTATGAACCCTTTTATCTCTGGTATCTGGCGATGGCTTACGCCGAACTTGGCCAGCCTGACGATGCTCGGCGTTGCATTGATGAGGCGATAGACAAAGTGGAGAGGTCGAAGGAAAAATGGTGCGAGGCCGAGGTGCATCGCATTGCCGGCGAAATCGCACTCAAATCGCTCGCGCCTGATCCAGAGAAGGCAGAAGCGTATTTCGAGCACGCGCTCGCGGTAGCGAGTCAGCAGCAGGCAAAGTCCTGGGAACTTCGCGCCGCGATGAGCATGGCGCGGCTGTGGCGCGATCAGGGCAAGCGGGATGCGGCGCGCGATCTTCTCGCTCCGGTCTACGGTTGGTTCACCGAAGGCTTCGACACGGCCGACTTGAAGAACGCCAAGGCCTTGCTCGACGAATTGGCGACATGAATGCAGCGAGTTGCAATGGGTCCCCGAACCCGCGCGGAATGGTCGATATATTCGAGCCTTTGAACGATCGGAGACTGAGTTTCGGGACCGCAACTGGTTTGAATGCGCCCTGGGCCGCGCGCGAATCGTGAGACCACTTCTACCGGAATCGGTGTAGGTCCGAACAATCTGAATGCCATGGAGCGCCGCATAGGCCTGGTTTGCTTCCGACTGATTTTCTGTCGAGTACTTTTGGTAATCGGTGGACATCCGCACATACTGCGCGGCGCGTGTTGGGGTTTTGATCGTCTTTGTGGAGGCTTCGGCCGGAAGCTTGGATCGCATGTCGAGTGTCCGCACGTCCAGTGGCCCTTCTAGTCGACCTTGTCGCCTTTGCGTCGTGTTGTGAGAAACCACCGCCTTTTCCAAATGCGAATCGGCGCCAGGGCCCTACTCTGATCAAAGAAGGAGCGTTAGGAACCCGCAAATTGTTGCTGCACTGACCAGCAGCAGCAACCATTCCGAAGGTTTCAGCCAAAACAGTCTGCCTTCGCTCATAACGTACGCTACCATCGCAGGCACTCGCTCTTCGACCACCGAGATATTCCACCATAGTGATTACTGGCGGAATGCGCTGTAGCGCGCTCGCAACACGTCGATTGAATCTCATGGCTTTATTGCGATGAACTCAGGGCCTTGAGAAGGGAAGGCCTCAGTTGGGTCAAGAGCAGAGGTGTCATCGGGGTTTACGTGGAGCCTGCCTTCATTTCGCTTAGGCGAACATGGTCGAGCTAAGGATCAGCCCTCCAGCCAAAAACGTCATTCAAACGGTTTTCGCGGTTCGGTCTCCATTGCGCGGGAAGTGATCTCGCCGTGCACGAACGCAGTTGATGCTAACGACCAGCCAAAACATAGCGAGCAGCACGCCCAAGGCCCCAAATAACGCCCGCGCCTATTATCGCAATGGGTGCAGATATACTCCAATCAGGATGAGCGTAGTTCGCAGTCACTATAAGAACATAAATCGTCCACAGCAGTGCGGCCATACACGCTGCCCAATAAATCGCATTTCCAAGACGCGCGGCCATGGTTCATTACATCGTGTGAGATTGCCGAGACCCTGCAATCCGCTGTTCAATTGTCAAGATCGCGCAAATGCAAGAAGAAGGGGAGCCGTCGAATGAGCTCTTGGTTAAGACAAACCCGCACCACTTCTCGGATTGTGAAGCGGCCTCTCCAATTTCTGGCCCGCTCGAGCAGCCGTAAAGCAGAGAGCCCGAGTTGCTCCTACCTGCTGTTGCGGCACCGCCACATTGAATAACTATCGGCGCTTAAGACCTGCATCGCGGCCGATACAGCCGTTCTGTGACCTGCGCGCTACAGCCATGTCGTCAGTAGCTCGCTATGGTGTGAGGCACCATTCGACTGGTTCCAAACAACGAGCACTTGCCATGATGGCGCACCTGTGAGCGAAGGGATTGGCGGTGCTGCTCGTCGGCATGACGTTGTACGGAGTCTTACCGCCGCTTTTCTGACTAGTAGTTGGGTCTGCAAGGCCAATTTCGGGGCAAGGGTCTGATCACGCTCGGAGGTTACCCAACCGACCCGCAATAAGGGGGAAGCCGGAATGGCGCAGGTCTATTTCCATTGCTCAAGTACTGGAGGCATGATCCTGGATCAATGTGAGGCTGACGTGGACGGTCTCACCGAAGCACACGAATATGCTAGGGCGATAGTTCAGTCACTCATCGCCATGCCCGGCCCAGAAGATTGGCGAAATTGGGCACTGCACGTCAGCGATGAGTTAGGTCAAGAAATATTGGTGATGCCTTTCTCGTCGATGCTTGGCTGGCCGCATTGACGGAGCTCGCCATGTCCCACGCGCAATCTTTGCGGACACTCCATCATCTGCGTCTTCGGCTCGATGGAGCTAAGACGATTTGGCATGGAGTACTTGGAAATATTTTTAGTTCCTATCGACCTAAGCTCCAATATATGCGGGAGTCGCAAAAATGCGGGCTACTTTCCCGCTCCCAATATTTTGTCACTTGGTTCCCGCCGGGGGCCTGACGCCCTGGCTGCTTCCCTGGTTGGGCGTCGTCTTGTTGTTGTCCTGCCCGGACTCCGGTGCCGTCGCGTTGCCGTTATTGGTCACACATTTGTTGAAATAGTCCCGGATTTCCTTTGCAGTCCCGTGCTGGTGACCGGCGGCGGGATTGCCGGGCACACGCAACGGATAGGCCTTCTCGGTCAGAACATCACATTTCTTCGCGACCTCGACGGTGATGGCCGATGCGCTTAGCGTCGCCAGCAAATAGGCGACAATCGTTGCGACGAGCGCGGCTTCAGATCTAAGTTTGGCCGGCACGGCGAATCTCCTAACGGGATCATAGGGCGAGGGTTGAGGTGCCGCAAGCCGGGCAAGAGCCTGGAATAGGTGAAAATGGATCCCAAACTTACGTTGAGGCAGGTATCCGTCACCCCTCTGCGACGCAGCGCCTCGGCCGTACGCGCTCTATTGTATCTCTCGAGACCGCCGGAACCAGAGCGGGGATTTGGCGTTCACTTGTCCGACGGGCGGAGGATCTTTGGAGTTTTGCCGTGGAACGCTTTGCATTTCAGGCCGATGCGGTGTGATCACTGCCGCAGAGCATTCGGTCTCATCATCCATCGGTATTGGCGAATGCGGTTCTGCTCGGCCGATTGCCTGACGGCATATCAGCGTCGCCTCGATCAAGAAACTATAGCCAAGATCCGCTGGCTTGATTTCGTCGGCACGACCAACAAAGCCGAGGTTCGGGGGTGAAGCCGCGGACGAACGGTTGCCATTGCCGCGTATACCATCCGCGCTTGGCAACGATGAAGATAGCGCGCGATCCGAACGCGGATCGGTTCGCTCAACAATGGTTTCAAGGGAGGAGCTTGGAGCGGGTAACGCAGGAGCTTGAGGAACTTGGATTTTGGCTGCCGGGTATTGACGATCATACTGAATCGTAAGAAGTGAAGAAGCGACTCCGCCGCATCGCCGACGTATGTCCGGGCCGAAGCGGCGCACTACGTCATACTCCGCCGCCGAGAACACGGAGGACGCACATGCATATCGCACCGCCCGCAACGAAGCTCGAAGACTTCGCCAGCACGCTCATATCCGCGATGGATAGCAACCCAAAAGATTTCGCCGCCACCCGCCGCGGGCTTATGCTGGCGCCACTAGTTGCGGTGTTGCCGGCCGCGCTCCTCGCTGATCCCGCCCGCGCGCTCGATCCGGCGCAGACACAAATCACCCTACCCGATCAATATCAGTGGAAACCCGCGCTGCCCAACGCGCCTGCGCGGTCAGTCGAGACAGTGCCGGTGTTCGGCGCGACCGACAAGCCCGGGCCATATGTGGTGCTGATCAAGTGGCATCCAGGCTACATGAGTGCGCCACACACATACGTCACCGACCGGCTTTGCTTTGTCATCTCCGGCACCTGGTGGGTCAATTCGGGCGAGAATTTCGAGCCGGAGACGACCGTTCCGGTATCGGCGGGCGGCTTCGTGCGCCGCGTCGCGCACACGCCACACTATGACGGGGTGAAAAAAGGCGGCAAGGAGCCCGCCGTCATTGGCATTTTCGGCCAGGCCCCCATCGAGTTTAAATTGACCGACCCGACCAAACCGCTGGTAAGGGAAGTTTAGTCCCCGTTCCAAGGCAGGGCGTAAGCGGTCCCGTAGCGTGATTCAAGGAGACGGAATTGCTGAATCGGCGCGAGCTCAATGGATATTGCGCGGCGCTGAGCTTGTCGCTGCCCGCAGTTGGCACAATGGCAGCGGCGCTATCAAGTGCATCGGCTCTTGCCGCCGACGTGTCTTCAAATAGCCCAGGGCGAACGGTGAAATTCCACGACGGCACTATCGTGCCGGCGCTCGGTCAAGGCTCCGCGCGTCTGGGACAGGGAAGACATCCCGAAGCCGCTGAGGAAGAAGCGCTGCGCACAGGCATTGCGCTTGGCATGACGTTAATTGACACGGCGGAGATATATGGCAACGGCAACGCGGAGAGATTGATCAACCCTGCCATTGCTGGCCAGCGCGATCGGGTATTCCTGGTTTCCAAAGTCTGGCCCAGTCATGTCGCGGGAAACGGCATTGAGCGGGCTTGCGAGGCCAGCCTCGCCCGTCTCGGGACTGACCATCTTGATCTCTATCTGTTGCACTGGCCGAATGGGATTGCCGATTTCTCTGGCGTTGTAGTGGCGTTTGAAAACCTGCGTTCCGTGGGAAAAATTCGAGCGTGGGGCGTGTCCAATTTCAAGGTCAAGGATATGGACGCCCTTTTTCGTATTCCATATGGCGATCGCTGCGCCACCAATCAGGTCCCTTATAACCTCAGCGACCGCAGCATTGAACATGATCTGTTGCCATGGTGCCAACAGCACGACATGCCAATCATCGCCTATTCGCCACTCGGCGGCCCCGACTCCCGCCTATCGATCCCACGCTCGCGCGCATTGGCGCAGCACGAGGTTGCTCGGCAGCCGCTGTTGCGTTGGCCTGGACCGTTCGCACCGGTAAGGTCATTGCAATTCCCGAGTCCGGCGCCGTAACGCACGTACAGGAGAACGCCGTCGCGCTCTCACTGACGCTCCTGCCGGAGGAGCTTGAGACATTGGATGCTGCGTATCCAATGTCCAGCCGCTAGAAGCGAAATGCATACCGGGCGGTCAAGCGATCAGGCGACTTCTGATTTCCGGTAGCGAGCGGGGGCCGGCCGTGCCGTGCTGCTGCGTGGATCGCGGCTAAATCAAGGAACGATTTCGATTGATCAGTATATCGGGGCCAACTCATCGGCGCGCCGCCCACAACGACAGCGATCACTCATGCGTGAGTTCAGGCGTGAGGCTTGGTGGAGAGCCGCACGCCGAAACGTTGTTGAGGGCGACCGACCGCGTTGCGCGAAAAGGCCGAGCTACATTCCGACGCGCCGACTCTCCGCAACCAAGACCGTTGTTGTCAGAGTGGTTTCAAAAAGTTTTCTTTTGGTTTGAGCCATTGCCGCCGTACCGGGAACGTTGCTGCCGTTCATCCGTTTTCTCGGAATGGGTGAGCAGGCCGAGAAGTGTCGTAGGAAGGCCGTGGAGTGCGAGAGCACTGCGCTGCACTCCCCTGATGAAGCAATGCGTCTGGCCTACCTGGAACTGGCCCAGCTATGGCGCCAGATAGCGGCGCAGGCCGAGACGCTCGATCGCAGCAACCCGGAAGCCAGCGTAGAGCAGCATTAGGCCGGCTCTAGTACGCGGGAACGTGAGCGGCCGTGATTAATGTATCGGCTGTTGGTTGCTTCGAGTGCAGAACGGGCTGGTCGTTCGTGAGGTACCTCTCAGATCCCGCTCGCCATAAGTCGTCATGCGCCTGTCAGGTCGTTGTCGTTGAATGAACTAGCGGCCCACCCTGCCCTCCCTCAACAGCCACGTATAGACGATCTGCCATTTATCGCCCGGGTACTTAAAATCGAGCAGGAGATCGGGGCGTTCTCTTTGCAGATAGCCAAAGAAAAGCATCCCGTCGCCAACAACATCCTCGCCATGCTTTGACGCCCAATCATCCCATTCTTTGATCACGGCTTGCTTTGCGGGGTGATCGTCATTTTTAGCCATCGCGTCGTCCCATCCGACCAGTGCCCGAGGAAGTGCAATCCATGAACCACGAGGCCGGCGGCGGCCGGCCCTTGCGACGAGATTGTGAAGCGGCTCGATCAGACAGGACTTGGCGTGATCGAGCCGCCAAGCCGCCAAAGGCGGGGGAGCGACCGGCGGCGGTGCAGCAGGTCATCAAAATCGATTTGACGACACCTTAACGAAAAGCGGCAGCTCGTTGGCGGTTGTCGGGTTCTTCGTGGACGAGTTGCGGGCGCCGGTGCTGCCCTGCCAACAAGCAGAGAGCGCCGCGAGCGCGAGATGCGCATCAGACGCGCTCCGAGCCCACGGCAAGCGTCAGATACGCAGACGCCTCCGCCCGAGCTGCGTCACACTAGCCGCAGTTTTGAAAGTTGGGTAGCTAGACGCTTGACCCAAGCCCCTGCACTACCCATTCCGAACATATGCGTCCCGGCGAAGCGCCGCCGCCAGACATGTCGATAACCGTTCCCATCAGACGAGCGAATTACAGCCGTGCTCGCAGGCGACTCACTTGCCGCGGCTTTCCACCATTTTTCGGCAGTCGTCGCTCAGCTTGTCCTTCTGACCGGCAAGGCACTCGATAATGCGTCCATGGCCGTGCTCGACGCCGGCGCAAAGTCTTTCGGCGTCGGCGCGGCAGGCTCCTCGGTTGTGACCGCCCTCCTTAGCGAACGTAACGGACGGGGCGGATGAAACTACGAGTGCAGCGATCAGGGCAACTTGGCGTACCATTATTTGCTTTCCATTGAGAGCGTCGCCCTTCTCTTTTCTTCCTTGTGTTTGTGTCATGCGTAGGGCGATCAAGACCCGTGGGCTACCTCTCCGCTCGATCAGTTCACGGCGCCATCCGACGCCGCGAAGCGCGTGCGAGCCGCGGAAGGCCATGACCATCGCGGCGCATGAGGCCATGCCATTAGTTCCGAAAGCTGGGGTCGGACCGGTCGAGCTTTCGCAAGCCGCGGAAGGCCATAACCATCGCGGCGCATGAGGCCATGCCGTTAGTTCCGAAAGCTCGGGTCGGACCGGTCGAGCTTTCGCAACAGGGCCGGCCACGCAAGGTTTTCAGCGACCGTCGACATCCCGCCGCCTTGCGCCAGCGCTGCGTTCTTCTCGATCACGGCCGGCGCGGTCTGATGCAGCGCGCCGCCCAGCGCGAACGTCCGAATTTGCATCGTGCATGCCCGCTCGAGAAAATAAATCCGAAGAAAGGCCTCGGCGACCGATCGGCCGACGGCCAACGTACCGTGATTGCGAAGCAGCATGATGTTTTTGCTACTTAGGTCGCGTTGGAGCCGCGGCCGCTCGTCCAGGTCGAGCGCGACGCCCTCATAGTCGTGATAGGCGAGATCCGGAAGAACAAGCTGCGCCGTCTGATTGAGCGGCAGCAGACCGATCGAAGAGGTCGCCACCGCGGTCCCGTCGGGGGTATGCAAATGGACCACGCAGCCGGCATCCTCACGGACCTCGTGCACCGCCGAATGGATGGTGAAGCCCGCGGGATTGATGGCATAGGGGGCGTCCCCCAGCGCGTTGCCGTCGGCATCGACCTTGATGAGGCTCGATGCGGTTATCTCCTCGAACATCATGCCGTATGGATTGATCAGGAAATGATGCTCTGATCCCGGCACCCGGGCCGAGATATGAGTGAATATTAGGTCGTCCCAACCATACAACGCGACCAAGCGATAACATGCGGCAAGGTCGATGCGGACCATGCGCTCCGCGCCAGACATCTGGTGGGGTGCGCGTACGGCGGCGCTGCTCTGCGACATGGGTTCCTCAGTTGCTCAACGTTTCCCGCACGGCCTACGCCGCGCCAACTCGATCCTATCACCGCCGCGCAGCGTGTTGAGTGCCTTTATTGTCGGAAGTGCCTATCAGGGAGATGATCCCGGACTTAACCAATACGGCCAACGGTGACATATTTTCCGACAGGTTACTCTTGGGATCGCTCTCGCTATAGGGCTTTGGGCCGGAGGGGTGCACAAGGCGACGGCCGTTTCGTTGTCGCCGCTGTTTCCAAACACAAACGGTCGGCCACAGGAGGACACCATGTCAGTTCAACCATTGCGCAAGGACGGGGAAAGCAATCCGCGGACCGTGGAAGAGGCCCGGGAATTCGTGAAATACGTGGAGTCGTTGTTCATGCCGTGGAACATTGACGCGTTAGTCGACGGCTTCACCGACGACTGCCTGGTGCGTTTCGGCACCGTCCCGGAATTCCGGGGACGCGTTGCACTACGTGCATTCTTCACGGCGCGCAGCGCAAAGCAGAGAGGCTACCGTCTGAAGAAGCACTTTCGCACCCTGATGAACGACACAATGACTAATGTATGGAGCGGCGAATGGGAGGACGCTGACAGCCAAATCCCCATGCGGGGAGTTGGTGTCGAGGTTTGGGTTATGCGCGCCGGCAAGATCGCGATCTGGGAAGCAGCGTTCAACGTTGGGCGCGCCGATCAGTCGAATAGCCTCGCCGAAATGCTTCGCTAGCTCGAGGTGAAGGACGGTGATCAGAACGGGTTCAAGCGTTTTCGAGGTGGGGTATCCGATCGGTCCGCACAGTTTGAACATAGGGACATCTTCCTTCGTCGCGTCATCGGTTAGACCGTGACGGTCGATCTGGGTCAGAAGTGCCACTTTTCTTGAGCCTACCGGACCTCGAAACAAGTAATCGAACTCATTAAGCGGCGGATAGTACTGCTGGTACGTCAACGGCTGGAACGGCTTATCTGCGGCGCCAATTGGTAAGCAGCACGGGGGCGCGGCCGACGATTGTTACTCGCCATCAGGTGCCCTCCTAGCGTAGAAAATCAGCGGCCGCTCGAGAGCCTAACGGGCGCGTTGGGGCTTTGGGATTAGAAAGGGACTGATCGAGGGACGTCTCAATATGCCTAAACATTCAACCAATCCGCTTCCGCAGTATTTGCGGGAGGCATTTCACCAAGCGGTGGCAGACTATTGGGAGTGGGAAAGGGGCACCGCCGAGCCTGAAGTCAGCTTGGAGCAGAGGCGGCCATGTTCGATCAGCACCGTGTGCAGCATGGTCATGAATTTTGACGAAGCGATGCCTGAGGTTATTTGTCAGGCGCTGTACAAACTTGACAGCTCGACGGACGAGTTGGCCAAGGATCACTCGTATCGGAACGGCGCGCGCTGGCTTTTGCGTTTGATCGATGCTCGAAAAGCCGACTACCAGCGGACGCGCGATATCTGATCGGGCGGCGGCCGATCGTTCGACTACAGGGCTTGCGCGGAGCGTAACCGGATGGTCAAGGAGAAGAGGTCGAAGAACGAACTCGAGACGACGATCCTCGCATGCTGCATCGCGCGTGATCTCGATGTTCAGCGCGTGGTGGTCTGGCCGACCAAGGCGTTGGGCTGGTACGCAGGCTTTGCCGCTGTACCCCAGCTTTTGGTTCCCTATAGGGCAAGGTTTGAGCGTATCGTCGCCGAATGGCAAGAGGTCTTTGATTTGGCCGAGCAATAGTCCGTGCGATATGGCGCTCAATCGGTCACCTCAATTTCATGAGTGAATCAATGAGCCGACTTGGCCATGCTTCAGGCTGCAATCCTTTGTTGTCCCCGTGTGCCTTTTGCCATCCCTTGGCAGCCAATCTCACCTTCATTAGAGGGAGTAGAGCCGAAGTTTCAAAAAATATTTGGGATAGTCTCACGCGTGCTCAAGGCCGTAAGGCCAACACCCGCCCATTGATCCAATTTCCCGTCGCAATGCGTCAGGTGGGAATCCAACGCCGACGCACCTGACGATTTTTCAACTTTCCAACATAGTCATTCGACTTGGGTAAGTTGGTGCGCCAGAGATAAAATAAACTTGGATTTGTGTCTCCTCACGCGAGGCAACCCGACAATGGCGTCGTACACGCCCGTCCTCGGTAAGTAGCAGCGTGAACTCCGAAGGTATCTCGACCTGCAAATCAACTATGATCTCGGCACCCGTCCGGGAAATGTCAGCAATCGTGCAAGGCACTACAGGCTGTCCTTTCCCGGCGAAAATTGAGGCTCTACGCCAGTTAGGTTTGTATAGATTCTTTTGCAACTCAGGTCCTCGACGGAATAATTTCTACTTAGCGGGTCGTCGGGCGCGGGTTTACCCCATGCTCGGTTTGCAAATTGCTAAGGGTGCGCTAGCCCAGAACCGCACGGGTAACACGACCTGATATGGCCAGCGGTCAAAGGCGGCCGCCGACAGCTCGCCTCTCCTGCGCATCTTTGAAGTGCTGCTTAAATGATGTCGCGTCAGCCACCCGTCGAAAGCAATAGCGAATGCAGTTTTCCGGCAGATCGACGTACATGTCCCACTCGAAACGACTGTTCTCGAGCCAATCGAGAACCTCCATTGCCGCTTCATCGAACGGCAGCGCGACCTGAAATGGGAATTCGCGATTGATCGCTAAGATGACGCTCATGCGCTATTGAGAACATTTCAAGAACGATAGTCAATACGCCAAGAACTAGAGGGCGTTTCTCGGCGGGGGCTACCAGATGTCGTTGGCCTTGCCCCGGCTGGCCGCCCCGGGCGCCATTGCGCGCGAACATAGGTGTTGTCTTGTCGGGGCACTCGGCTCCCGTCCCCTCGGGCTGGCCAGGGGTTATCCCGCACAGCGTCAGCCGCAAATAGAGAGCCCCAGGCGGAGGCACACGCCTGGAGCTCAATAAGGTGAAGGCGAGGGAGGATCGAGACGGGGGACGGCTCGGCCCTCGCCTACCTCAATTCGGGATGTGAGCACGCAACGGTCAACCGCTTCCATCGCGATCGAGGATTAACGTTAGCCGCTACGATTTAATGGTGCCATGCGAGCCAACTCGCGAAGACGCAGCCGCCGAATAGGATGGCGGCGATCGCAATCCAGTTCAGCACTAGTAGCCACCGCGGTATCGCATGCGCATTGACTAGTTGTAGCAACGCCTGATCTTGCTCGCGTCGCACCGCAGCCGCGAAATCAATACGGTGGACCTGTTCGATGAGATCAGGTTGTGCCTGTTTGCCCATCATCGTCATTTACTTCCGAAGGAACTCCGGAAGTCGGGGAAGCGACCCATCTGGCCCGATCGACGGGAATGGAGGCCAGTCTCGCACGGGGTCGCTTAGTCGGCCAAGCGTATTGGACCACGCCACCCATAAATCAGCTAGCCGTCGCCAAGCCTCTTGTCCGTCGTGCTCACACGAACGCTCCGCAACCTTGAGACACTCGGCAGCCCGGTTTTTGCAGTCGTCCACGCTCATCATTGTCGCACCCCACAGACAGCTACAGACACAAAATAGCTTATCCCTACACTCTGAGAGACCAAGTACGATTGTGGACGTTTTGTTTGGGGTGCCGAAGTTATGCCCGTTGTGCACAGCATGCTTATCCTTTCGCGCTGCCGCGCGTTACTTGCCGTGCAGCACTGCTGACAAACTCAAACCTCATAGTTGGACGAGGGAACCAGGTGGCACTTCTCGATACGCGTGCGTGTATCCCCGCGATTGGCGTCTTATCAATTTCCACTTCGCCATTGCTTGCCGCGCAGCTGCCAAGAGAAGGACCGAGCCGTCTCCAAGATCAAACGGGACACTTTTGCCGGCACTACTACCGGCGGTGTCCCCTACAGTGAGGAGAGCTGCTGCGTCCGGCCTCGATCACGGGCGCGTGGCAAGATAATGAAGTTCTGGCATACCGATGCCGTTAGCATTCAAATCACACCGACTCTGCGCAAACCTTCGATACGCTCCTGCGAGAAGCCGCAGTTGAGAAGAATCGCATCGGTATCCTGACCAAGGCGCGGCGCAGACCTTTTAGGGGGTTCTTCGCCGGGACAGCGAATGGGCGCCGCCAACATCTTGAAATCACGGCGCGTCGGATGCGGGACGTTCCAAATGCCTCCCTGCTCAAGCACAAAGGGATTATTCAAAGCCGACGCAATGTCATTCACCGGCGCCGCAGGCACGCGCCCGGCAAAGTGCTCGAGCCATTCAGCCGTGGTGCGCCCCTCAAGAGCGGCATCAAGTGTTGCAGTGACCTCATCGCGATTTGCGAGCCGTTCTTTGAACGTGCGAAAGCGCGGGTCATTAGCCAAATCAGGCCGGCCGATCAGATCGCAAAGGATCGGCCAGAACTTTTCCTTGTTGCACATAACAAAGATATGGCCGTCGCGTGTCCGATAGAGCTGACTCGGCGTCAATGACGGATGAGAAGATCTCGTCTCGCGGCGGTGTTCATAGCTCTCGTTAAGGTACCAAGTCGCTAGATAGCTCAAGTTTTGCAGGGCGCAGTCGAACAGATTGACATCGATGTCGCGTCCCAGCCCGGTTTCACGCGCGGCAACGATGCCGCTAAGCAACGCGAAGGCAGCAAAGAGACCCGTAATCATATCGACGATGGACAGCCCCATGCGGCTGGGCGGCCCATTCGGTTCACCGGTAAGAGATAGGTAACCGGCCTCAGCCTGCATCAAATAATCGTAGCCGGGCCAATTGGCGCGCGAGCCCGTGCGGCCATAGGCTGAAAGATGGGCGCAAACGACCCGCGGGTTGGCAACCTTGAGCGCGTCATAGGTAAGGCCGAGCGTCTGCGGGAGATCGCCACGCAAATTGTCGAGTACCGCATCAGCACGAGTTACTAGGGCGTGCAGGACATCGCGAGCGCCTTCGCGCTTGAGGTCGAGCGTGAGGCTTTTCTTGTTGCGATTGAAGCTTTCGAAGAAATGGCTGTCGTCAGGGCCTAAAAAGAACGGACCGACACGACGCGACATATCTCCGCCTTCTGAGGGGTTCTCGATCTTGATGACCTCGGCGCCAAGATCGGCGAGCTGCATGGTTCCGTAGGGACCGGCACCATACTGCTCGATCGCGATGACGCGCATTCCACGAAGAGGAAGCATGGGCTCCTTTACCTAGACCGGGTGACGCTCGACCAACTGCCGCGCAATAATGATGCGCTGCAGCTCGTTTGTTCCTTCGCCAATCACCAGCAGGGGCGCATCGCGATACAACCGCTCGACCACGAACTCCTTGGAATAGCCGTAAGCGCCATGGATGCGCATCGCCTCGAGCGAGACATTCACGGCGGTCTCGGTCGCGAACAGTTTCGCCATGCCAGCCTCCATGTCGCAACGCAGGCCTTGATCGTAGGTGCGGGCCGCATCCTCGGTCAGCAGCCGCGCGGCACAGATCTGAGTGGCCATGTCGGCAAGCTTGAGTTGTATGGCCTGGTGTTGGCAGATCGGCCTGCCGAAAGTCTTGCGGATCTGGCTGTAGGCAAGCGCCTGATCGAGCGCGGCCTGAGCAAGGCCGACTCCGCGTGCGGCGACGTTGATGCGACCAAGTTCGAGGCCGCCAAGCGCGTGCTTGAGTCCGAGCCCTTCGCGGTCCCCGATCAGCCTATCGGCTGGAACGGCATAATCCTCAAACAGCAGTTCCGCGGAATCGATGCCCTTGTAGCCAAGCTTTTCAAGCTTGCGGCTCACGCGAAATCCGTCGCCCTTTTCGGCGATGAACAGGCTCATCCCTTTGTGGCGCGGCTCGGCCTCCGGGTCGGTCTTGACTAGAAGTGCAAAGCATTGGCCGTGGATGCCATTTGAGATCCAGGTCTTTGTGCCGTTGATCAAATAGACGTCGCCGCGGCGCCGCGCCACCGTACGGATTGCTTGCAGGTCGGTGCCGCAATCCGGTTCCGTCAGTGCGAGACCGCCGCGCAGCTCGCCGGTTGCGAAACGCGGCAGATAGGCTGCCTTCTGCGCCTCGGTGCCGAACCTCTGAACCGCCGCCGCCATGATTAGATGCGAGTTGAAGATGCCGGTAACCGACATCCATACGCGCGAGATACGCTCGACAATGCGCGCATAGACAATCGTCGACAGACCAAGCCCGCCGTAGGCGGCGTCGATCGTTGCGCCGAACAGACCCAACTCCTTCATGCGCCCGACGATGTCTTCCGGATAGATGTCGTCATGCTCGAGTGTCTGAGCGTAAGGTTTGACGTCCCGTTCAAGAAAGCGATCGACGCTGGCGAGGATGACAGCTTCGGCCTCGTCATCCTCGCGCGGGTTCGCTTTGCGATCGATCGTGCTGGTCGACATGTCTCAGGCTGCCGCCAAGCCGCTGACCACAACACTTGCTTCGGCTTGTAGGTCGAGCGAGAGCAGGAGCCTCTCGATCTGTCTGGCGCGCTCCGGAGAGACCGCTCGCGCGGCGTTCGAGTGAAATTTCTCGATGATCGCCGCCTCGCTTAACGGACGCTCACCGTTCCCGCGGTTGATGGCTTCCCGATGACGCAAGGTCCGGCCGTCGCGGGTCGTAACAATAACCTCGCCGGTATAGTGTCGCGGGAAAGTCGTGGCGGGATCGACCTCGTAAGTTGTGCGGTCAGCAAGTGAGAGAATTTGGCTATCGCCGAGCGCGTCGTCCTCGAGCTCGTCGAGGCTGAAACGGCCGCGCCGCAGCGCTGCGCCAACGGTGTAAGGAATCGAGAACTGGGCGTCATAGCTGTTCGCCGGACGCCGCTTGTTAGCGATCGGCTCGCATACGGTCTTCACTACCTCACCCGGCACTAATGCGCGGATGCGATCCACCTCGCGGTAATCAAGGTTCTGGTCGCGCACTAATGCCACCGCCGCGTCGATGCAGGCATGGACGAAATGGCAGGCGGGATAAGGTTTAACGGCGACTTGGAGCAATTCCCATGTACCGCCCAGACTGTGGGTCGCGAGCGCGAGATTGGCCGGGTCGAAATGGTCCTGGAGGTGGCTTGCATAAAGCCCGAACCGGCCCTCATAGGCGCGCTTTGCGCCAATAAAGCCTTGCTGTGCGAGCGCCGCTACCGTGATGCCTGCATTGGCGGCCCAGCCTGGGTGGAAGCGTTTGTTCCAAGCCCCATCTTCCAAGAATTCGAGACTGCCCGACCCAGCCGACAGCGTGAGTCCTTGTGCCATGACGAGTTGTTTCTCGCCGAGCCCCATCAGTCGGCCGGCCGCGAGGGCGCATGCAAACGCGCCTATGAGTCCCGTCGGATGGAATCCGACTTGGTGAAATGCGCCTTTGGCCACAGCGCCGAGTCGAGCGGCGACCTCAACGCCGAGCACATAGGCGGCGAGCATCTCCTGGCCGCTGGCGCGCTGGCGGGCGCCGACTGCGAGCACGGTCGGTAGCACGCTGCTGGTCGCATGAATGACGCCGCCGCTGTGGGTATCGTCGAAATCGAGGCCGTGAATGAAGATGCCATTGAGAAGCGCGGCGTCGCGCGGCGGTAGGCGTATCGGCATTCCGATCACCGCGGCCTCACCCGATCCTGCGAGTCCGCAGATCGCAGTCACAGCACGATGCGCAAAGTCATAGGTGGTCGAAGCGAGCGCAACTCCGACGGCGTCGAGAATAAAATGTTTGGCGCGAGCGGTGACGGCGCTGGGGATTTGATCGGTTGGGAAAGTGCCGACAAAGCGCGCCAGCTGTTCGGAGATCAGCGGTATCACCGCAGTTTGGGCATGCGGAGTTTTGAGAACGGTGACCGGCGCCATCGGCTCCTCCTGCGGGGCAGCTTCTGATTATACAGTTATGCTGCACCAGCGCATGCTAGGTTGTCGCGACAATCATAGCAGGGGAAAACGATGGTCGCCATCGGCAAGCAAGTCGGCGCACGACGCTACCGCGACGTCCAGCCGGGAGGGCCTGATTGAGGCGCTCCGCGCGGCGTGTTTGCTGTTTATCCGGGCCGCTGATTCAGTCGCTGCCGCTTTTGATCGTCCTGATGTGTCAGATCAGTTGCCAAAACAGGTTCAGTTTTTTTGCAAAATTTCCGAACGTCTTTCCGAGTCAATCGCGGTCTTAGGATGCCTACAGGCGTCATCCACCGACCGTATGCAGCTTCGTCCGACCCCGATCGACTCTAACTTCCCGCGCCGGTGCGCCTCCCCGACAATGTCATAGTTTTCGAAACTCATGTGACGCACAAGCGATTCGCCACAAATCCTCTCTCGCGCAGTCGGCCGTTCTATCGGCCAACCGCCGACGGCCTACATCAATGCTTTAAGAGATAGTTGCTGATGGCTTATTGCCGTGTACGCGAGATGTCCGATTAGCGGGCGACTTCGGAAGTGGCCAACCGTGCTCAATAACCGCCGTGAATCCCGTCAAAAATCTTTGGAATACGTTGGGAGCGTTTTGAGGTTCTAACGAACGTTGCGGCTGCCGCGACGAGATTACAAAGCCGTTACGTCGCGCCCTTTCGGCTACCCTTCGGGGGCGTACATGGACGGTGGGCGACGGCGAACCAGCAGTTTTGACAGAGCTTCCCTCGGTTGGCGCGTGCATTTCGGCGGAGGCTGCGACTACCGACTGTTGCACCGGTGAGCTGCCGTTCAATCCGCGCTTTGCAGATTCTGCTTCCTGGCTGTCAGCCCACGAAGGTTCCGTCGAAACGTCCTGATTGATGGGTTTGGCGTCCTCCTGCACAGTTTGAGGCGCGTTGAGCGGCGCTGACACCGCGTCAGGCCCCACCAATGTGCGTTCAGCCACCGACGTTTGGCCTGCCGAGCCGTCAACCAAGGATAATACCACGCCGCCACCGGCCGCCGCGCCGACTGCCGTGGCGACCAGCACCGCGCGCATCGTGCGCAAGAAACTCGGCGCGGGAGCCAGACATCCCCAGACTGGATGAAAATTCATTGTGTGACGCATTTCCACTTCCTAGCACAGGGATTTTTCAAACCATCGATAGAAATTCAAACGATCGTTTGAGCCAAGCGTTTGCCGAAAGCAAGGAATTTTTGTGACTTTTCAATGCCTGGGGCCTAGTCGTGGTTAACGCGGGTTGAATAAAAGCCTGCGCGATCTTGCGCCCTAGCCGTGCCGCTTAAGCGGCCCACTCCCGCCGACAAATGTGCCGCGACTATTCCGAAATCGGTCATTATGCGAATCGGTGGATTAAGCCCTGCGATTGGGCGCTTTGGCTGAAGGTGGTTCCAGCCGGCGAAGCGGTGCCCGCTCGGCCTAGGAGGCATCAATGAATGAACCGTTGGTCGTGCGACGCGAGACCCAGATCGCGGCCCCGCCCGCCACTGTTTTCGCCTTCCTGACCGATCCGGAAAAGATCGTCAGCTGGGTGGGCCTCGAAGCGACGACGGAAGCCCATCCGGGCGGTCTCTATCTTCTCAAAGGCGTCGCCGGCGACCACGCCCGCGTGGCGCGCGGCGCGTTCCGAGAGGTCGTGCCGGTCCACCGTCTCGCCTACACCTTCGGGTGGGAGGGTGGCCAAGAGGTGCCGCCTGGGTCGAGCTTGATCGAGATCGATCTGATCGAGCGCGACGGCGGCACGTTGTTGCGCATGACACATAGCGGCCTTCCCAATGAGGCGCAGTGCGTTAGCCACAATACGGGCTGGGCGCTTTATCTGGACCGGCTCACCATTGCAGCCGGCGGCGGAAATCCCGGCATCGATCATGGGCCAGCGCAGCGCTGATTTGAGTCAACGGCCGCTCAGAGCGGCAGACTCTTCTAACGCGCCGGATCATTTCTGAAGCAAAGACCGCATTGACGCGCATCTTGAAGGATAGGTCGTGACAAGATTAATGCGTCAACCCATGATCGCCCCGATGGCGCTGTCTTCGACTCTTTCTTGGCTCGTTGATGCCGCCGCCTATAGCACGGGCGCCGATCGGTTCTTGGCCGAACTCGGCTCCCATCTGCTCGCCGATGGCCTGGCGCTCTCCGGCGGCGCCTTGACGCTCGATATTCCGCACCCGCTCATTGCCAGGCGCACCTGGCTGTGGCGCGGCGATAGCGGAGAAGTCATCGAGGCTTTAGGGTTCACGCCAAGCGGACCCGCGGCAGCGACGGCGGCAAACACACCCAACGATGTCGGTCGGCGCTGGCTCGCCGGAATTGCGGCGGGCGTTGTGCACGAGGACACGATAGGCTTAAGGCGCAATGGGCCTTTGCTCAGCTGGATCGGCCCGCGTCCGTTTACGCCGAGCGAGACCAATGAACTGCATGAGGCGGCGCGCTTCGCCGCGGCGCCGCTTGCCGCCCTCGCCGCGCACGCCACATTGACGGCGGCCCTGGAAGCCTATCTCGGCCGACGCAGCGCGGCGCGGGTGCTCGCGGCACCCTTAGGCCGCAATATCGGCGAGACCATCCAGGCCGCGCTCCTCTACGCCGATCTGCGCGGCTTCACGACGCTGTCAGATAACAATCCTCCCGCCGTGGTCGTTGCAGCGCTGGATGCCTGGTTCGATCGCATCGCGGGCGCGGTACATGCCTTCGGCGGCGAGGTGCTAAAGTTTATCGGCGACGGGATGCTGGCGATCTTTCCGATCGTCGCAGGAACACCGCGCAGCGCCTGCGATGCCGCATTGCGCGCAGTGTCCGCCGCACGCATCGGCATGGCGCGTCTCGATGAGCAGCGGCTTCGGCAAGGGTTGCCGGCTCTACCCTTCGGCGCCGCTTTGCATCTTGGCGAGATTCTCTGGGGCAATATCGGCGCGGCGGATCGCCTGGATTTCACCGCCATCGGCCCTGCCGTCAATTTGGTCAGCCGGCTGGAGGGGCTGTGCAAACCGCTGCGCAAGACGGTCCTTGTGTCCGGCGCGCTTGCCGCCGAGACGGAGATACCACTGATCGCGCTTGGAATGCATAGGCTCCGCGGTATCGCATCGCCATGCCTCGTCTTCACCTTGCCGGAGAATTGAGCCGGCCTTCTTCTGATGCGGCTTAACTGCCGGCTTGCGGCAGCCCGTAGCGATGGAGGTTGCCACCGAATGGCTATGTGGCGGGAGCAGTAAAGGTCGAACTTGGTGGTCGCAGTTTCGCAGGGGGAAATGTTCTAGCGCAGAGTTGTGGGTAGGATAGCATCCCGCCGCGGCTTCCTGAATAATGTCTCCTTGAAAGGGAAAGAGTTCCGCGACTTTTTTGTTGCGGTGCGTGAGTCTGCAATTGGGACGTCGAGGGGCGTCGACGAATGTCTGCTTTAAGGGGTAAAGCGGACGCACAGTTTGACGCGACGCGTATGTCTGCCTTTGACCCAGACTGGACTCAACGGCACCACAATAGACACACCAAACGTGCGACCGTACACTCAAGAAGCAAAACACGCCCGGGGACTCGTAGCGCCGAGCAGCAGCATTGAGCGACGCTGCCATCCGGAAACCAAGAGCCTTGGATCGACCATGAAGACATTCGTGAGCAGAGTATTGTCGTTCCTGATAGTCGCGGCGTTGCTTAGTCAGGAAGGACTTGCCCAGAGGGCCAATTTGACGGAAGCCGAAACAAAAATGTTCGCCATGAGTGCTGGCTACGAGCGCTTCATGGGCCGCTGGAGCCGCCTACTCGCACCCGCCTACATCGCGTTTGCCGGCGTAAAGAACGGCGACCGCGTACTCGATGTGGGTACCGGAACCGGATCGCTTGCCGCGGCTTTGGAAGCGAGCATGCCTGCGAGCGAGATTGTTGGCGTCGACCCCTCAGAAGGATTCATCGCCTACGCGCGGAAGAACGCCAAGTCCCCCCATGTGCACTTTGAAGTCGGCGATGCCCAGGCACTGAAGTTCAAGGGCGGATCGTTTGACAATACCTTAGCGCTGCTCGTGATGAATTTTATCCCGGATCATAACAAGGCGGTCGCCGAAATGCGCCGCGTGACCCGTGTGCAAGGCACAGTAAGTGCCTGTGTCTGGGACTACGATTCAGGGATGCAAATGCTCAGGTTCTTCTGGGACGAAGCCATTGCGCTCGATCCTGCGGTTGAACCAAAGGACGAGCGTCACATGAAGCTTTCCCGCGAGGGTCAGCTGGGCGACCTTTGGAGGTGGGCTGGACTCGTGAATATCAAGGAGGAACCCTTGGTGATCGACCAAGCGTACTCATCATTCAACGACTATTGGGAGCCGTTTACGAATGGCGCTGGCCCTGGGGGCGCTTACGTGGTGTCCCTTTCGGAAGATCGCCGCCAACAGCTTGAAGTTCGCCTGCGCCAGCGCTTGCTTGGGGATCGCCAGGACGGCCCGTTCACGCTGAAAGCGAGAGCTCGGTGTGTGCGCGGGGAAGCTCCCAAGCCCTGAGGACATGCCGGTTCACGCGCCGCTCTAGCAAGAGAACCGCGACATGAGGGATCGCAGCAATCCAAGGTCACGGGGGGTGACTATGGCCTCCCTCCAATGTCTTCGACTGGCCCTTAGCTGCCGCGCCTGCCGCTCATAGTTGCGGCAGCTTCCCGGGGTAAAGCCGACACCCGACCTCGCTCGCGCCGCGGCAGCTTCAGACCCAAAGCGGACACGCGGCGTTGATCGTTCGGTCAGTTACGTTTCGGACAATTTTCTGGAATAATCTCAAGTTGGGGCTGAGGCTGGAAGCCCCAGGATCGTGTGATAAAATGCAGCTTGGCTGTCCAGTCTGGCGTTCGCCGCATTTATTTTTCCATGCCAGGTGCTGTTGTTTGATAGTTTGGGATAGGAAGCATCAAGAGCTTGAGGTGTCTGTTCCAATGACCCAGGTCGGCTCGTCCACCATCGCCGGGCTGTAAGACCCCACAGTGGCAAGCTCGATCAAGGCCGCATTTGCACGCGATAATGTCGTCTGGCTTGTCGCGTTCTTAGTCGCCATCCTGCATATCGGGACGGCCGGTCGTTATGACGCGCAGCGCAATGAACTGTATTTTCTAGTGTGCGGCTGGCACCCGGATTTCGGATATGTCGATCAGCCTCAACTCGTGCCGCTTATCGCACCGGCGACGCAAATTTTCGGCGTAAATATCTGGCTGTTACGCCTTCCGGCCACGATTGCAGCAGTTGGGCTTGTATTTATTTGTGCTGCGTTTGCGCGCCTGCTTGGCGGCAAAAGCCGGGCGGCGTCTTTCGCTGCAATTGCAGCTGGCATTGCGCCCGGTCTTGCCGCCCTGACATCGCATCTAACGACTTCGACTTTTGAGCCCATCGCCTGGACCGCAACCGCATTCCTGCTGACGCGCGCGCTATTGCACGACAAACGCTCCGACCTGGTCTGGCTGGGCGCATTGGCGGGCTTGGCTATGGAGGCGAAATGGGGCCTCGCGGTCTGGCTTGTCGCACTAGGGATGTCTGCTTTTGGGGGTAAAGCGGACATCACAAACGAGAGCGCCCATGTCCGCTAATGAACCCAAAGCAGACATTGACTATTTGGGCGTCGCCACGACGTAAATCATGGCATAGTCTTGCAGACCAATTGTCACGCTTAAGAGCGCTGATTTTGTCAACCACAACTCTGTTGAAATCGACAAACGCGCGGCACCTTGCCGGCCGGCACTTCGCCGGCCGGCGTGAAGAATGAGCAGGAGTCGCTCTATTTTTGCTTCGTGCAACCGGCGCCGCCAGCCTGACACTTAATTGGCTTGCTCGTGCCCGCTACACTACCCTTGGGCGGGTTGTAGCCGGGATGGCCACCGCCGCCACCACCACCGGCACCCCCGCCACGCTGTGCATATGCGGCACCAGTGGCAAGCAAGCTGAAACCAAGCATCGCAGCATAGAACGTAATTATTGATCGCCTGATCATTGTCGCCTCCCTAAAGCTGAGACCACGGGACCACCTCAATTTGTATCACGGGCCAGAGTATTGGCTCAAAGCATCGTGCCCCGTCTGCAACGTGCCCAAGGAAGGTGAGTTGTCTGCAATGCCGCCCGACTTCACGCCGCGCTTTGATATCGGCAAGGGGCCGATACACTGATGGCACGGCCAGATAGCGGCGGAACGCCTAGGCGTCGACTTGACATCGGTGACGGTCGAGGTCGGCGTATTGAGAGTTTGTTTCCAAAGGGCTCGAGTCCGACGCGGTCCAGGAGCTTTATGCAGAAAAGCTCACCATGATCCGCGCTCGAGCGAGCGGACACCGTCGCGGCAACGCGCGACAAGGCAGCTTTGTGCGAACACGCAGCCGCATCCTGTGCAGCACTTTAGCAATTTCTATTTGTTAATCATCATCACCCCTAACGCGATCGATTTACTAAAAACATACCGATCCGTACCAAAATTGGTCCCCGACTCCGGAATATACGTCCGCACGCTGTGCGGGCGTTTGACGAGATGGCCAGTCATGACGAAGTTTGAAGACTTGCCTACAAATACCCGAGCTTTGATCCTGGCAAAGCTTGCCAGTGAGCTACACGGGAAAAACTCGCCCTCCATTTATCATCTTGCCAAGCAACGACAAACCGACTTGATGGGTGTGTGGCGAGGCATCTGTCGTAAGGCAAATCAACCCATCTGTACAATTCCGGCCGAGTCAATGTATCCCCCGCAACGACCGCGCGGGTGAACGCATGAGCGCACAGCAAGCGCAGACTACCCGTGTTGAGCCCGGGGCAAAAACGGCGCGCCCGCGCCCGGTCCGAAAATCAAAGCGATGGTACGTCCTATTCACCGTCGCTGCCATTTGCGCGGCGCTGGTCTATCTCGGCACCAACGCGCGTTTTGGGGCATTCCAGGCACAGTCGATAGCCGAGCCATCAGCGCCTACATCCGAGGCAAAAGAGATCCGCACCGGCAAAATCGTTTTGCAAACCGATCCAGATCAATGCGCGCAAATGAAATTTGACAACACCGACGGTCGATTGATTGAGAACCTGAAGCCGTGCGAAAAGGACATTCGATTTGACGCGCGCGGGCGAGCCATGCCGATGGGAACGGTTCACCGGCTGGACGCAATCAGCAAGTCGTTTTTTGGGAATTGATCAAGCTTAGTGTGCGTCTGTTACATACCGCTGCGTAATGGCGCGCCCTCAGCTCTCATCGCGAACACCGAGTCGATCTTAGCTTTTAGCACCTTCGCGTCAAACGGTTTGAGGATGTAACCACTTACGTTTGCTTTGTTGGCCGCCGTGACGTTTTCGATCTTGGATTCGGCCGTGACCATGATGAACGGCGTTCGCGCTAAGTTCGGATCGCCTCGTATTTCGCAAAGCAACTCGTAGCCGGTCATCGGCGCCATGTTCCAATCGGAAATCACCAGTCCGTAGCGCTTTGCGCGCATCCTAGAGAGGGCCGTGGCGCCATCCTGGGCATCGTCAACGTTGACGAATCCGATTTGCCACAGGAGCTTGCGCACGATGTGGATCGTCGTGGTGTTGTCGTCGACCACGAGCACACATATTGATGGATCGATAGCCATGGCTGCGCTGCTCCTGCGCGCTCATCTGGCGGGTCATCAACCTCAGGACGGCTTCCTGCATCCGTACCTTCGAACTGAGACAAGGCTGCTCCCATAGGTTGAACGTCCGGTTAATCCCAAGGGTGATTGATCGCCGCGACGGAAGCATAGACCCGGTAGACCGGATTGTTTATTGCGATTTCATTAATCCTTCATCGTCATAATTCGTCTGGTCTGGAGAGGCCTACCATGCTTCACCAACCTCAGAAAAAGCTCTTTCGGCCACCTCGGGAAAAGCGAAAAAGCGACCGACATCCGATGCGGCGCGCCGCCGAGGTCGTATTCAGCGAACACATGCCGCCGGCACGCTGCGTGATCTGGGACATGTCGGATGGCGGCGCCCGCATTGCCATCGCGTTGCCTTTAGCCGACTTACCAAGCAGCTTTGCCTTGGTCCTGTACAAAGACGGCAGCGTCCGGCGCAATTGCGAAGTTGTGTGGACGGATGCGCGCTACGTGGGCGTCAGATTCATTTGAGACCACGCCCGGGCGACATTTCAACCGACCAAAGACGGCTCACGCCACCTCTAAATCTTGCATCAACGCTTCGCCGTGATTGAACGGTCTGAATTCGTGCGCTGCGATGAGACCACTTCCGCTATGGCTGTAACATCGGGTCGGACGTGAACTTTACATTGTTATTTTTGCCTGACCGATTTCCTCGCCAGCTTTGTAAAGCGTTTTCCAGTGACGTACGATGTCCTGCGCCATTTCGGTCGGCATTTTTTCAAAAGCGCGACGTTTGTTGTTCAAAGTGAGATCTGCTATTCCGTCCTGTTTTGAGCGTGATAGGATGACTGCGCGCGCTGCTGACCAGTCGAGACCAACACCTTTGCACAGGATTAGCGCCGGATCTGTGTGTTTGTTTGCAACAATGCGATTTATGATGGTCATTGGGATTTTGCACCGGGAAGCTAGAGCTACGATCGTGACTTCGTAGTCCCCTGCGTCGGCTAACCTGATTAGTGTAGAATTTTCGAGGTTGGTATCGTGTCCGATTTTTTGAATTGCGCGCTCGATGGCGGCATGATCGGCCTCGTTTTTGCTCGCTAGCTCCTTCGAGATTTCGCTGAGCACCCGCCGAATCCTGATACCGGTTTCCGGCGTTGCCGCCTCGAATAGGCGCCTCTGCACGACCGTCGTTGCCTCCAACAAGAGGGCCCGAAACAATGGTTGTGGGATGTCCGCCCGTTGGGATACCGTTTCTGCCAAAATGCCGTCTTGGCCGGCCTTCTTAACCAAGGTTGCAAAGCCAGCGTGCGATATGCGGGCTCCCAAATTCCGGGCGACCCTGCGTACGACTTCGCGATCGCCACGCCGCACCAAAACGTCGGTGACCGGCTCGGTGATTCGGTTGCGGCCGGAAATGGCCAGCAAATGTCCCTGACTTTTTCCTTTTGCGAGATCAATCAAATCGAGCTCGGCGAGAAGCTCGGAATACTCGAGCACCGGACCAGCTACGTAAGCGTCGTCATCGTGCGCGAGGCGCCGCACTATTCGGGGCGGAGCGTTGGCCACCGCGGCAAGGCTGACTGACAGTTTAAACCGCGCTTCTGCCTCTATCTGCGTTATGAGACGATCGAAGATTTCGTCAAAGAGCAGCAGGTGCTGCTCGCCGAAAGCTGCTGCCCCCTCGAGGAAGAGGCTAGTTATGCCATGGAGTATCTCAGCGCGCCTGTTCGGCGGGCAGCGGTCGGCAATGGCTTCAAATGCGGAAAGAAGCGAAGCATCAGTGCGCATGCGGACCTGCTTGCTTGATGCGCCCGTCACCACATGGTAGTCAAATTATCTGAAGAAGCAGTTATTAACGGCGGTAAACACAATACGAGTGCATTCCGTGCAATTATACCTTCAAGCCTTTTGGCTTTGTCGGCGTAAATCTTCGATCAACCCTGGCCTAGTTTTCGTTTCTAGCGAACGACTTGCTGATCGTAATCGATTTCGGGCCGAACCGGCGCCGCAATAGGCCGACTCAGTTGGCGGCCAGCGGCCTAGCGTGAATCTCGTGACGCTAAAGCCCGAGCGCGCATAACCGCGTTCATGCAGTCCGCGTCGTTCACGGTCTTGCCAAAAACCGTTTGAGTCCGCGCTACCTGTTTTTTCAAAGCGTCGGTAGAAGACCCCGCCTTCATGCTCGCCAGAAGTCGAGCTGCGTGGCTTCGAAGTTGATCCCCCCGATTGCGGCACAGGCGTAAGCAGTCGGTTAGAATTACTATCAAGTCAGCGGTGATGTCGGTTATAATTGCCCGGAGCAGCCGCCAAATGTGAGTCGTTGACTCACTACTCCTTTCCACCCTCGACTACCCGGAATTTCCGCCGCCGATCCGGGGCCATTTCGGTGGGATCTGGCGTCGCAACGGCTAACGCTACATCGGGCGTCCTTCTGTCCGCCTACAATGTACTTGCCATTAAGACCACAAAATTGACGCAGCCGAAGCACGACGTCATGAAATTGCGGCACCGCATGAGTCCGGTAGTGGCCCTTAGCGGACACTGAGATGGCGCCGAGGAATGTCCGCTTTCGGGGGAGAAGCAGACATCACAAATTTGAGCCGCCATGTCTGCTTTTGACCCACCTGCGACATACGCTTCGCAAAATTGCTGCTGTGCAAAATAACCGGTGAACCCATTTCGCGGGCTACGAATCCTTGCTCTAATCACATGATCGTCAGCGATACTTGCCTTGTTCTGAGCTTTGGGGAAGGCAGTGAGACGGCGCTCCGGAGAGGGTGGCGACTAAGAAACGCGAAGCCGTAGGGCGATGGCGCGCCGCGATGCGCGAAAGGCCTGGGCCGCCATAGTTCCTCCGATCCAGGAAATAGAGATCGCCGTCCTCATCAGGAGTTGTCGATGTCCGATTTTAAGCTCTGGCTGCAGAGCGTAGGCCTCGAAAAATACGGCGAAGTCTTTGCAAGTCACGATATCGACCTGACGGTGGTATCGGACCTCACCGAGCAAGACTTGGAAAAATTAGGATTGTCGCTCGGTCACCGCCGTAAGTTCATGGCTGCGGCGGCGAAGTTTCGGGCGGCGCCTACTTCATCGCCAGTCGCATCGGCGCAGGCGCAACCATTCGATCAACTCGCGCCAGCAGTCGAGCGACGCCAGCTCACCGTCGTTTTTGTAGATCTTGTGGGTTCGACCGCGCTCGGCAGGGAGCTAGATCCAGAGGACCTTATTCAGCTGTTGCGGCAATACCGGGACGCCTGCACGGCGGTGATTGCCAAATACGATGGATTTATCGCGCAATACTTGGGTGACGGCATACTCGTGTATTTTGGTTTTCCGCAGGCGCAGGAGCACGCAGGCGAACGCGCTGTGCGGGCCGGATTGGAAATCGTGGAGAAGGTCGGACAGCTGAAGCAGCCTGACGGACGAGCGCTGCAAGCGCGCGTGGGCATCGCCACCGGTCTCGTCGTTACGGCAGGCGCAACCGGCGTCGGCACCGCCGGAGAGGAGACCGTTGTCGGCGATACTCCCAATCTGGCAGCCCGGCTTCAGTCCCTGGCCGACCCTGGCTGCGTGCTTGTCGGCCCATCGACGCATCAACTCACCAGCAATTTTTTTGAATTTTCATTTTTGGGAGAGCACGCGATCAAGGGCTTCCGGGACTCGATTTCGGTCTGGAAGGTGCTTGGTGAGAGCGCAATCGAAAACCGGTTCGCAGCCGCTCATGCCGCAGCTGCCGGTCCCATCGTCGGACGCGAGCGAGAACTGTCGTTTCTTTACGACTCGTGGCAGCGCGCGACGCGGGGAGACGGGCACGTGGTGCTACTGGCGGGCGAGGCCGGGATTGGTAAGTCGCGGTTGCTGGAAGCGCTTGCGGAGCGTGTACGCGAGGAGCCTCATCGTTTGCTGCGCTGCCAGTGCTCCCCTTACCACCGTAACAGTGTTCTGTTCCCGTTTAAGACGCTGCTACGCCACCGGCTCGATATCAGCCGCGACCTTCCGACCCAGGAAAATCTAGATCGCATCAGCCGAATGTTGGAGCGTGTCGGCCGGCACGCACGTTCGTCGACGCTGCTGCTGGCGGAACTGCTCGAGGTCTCTTCCGGCGACACGCTGTCTTCCATCGAGATGACTCCGAATCAGCGAAAGGAGGAAACTCTCGCAATTCTCGAAGACCTGTTAATGGCGCCACTGGACGGGCCCGTGCTGCTGCTGCTGGAGGACGCGCACTGGAGCGACCAGACGACGCAAACACTGGTCGAGCGCTTGCTGAAGCGCATCGGACGAGAACACGCGCTGGTCCTGATTACCCATCGTCCGGAACTCAAGACAAACTGGTCCGAACACCCCCAAGCCACGCTCATCACCTGCAAGCAAATCGGACACGAGCACTGCGCAGCGTTGATCCGGAACGTCGCCAGCCGGATGCAAATGGACGACGCACTGGTCCAGGAGATCGTGACGCGCAGCGACGGGGTGCCGCTATTTGCCGAGGAATTAACGAAGGCAGTGCTGGATTTACGCTCACTGGGTGCCAGCGCAGTGCCCCTCACCCTGCAGGATTCGCTGATGGCGCGCCTTGATCGGCTGGAGCGCGCCAAAGACATCGCCCAAATCGCCTCCGTTATCGGGCGTCAATTCTCCTATGCGTTGCTGCAAGCAATTGCCGGCGCAAGCGACATCGACCTTCGAGCCGCCTTGGCCCGCTTACGTGAATCCGGCTTGATCTTCGAGGCAGGAAGCGACGGTGAATCTAGTTACAGTTTCAACCATTCTCTGGTTCAGGAAGCGGCCTACGAAAGTCTTTCGCGAAGCCGGCGTCAATCGCTGCACAAGGAAATCGCCTATCATCTGGAATCTCAATCGAACGCGACGGGCGAAAGCGAACCGACAGTGATCGCACACCATTATAGCCGCGCTGGAGAAGCGGAGAAGTCGTTCCATTACTGGATGCTCGCCGCGGACCGGTCAGGTCAGCGCCTGGCGTTTGCAGAGTCAGTGGCCAATCTTACCTCGGCGCTCGCGGAAGCGGAGCGCGTCGCCGACCCGAAACTTCGGACACGCCTCAAGCTTGATGCTCAGCTGAGACTCGGCGCCACGCTCGCCATTCACAAAGGGCCGCAAACAAGTGAAGCAGGATCGGCGCTGCAAGAGGCGAAAGCGCTCGCCAAAGCGGCAAATGCAGGACCGCAGCTGTTCCAGGCGACCTGGGGATTGTACCTAAATGCGGCGCGGAACCGGCGGCTCGACGAGGTCGAGGTCCTGAGTGAGGAGTTGACGACGATCAGTCGGGAGATTGACGACGAGGATTTCAAGATTGAAGCCTTGCATCACCGCTGGGGTACCGCATATTTCTTCGGGCAAACGGCGAAGTTGATCGAGTACGCGGCGGAAGGCGTGGAGCACTATGATCGCGATCGCCATCACAAGTTTTCATACGTCTTTGCCGGCCATGATCCAGGGGCCTGCGCCTATTGCTCACAAGCTGTGGGGCTGGGCATAGCCGGTCGCTCCAAGAGTGTAAGGCCTGCATTGGACGCGGGTCTTGCGCTTGCAACTTCTCTGCAACATCCCCTGACGCTGGCGTTCTTTCTCAGCTTCGCGTGCTACGCGATGCATCTTGTTCGAGATTCGAACGGCTGCCGGGAGTTCGCCGAACAGCTCACGCAGATATCGGCCAGATACGATTTACCGGCTACCCATGCCGTCGGATTATTCACGCGGGGCGCGGCCGATGCGTTGCAAGGCGACGTCGCCGGTGCGCTCAAGCAAATGGAGCCATCCTACGAAGCGGCACTTGGTTACGGATTTACGGGTGTGCTGCCCGGCGTCATTTTGGCAGACGCGCTGGCGAGCGCAGGCCGCAGCCAAGAAGCGCTGGGATTGGTCACGGGGCTTCTCGAAAAGTCGAGTACACCGGAACGGGGCCCCTTTATTTCCGAGCTATGGCGGATTCGTGGGGAGATGGCGCTGCGACAATCAACTGGCAATTCGCAGGAGGCAGGGCGCTTTCTCAGAACCGCGCTACGCATTGCTGATGAACAGGGGGCCCATGTTTTTCGTTTGAATGCCGGAATACCGCTCGCGAGAATGCTAGCTGAAGGGCGTCGACGAGAGGAGGCGAAGTCGGTGCTCGATCATGCGGCCGCGATTACGCTGGACGAGTGGGACGGGCCTGAGACCGCTATCGCTGCCCAACTGCGCTCGGATCTCGGCTAGATACAATCGCCAAACGTTACAACTTGGTCGCCGCCGCCCATGTGGTCGAATGACGCGATTTTTGCTGCGGCGCACTTGGTCCGGAGTTGGCCCTTAGCGGCGCTTCGCCGCGCCGAACAATGATGTCGCTATCGGAGTAACAACGGACATTAATCAGCACGGGTGCCGAATGCGTCGGTCGTGAATGACCCTTATCGCCATTTGCTGCGACGTGATGCGCAGTTCTCCCTCAACTCGTTTCTGGGGTATGGCTCCCCCGATCGGAAGAGTGAAACCTATGAGGCGTCGGGAGTTCCTCAAGCTTTTCGCTGGCGCGGCCACATGGCCAATAGTGGCGCGCGCGCGCGCGGCGGCGATACCGGTGGTCGGGTTTCTGCACGCTTCGTCGCAAAGAGAAACCGCCAAACGTTTGGGCGCCTTTCACAAGGGCCTCAATGAAACCGGCTTCGTTGACGGCCAGAACATCACGATCGAATATCGCTGGGCCGACGGCGACGCTGATCGGCTGCCGGAGATGGCCGCCGATCTGGTCCGACGCCAAGTGGCGCTTATCGCCACGCCCGGCAGCGGGACGGCGGCAGTGGCAGCAAAGGCGGTGACCGCCAGCATTCCGATCGTGTTTGCAACGGGCGCCGATCCGGTAGCCCTTGGACTAGTAGCAAGTCTCAATCACCCCGGCGGAAACGTCACCGGCATCGTATCGCAGAACGTGGAACTCGCAGCCAAACGGCTGGAAGTCTTGCGCGAGATCGTGCCAAAGGCCACGCACTGCGTCGCCTTGGTTAATCCTACCTCCTCCCTCACCGAACCGTTCGTGGATGACCTGCAGGTTGGCGCGAAGAAGCTCGGTATCAATGTCGACATCCTCAAAGCTGGGAGCGAAGCCGAGATCGACGCGGCGTTCGCGGGTCTGCCGCAACGGAGCGGTACAGTATTGGTGCTCAGTTCCGATGCCTTCCTTTATGGCCGACGCCGACAGATCGTGGCGTTGGCGGCGCGATACTCCGTGCCCGCCATCTACGACGGTCGCGATTATGTCGATGTCGGCGGACTGGCAAGCTACGGAGCGGATTTTTTGAATGTGATGCAACTGGCGGGCAACTATGTCGGCCGCGTTCTGAAAGGCGAAAAGCCTGCCGATCTGCCGGTCATGCGCTCGGAAAAGTTCGAGCTGGTGCTCAATCTAGCGGCTGCCAAGGCGCTTGGTCTCACAATGCCTGATAAGCTACTGGCGCTCGCCGACGACGTGATCGAATGAAGCAGTGCGACATCCGTTCCTGGCCCTTAGCGACGTTTCGCAGCGATGCAAAGTCATGTCCGATCTTGGAGCAACAGCCGACATCGGGCGACACCATGGGCTCGATGGGTCGGTAGCATTTGACCCTTAGCCGACATGAGCGGGTTCAATCATGCCGTCTTAGGAATCCCGCGCAGCATCAGCTAGAAAGACATGGCTCCCGCCGTTAGGCGACGGGGTAGCGGAACGCAGCAGTCGTGTCCCGTCCGCCTTCGCCGCGCGCGATCGCCTCGTCGTAGAGCTTGGCGACGGCCGAGATCACGCCGAGCGGAATGTTGTGCCGCGCGGCTTCCTCGAGCATCAGCCGAGCGTCCTTGCGGGCCATGGAGACAGTGAACGACGGCGGATCGTAGGGACCCGAGGCAATCTTCTCCGCCCGCGCGGGCAGCAGCTCTCCCGGATTGAACTGCTTGAACATCCCGACCGCTTCCGCAGGTGGAACGCCGACGGCGTGCGAGAGCCGCACGAGGTCGCTGATCACGTCGCCGAGGCCGAGCAACGTCAAGTTTCCGAACAGTTTGAATGCGGCTGCGCGCTCCGGCTTCGATCCGAGATTCATCACTCTGCCCGTCATCTTTTGCAGTTCGGGCATGACAGCTGCGCATTTGTCCGGATCGCCCGAGATCAGCATCATTCCCGTGCCTGCTTCGGCGTTGGCGGGCGTCATGAAGACAGGCGCATGGAGGAAGACCTTGCCGCGCGCGGTCCAGCGCGCGGCGCGCGCGGCCGTCGGAGTCGGCGCGGTCGTCGTATGGTCGACGATCCACATCGACATGGGAATGACGCCGGCCAGTGGTTCGAGAACGGAATCGACTGAAGCATCGTCGGCCAGCGAGAGATGAATCCGGTCGACCCCATCGATGGCCGCGGCTGCATCCGCGAAGGCGCGGGCCCCGGACGCTTCGAGCGCCTTCGCTTTCGAGACGTCGCGGTTCCAAACGTTGACCTGATGACCGTTCTGCAGCGCGCGGCGCACGAAGCCGGCACCCATCAGACCCGCGCCGAAAAATGCAATCTTCATGATTTCTCTCCCGCGGCGACACACGCCGGTCGTTTCCGGTCGCCGGCCCGGTGCAGACGATCTGGGTCATCTTATCCGAATCGCCCCACCGTCCAACGCCTTCGCCAGCTCGGGCCGCTCGCTCTTGCCGCGATTCAGCCCCTATCGGGGGAACAGCGGACATCCCTGGAGCACGCTTGAAACCGCGCTTTTGACCCAAATGCGACATTGGTGGAGCTAGTCGGCTTTGGACGAGTCGACAAAATTCTCCCCGAGTTCAGACAGGCATCGCTCACGATCGGAAATCTGCTGTTCAGTCAATTCAGCTTCGCTGCGCCCTCCGCGGTGCGAGCGACGATCGGGTTAAAAAAAGTCAGGATGATAAATACCGCTCCACTGCGGCGCTGCCAAATCGATCCAGCGCAGTTCGGTGAATTTGATCAGCCAAATGAATGCTAGGACAAGAATCAGCAATGCAGCGACGAAGAACACACCTCGGCATCGGACAGATCGGCGTAGGTCGTCTGGATACCAGCCGATCGCCGTCGCACCAGGTCGAACAAAGGTCGCGTTCCACCATAAACGTCGTCGCCGACAACCACGTGCGAGTTCGCGTCCAGGGAGTCCAACACGGTCGCAGTCGCCGCCATGCCGGAGGCAAAAGCAAAGCCGGCGGTGCCACCTTCGAGCTCGGCGACGCAACGCTCGAATGCCATGCGCGCCGGGGTTCTGCGTGCGCGAATATTCAAAGCCCTTGTGGACTCCGGGGCTCGACTGCGCATAGGTACACGTCGCGTAAATCGGCGTCATCACCGCTCCGGTCTTGGGATCGTTCTGCTGGCCGGCATGGACGCAGCGGACGACGGAGCGGCCCGCCAACACAAATCGGGGCAACGGAAGCGTAAATTAAGCGGGCTTTGGCGTGCACCTTGCCGCGTCCTTCAGGCGACGCTCGCCTACGTCAGCATGTGGACGCCAACCAGGGTGTGGATAGCGGCCGCATCTAGGCAAGACTCAACGCTGAGGAATCGGCCACGAGCGACCGGGACACCTGTGGTATGATTGGTGTCCGACGATCTCGTTGGCAGCTGGCGATGGGAGCAACACAGGGCCCAATCCCTCCTGTAAAAATGACGCGGTGACCCCAATCCAAGTTCGGCAAGATGTTCAACCCCACACAGATCGTGATCGAAGCCTTCGCTAACGAGCTTCGGGCCACGTATGAGCGG
>Ga0210394_10000612_pt1 | contig 71551 bp, 68 predicted proteins | sample IncBWC12MmetaG_FD_160121 | JGI IMG/M metagenome (GOLD analysis project Ga0210394, IMG submission 160121) | Forest soil microbial communities from Barre Woods Harvard Forest LTER site, Petersham, Massachusetts, United States - Inc-BW-C-12-M | ecosystem: Environmental > Terrestrial > Soil >... | reverse complement strand
AGCACATCCCGGTCTTTGCGGCCTTTTCCGCCTCGGACGTGAATCACCATGCGCTGACTGTCGATGTCACTGACTCTTAAGCGCGCGAGTTCCGCACGCCGGAGTCCGGTAGCGTAGAGGGTCATCAACAAAGTGCGATGCAAGGGAGGGCGAGCTGCATCGATCAATCGCGCCACTTCTTCCTGACTTAAGATCGTTGGTAAGCGACGGGTCTTCCTTGGGTACGGGGTCTCTTCCACGCTCCAGGCCTTCTTGAGAGTTTTGATGTAGAAAAATCGAAGAGCTGCCAAGCGTTGTCGAACCGTGGGCGTTGCCAATTTCTGTTTTTGGAAAAGTTCGGCTTGATATTCGCGAATATGCCGGGGGCCCAAGCGGTCTGGGGGAAGATGGAATCGTCGAGAGAAATCTTCGACGGCGCGGATGTAACAATCTATGGTAGTCTCTGCGTAATTACGGCGCTGGAGTTCCTCCAGCATCATTTTTCTGAGGTGGGTCACAGGGACACCTCCTTGTGACCCAAACTTATCTCAGTCCTCAGGCACAATCGATCCGCTCACCTCACGCGCAGCGTCCGCCGCCGGGCGGCTTGGTTCAAACGGGGTATTAGGAACAAAATTAAAGGTGGCGGAGGCGTGTGGGAGTCGAATTTACTTTCACTACTTACGCACTGAGCTAACACGTGCTCGCGCAGGAGCAATTCTACCGAATCGGTCTTTAATAGTCCCGAACGGTGGACGCGCCGAAGGTAGGAAGATTGGACGCGTTCCAATCTCCTCCCAGGGCTTTGACCAGGAGCACACTCGCGTCCAAGCGGCGCCTCAGGATGTCAATGGCGTTTCGCTCGTTGGCGAGCTCGATGGTTTGAGCGGTGATGACCTGCAGGTAGGTGTCGACCCCACCTTTGTAACGATTCGTGAAAAGTTGAAGAGACTCCTGCGATGACGCCACGGCCTGCTGTTGCTGTTGCGTTTCGTTCTCGAGAATGCGCAAGGCGGCAACGTTGTCTTCGACTTCCTGGAACGCTGTCAGGGAGGTCTGACGATAGGTGGCGACCGCGGCATCGTAATTCGCGCGGGCCGATTCGGAATTGGCGCGACGGCGCCCCCCGTCGAACAGAGTCTCCGCTAGTGCGGGACCAACAGCCCAGAAGCCGCTCGGCCAGGTAAACCAGTTGGAACCCTGCGAGCCCGAAAATCCGGCGGAGCCGCCGAGGGTTACAGTGGGAAAATATGCCGCGCGGGCAATGCCGATTTGTTGATTCGCCTCAGCCACTCGGCGCTCCGCGGCGGCGATGTCCGGGCGCCGCTGCAATAGTTCAGAAGGCAGGCCAACGGGAGTGCTAGGCGGTTGGTAGTGGAACGGTTGTACTGCGAGGCTGAATTCCGCGGGCGGCTTGCCGATCAGAATTGCGATGGCGTGTTCGAATTGCGCGCGCTGGACAGTCACATCCGTGTCCTGTACCCGAGTAGTATCCAACTGGGTCTGCGCTTGCGCCACGTCTGCCCTGGGCGCCACGCCTCCTTTGAAGCGATGCACGGTGAGCTCGACGTTGTCGGTATAGGCTTTTACCGTGTCGTCGAGAAGTTGTTTCTGCGCATCGGCGCTGCGCAATTCAAAATAATCCATGGCCAGTTCTGCCTCGAGGCTGAGCTTGGCGGTCTCGTAGTCAGCAGCGGTCGCTTGCGCTTCTTCCCGCGCGGCAGCGACGGTGCGCCGGACGCGGCCCCATAGATCGATCTCATAGGAAAGGTCGAAGGGCAGGATGAAATCGCCCTTGCTGGATTGTTGGATCCTCGACGGAAAGTTTGGCGAGAAGTCTGAACTCTTTACATAGCTCGCGCTCGGAGAAGTGGAGATGGTTGGAAATTGGGTAGCGCGATTGAAGCGAATGGCTGCACGGGCTTCGCGGAAACGCGCTTCCCCTACTTTTAGGGTCTGATTGGAACCCTCAATCTGCTCTTCCAGTTGATTGAGCTGCGGATCGCCAAAAATCTCCCACCATTTCCCGTGGCTGGTCTGGTCTCCGGGATGGGCGGGCTGCCACTGATCTGTTTCCTTGAATGAAGCAGGTGGTTCTTCCTTATAAGCCGCCGTAGTTGGAGCAGTGGGCCTGACGTATTTGGGGCCAACGGTACAACCCTCGAGCGCCACAATCAGCAGCACTAGAAGCAGCGCAACGATCCCCGTAAGAATGAGACGTGCTGCACCGATTAGGTAGCTCATTGTTTGGATCCGCCTGTTGGCTTGCTGCTTAGGCGAACGGGCATGCCCGCGACCAGCGAGTCCGAAGGATCAACAATGACAGCGTCCGTGGATTGCAGGCCTGAAACGATTTCCACGCTATTGCCGTAATCGCGGCTGATCTTGACTGGTATCAACTCGGCTTTGCCGTTCCGAACCAGTCCGACCTGCAAGCCTTCTTTGCGGAAGATCAGCGCATTCGAGGGAACGGTCACCGAGCGAGTTTGATCGGGCAACCTAAGGTGCACAAAGACGTACGCTCCCGGCAGGAGTTGGCCAGTCGGATTGTCAACATCGACTTCCACAAGCAGCGTACGCGAGGCGATGTCGATGGCGTTGGCGTTGCGAACCAGAGTGCCGTGGAAAACCTGGCCCGGGAATTCATCGAGGGTCAAAGTGGCTGGCGCACCGGAGCGCGCGGCACGGGAGTACACCTCGGGAACTGCTACGTAGAGGCGCAGCGTGCGAATGGCTGCCATGTGAAACAGTTCTTTCGGTTGCGTATTGGCGCCGGCATCGATGAGCGCTCCGATATCCGTATTGCGGGCGGTGATGGTCCCGTCGAAGGGGGCATAGATCTTTTCGAACGATTGCAGCTGTTCAAGACGCCGCACGTTGGCGGCACTGGATTCGGCCGCGGCTTTCACCGCGCTGAGATTGTTAACGGCTTGGTCGGTTTCCTGCTGGGAGACAGAGCCGTTGCTTACCAGGTCCTGCCAACGAGTCGCGGTAATCTTGGCAATGTTCAGGTTGGCCTGTGCGGTATCCAGGTCCGCTCGAGCTTGCAGCAATTGCTGGTCGACCTCAGGGGTTTCAATCTCCGCGAGCAACTGGCCTTTTTGAACATGCGCGCCAATGTCGAAGTACCAGCGCTTGAGATAACCACTGGTTCGCGCATAAATCGGTGCGTCGCTGAATGCTTGCGTATTGCCAGGCAGGATAATTTCCTGAGTCGGCGCGCCTTCCTGGGGAAAGACCACGGCGACAGTGGGAATGGCGGCTTCTTGCGTTCGTTGTGTCAGCCGCGATTCGGCCACCGCGCGCGAGTGGATGCCGGAGTAAATCATGAGGGCCAGAACGGCGAGCGCGACTGCCGCAATAAGGATTGTGGTTCGGCGTTGGGCTCCGGAGTGATTTTGAAATCCCTCCGGGCTTGATTCAACGGGCTGAGCTTCGATCGTTTCTGGTTGGGGGCTGGTCATCACATTTTCCTCGCTCGATGTCATACGCTTTCCTCTAACTCACGGTTGGATTGGTTGAGGCACGCCCGCGGACTGTGGTTGTGCAGTTGAGGGATCGCGCCGCCCGTGAAGTAAACTGAAAACCGCGGGGACGAAAATCAATGTGGCCACCGTGGCGCACAACAGGCCGCCAATTACGGCGCGACCCAGCGGTGCATTCTGCTCGCCGCCCTCGCCCAGTCCAAGCGCCATGGGGATCATGCCGATGATCATGGCGAGAGCGGTCATGAGTACTGGGCGAAATCTGGTGAAGCCGGCTTCGATGGCCGCTGCGACAGGATCTCCATGGTGTAGAAGCCGCTCTTTCGCGAAAGACACCACGAGAATACTGTTTGCGGTTCCAACGCCCATGCACATAACGGCGCCCATCAAGGCCGGGACGCTGAGTGTTGTGTGGGTGAAGAACAAGAAACCGACAATGCCGGCCAGCGCGGCGGGGAGCGCGGTGATGATGATGAAAGGATCAAGCCAGGACTGAAAGTTCACCACGATCAGGAGATAGACGAGAACGACGGAGAAGACCAGGCCGCCCAGCAATCCGAGGTAAGAACTGCGCATCGTTTGCAGTTGGCCGCGAATGGTGACGAAGCTGCCGCGCGGCAAAGACTTGCGGTTGGAGTCTACGATGCGGGTGATCTCGCGGCCCACCGCTCCCAAATCTCGCCCCTGGATGTTGGCGTAAATATCGACCTCGCGACGAATGTTGTAATGCGAGATCACTTCCATCTCGTTCGAACGGGTAATGGAAGCGACATCCGCAAGAATTTCAGGGCGCGCAGCGGTCGAGGAACTCAGTGGAGTGTTCTGTAGATCTTGAAGAGATTGAATCGAATATTGCGGAGTCTGAGTTACCAGGTTGTAGCTCACACCGTTATTCCAATTCAGAAAGAACATCGGGGTGATCTGGAAACTACCGCTGAGTGAGTTCAGCAAGCTACTGGCTACATCGCGCTGAGTGTAACCCCCCTGGGCGGCCTTGGTACGGTCGACAGCCACATCGAACTCCGGATAATCAAACGCTTGCTGTATGCGCGCATCGGCGACACCCGGCACACGTTCGACTTCTTGCAGTATCCGGGCCGCAACTTCGCGATTGCCCTGAATATCGGTTCCCTCGATTTGAATATCGACAGGGGCTGGCAAGCCAAAGTTCAACACCTGAGTGACGATGTCGGAGGGCAGGAAGTAAAAAGTTGTGCCGGGATATTCGCGGGGCAGTGTTTCTCGCAGGCGCTGAACATAGTCTGCCGTGGTGTGGTGATCTTCGTTGAGGGACACCAGAATATCGGCATCGCCCGCTCCGATCAGGCCCGAGGTGCTGTGCATGAAATTGATGGCGCTGTACGGCAACCCGATATTGTCCAGGATGTTGTTCACTTCGCGCCCGGGGATCTCGCGGCGAATGGTGCCCTCGACGAGGTCGCACAGCTTCGCAGTCTCTTCGATTCGCGTGCCGCTCTTGGCGCGGAGATGCAGGATGAATTGACCGCTGTCGGTGTTCGGAAAGAAATCCTGACCGAGCCACGGCACGAGGAGAAAGGCCGCAGCGCAGGCCAGAAGAAAGACAGGTACAAAAAGCAACCGCCGGTGAACTAGCGTTGTGAGTAGAGCATGGTAGGAATTGCGGAGCTGTTCGAATCCGCGCTCAAACGCCAACTGAAACCGCACCAGAGGATTCCGTGATTTGGCGCGGTCGTGCTCTTTACCTTTCAACAGATACATCGCCAGCGTTGGCACCAGCGTCCGGGACAAGATGTACGACGCGAGCATGGCGAACACCACCGCTTCGGCGAGAGGCACAAAGAGATATCGAGCTACTCCGCTCAGGAGAAACATGGGCAAAAACACGATGCAGGTGCACAGGGTAGAGACCAGTGCGGGCACGGCGATTTGCGCCGCTCCTTCGAGGATGGCGACACGCTGCTCATGCCCTTCTTCGAAGTAGCGCTCGATGTTTTCGATCGTGACGGTGGCGTCGTCCACGAGAATTCCCACGGCGAGGGCCAGTCCCCCGAGCGTCATGATGTTGATGGTTTCTCCAAGAAAGCTGAGGATCATGACGGAGGTCAGGATGGATAGCGGGATGGAGACAGCAATGATTAGGGTGCTCCGCCAACTTCCAAGGAACAGCAGAATCATCAGCCCCGTGAGACATGCAGCGATGATGGCCTCGCGGATGACGCCATTCACGGAGCCTCGGACGAAAATGGACTGATCGGCCAGAGGCAAAATCTTCAGTTCCGGAGGCAGGGTCTGGGCGACACGCGGAAGAAGCCCCCGAATACCCTTCACGACGTCGATGGTAGAAGCATTGCCGGCCTTGAGTACCGAGACCAGGGCCCCGCGATGACCATCCTGGCGCACGATGTTGGTCTGGGGCGCAAAAGCGTCGCGCACATTCGCGACGTCACGAAGATAGATCGTGGAATTCCCAACGACCTTGACCGGGAGGTCGTTCAGTTCAGGGACGGTTTTCATGCTGGCGTTCAGTCGAACGTCGTACTCGAACGGCCCCATCTTTGCGGTCCCGGAAGGCAAAATCAGATTTTGCTGCTGCACGGCGTTGAGAACATCCGGTGGCGACAGCCCTTTGGACTGCATCAAGCCGGGATTCAAATCGACCATGACCTGGCGTTGTTTGCCGCCGTACAAGAAAGGAATCACGGCCCCAGGTACGGTCACCAGTTGGGGCCTTAGGAAATTCTGTCCGAGGTCGTTCAACTGCTGCTCGGAGAGACCATTTCCCGAAAGACCCAACTGCAGAATGGGCACGCTCGAAGCACTGTAGTTAATGATCAAGGGGGGCAGAGTGCCTGGCGGGAATTGCCGAAGGCCGGTTTGCGATATGGCCGTCACCTGGGCATTGGCGGTGTCCAAACTCGCGCCGGGTTGCAGGTAAATTCTGATGATGGATTGACCGTTGACGGTGGTCGATTCGATGTGTTCGATATTGTCAACCGTGGTGGTCAGCACGCGTTCAAACGGGCTGGTGAGGCGGCCTTCCAGTTCTTCGGGATTCATGCCGGTGAACTGCCAGGCGACTGCGATCACCGGGATGTTAATGTTCGGGAAAATATCTGTCGGCGTGCGCAAAATCATGATCGGGCTCAGAACCAGAATAAGGACGGCTAGAACGATAAAGGTATAGGGCCGGTCCAGAGCGACTCGAACAATCCACATAAGTAAAACTCCTTACGCGCCAATCGCGAATTGACCGCGCGAGCTACTGCGGTCTAATGCCTCGGGCCAATAAAACCATCCGAACCGGTGAACATTAGGAATCCCACAATCGCCAATACAGCGACAAAAAAAAACGTGACCATAAGGGCCTCCTTGCTCCGTGCCTTGCGTCAATCATATGCATTGCACGCAACCTGATCTTGTGAGAGATGTCTGGCGTTACCGCTCAGTCGTGAAGTGTTCGTTCCGGCGGTCCAAGCTGGTGCGACAAAGCGATTCAATCTCTCGCGCAATTTCCTTCGCCCATGAAATACTCGAGCCTTTACAGCGGTAACGGAGATCCCCATGATTTGCGCAGTCTCTTCGGTGGATCGCTCGCCAAGTTCACGCAGCTCAATTGCTTCTCGCGTTCCTGGCGTCAGCTCATTCATGACCTGCGAGAGAATCTGTTGCCGCTCCTTTTGTGCAAAGAGTTGTTCGGGATTCAAGGCTTGGTCTTCGACGTCAAGATGTGCAGACGGCTGCTCAGTTTCCCCCGATTCATCCAGCGAGACTTCCCAGAAACGGTGCCTCTTGCGCAGTTTCATCAGGGCCGCATTGATGGCAATGCGGGACAGCCAGGTTGAAAACCGGGAATCGCCGTTGAATCTCTTGAGATGAATAAAGGCCTGTTGAAACGACTCCTGCACGACATCTTCTGCATCCTCATTGTTCCGCATTATTCGCAGCGCTAGATGAAAAACCGTGTTGGCGGATTGTTTGCAAAGGATTTCGAACGCAACCGAGTCTCCCGTTTTTGCAGCGCGAAGAAGAACGCATTCCGCTCTGGCATCCATACGTGTCCTGCCTGGCGCGCCTGTTTCATTCCCGTTGTAGGTTTCCAAATATTGCGTGGACATGGGGCTGCTCCTCTCAAGCAAAAGCAACTGGTAGTTCCGTGGTTGCGTATTCGTCCGAATTATGGGTCGCGGTCATGAATTGGTTCGTGGTGAAGTTGATCCAACTCCATTCCTGGGCTACCTCAGTCATCATCTGAAAGGAAATTCTGCCGCGCTGATACTGAGCCAGGCAAAAGCGCTTCGCAAACTCGGCATCCTTGATCGTTTGCAATAACCAGTCCAGCTCTTCTCTATTCATGACGATCTCCTTTCCTCACGGCTGACGATGCGATTTTTTTTCTCTCGATGTTGTGCACGACGTGGCTGGTGTAACAACCTGTGGCGATGAGTTCCGCGCCTTGTTTGGATAACTGGGCGAGCACCTTCTCCCCGTTCTTGTCGATGAAGGTCACGCCGTTAAGGTCCACCACGCACCTGCGTTCCCGCCGCGCGGTTTTTGTTCGCGTCCAGATAGACTTCAGTTCCGAAATCCACGGATAAACGAGACGGCCTTCGACCGTCCACTTTTGTTCAGTCTGTGTCTCAGCGATCGTGATTCTCAGCATTCCCATAACTCGCGCTTCATCCATTGGTGCTGTTCCTTCGACTACCAACTGGTTTGCCACCCCAAAATTCGAGCTCTTTCCCTACCTCTGACTTTTACGAACGGGACATAGTTCGCGAACGCTTGCGCATATGGACTTCCGACCCGCCTCGTTCGAAGTGCACATCGTCCATATACGCTTTCATCAGTTGGATACCGCGCCCATGTTCGGAAGCGGGGTTGGACGTGCTGCCATTGCCAACAAACTTTTGGAAGTCGAATCCTTTTCCCTGATCCGTCACGACGATGGATACTTCATTGCCGGGGCGGCAGCGGAAGCGGAGGTGTACTTTTGTTTTTGGATTTTCCTGACTGCCATGCACAACCGCATTGTCGAGTGCTTCGCGGAGTGCCAACTCGATATCGAACTCTTCTCCCGGAACACATCGCGACCGTTTGATCAGCCGCATCAAGCGGTCCACGAGCGGCGAGATGGCTCGAACTTCGCTGGGCATCCAGAAATCAATTTCCAGGATGGCAGAGGGGGAGCGTTTCCTAGAGATCGGCAATTGAGCACCTGGCGCTCTGTTCCGGCTTCGCATTCCATTCATGGCCAACGCCTCACGGTCAGGAATGCATTACCGGGGCCAAAGCGCGGGGGCGTTCCAACGTTGGGGAACTTATTGATTTGTCGTGGGATGGCGAGCCGAGAGTAGATCATGTCGCCGACGAGCTACTGCCAAGAATCTAGCAGACTGCTAATTTCTTGGCACTTCAGAAGCGCGATGCAACGTCAGAGATTTAGGAGAAGGAGCGGAGGTAAGAAATAAAACTGTGTGATTATTCAGGACGGCTTGAGATTCCGAGTTTCCGTATCCTCACCTGGAGGGTCGATCGATTCATTCCAAGTCGTGCCGCCGCGCCATTGAGACCTGCAACAACCCAGTTGGACTGCTTGAGCGCTTGGAGGATCTGTTGACGTTCAGTTTCCTCCAGCAGGTTTTGAAGTGCGCCGTTTGTTTCGGATTTGGCAGTAAAGGCTCTTTCTTCCGGATGACTGGTCTTGGGAAATTTTAGATCAGCCACATCGACACACAAGCCAGGGCCAGCCGAGATGATTACGGCGCGTTCGATCACATTTTGGAGTTCTCGTATGTTTCCCGGCCAATGGTACCGGCAGAGCGCATCCATTGCTGCTGATGGAATGGCTTCTATGACCTTTTTCATGCGGGTGGAAAACTGCTGTGTGAAGTGACGTGCGAGTAGCGGAATATCCCCATCGCGTTCCCGCAAGGCAGGTACGTGGACAGGAAAAACATCCAGGCGAAAGAATAGATCTGATCGGAACTTTTGCTCACTCACCATCGATTCTAAATCACGGTTCGTGGCCGCAATCAGACGTGCATTTGTCCGAATCGTGCGCGAACTTCCGAGACGCTCAAATTCCCGCTCCTGCAGCACGCGAAGCAACTTCGTCTGCAATTCGAGAGGAATTTCTCCTATTTCGTCCAGGAAAATCGTGCCACCGTCGGCTACTTCGAAGCGGCCAATCCGTTGCGCGACCGCTCCCGTGAAGGCGCCTTTCTCGTGTCCAAACAACTCGCTTTCCAGTAAGCCGGTCGGAATGGCGGCGCAATTGAGCTTGACGAACGGCTTCGAGCGCCGCGGGCTCAGGTCATGAATGGCGCGCGCAATCAATTCTTTTCCAGTGCCGGTCTCTCCGTAGATCAGCACCGTAGAATCGGTCGGAGCGACGGTTTCCACCCGCTTGAGGGACTTACGTAGAGAAGCGCTGTTTCCAATGATCTGCGCGAAATTCATTTCCGCGCGGATTTCGTCTTCCAAATAGAGTTTTTCCTTGGAGAGCTGTTCTTTTAGGTCCCGGATCTCGCGGAACGCAAGAGCATTTTCGACAGCGAGAGCAACCTGGTTGGCAACCTGGCTAAGGAATTCGATATCGGCCTGACTGAACGCATCGTCCCGGAGCCGGGCGAGGACCAACGTGCCAATCGCGCGATTCCGGCTGATCAATGGTGAAAACCCGAACGACTTCAAACCTTCACGAACCGCCATCTGAACAATGGGGAGATGGAGCCAACCGGTGAAGGGACTTTGCAGCGTCATAGGCTTCATGGTTTGAAATGCCGTGCCGGATGGCGATCCCTCCATCGAATAGACCAAGTCTTCCTGCAGGAAGCCTTTTCCCTCCGGAAAATCAACGGCGTAGAGTCGCAGGTTCTTGTTTTCCGCATCCGGCAGGGACAGGCCGGCGTAGTCGCATTGCATCACGCGGCGGACGTCCTGCGAGACGGCCCGCAGCAGGTCGCGGAGCTCCAGATTGGAGACCACCTGATTGGTGACGTCGAGAAGCAGCTGCAGCCGTTCGTTCTTAAGCTGTAGTTCCTCAGAGGCCCGCCGCAAGGCCGCAAAATTCAATGCGTCGTCGAACGCCAGCGCAATATAACCTGCCACTTCGGATACGAATCGGACATCGCCTGCCGAGTAAGTATCGACCTGCTTGCTACCAAAAGTGATTGCCCCCAATTTGCGGTGCGCGGTCGTCAATGGCAGTGCGCAGATGGAGCGAATATTGAGCCTTCTCAGCAACGCTTGCAGCCGGCTATAGCGCGGCTCCAAATCGTTGGTGGACCTCAGCAGAGATTCTTGCCGCTCGTAGACCCAGAACGTGAGGGTCTCTTCGGGCGCGAGCGGGTGTTCGGGAACCAACTCGGAGCGACTGGCCATGTCGACGAAATAATTTTTAAATGTATCGGAGTTTTTGTCGCGAAGAGAAATTCCGATGAAGTCGAATTGCACAACTCGATGCAATTCGTCGGCTAACACGCCAAAAAGCTCTTTAAGGTCGCCATGCGCTCCAATGGCTTGGGACACGCGGACGAGCGTTTCGTACCGCACAGCGAGTGGCGACGCAGCTACGACAGCCGCGTCATTGTTCACAATCACGCCCGGTGTTTCCATGCGCATGGCCGCGCGGGCTGCCTGACAGTCAGGTCTCATCAATTTCCTAGCGATGTGCAGTGAACCCTGGGTGCTCCTGATCCAATCGTATTCTTGTACTGATTGTCACTTATATGATTGAGTGATGCCATGGATCGCTGCACGGTTACATTGTGCGCCAGTTAAAATATAGGCCTGCCGTGGTGCCGACTGCGCCTCCACTCTGCAAATTCATGCGCTAGCGCCATTCAGGAAAAAGAGCATCGTGACAGGTTTTGTGCCCCTATTCCTCCAGGCGTGCCGCGTCCCGTTTTGCACAACCACGTCGCCACGCTTCAAGTGCAGGGTCTCGCGGTCGTCCAACTCCAGCCAAATCTCTCCGTCGTAGACAACCGCATAGTCGACAGTGTTGGTCTTGTGCATCCCGGGATCTTCCTTTTCGAAGTGATCGGCTAATCCCCTCAGGCGAATCAACGTTTCGTCCCGTGCAGCCGCGCCATCGAAGGACGGATCCGCGAAGACCGAATCGGGCGGAAATGTCACGAAGTGCAGACTCGTGCCACCGGGTCCTGGAACGAGGGAGTCGGGATAGCGCTCAAATTTTTGCTCATTGCTGAGATCCGGGGTCGTCGGATTGACCCAGATGAGCGTGTGCTCGTAGCCGGGTACCGTCTTGAACTCGTACGACTGCATGTGATCGTCGCTTTGCACCACGGACTTCCCGTTTACATTTCGCGTTACAATGCGCCGGTAAGCACTCGGTTTCTTACCGCGCTTCAATACTTCTGTCTTTTTTGAGGTCGTTCCATTCATGTCCTTGCTCCTCTACGCCGCCGGCTTCGCGCCCGCGTACCGAGCGATGCTACAACGGGCTTCTCCCGCCCTTTCGGTTAGACCTGGGCTCTGCCGCCGTCAACGAACAGTTCGATACCTGTAACGAAACTTGAGTCATCCGAAGCCAGAAACAGCGCCGCCTTGGCAACTTCCTCGGGTTCCCCCATACGTCCCATCGGGATGGTAGATGCAATCCGCGCGATCACGTCTGCAGATTGCCGACTCGCCAGCGGCGTATTGATGGGACCCGGACTAACCACGTTTGAGCGGATACGACGGTCCTTCAGATCTGTAGTCCAAGTTCGCACGAAAGAGCGGATTGCAGCTTTACTTGCGGCATAGACGCCGAATGCGGCAGTACCCTTAACACTCGCGACAGAGCCATTGAGAATGATAGAGCCGCCGTCATTCAGTAGCGGTAAAGCTTTTTGCACCGTGAACAGTGTTCCCCTCACATTGATGTTGAATACTTTGTCGAAATGTTCTTCAGTGACAGCCCCAAAGGGAATAAATTCGGCAACACCAGCGTTGGCGAAAACAATATCGACTCGCCCCTTTACCTTGGCGATGGTCTGGTAAAGACGATCAAGGTCAGCCAGTTTGGCAACGTCTCCCTGAACTCCAGAAACGTTGGTGCCGATGGCCTTCACGGCCTCGTCGAGTTCCTTCTGGCGGCGGCCGGTGATGAAGACATAGGCACCCTCTTTGACGAAAAGCTTTGCGGTAGCCAACCCAATCCCTTCGGTGCCGCCGGTGATGACGGCGGTCTTGCCTTCGAGCTTTTTGGTCACTGTTTTTCTCCGTTGTTGCGGAGCTGGCACTCTCCGGCTCCGATGGTTCTCCATTCGATCACTTGAGTCCAAGCGTTGCCTGGCCGAGGTGATAGGACAAATGGTTGGTGCGACTGAGCAGAATGGCAAAGCGATTGCGCGAAGCATCTTTTGCGAAATCTTCTTCCGATACGGCGGTGTGGCGTTGGAGCCAGTCGGACCACGACATTTTTTCGAAACCCTTCCACAATTCAATGTTTACGGTTTTCCATGCCTGGCGAACCTGTTCGTGCGAAGGGATGGCGGCTTGGGACTTGTCGGGATTAGAGACGAAGGCGACATCAAATTCGGGATGAAGGCGTTCTCTCAGCCCCAGCAGCGGCAGCATCGCGTCGTGCGTCGCGGTCAGGTGTCCCCACAAATAAAGCAGCCTGTTTCTGCCCGGCGCGATTTCACGCAGGAGGTCCTCGGAGGAGAGGCCTCCAAAAAGCTTGTCTGCCCGCTCGATTTGCGCGTTCCACACCTTCAGGCCGAGAGCTACGTAAGAGCCTTGGTTTTCCATGGTTTTATCTCTCGTCGATCATTTGTACTTCGGGAAATTCTTTCCGTACATGGGCGCGCCACTTTTCGATTGCTCTTCCGTGGCTTCATCCTGTATCACGTCCCAATGCTCCACGAGTATCCCGTCCTTAATGCGCACAATATCTGCGGCAATCCAATTCACAGGGAGCCCGAAGTCACTAAATCGACCGTGTACGATTACGAAATCACCTTCTGCCATAATGATTCCCGCTTCGTATTTGAGTGTTGGAGGAAGGCTCTTAATCAGACTAAACAAACCCTCGCGACCGGGAGCAATGTGAGCGCTATGTTGAATGTATTTCGGTGACCAGAATCGCTCGGCTGCCGCGTAGTCGCGCTTGTTGAAAAGCGAGTCGAAAGCTTTGAGCACCAGCGCCTTGTTTTTTTCCTCGAGTTCTCTAGCCATTTTTGTTTTCTCCAGTCTTTAATAATCGGGGTTGGGGCCGATTCAGTCTCTTGTTCTCACCTCTCCTAGGCCTCACGAGGGCAATCGAAACTAGGTGTCCGATCGACCGAAATTCGAATTCAAGTCGTCCAGGGTCAGGGGGCCCCCGATCTGCTGATGATTGTAGTGGTGCTCGTACGCGACGCTAGCGCCCTTCCATCTGCGAATGGCGTACCATTTCAAAGTGCAGCGTTTGCCGCTCACGCCGACGATGTCGAGCCTCCATGCCGAATGCGTTTCGTTGGCAGTGTCTCGAGGAACGCCAGCCTGCTGAACAAATACCGATATGCCGGCCACCTCGGCCATTACGTGGAGGGGCTCCAGAAAATTCAGCAGAAGGGAACGTACTCCGTCTTTTCCACGAATCATCCCTCGCGATTCCTCGCTGCTCACCTCGACGTCATCGGCGTAAAATGTGTCAAAGATTTCCAAAAACTCTTCGTAGCTCGTGCCGATTTCTGCGCGCAGGGTCGCTCCGTTTAGGGCCAGCTCCGCGGCCTGTGAGCTGCTGCAGGCATCACTTCCGAAGCGGTCGGCAGTGATGAAATTATGTTGATCAATCATCTGAGTCCTCACTTAGCCTGGCGAGAGATTCAATCCGGTTCGTTGAGATCGACGTGCCTCGGCACCCATGCAGCGTGTGGCGCGATGGAAATTCGATGCCAACGTACCTGTATTTATGAACCGTACAGTTCAGTAGGATGCTTCAAAGCTATTCGGGTTACAGTAATATTGCACCGAACAGTTCAATACGTAATAATACACAAATGGGACGACCGAAGAACTTCAGCCGGAAAGGTGTTTTGGAGAAGGCGCTGCCGGTCTTCTGGAAATACGGTTTCGCCGATACCAGCCTTCAGGAATTGGAAAAGGCTACCGGCGTCAATAAGTCCGGGCTCTACACGGAGTTCGCGGACAAGGGCGAGCTGTATCTGGAGAGTTTGCGGCACTACTCCAGAAAACGGCAGGAGGAAGATTTCCTGACCGCCAAGCCGCTTGGCTGGAAAAACATCGAGCGCTTTCTGAAACTCGCACCCTACAGCTTGGCGGACCAGAAAGGCTGTTTCGCAGTCAATTCCATGAACCAGTTCGCTGTGCTCCCACCTGCCGCCCAGGAAATCGTCTCAAAGAGCCGCGCTTTTGTTAAAGCTCTGATCGCGAATAATGTCGAAGCTGAAAAGCCTCGGATGAAACCTATCGCCCTGACAGAAATAGTCTTGACCTTCTTTACCGGCATTACTATGGAGCAGCACCTGAAAGGTAGTAAGGCCTCCATGAATCGAAAAGTGGACGACTTCATGAAGGTCGTCCGCAAGCTCTGAATCGAAGGCAGCTTCCTTCTTCGCTTTTGTTAATGGGTGTCGAGCCACTTCCGAATATTCGAGACGGTATCCTCGTAGAACGTCTGGTAAAGACCTTGCGACACGTAGCCGATATGCGGCGTTGCCAGTACGTTGTCGAGCGTCCGGAAGGGGTGAGACGGAGGCAGCGGCTCAACATCGAATACGTCGATCGCCGCGCCCGCGATTTGCTTGTTCTTCAACACATTGATCAAAGCTTGTTCGTCGACGATCGGTCCGCGCGACGCATTGACCAGCCAAGCCGTTGGCTTCATTCTCAGCAGTTCCGCAGCCCCTACCACGCCGCGAGTGCGGCTGCTCAACACCAAATGGATGGTCAGGATGTCAGACTGCTCGAACAGTTGGTTCTTGGAAACCAGTGTTGCACCTGCGGCTTTAGCGACCTCGGGCGTCATGTTCTGACTCCAGGCAATCAGATTCATTCCAAAAGCGCTCCCAATCCGCGCGACCTGTGATCCAATCCGCCCGAGTCCCAGAACGCCCAACGTTTTTCCATGGAGATCCGTGCCCACTGTTTGCTGCCAGCGGCCAGATCGGACGGAGTTGCTCTCCGTCACAATATGTCGCGCGGAGGCCAAGATCAGCGCCCAGGTAAATTCGATCGTCGGGTCCGCCCGGTAGCCGGAGTAAACCACTGCGATCTTATGATCGGCCGCGGCGGCGACATCGATCGACGCGTTTCCAGATCCCGTTGAGGCAATGAGTTTGAGATGGGGAAGGCGCTCAATGACGTCACGGGGCAGCGGGGTCCGCTCGCGCATGACGCAAACGATCTCAAAAGGCAGCAACCGCTCAATCAGGGCGTTCGGATCGGCTAGGTGGTCCTGAAATACAGTGACTTCCGCTCGATCACGGAGCCCCGACCAATCGGCGCACTTAAGCGCCACATTTTGGTAATCGTCGAGAACAGCAATCTTGTACTTCTTCATTGGCGTCCATCCCGCGGTGATTGATTCGAGCCTCGTGTCCCAAGGCTCTGCCTACCAAGTCTTTAGGTTGTTTGTTGCGGTTTTGACATTAGCCTTCGCGCCCCGTTCGATTGCCAAGAGTAGGTCGGCGGATGGAAATCTTTCTTTCATGGCACTAATAAGACTATCCGGGTCTTTAGCTTTTTTGAGCTCATCGTCAAAAGCCAATAAATAGTTTTCTGTAAAATCAATGGCGGTACTCGCGTCCAGGGGAGCTCCAACCTTGCTATGTCCAGGGATCACAACCGAAGGTTTTAATTCTCTGATTTTATTTAATGAGTTCAACCATTGCCCTCTAGCCCGGATGTCCGTTTCAGCGGTGTAAACGTGCATGTTATTGAACAAAACATCGCCGGTAATGAGAATTTGCTGTTCAGGAATCCAAAGCATGGTGTTTTCATCGGTGTCGCCTTGGATGTTTTTAAGGACCTCTATTTCAGAGCCCTCAAATTTAATGGAGTCGCCGTCGAATTTTTCGATGGCAACCACGTGGGAGGTTGCAGCTGCGCCCAAGAGCTGTTTCCATTTATCCAGTTTCTCTTGATAGACCTTGTTGATTCGGTTTACTACCGCAGAATTCGCGATGATCCTTACTCTGGGGTATGCCTCCCTAAAAACTTCCAGACCAAGAAAATGATCGGCATGCTCGTGGCTGATGTAGATAATAGACAGCGGCTTTTTAGTCTTTTGGATTTCCGCTAATACTCTTTCCGCATTGGTTTTTGTTAACTGCGCATCGACTAACATCACCTCATGCTCTCCCTCGATAATCACGGAGTTAGCCCAAAACTGATCGTCGGAAGAGGTGAACACCTTGATTGAAAAACGTGGCTGACCGCCCGCAAATACAGATGGCCACGAAATTAGAAGGAAGAGACCGATCGCAGAACAAACAGCAAGACGCTCCATAAATTCTCCAATCTTGATTCATAGAAGTAGTTACTTCGCAGCCAAAATCGGCGGCAAAGCGATTGCCAATAGCCGGGTCTCGCAATTCCGATGGTCCCAACTTGACCCGTCGGCTTGCCCCGCAGCATCACTACTTTTGCAGTGAAGGCGCGTTCTCGTCCCATCGATCGGTAAATACCACCGGCACCCAGCTGTACCCACTCCCGTCCTTGCGCAAGCGACCCAGGGCAGGAAACCATGACGTATGCGGCGCCGCGATCAAAACATCCTCGCGCACGAGCTTAGATAGCAATTGATTCCGCGTCGCCGCAGCCGCAGTCTGGTCGATGTCGAAAACCGCGGTGACCTCGGGATGCTGCAGTTGGACTCGCTGTGCATGGATGATGTCGCCGCAAAACAGAATTTTTTGTCCCTTGGACGAAAATTCATAGCCGGTATGTCCCGGGGTGTGACCAGGCAGCGGGACGATTTGCATGCCGTCGACGATTGACTCGGAGCCACTGAAGGTGTGCCATTTACCGGCCTTGATGTACGGCGCTGCGATGCCTTGCGCACTCTGGAAGAACGGTTGGGCATCCTTCGGCGCCTTAGCAGCGATTTCCGGCGACAACCAGAAATCGCTTTCGGCCTTCGCGACGTAAACATCGGCGTTGGGAAAGACGCGCTTTCCATCCTGCGTCGCGAGGCCGCCGACGTGATCGGAATGGAGGTGCGTGAGCAAAACAACATCCACTTCTTCCGGCGTGTAGCCTGCGCTGCGGAGGCTGCCCACCAAGCGCCCGAGTGCTCCCCCACCCCACCAGGTGCCGGCGCCCGCGTCCACGAGGATTAGTTGCTTGCCGGTGTTGACCAGGAAGCCCATATCCACGACATCCAACATGTGCGGATCTTCCTGCAGTGCGTTGACAACACCATCCATCGTGGCCTTCGTTCCGTTCAGCCAATGCCGATCGAATACGCCGGTGCCGTCGTATAGAGCCGTCACTTCGAGGTCGCCGACTTTCAGCCGGTAGAAGCCCGGCTGCTGATCATGGTGCTGAGGTGCGTCAGCCGGAGCTGCGTTCGAAACGGCGACAAAGACCGCCATTGCTGCCAGAAGAGCGGCGGCGAAGCGCATCGAATTTCGCTTGAGCACGTTTCTCATCGTCCGCGCGAAGACCTCCAGTGTTTTGTCTATATTTTTCATTGGTATGTATCCCTTCTTTAGGTTTCAATTTGGCTTTACATCATGGTTGCATGATGCAACCACTAATAAGATGCGCGAATCTGGTATAATGATGCAACCAGAGTTTTGGCAGTGATTATATACGAGGAGGGAGCTATGCGACACAAATCCTTCAAAGCCAACCTGTGCCCGGTGGCACGCTCGCTCGATACCATCGGGGAATGGTGGTCTCTGCTTATCGTTCGTGACGCCCTTGCTGGCACACGACGATTTTCCGATTTTCAGAAAAGCCTGGGATTGGCCAAGAACGTCCTGAGTGTGCGTCTTAAGAAATTGGTTGCGTGCGGAGTGATGGAACAGGTGCCGGCTTCGGACGGCAGTGCCTACCAGGAATATGCCCTAACCAAAAAAGGCCGAGAATTGTTCCCGGTCGTCGTTGCTTTGCGTCAGTGGGGAGAAAGTCATCTCTTTTCCCGCGGCGAGAAACGTTTTCAGGTTCTGGACAAACGCACCCGAAAACCCCCGAGACTGGAAGTGCGAAACGCGAAGGGGGAAATTCTTACTCCGAACGATCTGGAATTGATTACTGTTACAAAATGAACGGAGGAATGCCCGTATTCCCCCGGCCGAACGCACAACTGGGGATAGAATTTCGGATCGTTACTGTCGCCTGCTTAGTCTCGATATGGGTCACGAATCGTGTGAGTCGGTTCAGGCGTTCATCCCGCCATCCACGGTAAGATTCGCGCCGGTAATGTACGAGGACTCGGGACCAGCGACAAACGCCACCATTGCAGCGATTTCATCAACCTGCCCGTAGCGGTTGAGTGCGGTGGCGGCCTTCTGCGGTACCGCCCAATCGCCCGCGGCGGGATTCAATTCCGTGTCGATCGGACCCGGCTGCACGTTGTTTACAGTGATGCCCCGGCTCCCGATCTCTCGGGCCAGCGCCTGAGTGAACATCTTGACGGCTCCTTTCGTGCCCGCGTATGGCACAAGCCCAGGCGCCGCGACGCGTTCACCCACGGCCGAACCGATCGTGATGACGCGACCGCCGCTCTTCATGTGCTTCAGCGCCGCCTGAGTCGCGACGTATACGCCACGCACGTTGATGGCTATCACGCGATCCATCTCTTCCAGCGTGGCCTCCTCGAACGGTTTCGGAATGGCCGTGCCGGCGTTGTTCACCAGCACATCCAGTCGACCGAAGGTTGCAAACGTCTTTTCGACCGCAGCTTTAACCGCGTCGGCATCGGCGGCGTCTGCCTGAATCGCGATCGCTTTTCCGCCGGCGCGTTCAATCTCCTTGATGACCGATGCAGCCGCGTCGGCACCTTTCGTATACGTAATGGCCACCTTCGCTCCGTCCGCGGCCAGACGTTTGGCGATTGCAGCACCAATGCCACGCGAGCCACCGGTAATGAGTGCAATCTTTCCTTCTAATTTCTTAGACATTATCCTTCTCCTTTACGCTCAGTCATGGCGAACTCTAAAACATGCTTACCAGGCATGAGTCCAAATTTGGGTTCCCGTCCGACGCATCCAAAGCCTGGCCTCATCACGTTAGATTGCGCCAGTGGGTCGAAGTAACGAGGCATAAGCATACTTTGTTAAGCTGGGAGCAATGCTTAGCAAGCATGGGAGTGGGGATGGAATTACGACATCTTCGGTATTTTGTCGCGGTTGTCGACGCCGGAAGTCTTACGGTAGCGGCGCGAAAATTGCGCACCTCACAACCGTCGTTGAGTCGCCAGATTCGAGATCTTGAGGAAGAGATTGGCGCCCAACTCCTGACGCGCCGCGCTCGCGGCATTGAACTGACACCGGCGGGTCGAGCCTTTCTCGAGCACGCCCGCTCAGTGCTATCGCAGATTGAAGCGGCAGCTGAAGCTGCACGCCGGGTCGCTCATCCCGCCAAGCCATGCTTCACCATCGGCTTTCTTACCGGACACGAATTGACGTGGATGCCCGAAAGCCTGCAGATCTTGCGCGACGAACTGCCGAATATCGACGTGATGATATCGAGTCAACTCTCGCCGCAGCTTGCCGATGCCCTTTCCAAAGGAACCGTCGATGCCGCTTTTCTTCGACGCGAACGAGGCGTACCAGAATTAGCGTTCCGTCCTCTGGTGAAAGAGTCCTTGGTGGTGATCTTGCCGAGTAACCACCGTCTTGCTGCGCTCAAAGCCATCAGTCCGAGGGATTTAGTGGGCGAGACCTTCGTGGGCGTGTCGCATACGGCTCCTGTGCTGCGTGCGGCGATCGACAATTACCTGAAGCAGTCTGGCGTTAAAATCACGCCGCAACACGAGGTGGACCACGTCGTCATGGGCGTGTCTTTAATAGCGTCGACGCGCAGCATAGGGCTGTTACCTGCCTACGCCCAAAACTTTCTCACCTCGTCTGTAACGAGCCGCCCGCTCAAGGGTGATACGCCCACTGTCGATGTGGTCCTCGGCTACAAAAAGTCGAACCAGTCTCCCGTCCTAAAACTCTTGCTTTCGAGATTGGACGAGTTGGTCGCTCGTGTGTCAAAGAAGTCTCATTAGACTCGCGGTGACCAAATTTATTACGCTGCTCTTGGCCCGGCGTTTTAGTCGATTTTTGTCCTGGATCTGAAGTGGATTACTTGGGAGATCACAACCAAAGAAAGGTAGCCGGCTTCTGCCGTGCTTCAGTCCGTTGAAATTCAAGGTCATACTGTCACACGTTGTCGCGTTGCCGAAGATCGGCGTTAGCGATTCACTTGAAGCTACCCCGAGAGGCCGCCATGATCAAATTTCTAGGACGATTATTCCGGGGACTTCACTACATTGTCGGTATTTCCGAACCTCCGCCCGGCACCAGCGAACGAAAGTTCGTGTTTACGTGGCTTGTGGGCATCGCGTTTGTCGCGGCCGTCTTCGTGACCATGGTCCTGATCATCCCTTTTCTCTACTTCAGGCATTGAGGAACTTTTGCGTAGCCGCAACAAATAAGCAACGATCGCCAAGCCAGCCATCTCATTAGTTGTTGGGAGGTGATCCCTATGACGCAAATCTGCTTGGTAAAAAGGAGCGCCGAATGTCTGATTCAACTAAAGCCAGGAGCGTAACGCGAGGTATCTCTTACTCCATTTTCACCATTTTATTTCTATTAACGTGCTGTGCTCTCTCAGCGCAAAATGAACAGCATCGCATTCGCAATGTTGTTCTGGTTCACGGCGCATGGGCGGATGGTTCGGGCTGGAAAGGTGTCTACGACATTCTGCTCAAAGACGGCTACCACGTCAGCATCGTTCAAGAGCCGGAGACCTCCTTTAAAGAAGATGTGGCTGCCACGAAACGCATCCTTGCTCTACAAGATGGACCGTGCATTCTTGTCGCGCATAGCTATGGCGGAGCGGTAATTACGGAAGCCGGGACGGATCCCTCCGTTGCCGGGTTGGTGTACATCGCGGCTCACATGCCAGACGCTGGAGAGAATGAAGCCGACGATGGAAAACGTTTCCCCAGTGACCTGAGCAAATCCGGCGCGATAAAGAAAACCGCTGACGGTTTCACGTACCTCGACCCCGCGCAGTTTCATGGGCTCTTCGCAGCCGACCTCCCTGCGGAGCAGGCCGCCTTTATGGCGCGCTCGCAGGTGCCGAACTTTGCCGACAATTTCAAAGCCGTTATCACCACGGCTGCGTGGCGAACCAAACCAAGCTGGATGTTGGTGGCAACAAAAGACCGAACCATCAACCCCGACCTCGAACGCTGGTACGCGACGCGAGCCAAGAGCCACACGAAAGAAGCCGATGGCGCCAGCCATGCGGTTTACGTCTCCCATCCAAAGGAAGTCGCAGCACTAATCGAGGACGCTACCACGCACGCTAAGTAGAACATTTTAAAATCAACATGTCTGAGTTCGACGCAGATGTGGCGGAGGCGTGTGGGAGTCGAAATTACTCGGAGCTGATTCTCCAAGTACTTATAAGGAAGGCCTTGGACGGATTTGGAACAACTTAGCATCCATCGGAACGGCTAACGGCGCCTTTTTGCCGCCTCATCTTTCAACTTACTCTTCTCATAGGAAGAACCATTTCAACGGCTCGGCTGTTTGCCTCCCGCATCGCATTGGGCACTGCTTGAGTGTAAATGTTCATAGTTGTACGAATGTCCGAATGCCGCAGAAGTTCTCGTTGAACTTTCAAGTCCACGTGCAATGCATGGAGCAAGGTAGAGTAGGAATGTCGGAAGCTGTGCCAGCCGATACGACCAAGTCCGGCACGGATTCCGGCGGGAAGTAGGTGGTTACGCTGAATCGTCCAAGGCCATCGTGGACGACCGGTCCCGTGTGGACTTGGAAACAACCAATCGTGACTCTCTGCTCCCGAAGCTGCCTCGGCTTTGTACTCAAGCAGCAGGTCCGCCAAATTCGGGTGCACTGGCAGGCTTCTGGTATTCGGTGGTGGGCACGTTGTCCTTCCCTTACTTCAATCCGCCACGGTAAGTACTGGTTGGATCGATAACAATACGTTTCTTGCAGGCTATGGTGCAGCCCAGGCACTGCCGGGGCCGTTGTTCACGTTCGGCGCGTATCTTGGAGCCGTGGCCCAACCGTCGCCGCACGGCGCGCTCGGAGCGGCAATCGTACTCGTCGCCATTTTTCTTCCCGGCCTGCTTCTACTTGTGGGTGTACTTCCGTTTTGGGATCAACTGCGAACGAATCAGATGAGCCGCGCGTTGTTTGCAGGGGTGAACCCGAGCGTCGTAGGAGTTCTTCTGGTTGCTTTGTATCAGCCGGTATGGACGAGCGCCGTGCTTCGGACTTCGGATTTTGTGTCGGCGTTAGCCTGTTTCCTCACGCTGGTTGTTTGGAAAGCGCCGCCGTGGACGGTCGTCATTGCGGCAACTGGGCTGGGCGTGGCGTCGAGTTTCCTCGGTTGACCTTTTCCGGTCGAATGAAAATTCCTCGAAACCGATTCGCCGCGATTGGAAGTGCATATGACCTGCCGCGCAAACGCCAACTCTCAATACCAAGAAAAAGAGGTTGGCGGAGATCGAAGGTTCAAGCCGAAGATCGGCAACACGGATAAACGGCGTGCTTTTGAAACCCGCTCGTGCAAACACAGGTCAGATACAGCTGAGGGACCGCCCATAGGGTCCGATCCTATGGACTGCTCGGGAGGCTCGTTAAGGCTTGTAAGTTAGCAACGGCGGCGTGATATCGTACTGCGCCGTCTTGATATGCGGACGCTGCGGATGACAGTGCAGTCTCTGCGTCAACAACTTCTAGAACTTTAGCTTCTGCATTTTTGTAACGGAGGGTTGTCAACCGGAGGCTGTCACGAGCAAGCTCTAGCGAACGATTCAACTCGCCGTGGTCTTTCAGAGCTACTGCCGCTTCGGCATATCTGGACTCGATATCTGCAAGTAGCTTACGCTCGGCCAAAGACAGCTCGCGTTTTGCTTGGGATTGTTGGAGTTGGGCTTGTTTCACCCGGCTTTGCGTCGTTCCCCAATTCCAGATTGGAATATTCATCGTAGCTTGGCCAGAATAGCCCAGATTTGAGAACTTCTGGCCGTCGGAAACACTATTCAACGCGAAATGGGAAGCGTCAATTCCATAAAAAAGATCCAATGTCAGTGGTGGCAAATACCCTGCACGCGCGGCGAGGACGTCATATTTTTCTGCGCGGACTAGTGCCAGCGCCGCATTGATTTCAGGATTCTGCTGCATGGACAGCCGCTGAACTGAGGAAAGCGCAGGCATCGGTGGCGTCGCGTGTAGCTCGTCCACAACTTCGAAATTGTCATTGAAGTCTGCAAAAATAATTACGGACAGATCGAGCCGAGCGTTTAGCAGGCCCAGTTGCGCCTCTTGCACCTGGCGCTTGCGATCAAGCATTTGGAGTTGGGCCTTGATAACGTCGGAATGTGCAATTTCTCCACCGTGTTCAAGATTTTGAGTAAGTTTCAGAAACTCTTCGCCTTTGGCTGCCAGCTCCTTGGCGGTCGTAACCTTCTCTTGTGCTGCTTTAACGGAATAGTAACGGACAGCAACTGAAAGCACGAGAGCTATTGGCATCAACGGCGATCATACTTACCGCGAAACACGGCCAAAGCCCAATAGACGTAAGCAAGAAGTCGATCGTGGATGAAAAGATTATCCCTGGAATTATCAATGGCGTTGGTAAAGGTTTGGTCGCTGAGACCTCAGGCGATGACATTTTGTTTGTTTGGCTGACCGATTCCGGTAGAACGAAGGATGTTGTGAGCGCGCTGGCGCAACATCAACACGAGGCCCGCATCGAGCGCATATGGTCTGGGACCGCGTTGCAACTTCTTTTCCCAAGCGCCCAAGAAGACTCTCGCGCTCCAGACATTGTCATCGAGCCTGAACTAGGAGTTATTTATGCGAAGCCCAACAATACAGGCATTGCGGAGCACGGCGGGTTTGGCGAAGAAGATACACATGTACCTCTCTTGATCGCCAATCCAGGAATAAAAGCCCTAGAGATCCACGCAGCAGTGCAAACGACCCAAATTGCTCCGACCATTCTGCGTCTTCTCGGCTTGGATCCAAACCAGTTAAAGGCGGTGCAGATCGAAAGAACCCAAGTGCTGCCTGGCCTGTAATGATCAGGGGACGCAACAAGGGAGCCGATCTCCAATAGGCTGGCCCTTCTGGGCTCGGCAGGTTGAAATCCGTCTTGATCCCGAAGCAGCGTCCCGACCACACCACCGGGACATCGAGTGTGAAAACGGGTCGCGCGAGCAACATACGGACGTCCGTTCGTCTCCAAGGAAGCCAGTGATCTGACCGCTCGCACTAGCGCAACTGGCGTTCAAGTCGCCGTAACTAGCTCCATGGTTCGTCAGTAAAGTACTTCGGAAATTGGCTCTGTCAGGATTGCCGACATCGCCCGCCCTTAGCGCCCGTATACGAGCACTCTAAAGTTTCCCGGTTTGGGTGTTGCCGGCGGATGGGGCTGCTTTTCGGTTGGAGCGGCCGGGGGATTGAAATCCGATGTAGAGAGAAAAACATTGTGGGTCTTTGGATCAACCTGCAAGGTCTTAGCTCCGTACTGGGTCTTAACGGTTTCAACTTCGCTGAGCGTGTCTGGCGAATCTTCACGGTAAATGTGCATCATCCTTTCGCGGGTGGAAACGAACAGCATGCCCGTCACGGGATCGAACGAATTGGCATCCACGCCCGCAGAAATAGGATAGGACTGGAGGACTTTTCCTGTCTCGGCGTCCATCATGGTCACGAATTGCGGCCCGCGTCCTGCGGAGAATAGCCTGCGATTTTTCTGATCCATTGCCATGGAGACGGGATGCCCTTCGCGTGCGGTCGGCCAGCGGGCTTTGACTTTGTTTGTACGGGCGTCAATTGCGACAACCTCGCTTTTCCCCGGATTATTGTCGTAGACCATGCCCTTACCGTCGACGGCCGGAAACTCGACTTCTCCAACTAGATCGATGTTCGTAATTACGGCTTGTTTCACCGGATCGATGACGGTCGCGTTGTGGCTGTCGCCGTTGAAAGTAAAGATGTGCTTGGTTACCGGCTCGTAGATGATGGCATCCGTGTCAGGTTGATCGGTAGCCACCTCGCCGGTGACTTTTAAGGTCTTCAAATCAAAAATCACCACCTGCTGGATCTTGGCGCCCGGCCGAGAATCACCATCTGTGATGAATCCTTTGCCAACTTCCTTGACGAGAGCAATCCCGTGGGAGCGCGTCATCCCTTCGACTTTGCCCACTACGGAGTAATTGTCGGCATTAAGAACAACAACCTCCGTTCCATGAGATACGTAAACACGGCGTGTTTCAGGGTCGATTACAATGTAATCGTAATACTCGCCGCCACCCGGGGCCGGCGGTACAGAAATCGTCTTAATTAGGTGGTAGCCCGAAGCCGCTGGTTTCGGCCGTGCATAAACGCTCGACAAGAAACATGTACTGAGCAAAGCAAGAAATAGACCCACTGCAAAACGACCAAAACCCAGAAACTTGATGTAAGAACTCCTTTGGATTGCTGTGTTATGCAAATCGGAAGTGCGAATGAGACTTGTTACAATTCTTGCTGACCGGCTCGTAAATGGACTACCCCTCGAACCAGTGTGCAGGTTTTTGGTTCCACATATTTGAGCGCAGTTCATTGTTGAAGTAATTTTGTTGACCCTAAAAATAAACATGCTTATTCAGTTCACTGAACTTCGAAAATTTGCAGCGCCAATTTTGGGTCAGGTTTTCCCTTACCGGAATCAGCGACATAAAGCCTCTTCAGTTCAGGCACAAATATGGAAGATTTAGCGCGAAAGGCCGTGGGCACCTCGGCAATATGTTCGTAATGATCCGCATCGCGCTGCAAAAAAACCGATGCAGCGTCGCTGCCAGTTATGTAAATTTGCTTTCGTGCGACGTCGAACGACATGTCGCTATTCACACCCGTACAAGGGAGGGCAGTAACGACTTTACCGGTCTCGGTGTTAAATACAACAAACTGTGCCGGTTTGCGGGTCGCGGTAAACAACCGATGATTGGGTTCATCTAGGGCAATCGCATGAGCCACATGCACGTCCGGTAAAGGCCATTTGGCAATTATTTGGCGAGTGTGCAGGTCAATCACTCCGACCTCATCCGTCCCCGTTAGGTTCACGTAAAGCGTTTGTCCTGCGCGATCTATAACCATCCCCTCATTGGAATTTCCGGGAAGCGCGGGGATCTCACCAACTTGTTTAAAAGATTTTGTATCAATAATGCTAAGAACATGGGTCTTACCCTGTTCCCCACCGCCGTTTTCAACATAAAAATATTTGTCTTGCGGGTTGTACACACCGTGGTCTACGCCTTTACCCAGTTTGAGAGTATTAATAATCTTGTATTCTGTGCAGTCCACTAACGCAACATCATCGGTGTCGCCGTTCGTGACGATAAGGCGATCGGACTCGGTTAGATAAGCCATCGTGAGGGGATGCCCAAAGCCTTTAATACTGTGAATTCGCGCCCCAGTCTGGAGGTTAAAGACCTCGACTGTCTTTTGATCCTCGGCCGCCAAAAATAAACGGTTACCCTTGAGGTCAAGCCCAAAATGGTCAAAATCTCCGGTGAAACCCGGCATCGGGGTGGTCGCAACCAGCCTGAGCGGCAGCTTTTCTTGTGCGCAGATCTTTACCGCGAAGATCCCTAATACCGTCAAACAAATCGCCAACGTTAGTCGTCGCAATGTTCCTCCTAAGAATTGCCGCCGAGAATGTTCCAGTCCCCTCGGTTTTCGCAAAGGGAATCGGCAGATGGGTATCTTCGTCGTTAAAGCATCCGGGTGACGCAGAAACACTACAACCCGTGGGTTAAAACCCGGCAGGATGCCTTAGACCGTGCCGTTGAAAGCGCCACCCGCTAGTGAAACTGTTGTACAATTTTGGTACAATTTTCCAGAAATCATCAAATATCCAAGAAATATGTGGCGGAGGCGTGTGGGAGTCGAACCCACCATTCGATCCGCGAAGGGCCGAATCGGCGGCTTTGAAGGCCGCGACAGTCACCGGACCATTTTCGCCTCCGCATGGATTATAGACCACTACGATTGGGCGCCCGATGAACTCGCTAATTTGCTGCTGGATTGAAGGGCGAATTCACAGGGTCATTTCCTGGGGTTGATCTGTAAGATGGGAACTACATTTTCGCGCATGGCGGCCACAGTTCGCCGGCATCGCGACGCACAACGCATTTGTCTTTGGACTTTTTTGAATCTGCCAACAACAACTTCTGTCTCTAGGCGAGTACCCGTTTCTTTTTTCGCGCTGACAGCACTACAAATGTAATCACGCCAAGGATCACCGCGACTCCGAAAGCCACATACAGAGACGGATGCGCAGGATGTGCTATGAGATTTATGATTTGCCGGCCATAATGCGCGGCCAGCAATGCCAGCAAGCTATAGCGAATCACCCGTCCCAGCGTCAGCGCTGCCAGAAATTTCTGCGTGGAATACTGTGTCGCGCCCGCCGCAATCACGAACGGTACCATAGGCACCGGTGGTGGCAACAACGCCGCGATGGCAATCGACCAGAATCCCCAACGGGAGAAAATTTCGATGATTCTTTCCGCGCGCGCCGCCGAAACTTTTCTCTTTAATGTTTCTTTGCCGCCTTTGCGCGCCAGCCGAAAGGTCACCAGCGCCCCGATCACCGAGCCCAGTGTCGCCATGCCTGCGTAGTAAAACCACAACTTCGAATCGCGCGCCGCCAGCACGATGGTCAGCACATCCATGCTGCCTGGAATGGGAACAAGGGAGGCGTCCAACAGGCCAAGCGGTATGAGTCCCACGCCACCAAGTTGCGCAATCCAGTGACGCACGTTGTGCGCAACGCTTTGCGGCGCCACACCCATTAGTGCCCGGTAAATATCGGCTAAAGGCATGGCACATTCTGCCATGCCGTTGACGGCTTTCTAAAATGTTTTGCGGGTATTTAGCTAGTTAAAAAACGTACTCACTTGAAAGAGCAATGGCAGGCAGGCTAATTTCCCATTTCTCCGACCGCCGCCACCTGCCGGCTGCGTATCAGTGCCGCAACCAGCTCATACAGGTCCGCGCTGGTGCACACCTCATAATAAGGATGCGAGGAGACCCCACCGACTTTTCCATCCGCCAACAGTTGCCGCGCGAATCCCTTGCGCAGCACCAGCAATTCCACCGACTCCCCCATGGGCACCTCGCCAAAAAACAACGTCACATTCTCTTTACCCCAGGGCATTTCCAGCTTCGTCTCGATCGAATCCAGGGATATTTCTTCGCTCAGTTTCTGAAAGCCTTCATCGTTCAGCTCGATGCCATTCATGTTGTAGCGCACCAGAAATTCATCCAGTTCTTCAGAAGACGCGCCTTCCACGGCCGTTAAAAATTGAAATAACGAAAAATCGGAAGGCTGATTGGTAAGCAGCCGCTTCGCTAATTTCGCGCATCCCGACAACCGGTCGGACAGATTCAACGCTTTCGAAATCATTATTTTTGAATCCCCATCGGTCCAGTACGTCGGCGCCGACCCCTGAAATGCCACGCCTACGCCAAGCTCGATAGCCGGCAAATCATTCACGGCCGCACGCTCATTGTAGGTACCGCAGACCGATAGAATCTGCCGAGACAGAATGCACGCTTTGGCCACCGCGCGCGCGTATGTCAACGTTGCCTCTGTTTCAAATATGGCCAGCACAATGGCGTCGCCCTCGATGAATACTTTTTTCGCCGCATAGCGGTCCAACAACTTTTTCACCGGCTCGTGCAGATTCAAGCTGAAGTGCGAAGCCGGACTTAGCCCCCGCGCCAACAAATCCTGCGTCATCTTTGTCGATCCGCGCACATCCGCTTTAATGATCACGTGTGAAACCACATGATCAGCCTTGGGTTTCTCTTCTTCCTGCAACACGCATTCGTACAGCTTGTTATTCAACCGCGATAAATCCCGTATTTGCTCGGTGGTTACCGGGTGAATGCGCTCCATGCAGGTGCTCAAATGTTCGGCATTGCGCAGATCGCGCCGCAAGCGCATAAAATCGCCTGCAAACTTAAGCACGAGTCCGTGCACTTCTTCGCGCGAGTAGCGATGGATTTTCCTGGACAGATCCTCGATCGGCTTGAGCGAAAGCTTCCGGGCCGGAACATGTTTCAAAACCTGTTCCACACGCTGTAACTCTTCCTTGGACACCACCGCCTTGCGGAGTTGCTGCAAGTGCACCGGAGGACTGTAATCCGAGACCAGCGAGCGAATGCCGTAGCCCGCCAATATCTGATAAAGAATGTCCTGCTCTTCCAGCCGGCTCACCAGCTTCGATAGCAACCGTGCTCGTTCCGCGGCATCCCCATCCCGTGCAGCGGATGCATCAAACAGCAGCTTGGCGTTTTCCGGATTATTCAGGTAATCCCCCAGGTCGCCCTGAAATTCCTTATCCCAAAAATCAACCTGCTGCTTGGCCGCGTCGATTTTGGGAGCCATTTGCTCCAGCTTCCCTTCCTGATGTTTCAGTCGGGACTCGACGTCGGTTAGAGATGCTCGCAAGTCAGAGGGATCGGCGGAGCCCAGCAACTTGGTCATGAAGCCATCGCCACGCCCCAGTTTTTTCCGCAGCGCTCCAGCTTGCAACTCCAGGCTGCTCAGATCATTTCGCGTGGTTTGCTCTTGCTCCAGCAGTTGTTCGAGTTCCTTTTTTGCTTCCATGTGCGCGGGCTTCTGTTCAATGGCCAGCCCGGCATTGCGCAGCAGTTCGAGGAACAGCGCATCGATACTCTCAAAGCGGTCGGGGTCCCGGGTGTAGTTGCCTAAAAGAACGTAGTGATCCAGAAAATATGTATCGTCTTTCCCGCCGTCCAGAAAAATCAGGCGGTTTTTCAACATGTCATACAGCGGCGCGAAATCATCCCCAAACAGCGCACGCCGCGCCTTCGCGATAACATTCTCTTCGACATCAATGTGGATTTGCGCCACTTGTTGTCCAACCGCCCGAATCACAGCCCGTCGCGCTGATTGCAATTCCGACAACCGTGCTTTGATGGCGTGGGCCTGTTGGCTGCGCTCATAATGTTCTCCCCGCTGCCGGATCCAGGCCTTCACTTCCAAAATCACGTTTGCGAATTGAGTGCCGAGTTCCCCCATCAGGAATTTCAGCAGGGTCAACCGGAACAGCAGGTCCATCTCGATATTTTTGTGATATTTGGCCTGGGTCAGCGCGCTTTGCAGCAGCTCTACGAGGAGTTTGCGGTAGGCTGAGCTATCCGGACCGCGAGTGGCTCGCAGTTCGATACCCGGAAAATAGGAAGACTTGGTATTGTGGCGTATCAGCTCAAACAAATAATCACGCGCCGCCTGCGCGAATTTCGGACTCATGAAAACGTCATGGTGAATGTTATCCACTCCAATGGATAACGACCCCATTGGTATGGTGACGTTGTATCTTTTGAGTTCCGTTCGCGCCGCTTCCGTCGCACTGGCCATCAGAGAAAGGTTTGCCATGCACTCCACCAGAAGGGACTGTTTCCAGTCTAGCCCGACGGCTTGACACCGCAAGAATGTGGGATTTACGCGTAACCAGAGAGTTAGCTACAAATAGGCGTCAGCCTCGGGAATTACCGTCAACCGCCTTCTGTTTCCGTCCAGATGCTCTAATCGCACTCTTATTTGGGGCCACGGCGACGTCAGCGGAAACCGCTCCGCCCATTCCACGATTAACACTCCAGGCTGCTCGAAGACGTCTTCCATTCCCAGTGTTTCGAAGTCATGAAAACTCTCAATGCGATAAAGGTCCACGTGATGCACCTTGCTGGCGGTCCGTTGGGAACCCCCGTAAACGTGCACCAAAGTAAATGTCGGGCTGGTGACCTCCTCCTCCGTCGCCGCGCCCAGTCCAGAAACAATGCCCTTCGTTAGCGTCGTTTTCCCGCTCCCCAATTCACCGGAAAGCAGCACCACAATCGGAGCCTTCAAGCGCGCGGCAAATTGCCGCCCCCAATTTGTCGTCTCCTCCGCGGAGAACGTAATCACTTCTTCAGCCAATCTTTTGTAGCTCCTGCAGAAGTCTCGTACGCGCTTCAGGAATCAAGGAAATCACATCGTCGGCAATCAACCCCGACGCATCCATTCTGGTCACGCCAATGTCCGCCGCCAGCCCGTGCAGATACACGCCCAACGCCAGCACCCTTAGCCAGTCGCCGGTTTTGAACTGAGCCGTAAGCGCCGCCAGTAGCCCTGTAAGGACGTCCCCAGTGCCGCCTTTTGCCAGTCCCGCATTCCCGGTGGTATTTACAAAGACAGCTCCGTCGGGAGCTGCAATCAAGGAATGAAAGCCTTTCAAAATCACATGCGCGTTCCATCGTCTGGCCGCTTCCTGAGCGGCTTTCAACCGGTCAACCTGAACGTCGCGTATCGTTTTACCCAGGAGGCGCGCCATCTCGCCGGGATGAGGTGTGATCGCCAAAAATTTGCTCTTCCGCCGGCGCAACTCGTCGGCACGCCCGGCAAACGCATTCAGGCCGTCGGCGTCTAAAATCGTTGGGAGCTCGGTGGTGCGCACCATCGTTCGAATGCATTGCTGCGTTTGCGATTCAGTTCCCAATCCCGGACCAATCGCCAGTACGCTCTTCCCTTTCTCGATTTTCTTCCACCGACCGCCTTGCATATTCTTTAGTGCGATAGTCCCAGCGCGCGTCGCCTGCAACGACACGGTCATACATTCCGCTTGCGCCGCAGCCACAACAGGCACAACCACTGCGGGTGTGGCAATCGTCACCAGCCCCGCACCCGCTCGCACCGCCATGCGCCCGGCAAGCACCGCCGCTCCGCTCTTTCCCAACGCGCCGGCCACTAACAGCACATGACCAAACGTTCCCTTGTTCGAATCCGCCGGTCGTACCAACGGCAACCCTGCGAATTCCTCAGCCGAAGCCCATCGCAGCTCGCCCTGTCCAAGCTCTTCAACCAACCCATTTGGCGAACCGATTTGCCGCACCTCCAACGCGCCAGTGCACGCCGCATCAGCGCTGATCAGTTGCCCAATCTTTGGCGCCGTGAACGTCACCGTCTGGTGTGCCCGCAAAACCGGCCCTTCCGCCGCTTCCCCGTCGGAAGGCAGTCCCGAGGGCATATCCACCGCAATAATCAGGCTGGGGCGCGGCGCCGTCGCGTTATGCGAAAATTCATTTACCGCTGAAATAGCTTTGGCCGGCAGCCCGGTGACCGCCCCACGCAATCCGGTCCCCAGCAACGCATCGACAATCACGTCCGAGCTCCCGATCGCGCCCTTAACTTTTTGCCACTCATTCTCGCTGTCAACCAAATTAAGTGCCCCGCCGGCACTACGCCAGCGCTGAAAATTTTCGCGCGCATCGCCGGTCAATTTCGCGGGATCCCCAAAAAAATAAACTTTCGGCTCGATGCCTGTAACTTTCAAATGACGGGCCACCACCAACCCATCCCCGCCGTTGTTCCCTTTCCCGCACAAGATCGAAATCTTCAATTCCCGCCGCGATTCCGGAGCACGGACGCCGCCAAGCCATAGCAGTATTACGTCACATACCTGCTGTCCTGCTGACTCCATCAGTTGTAATCCGGGAATGCCAAAGCGCGCCGTGGTCTGTCGGTCGACCTCGCGCATTTCCGCTGCGGTAAGTGCTTTCATGATTGATTTACTTCGTTACGGCTAGAGCATCCACCCGCCGCTGACATTCATCACCTGCCCAGTGACGTATTCAGCTTCCTCGGAAGCAAAGAACGCCACCGTCGCGGCCACGTCTTCTACCGTGGGCGGGCGGCCAATGGGAAACCGCGCGTCCCGCATGCTGCGCGCCTCGCTCAGTGTCAATTCATTCTCATCAATGCTGGATGGATTCACCACATTAACCGTAATCCCGTTTTTCGCTTCTTCCAGGGCCAGGGAACGTGACAGCGCCACCACCGCCGCTTTGGCCGCCGCATACGCGGAAATTTTCGCCTGCCCGAAAGCTCGCTCCGCTCCTACTGCGCCTAGATTAACGATTCGTCCCCAGCGCCCCTTGCGCATGTGCGGCAGCACCGCCCGGCACACATAAAGCGCCGTAAACAAATTGGAAGAAAAAATCCCGTGCCAGTCTTCCAGCGAACTTTCCGATACCGTGCCCCAGCGAAAATCCCCCACATTATTCACTACGATATCGAGCCGCCCAAAACGCTCGACCACTGTCTTCACCAATTGCCCCGCGCGCGCCGGATCGGAAATATCCGTCTCCACCGCGACGCATTCCACCCCCACCGCTTGGATTTGGCGCAAGGTTTGCTGCGCGGCCGCCTTGTTCGAACGATACGCGATAGCCACTCGCGCGCCATCCTGCCCCAGCCGCATCGCGATTCCGCGCCCGATCCCGCGGCTTCCTCCAGTTACCAGCGCCACTCGATTGCGAAGCGACATTCTTCTCCCACACCCACGAATTTTCGAAAGCTAGCCAGTATAGCCCACGTCCCAGAAATTTCGGCGCCAAAGGTGCCGTTTCCCCGTCCTTTGCATCCATACCGGCAGCATTGCTGACCTTCGCAGTTGAGCTATGAACCGGGTCTTGAAGCCAGCCAACTGCGCACCGAGGCACTATGATGGCCGTGCGACTAGTGGTACACTCCCGCGCAATAGTAGTCGACCTTGACAGTATTCAAAAATGGTCCCTGACAGTTGCTCGGGTTTTGATCTGCGAATTGGGTAACGCATCCGCGGGTGTCCGGCCCCTGGCAGGAAAGCCCGGTTTCTCCAATTGGTGAAGTCACCCGCGTGCTCGTGGGGCGCCCTGCAGGCGTCGGATTTTGTGCGATGAAGGAGGAGATATGAAGCGAAGGAAATTTTTGGTTTCAATCGCGATGACCGTGGCATTCGCCGGACTTGCGGTTTGCGGTGCTAAGGCACAGCAGAGTTCAAAACCCGTCAACAATGTTATCGCGCTTACGGGTCTCCCCGGCGTCAAAGACAACGCCAAAGGTACGCTAACCGTCGAGAGCGGAAAGCTGCATTTCAGCTATGGCAAGAAAAGTTCCGAGGTGAACACAGCCAGCATTGAAGACGTGGTCACCGGCGAAGACACACAAGCAGCGGTGGGAAAGACCGTGAGCAATCTCAGCATGGTCGCACCCTATGGATCGGGGCGTTTTCTGGCACTGTTTCGAACCAAGTTCGACACCCTGACGCTTCGCTATCGTGATGAGAATGGCGCGCTGCACGGCGTCATCTTTGCATTGCCGACCGCCGGCGCCGAGCCCATTAAGAAAGAACTGCTGGCTCAAGGAGCGCATACCACGGTGGTGGAGGAGCGAGCAGCAGCAACCAATTCATCGAGCAAGGAGCCAAAACAATGAAGTTTTATTCGAGCGCAATTTTATGGTCAGCGGTTGTGGCTGTGGCTTTCGCTGCGTCTCCTTTGTCAGCTCAACCAGTCAAAGCCAAGGCATCTGCGATTCAGGTGGAAATGATCGTCTCCGATGAAATCAAGCTGCCAGCGGAGTTCCAAATTTCGCTTTATGAAAATTTGATCCGTCAGCTCGAGAAGCAGGGCGGCTTTGAACATGTGTATCGCGACGGCGACCGCAGAGCGAAGGATGCTGCTGACCTGGTCGTTCTGCACAGCACGGTTCGTGGTTTCAAGGCAGGCAGCGAACGCACCCGGCGGGTGACCACCGTTGCTGGGGCCACTTCCGTCACCATTCACTGCGAATTTAAGAACGCCGATGGAAAAGTGCTGCTGGAACAAGACGTGAATGGCAAGGTGCGATTCTTTGGCGGGAATCTGCGAGCGACTTACGATTTCGCGAAGAAGACTGCTCGCGTAGCTCGCGACAACTTCAGCTCCACTGAACACAAATCATAAGCGAGCCTGAATTTTGCTTATTAATGCACAGAGGTAACTTGAAGTTAGTCGGAGGGTGCACCACCCTCGATTTTTAGGGCGGGTCTTGCATTTTCTTCTGCCCTGGTGAGAAGCGCCCCCCGGATTCGCAGTCGAAATAAGAACCCGATCGTAGTGTTCTGCTACTTCAGCCGCGCCACAATCACGGTCATATCATCCGCCTGTTCCGCACTCCCGGCCCACTCTTCCGCCGCGGTCATCAACGATAGCGCCACACTGCTCGGTGGCGACGCCTGTACGCGAACCGCCGCCTCTTGCAAACGTCGAATTCCAAACTCTTCGCCATAGACGTTTTCCGGCTCTACCAGTCCATCACTATAGCCAACCAGCACCGCATCGCGTGGCACCACCAGCGTATTTTCTTCATACGTACAGTCCTCATACACACCCAACACCATGCCCCCTTTATCCAACCGCACCGCATGGTTCTGGCTCAACAAAAACGATGGCAGGTGTCCGGCATTGGTGTAACGCAGGGTCCGCGTCGCGCTGTCATAGACGCAAATGAAAAACGTAGCAAAACGATCGTCCGCGGTATTTCGCACCAGGTGCTTATTCAGTCGCGAAACCAACTCATCCGTTCCCAGATGTTCGCTGCCGCCCATCAGCAATTGGCTGCGCAGCGCCGCCTGCAAGCTGGCCATCAACAACGCCGCCGAAATTCCTTTCCCGGAAATGTCCGCAATCGCCACCGCAATATGCGTCGGAGTGAGCTGAATAAAATCATAATAATCGCCGCTTACCGAACGCGCCGCCTTGCATATCGCCTCCACCTCTACTCCCGGAACCGACGGCAGCCGCTTCGGAAACAACTGGTCCTGCACTTCACGGGCGATGGAAATCTCATTCTCCAATCGCTGCCGCTGTTTCTGCTCCTCGATCAACCCGCTGATCGACCCAGTCATCAAATTGAACGATTCACCAAGCACGCCCAACTGATCTCGTCGGTCCACCCGCACGCGATGCGTCAAATCTCCGGACTGTACGTATTGCGTCGCCTGATATAAGTCCGCGATGGCAGTGGTAATCGTGCGCGTCATGCTGACGCCGGTGATCAGAGCCGCAAGCTCGATCAGCAGAAAAACCACGCCCACCACAATAAACAGCAGCAGATACGAATCCCGCAGCTCGCCCAGCGAATTAAATATACGCGCGCTCAAACGCGACGGCCGCGCATTAGTCACCGCCAAAACCGGCCGGTCATGCTCCACGGTACCGCCACGGCCTATGTAAACCGCATTGAGCCTCGACACCACACCGACCGCTGGATCAATCCAAAAGCCTTGTGGTTGCAACGCTCGCGCCTTGGCGTTTATGGGCTTGCCAGCCGCATACTTATCGTCTGCCGACTGGTAAATCGCGGTCTCTTTATCTCCAGCTGAAATTTTCCGCATTGGATTTAATTGAATGGCGCCCACGTCCGGCGCAATGGCGGAAAGCAGTTCGGGGGTAACCGGAACGCGCAACTGCACCACTCTGACGTGGTCCTTTCCATGAATCGCGCGGAGGCTCATCAGCGACAGTTTGTCTTCTTCCTGTATTAAGCCTGCGAAGGCGTCAGCTCCCTTCGCCACTCTATGCAGTAACGTCGCATCATCCGAAAACGTGATCGACAAATCGGGCAGTTCGCGGTGGTGCACCGCTTTCGATTGCGCAGCCAGAATGCTCTCGAACTCTTCTTCGCTGCTTCCGCTTGTCGCAGGCCCGTGTGCGGCCGCGATATGCTCTGCCATGTCAGCAAGAGAATTGATGCGCGCCTGGATATCTTCGTAAAGCAGGTATGCGCCCAGCTGCGAATACAAAATCCTCCCGGCAAGCCCAACCAACGTTACGATCAGCAAAATGGGAACCAAAGCGATAAACAGGTAAGCGACAATCAGGCGATTGCGCAAACTCCACAGCAATCGCGATCGCCACCACCCGATCATGCGAAAGAGCAGATAAAACAGGCAGAGAACAGCCAAAAATTTTACAAAATTAGCGATACCGCCGCCGAGGTCCGCAACGACAGCTACTACGCCCAATGCAAAAATCACCAGCGCGACGATGTCAAAGCCGGACAGCCGGCGCCACATGTTTCGCACAGTGTTGGACGCGAGAGGAGTCATGGTGGATTCGAGTATAAAGCGCAATGCATTGATTGACACTGTGGAGAGAAATACTACTTTACCGGAGGAAGGCTCGCTCGCGTAGGACAAGCACGTCCCAAGAGCCAGCCTCGGCTCTCGCGCAACCGGATGATGAACGCTATTCCGTTGCGTTGCGAACGCGGCTGTGTTTCACGCCATACGTAAAATAGATCACCAGGCCGATGATCAACCAGACGACCAATCGTATCCAGGTGACGGCCTTGAGACCCGCCATAAGACCAAGCGACACAATCATGCCCAGGATCGGTACAAGGGGAACCCACGGAGTCTTGAATGGGCGCACAAGTTCGGGGCGCCGTACGCGAAGAATCCACACGCCGGCACAAACGATAACGAAGGCAAGCAGCGTGCCGATGCTGACCAGCTGGCCGAGATCACCGATCGGCACAAGGGCCCCCACAAACGCCACGCAAAGACCAACGATAGCCGTGGACTTCCATGGCGTGCGGAAACGCGGATGGATGTCACTGGCCCACTTCCACAGCAGGCCGTCCCTCGACATCGAGTAGAACACTCGCGACTGCCCCAGCATCATTACCAGCATGACAGTGCTCAACCCTGCCAGCGCGCCGGCGTTCACCACATAGCTTCCCCACCTCACTCCGGTTTCTCGAATGGCGAGCGAGACGGGAGCGCCGATGTTCAAGCGTGAATAGTGCACGGTGGCCGTCAGCAGACCGGAGACCAGCAGATACAGGATCGTGCAAATGACTAGTGACCCGAGAATACCTATAGGCATATCTCTTTGTGGATTTTTTGATTCCTGGGCCGCAGTCGAAACCGCGTCAAAGCCGATATAAGCAAAGAAAACGACACCCGCACCTCTCAAGATGCCAGACCAGCCATACGATCCGAAAGACCCGTCATTGGGCGGAATGAAGAGTTTCCAGTTTTCGTGCGCAATAGCCGGATGCTTCATGACAAAAGCGGTTGCGACCGCAATGAAAACCAGAACGGCCGTTAGCTTTACAAAAACCACGCCAGTATTGAAGTTCGCCGACTCCTTGATTCCGATGATGAGAAGAGTCGTAACCGCAAGCATAGCGAGGAAGGCAATCAGGTTAAACTTCGAAGTGGCCGTCGGCAAACCTACCATTTGCGCGCTGCTCAAACTCAGCGTGCTTATCGGCGCCCAGCGGCCTTCGTACATGATCCACTTTGCTCCAGGAACGTCGCAGATTTGAGGCGGCAAGCTGATCCCGTAGTCTTGCAGAAACGCCACAAGCGTGCTGCTCCATCCGCTGGCCACCGTGGCAGCGCCAAAGGCGTACTCCAAAATCAGATCCCAGCCGATGATCCACGCGACTAACTCACCCAGGGTGGCATAGCCATACGTATACGCGGAACCTGCGATGGGAATCATCGATGCAAACTCTGCGTAACACAGGCCCGCAAACAAGCAGCCGATACCCGCGAGCACGTACGACAGCATGATCGACGGCCCAGCGTACAGCGCCGCCGCAGATCCCGTGATTACAAAAATGCCGGCGCCGATGATGGCCCCAATACCCAGGGTCACCAAGTTCACGGGACCCAGAGCGCGTTTCAGACAATGCTCTCCGGTTTGTCCGGCCTCCTGCATCAGGGTGGTCATCGACTTCGTTGCGAATAACGGATTCCCCATTCAGTGTCTCCCTGGGTAGAAATTATCCCCACCGCTCAGGCCAATTTGGACTAGAGCTGTGACATTGTAGGTTGCCCACACCTTTTGCCCTACAACAAAATCATTCGACGAACAAAATCCCGCGGCTCCAGCATCCGTTTTTTTTCGTTCTTGCAGAATTTCACCTTGAGGCAAGTGCTTGAAACCGTTCCCGAGTCAATTCGTAGCGAATCGTCCGCATGCCATCCTCTACGGGCCCATCGCCCACAAACGCGAACCCGGATTTTTCCATCACACGAATGGACGGCGTCAGCCCCGGGAGAGTATCGGCGACGACTCTTTGTACCTCTGGGCTCTGAAATGCCCAACTGAGAAGAGCTCGCACCGCCTCGGTGGCGTATCCCTGCCGTTGATGCATTTCGAGAACGCTGTATCCAATCTCAACCAATCCATTCTTCGGACTTCCCTTGAAGCCTGCATTGCCGATCAACTCGCGGGGCTCCCTGCGAACGCAGAACCATAAATTCCACCCAGCATCGCTTGGCTCCGCTTTCTGGAGGGAGGCCAAAAAATACTGCTGGGAGTGCTCATCATTCAAAGGCGGGGGCCAGCTTGCCGGTGTCGGAGTATCGAGTAGTTGCGCTAGCGCCGGAAGATTATTTATCTCAGCCTCAGCTAGTTGCACTGTGCCAACCACAAGTTCGAGGCGTGGGGTGAGTATCCGAAGGTCAGGCGTGCGAAGCCTGCTGCTTATAGCATTCATTCCAAAACTCGCCCCCGCCGCGACCACACCAGGTAAACTGGCACGCCCAGCAACACAATTAACAATCCCGGCCAAGTGGTCTGCGTCTTGTACAAAAGCAGAACAAACATGATCGCCGAAGCCGCGACAATATAAAGCAAGGGCACGAACGGATACCCGAACGCCCGGTAAGGCCGCTCCGCATCAGGTCGTTTCCTGCGCAAAACAAATATTCCCGCAATGGTCAGGGCATAAAATATGAGCACCGAGAAAACCACGTAGTCGAGCAGGTCGCTGTACAAGTTCCCGTACGTGATCGTTCCAGCCGCATCCACGTGGCGCGTACGCAAAAGAATCAACACAATAATCCAAACGCATTGATAAATCAGCGCTACCGCCGGAACTCCGCGCTTATTCAAGGTCCCGGTCGCCCGAAAAAATAACCCATCCTTGGCCATCGCGTACGAAACCCGCGCGCCCGCCAGAATCAAGCCGTTGTTGCAGCCAAAGGTGGAAATAATAATGGCCACCGCCATGATCGACGCGCCAATGGGGCCAACCACGGCATTCAGCGCGGCCGATGCCACCCGGTCATCAGGCGCATGTTGAATCCCTGCCAAAGGCAGCGCACATAAATACGCCACGTTCGCCAGCACGTACAACGTGATGACAATCATGGTTCCAAACGCCATCGACAGTGCCACATCTCGCTTGGGATTCTTTACTTCCGCCGCCGTAAACCCAATGTTGTTCCAGGCGTCCGCGGAAAACAGTGACCCTACCTGCGCTACGCCAAATGCGATAAACAATCCAAAGGCCCCGCTGGCCGCCGTTATGGTCGGCACAAAACCACGCAGAAAGTCCGCGCCGGGTTCAATTGGCTCGGCGCCGCGTATAGCCCAAAAGTGCGAAAAATTGTCGCTGACGGCCGCCGCGTTACGCCCCACAAACACGCAAAGCACAATCAGCCCGAGCAGCGACAGCGTCTTCGCGCTGGTAAAAATATTCTGAATGATCTTGCCCAGCTGCACTCCTAGGGTATTCAAAAACGTCAAAAAAATGATCATCAGCACGGCCACCAACTGTTGCACCGACAAGCTGATGGCGTATTTCGAGGATATCGCCAGCGGGTGCACCACCCACGTCTGGGGCGAGATCGCTGGCGCCAAAACTCCCAGGTATCGCGCAAATCCAATGGCCACCGCGGCGATCGTGCCTGTCTGGATCACCAGAAATAATGTCCAACCGTAAAGAAAACCCCACAACGGCGAATACGCTTCGCGCAAATAAATATATTGTCCGCCGGCATGCGGGAAGAGCGCCGCCAGCTCCCCATAAGAAAGCGCCGCCGAAACCGTCAGCAACCCGGTGATGATCCACGCGAAAAGCAGCCCGCCGGCGGATCCCGTCTGTCTGGAAATATCGGCAGCCACAATGAAAATTCCCGACCCAATCATCGACCCCACAACGATCATCGTGCCGTCAAATAGGCCGATGGCGCGCACAAATCCGCCTTCGCTTCGTGCCACACTCGATGCCGTTGCCGGTTTGATTTCTGCGCTATCGATCATTCCTCACCGCGATTCACGAACCTCGCTGTTCCAGTAAATCCACATACTGCCCCGCACGCTTACCCACATTTTCTGCGCGCAAAATGTCACTAATGATCGCCACAGAGTCCGCTCCTGCCTCGATCACTTCGGCCGCTCGCTCTAGCGTAATCCCCCCAATGGCCACGATGGGTCTGTCCGTCATCGCGCGTGTCTCCCTTACAAACCCCACGCCAACAACCGGATCGGGATTCTGTTTGGAGCCGGTTGCAAAAACCGGTCCAACCGCAATGTAATCCGCGGAGGTTTCGAGGGCGACACGGAATTGCCCTGCATTGTGGGTGGATACCCCCAACCACTTACCATCGCCAATCACTTCGCGCGCCTGCTCCACTCCCAAATCATCCTGTCCGACATGGACTCCGCCCGCGCGCACAAGTGCGGCGACATCCGCGCGGTCATTCACAATAAAGTGCACTCCAATGGGATTCAAATATTCGGCGAGCTCACGAGAAGTCTCAAACAATTCGCGCCCCGAAGCACGCTTGTTCCGGTATTGGATCAAGCGCGCGCCGGCGTCAACCAGGCTCTTTGCGCATTCTTTTGCGGGAATCTTCAACAATGCTGCGTCTAATATCACATACAGTCGCGGCAGAACAAGGCGCATCGGCACCTATTTTCCGTTAGTCCCCAACAATCGATCGATAAAATGCGTATCAAAACGCCCTGCCGCAAAATCCGGGTCCGCCAAAATTCGCCGGTGCAATGGAATTGACGTTCTGATTCCCTCAATCACGAACATTTCCAGCGCCCGCTTCATGCGCCCAATGGCTTCCCCGCGATCGCGCCCCTTGACGATTAATTTAGCAATCATGGAGTCGTAATACGGCGGAATCACCGCATCAGCATGCGCCGCGGAATCGACACGCACTCCGGTTCCACCGGGCGCCTGAAAAGTTGTGATGCGTCCTGCCGAAGGCACAAACGTCTCCGGGTCTTCCGCATTAATGCGGCACTCAATCGCATGGCCGGAAAAATGAATCTCCCCAGTCGCATCGTGCAAGTGCTCGCCGGCGGCAATTCGAATCTGCGCTTTGATCAGGTCCACCCCGGTAACCAACTCGGTCACTGGATGCTCCACCTGGATGCGCGTATTCATCTCTATAAAATAGATGGACCCATCCTGATCCATCAGAAATTCCACCGTTCCAGCGTTGGTATATCCAATCTTGCTCAAGGCCTTGACGACTTTGGCGCCCAGATCTTTGCGTTGTTTCGCATCAATTGCCGGCGATGGCGACTCCTCCACTAATTTCTGGTGTCGCCGTTGAATACTGCACTCCCGTTCACCCAGATGAATAATCTGCCCGTGCTGATCACCAAGCACCTGGTACTCGATATGCCGCGGGTGCTCGATAAACTTTTCCGCATACATATCCGGATTGCCAAAAGCCTGCTGCGCCTCGCTGCTGGCGGCCTGATACGCCCCCAACAAATCTTCCACGCGGCGGACGATGCGCATCCCACGCCCGCCGCCGCCGGCCGAAGCCTTCAAAATCAGAGGGTAGCCAATTTTTTCCGCCGAGGCAGCAAGCCCTTCCTCACCTTGAATAATTCCGTCGCTGCCTGGCACCGTCACCAGCCCCGCCGTGCGAACTTCCCGCCGCGCGCGGTCCTTGTCGCCCATCATCTCGATGATTTCCGGCGTCGGGCCGATAAAAGTGATTTCCGAGGCCTCGCAAACCTTCGCGAAATTGGCATTTTCAGAAAGAAACCCGTAGCCCGGATGAATGGCATCCACGTTGGTAATTTCCGCCGCGCTGATCACCTGCGGAATGTTCAAGTAACTCTCGCTGCTGCGCGCAGGCCCAATGCACACCGCTTCATCCGCGAAGCGCACGTGCAGCGAATTGCGATCCGCTTCGCTGTACACCGCCACCGTGGAAATACCCAATTCCTTGCAGGCGCAGATTACTCGCAGGGCGATTTCCCCTCGATTAGCTACAAGGATTTTTTGGAACATAGCTCTGGGATGCGGCTATTTCTTCCTGACCGGCCGGATGCCAAACAAGGGCTGGCCATACTCCACCGGCTGCCCGTTTTCGACATATACGCGTATGACCTCGCCGCTGGCGTCTGACTCAATCTCATTCATCAACTTCATGGCTTCCACGATGCACAGCGTCTGCCCGCTTTCGACTTGTGATCCAACCTTCACAAAAGCTTCCGCCCCCGGGCTCGGAGCCCCATAAAACGTTCCAACGATAGGAGATTTGATTAAGTGTAAATCTTCGCTGCTTCGTCCATCTCCACCCCCAGACGAGGATTGAGAACTGGAACTGGCGGATGCGGTCTCCCCGCCGCCCTCGACGATAATCTCAGGAGCATATCCGCTCCGTGACTGCCGTACCACCACGCCGCTCGACGGCTTGCGCAAACGGATACGCAGGTCCCCCCGAGAGTATTCAAACTCTTCAAGGTTATGCTCGGTCATAAACTGCAATAGCTGCTCGATTTGCCTCAATTCGGGGGTGGCGAAGCTGTCGGAGGCGGCCCGATTGGATGCTTTTTTCGAAGTCTTTTTGCGCGTCATGCCTGTGGTCAGATCTCTATGAGATCCCGCGTAATGCGGGTCAATACTTCTATCCGATCAGGGTGCACCGCGACATCATCTTCGATGCGTATGCCGCCCACGCCCTCGATATAGATTCCCGGTTCAATGGTCACCACGTTCCCCGCTTCAAGCCGCTTCTTTTGGCCACGAGCGATACGCGGATCTTCGTGAACCTCTAAACCAAGCCCGTGACCGGTGCTGTGCACAAAATATTTGCCCAATCCCTGCCGCTCTAGTACTTGTCTCGCCGCCGTGTCTACGTCCCCACACAGAACGCCGTTCTTTACCGCCGCAATTGCCGCAACTTGCGCGTCCTGGACAGCCTTATACCATTGCCGGACACGCTCCGGAGCTTTCCCATAATAAAATGTGCGTGTGATGTCGCTGCAATAGTGCGCGAGTATAACACCCAGGTCCAGCACCACAAACTCATTTTTCTTCAATCGCTTGGCGGTGGGACGCGCGTGCGGAAGAGCCGCTCGTTCCCCGAAAGCCACAATCGTTTCGAACGCCGCGCCGGATGCTCCCCTCTTACGCATCTGGTATTCAATCTCCGCAGCAACCTCAAATTCGCGGACCCCGGCCTTCAGCAGCGGTATGGCTTCTTCCATCACCCTACCGGCCAGGATGGCCGCCCTGCGCATTACGGCCAACTCCTGCGGATCTTTACGCATCCTCAAGGACGCCACAAGGCCATTGGCCGGCTTCCACCTGCAACCCCTTCCCGCAGCTTTCCGCAACGTTCCGTACTGACTCACCGACAGCTGTGTGGCTTCGAATCCCACGCTCTTTGCTTTGCCGCCACTCAGAAATTCCCCAGTGGACTCGAAGAGCGTACCCTTTTGCTGAATCACTGCGACGCCGCTCGTCTCCGCTTTGGCTTGTCCGACGAATCTTCCGTCCGTGATGAGCGTCGTCCCTCGTCGGGTGACCACCAGCGCGCCTGAATCCCCCGTAAAGCCTGTCAGGTAATACCAATCCGCCGGATGCGTGACTACCAGGCTCTCAAATTGTAGCGGTCCGAATTTCTGAACCACCGCGCTCCGTCTTCCTGGAAACCTGGTATTCATAAAAACGAATCGAGGAGACCGTGGTCTCCTCGATGAACTCCCTTTGGGAAGGTGTCCCTTGCCCTGTTGAATTTAGTCAGCTAGCTGCATTGAGCCAACCTGATCGGGAACCCAGATAATTTGCCCCAGAGCATTACCCAGGTATGATGCGCGGCGTCAGGAAGAAAAGTAGTTCCTGCGACGTCACCGAAACGTTGGTGCGCTTGAACAGGTTTCCGATCACCGGAATGCTACCCGCTATCGGCACCTGCGTGATGTCCACACGCTGGTTGGTAATAATGATTCCTCCGATGACCACCGTGCCACCGTCGGCAACCGTCACCTTGGTCTCCGCCGATTGGGTGTCCAGCGCTGGAACTCCCTGTACTCGTGGAATACCAGTGTCAATCTGCGTGTTTTCCACCAGCACGTCCATGAACACCGTGCCTTCTGCGGTTATCTGCGGCGTGACTTCCAGTTTCAGTACCGCGTCAATGAATTGGACGGATATGGTGTTGTTAATGGTGGTCTGTATGGGAATCTTGGTTCCCTGTTTGATAATCGCTTTTTCGTTGTTCTGCGTGATCACCTTCGGTTTCGAAAGCAGCTTGCCTACACCCTTGGCTTCCGCCGCAGTGATAAAGAAGTCAATCGCGAAGTTAGGCGAACGATGAGAGAAGCCGATTCCGCTGGTGGGAACTCCCGCGCTTAGCGAAGTAACCAGCGGGATACCGGTAGTGATGCCGTTGCCCGACGCGGAACCTGTGCCGATCGAGACTGGCGATGGCGGAATGCCTGCGCCGCTCGTCACACCGCTACCGCCTACCGCTGGCGTCCCGCTAAAAAGCGAACGCCCGCTTGTAGTGGAGCCTGCGAAACCGAGCTCCGTGCCGATGTCTTGCGCAAAGGAACGCGAAGCGGATACCACTCGAGCTTCAATCTCCACCTGCTGCGATTTGCGATCCAGTTGCCGGATCAAATTGTCGATCGTCGGAATCACCGAAGGAATGTCGCGAATGATCAACTGGTTGGAGCGGTCATCGGAAAGAATGTCTCCTCGCGCGCTCAGGAACTTCTTGAGCGTGTCTTTCAGCGTCGCGGCCTTGCTATAGCTAAGCACGCGCGTAACGGTAACGGGAGCCACCGCTTCGGCCTGCGCCTTTTCCAGGTCGCGCTCGGTCTCTGCTTCTTTCTTCAGCGTGTCGCGCGTAGCGATGCGCAACACGTTGCCATTCAGTTGTTTGTCGAGTCCATTATTCTGCAGCACGATGTCGAGTGCCTGGTCCCACGGAACTTCGTCCAACACGATCGTCAGCGTGCCTTTAACTGCCGGGTCCAGCACCACATTTAATCCGCTGATTTCGTGAATAAGCCGGAAGAAATCCCGCAAGTCCACATCCTTCAGGTTGACTGAAATCGGCTCACCCGTGTATCGACCGGCAGGCGCCGCCATGGGAGAAACCTGCATTGATTGCGCCATCGTTCCAGCAGCAGTGTTGGCTTGTTGGGCAGCTTGTTGCGCAGCCTGAGCCCCATTCGTTGTCGGCCGCGACGCTTCGCCCTTCCCGCCGAATGAAGCCAGTTTGATTGAGGGCTGAGTAAGTTCGCCTGGCAATGCAAACCGAGGAGAGTTAATTGCTGACCTCTTGCTGTTATTCGCGCTCAGCGTCCGTTTCGCAGTAACGGTGGACGAATTGTTCGTCGAATTGCTTGCTGTAGTCCCGTTAGAAGCACCTGACGCTTCGTTGAAAAGTACGACCACCGCCCCGCCGTCATGCGAAAGCCGGAAATGCGACGCTTCCGTAAGATCGATTACCACGCGCACCACGTCATCGCGAAATTGTCCCAGCCGTACCCCCAATATCGGAGTCATGGCGCCGGCGATCACCGTTTTCTGTGAGCCGAGCCGGGCGCCGCTGAAGTCCAACACCAGCCGCTCAGGATTTTGCAACCGCGCTGCGCGGGCTTCCAGCTTTCCTTCGCCCTCCACTCGCACGCTGGCTCGCTGCGATGCGCTTTGCAGGATGGCCACGCTGGAGATCACTGTCGGCGTGGTCATCACTCCGGCGCCTTCCTGCGCGCGCGCAGGCATCACCGTCGTGCCCACGGCCAAGCTCGTGAGGATCATGAAACCAGACCGTAACACCGGCCAATTCGTCTTCATTGCTCTTCTCCTGCAGTCGAGTAAATTCTCTTATTCACTGAGCGTTCCACTGGCTTGCCAAACGCGTCTTTGCCGGTTTCATGGAACGACACACCGTCCATCGCAATCTTTTCCACGCTTCCGTCGTACAGCTGATCCCCTTCGTGCAGGAAGTACGTACGCTGTTGAGGATTGCTGACTACCGCAATCATGCCGTTAGGTCCGTGCACAATCCCGTCTATCTTTAGCGTGCTCACTTGCAGTCCACCCTTCCCGGGAGGAAGATTTTTTGCGTCTCCCCCTGCTTTTTGCCGTGACAGCAGGGACTCAAACGGATCCCGCCGCGCAATCCTGGCTTGCTCGGGTGTAGAGCTCCCGGCGGCACCTTCGGTAGAATTTGTCGCCGCGTGCTTCTTGGTCACCGGTTTAGCCGCAGGTTTTGCAGCAACGCTCGCCGCAGGCTTTGCGGCAGGGTTTGACGCTGGCGTCCCCGCCGGGCGTGCAGCAGCCGGTTTCGGCGCGGGTGCTTTAGCGGGCGGTTGCCCTTGTGCGTGCGAGCACGTCGCGGCCGCTGTCAGTAAAATCGCGCTTATTAGTGTGATCACTGAACGCATAGTTCGCTCATTCCCGCTCAGGGCTTTCCAGCCGCTGCAGGCTGAGTTTTGGCTCCAGTTGCAGGAGGAGCCGTACTCGCATCAGCAGGCTTGGTGAAAAAGGTTGTAGCCGTAAATATCGCGGACACCGTCGTCCCCGGACGCAACGGGTATTTCGTTCCGCTCGCTTTCTCTGGATCGTCAAATTTCAAATCGCCCACGTTGATAATTCGCGACAACCGGCTCATGCGCCCAAAGAAATCTAATAAGTTGAAATACGGTCCGTCCGCTTGCATCTCGAACGGCATCTCGTAGTGAAATTCGCGGGGCACCACCGCTTGCGCCGTGAATCGCCGAATCGTCACGTTGGACGCTGCGGCCGCACCCTGTACCAGCCGTATGAACTCATCCACTTCTTTCTCTTCCGGCACGATAGCCTTCAACGTCTCCAGTTGCTTGGAAAGCGCGTCCATCTGCTGTTTCAATTCTCCGTAGCGTTGTTTGTAAACCTGCAACTGCGTCACTTCGTCGCTCAAAGTTTTTCGCTGGTCTACCGCCTTGTCCACCGCGTTGCGCTCCTGGGCCACCGGAGAAAACGGCAGATATACCCCGATCAGCACGATGACCACCGCAAGTGCTGCGGCAACGAGCGCCTGCACGATTACCGACATGTCGCGTAATGGATTCTCCATCGCTTACCCTTTCCTCGCGGGTGGCGCCACTGGCGCCGGCGCACTCGCCGGCTTGCTCTGCACCGCTTGCGGCGGAGTAATTTCAGCGGAAATCTCAAACGTATAGGTCTGCACCGCGGTGTTTTTGTCGTCCTGCTTCGATTCCTTGATTTCCACTTTTTGGAAATATCCCGATCGCTTCAAAGCAGTGATGAAATTTGCTACCGCATTGATCGAAGCCGATGAGCCCTGCAACGTCAGGTTGTTGCCCTTGCGCGTTACATTCGTCAGCCACAGGTTTTCTGTTCGCGAAACGGTGTTCGCCACCATGTCCAGCAATTCCTGTCCACCGGTGCGATCCCGCTGCAACTGCTCGATGGTCGAAACCCGCTCCTGCAAAACGCCCTTCTGTTTCTGGAACGAGTCGACCTGCTGCTTGATTTGTTCCAGCTGCGTTTTTTCCGCGCTCAATTGCGCGATCCGGGTGTTCTCTTCATGCACCTGTTTCTGCCAGGTGAGATACAGAAAAGTTAGGAACGCCAGTCCGAGCACCACGCCCGAAAACAGGAAGATCGCGGGCATCGCTGACCCGGTATCCACCGCGATTTGCCGGCGTCCCGCCTTCGGTCTGGTTTGTCCGAGAAGATTTATTCGAATCATGGCTAGTCGAAGCTCCTCAACGCTAGACCCACGGCGATGGCTAGTCGGGGTGCCAGCGCGCGAATCTGTTCGTCACTGTGCCGGCTCGGATTGATGATCACTTTCCGGAATGGATTTAACTCTTCCACCGGCATCGCGAACTCTTCGCGCAACAAATCGACCAGGCCCGGCACTCTTGCGGTGCCGCCAGCCACTACGATGCGCTGGATGTTTTCTCCGCTCGCGGTAGCCCGGAAAAAGTCAAAGGTCTTCTGAATCTCAAGGGTCAAAATGTCCGACACGCTGCGCAAAATCTGTTGTTTCTGGTCGTCTGTAACACTCGGCAGGCTTTCGCCCATCTTCAGCTTTTCAGCATCTTCAAAGCTCAAATCCAATTCCTTTTGCAGCGCGTCGGTATACTGGTTGCCGCCCACGCTCACGTCGCGGGTAAACAACGGAATGCCTCCGCGAACGATGTTGATATTCATCACGCTCGCGCCGATGTTTAACAGAGCCACCGTTTGTCCCGCATCCGGCTCGTAATTCATTTCAAAGCAGTTCTGCAGCCCGAAAGCATCGATATCCACTACTACCGGCGTTTTCCCGGCCTGCGCCAGCACGTTGGTGTGATTCAAAATTTTGTCTTTTTTTACCGCCACCAGCAGCACGTCCATCTGCGAGTCCATCGATTCCAGCAACTGATAACTCAGGTTGACGTCCGCGATATCGAACGGAATATGCTGGCTGGCTTCTGACGGGATGCGGTCAAACAGCTCTTCTTCAGTCATCAACGGCAGCGGAACCCTCTTCACAATCACCGAATGCCCTGAAACCGAACTGCCCACATTCTTTGTTTTTATCTTTTGGGTATCGAAAATCTTGGAAATGGCGTTGGCAACTTGTGGGGCATCCATGATCGCGCCGTCCACCACGGTATCCTGCGCCAGCGGCTCCATTCCGAAGCTCACCAGCTCGTATCCCGCTTTCGTCGATTTCAGCTCCACCGCTTTGATCGAGCTGGAACCGATGTCCAGTCCCACCAACTGCCTGCCTTTTCGTCCGCCCAGTGCAAACATATTCGCGGCCTCTTTCCCTGTCCCCTGCTTAATCCCGAACTACCGGCGCCTCACGTGCGCCTGACTCATCTTCCGCTCCATCCAGCGGTCCAAAATCGTTTTACGAAGTTTCCATCGATTGCCCAGCTTGAATGCCGGAATTTCGCCTTCGGTGATGTAGCGATACAAGGTATCCGGAGAGATCCCCAGATACTGCGACGCCTGTCTTACATTCATCACTTCTCGCGATTCATTCACGAGGAAAGCCACCCCGCCATCCGAACTAACACCCGAACTTAAGATCATCTTTTGGAGCACTCCGCATCGTGTTACAAAATTGCTGAGTGCGCTTCGTGAATTCGTTATCCCACCCCGTTACGCACAGCGTCAAGGAATTCTCTGCCGGAGTTGTCCTAAGAATGGGGGTAGTTTCAGGTAGTTAAAGGGTATTGCAGGTATGCCGTACTGTATATTGTGGTATATACGTTATGGTACCACTATGGAATGTAATAAGTCGTACCATACGCCTGTTCTCGCGGACGGTTATTCTTTCACCCCAAAACCACGCATGTTCGAAAATAACTGCAAAAGAAAACTGCAAAAATCTGGCCGCCCCAATAATCCCGATTTTTTTCCAGGCGATCCGCTTGGCTCACAACTCCTGTCACGCATTTCCGTGCTATGTTTCACGAGATTCGCCCAGCGAGGTCAGGTGTCCGTCTTCAACCGCATAATCTGGATCGTTCTCGACAGCGTAGGCATCGGCGAACTCCCCGACGCTGCCGACTATGTTGACGTCGGTCGCAACACCCTCGGCCATATTTCCGAATCACGTCCCTTGAATTTGCCCACGCTCGTGAGTCTCGGCCTCGCCAACATCGCGCCTCTAAAAAATCTTTCGCCCGTCTCTACGCCTTTCGCGGCCTATGGAAAAGGCGCCACTCATTCACCGGGCAAAGACACCACCACCGGTCACTGGGAAATGGCTGGCATCTGGCTGTCCCAAGCGTTCCCCGTGTATCCGCGCGGGTTTCCGCCGGAAATTATTGCCGCTTTCGAAAAACAAATCGGCCGCCAAACGCTCGGCAACACACCTGCCTCCGGCACGGAAATCATCAAGGAACTTGGCGAAGAACATGTGCGCACCGGTAAGCCTATCGTCTACACCTCGGGCGACAGCGTTTTCCAGATCGCCGCTCACGAAGAGGTCATCCCCATCGCCGAGCTCTACCGCATGTGCGAAATCGCTCGCAAATTACTGGACGGCCCTAACCGGGTAGGCCGGGTGATCGCCCGCCCATTCGCCGGAACACCAGGGCATTTTGCTAGAACGCCGCGGCGTCACGACTACGCCGTCGACCCGCCCACACCTATGCTGCTCGATGTCCTCGGCGAAAAGCGGGCCGCAGTTTTTGGCATCGGCAAAATCCACGACATCTATAACGGGCGCGGTGTGGAAGACTACACCACCACGAAAAGTAACGCCGACGGCATGGAAAAATTAACTGAATCCCTTCGCCAACGCTCCGCTGGCCTAATCTTCTGCAACCTGGTCGATTTCGACATGCTCTACGGCCACCGCAAAGACGTGGAAGGTTTCGCCCAATCTCTGGAAGAATTCGATGCCTGGCTCGCCAATTTTCTTCCTACGCTAGGCAAGTCAGATTTGCTGATGATTACAGCGGACCACGGCTGCGACCCCGACCCTCGCTGGCCAACTACCGATCATTCTCGTGAATACGTGCCCATCCTCGCCTACACACCCGCAAAACAAACAGGCGCGACGTTGGGCACACGCGCGACGCTCTCCGACATGGGCCAAACCGTCGCCGAAAATTTTGGCGCCACCATCCCTCACGGAACAAGCTTTTTAAGCGATTTGCAAACTAAACCGAACTAACTGTCACAACACGCGGAGGTGCCCCGCTCGGTTTTCAGCGGGGTCTTGGTTTTGGTTTTTTGATTTTGGGTTCGTTGCTGACGGATTCGTCTTGTTAGCGAAGGTCGGCCTGTGGCGACGACCTCTCAGCAACCAATCGTTGTTTATTTTAATTCTCTCGAGAATCAAACAGAACAACCGCTGTCACTTGCCCGACGCCGTCCCACCACCCGACGGAGCGTAATATCCATTCCTGGTGCGCGCCACCAGCTTCCCGCGCCCGCGCGGTGGAATGACTTCTACCTGCACCGTCCGGTAAGTCCCATCCCGCTTGGTATTCGACGGGTAGTAAGCCAAAGTGTACTGATTCCGGATGTCGCGCGCCACTTGCTCGCAAATATTATGCACGTCGTCCACATTTTCCGGAAAAAACGCTAACCCACCGGAAGCCTGGGCAATCTGCTCCAAAGCCTTCTTAGCGCGCTTGGAATTTTTCTTACTCTCTTCGCTCAGCAATCCGATGGTATAAATCACCGTGTCAGTTTTCTGTATTTCTCGAATCGTCTTATCCAGCGAATTATGGCTGGTGTTGTCTTCCCCGTCGGTCACAATTAATAAAACGCGCTTGTCCTTCGAAGCCTTCTTCAAATGATCCAGCGACCCGATAATGGCGTCATAGAGCGCCGTACTCCCGCGCGAATCAATGCGCTCCAATGCCTCCTTCAATTCCGGGATGCTGTTGCTGAAGTCCTTATCCAGATCAAGATAAAAGTCGTCATTGAAATTCACCACGAACGCTTCATCCTGGGGATTGCTGGTCTGCACTAACGTCAACGCCGCTTCATTCACCCGCGGCCGCTTGTCCCGCATGCTCCCGCTATTATCAATGACCAATCCCATGCTTACCGGCACGTCCTCGCGCTTGAACACCGCCAGCTTCTGTTCAAGTTTATCTTCCAGCACGCGAAAATTATCCTGCTTCAATCCTTCCGCAAACCGTCCGCGATCATCCAACACGGTGGTGTGCAACACCACCAGGTTGACGTCCACCTTGATGCTCTGCCCTTGCCCACTATTGACGGTCTGTTCAGGAGGCAAAGGCTGCGCATTGGGAATAGGAATCTGCGCGAACGACGCCAGCCCTAAAGCACACACCAGTAGCGCGGCGAAAAATGCATAGCGAAATTGTCGAGGGAAATGCTTTGTAAGATGCCGCGTTGAAAAATAGCTAGTGGCTCGGCGCGTAGTATCCGGTCTTGGCATACACGCTAAGCGGAGGCAGTCCCTTAGGCGCGCGTAATTTAACTTTAACTTTGCGCCAGCGGGCATCGTGTGTTTTGTTGCTTGGTCGGTATCCGATGACATATTGGTTTCGCAGCTCCATGCCGATTTTTGTCGCGATATCCGGAAGCTCCTCGAGCTTCTCGACAGCGAAGACTCGCCCGCCAGTCATCTCCGTAACTTCCCCCAGGAGTGACGGGCCGTTCAGCTCTTCCGGAGTGCGATTGCGATATCCGAGCGGGTCAAAAATGCCGACGGCATAGAGCTGGGTGTCCGCTTCTTTTACCAGCCGCTTGATATCGTTCTCACTATATCTACTATGATTATCGCCTCCGTCCGACAAAATGAGCAAGGCGCGCTTGGCGTTGCGTGCACCCCTCATCTGGCTCAGACCTAGATAAATAGCGTCCAGCAACGCCGTCCGCCCCTTCGGCACCGTCAGCATCATCCGGCTTTGAAGATCTTCAATGCTGTTGGTGAACGAACTAGTCAGCTCTGCTCGTTCGTTAAAGCTGACCAAAAAAAATTCATCCTGCGGATTGGCGGTTTTGAAGAACTGAATCGCCGCTTCGCGGGCCTTGGAAACCTTGTTAGCCATGCTGCCACTGAAATCAAATATCACCCCAATGGAAATGGGCACGTCTTCGGAGGAAAACGTCACCAACTCCTGCTCCACGTTATCTTCATAGACCCGGAAATTATCCGTATCTAATCCGGTTACAAGCCGGTTATAAGGATCGGTTACGGTGACATTTACGAGCGCCAAGTCCACATCCATGTGCATGGTCTGACCAGGCTTGATCAGTGACCCAGGCGTGTCGCGCTTTACATCTTCTTTAGCTTTGCTCTCGTCTTTGGCGGTATTGGCGGCGGCACCATCTTTCGCCACAGAGGTCGCGCCGTCTTCTTTTGTGGTGTTGCTACCTTCTTTTGTGGTGTTGCTACCGTCTTTTGCAGAAGTGACCGGCGCGGCAGCATTATTGTCTTTAGCTTTGTTTTCGTCTTTTCCATCGAACCAAGGTTGCGCAGCTAGGCGGGAGGCGTGCGTGACGAAAAAGCAAGCGAGTAGCAGCAGTATAAAGAATCGGTTAACAACGCAAAGTTCGCGTTTCACGGCACCCCCTGATCATCCCGGGCCTGCCGGGACGGCCGCGCGGTGGGATGAGAAACTGAGTCTACCACTCGCGGTAATGATTACAAGCACGAAGGAGTCCTGCAAAGTCTCAAACTTGTAAAATATTTACTGTAGATAGCGCACGGTTTGCGCGTGGTAGCATCCCTCACATATGAATTTATTGCGGACAAAGTGCAATTTGGTACAGCAATTTCCTCCAAGTGGGAATTTCTTATGAGTCCAACCGACGTCGTCATTGTAATTCCGGCTCGCTACGGTTCCACCCGCTTGCCAGGCAAACCCTTAGTATCTTTGGCTGGTACTACCATGATCCAGCGCGTTTACGAACGGGCCAAACTTTCAAAGCTCGCCACCCGCGTCATTGTCGCAACTGATGACGACCGCATCATCAAAGCGGTCGAAGCTTTCGGCGGGGAAGCCCGCATGACCCGCACCGAGCATCGTACCGGCACTGAGCGGGTGGCAGAAGTCGCCGCTCACACCGATGGTCAGGTCTTCGTCAACGTCCAGGGGGACGAACCGCTCCTTAATCCCGAAGTCGTCGATGCCGCCATCAGTGCCCTTCTCGAAGATGCTGCCGCGTCCGTTGCCAGCGTCGCCACCCCAATTAAAAACAAGCCCGACATCCTGGATCCTAACATCGTAAAAACGGTCCTCGATTTCGACGAAAACGCCCTGTATTTCTCCCGCGCTCCCATCCCCTGGCTCCGCGATGCCGCTGCCAAAATGGAAGTTCGCCACCTCAAACACTTGGGCCTATACGTCTTTCAACGTGACGCCCTTCTCGAATACCCCACTCTCCCCCAGGGCACCCTAGAGAAAATCGAGCAACTCGAGCAACTCCGCTGGCTCGAAAATGGCTGGAAAATCCGCATCGCCGAAGTCGATCACGATTCCGTAAGCGTAGACGTCCCCGAAGACATACCCAAAGTCGAAAAACTACTCCAGAAATAAAGCCTTCCGTTGAACGGGAACTACTATTTACACCACGTTGACGAATCCTGGTTTATGCTCGGGTTGCTAAGACCGTCAGAAAGCGCGCCCTTTGTGACGGCCGGCACAGCGATCCATTAACAACGATATTAAGATTAGGCATTCAGAGGTCAATATGGCTCCTGCATCCGCTGCCGAGTCAGCTAAGACTCTGTCCCATCAAACTCTATCGCCGGAAGAACTACGAAAGGTGCATGCCTACTGGCGCGCTGCGAATTACCTCTCCGTGGGACAGATTTATCTGTATGCCAATCCCCTGTTGCGCGAAACGCTCTCGCTCAAACATATTAAGCCCCGCCTTCTGGGCCACTGGGGCACCACGCCAGGACTGAATTTCATCTACGTACATCTGAATCGGCTCATCAAGCAGAATGATCTCGACGTCATTTATATTGCGGGACCCGGTCATGGAGGCCCTGGCCTGGTCGCCAACACTTATCTGGAAGGCACCTACAGCGAGTTTTATTCTAGTATTCCGCAAACGGAAGACGGACTCAGGCGGCTGTTCAAGCAGTTTTCGTTCCCTGGTGGAATTCCCAGCCATGTTGCTCCCGAAACTCCCGGTTCTATCCACGAAGGCGGCGAGCTCGGCTACTCCATTGCGCACGCCTACGGCGCCGCATTCGACAATCCAGATTTGCTGGTCTGCTGCGTGGTGGGTGATGGCGAAGCGGAAACCGGCGCGCTGGCCGCTAGTTGGCACTCTAATAAGTTTTTGAATCCCGCCCGTGATGGCGCGGTGCTCCCCATCCTGCATTTAAATGGATACAAGATCGCCAATCCAACCATACTGGCGCGACTTAGTGACGCCACGCTAACGCAATTGTTTTCCGGTTACGGATACAAGCCGTACTTCGTCGAAGGGCACGAGCCCGAGGCCATGCATCAACTAATGGCCTCCACCTTCGACACCATCCTCAAAGAGATCCGCGATATTCAAAGCAGAGCGCGCGGCGGCCAATCCACAGAAATGCCGGTGTGGCCCATGATTGTGCTCCGCACACACAAAGGATGGACCGGCCCAAAAATAGTGGATGGAAAGCCGGTCGAAAATACCTGGCGCGCCCACCAGGTTCCGATCACAGATTTCAAATCACATCCCGCGCACATAAAGATTCTCGAAGAATGGATGAAGAGCTACAAACCCGAAGAGCTGTTCGACGAAACCGGCAAACTCCACACTGAATTCGCGGAACTGGCGCCGGGAGGAAATCGCAGAATGGGCGCCAATCCTCACGCAAACGGCGGTCTCCTGCTTCGCGACCTGCTCATGCCGGACTTTCGCGATTACAAAGTAGCGGTTTCAAAGCCGGGGACTGAGTTAGGCGAAGCCACGCGCGTTCTTGGCAGGTTTTTGCGCGACGTTATGAAACGCAATACCGACACGCAGAATTTTCGTGTGTTTGGGCCTGATGAAACCGCTTCCAATCGTCTCGACGCTATATACGAGGCGACTCCCAAGATTTTCATGGAGCCTCTGCTCGATACCGATGAGCATCTCTCGAAGACCGGGCGGGTGATGGAAGTATTGAGCGAACACATGTGCCAAGGCTGGCTCGAAGGCTATTTGCTCACCGGCCGCCACGGTTTCTTTTCCTGCTACGAGGCGTTCATCCACATTGTGGATTCGATGTTTAATCAGCATGCCAAATGGCTGAAAGTCACTCGCAACATTCCCTGGCGCCGGCCGATCGCGTCGTTGAATTATTTGCTGACCTCGCACGTTTGGCGCCAGGATCATAACGGTTTCACGCACCAGGATCCGGGATTCATCGATCACGTGGTGAATAAAAAAGCCGACGTTGTGCGCGTATATCTGCCGCCCGATGCCAACACCCTGCTCTCCGTCGCCGATCACTGCTTGCGCAGCCGAAACTACGTCAACGTCATCGTCGCCGGCAAACAACCGTCGCTGCAGTGGCTGGACATGGAAGCTGCCGTCGAACACTGCACTGCGGGCGTGGGCATCTGGACATGGGCTTCGAACGATCAGGGTAGCGAGCCGGACGTGGTCATGGCCTGCGCGGGAGATGTCCCAACGCTTGAAACGCTGGCGGCCGTCGACTTACTCCGCCAGCATTTTCCCGATATTAAAATTCGGGTCGTGAATGTGGTCGATCTTATGACCCTGCAAACTTCGGGCGAACATCCGCACGGCCTGCCTGACCGCGAATTTGATTCCCTCTTCACCACCGACAAGCCGGTTATTTTCGCCTACCACGGTTACCCCGCGTTGATTCATCGTCTAACGTATCGGCGCGCCAACCACGGCAATTTTCACGTCCACGGCTACCGCGAGGAAGGCACCACGACCACTCCCTTCGATATGACGGTACTAAACGAACTGGACCGCTTTCATCTCGCCGGCGATGTAGCAGACCGCGTACCACGCCTCCGTCCGGTGAATGCGCATTTCAAACAATTCCTGCGAAACCAACTGGTGAACCACAAAAAATATATCTGCGAAGTCGGCGATGACATTCCCGAAATTCGCGATTGGAAATGGCCCTACTGAGTGAAAATCCTGGTTCTTAATTCCGGCTCGAGCAGCCAGAAGTCCAGCTTGTTTGATTTTGGCGCTTCCCTGCTGGACTCCCCGCCTGCTCCCTTATGGGAAGGAAAATTAGAATGGCAAGGTGAGCGTGCCAACCTCGAAATAAAAAACTCCGCCGGAATAGTTCAAAAAGAAGAGATGACCGTCACGGCGCGCGAGAAGGCCACCGCGCATTTGCTCGACGCGCTCACATCCGGCAAAGCCAGCGTGCTATCCAACAAATCAGAAATTGCTGTGGTAGGGCACCGCGTCGTCAACGGAGGTCGCGACTACACGCAACCCGTGATGATCACTCCTGAAGTCAAAGCTGCCATCCAGCGCATGGCCGTTTTTGCGCCGCTTCATAATCGCGTGGAACTCGAAGGCATCCGACTCATCGAAGAGAAATTCGGATCCATCCCCCAGGTCGCCGTCTTTGATACCGCTTTCCACAGCACCTTGCCCGATGCCGCGTTTGTTTACCCCGGTCCTTATGAATGGCTGTCGCAGGGCATACGCCGCTTTGGATTCCACGGAATCAATCATCAATATTGCGCGCAACGCACAGCGCATCTCCTCGGGAGAGATCTCTCATCGCTAAGGCTGGTAACCTGCCATCTTGGAAATGGCTGTTCTCTAGCGGCGATCCAGTACGGCAAAAGTATCGACACCACCATGGGCTTCACGCCGCTCGATGGATTAATGATGGGAACCCGCTCCGGCTCAGTCGATCCCGGCATCCTCACATATTTGATGCGCGCACAAAATCTGACCGGAGAGACTTTAGACGACTTGCTGAACAAAAAATCTGGCTTGCTCGGGATATCGGGCATCTCCGGCGACATGCGGCAAATCGTCTCCGCGATGAATAAAGGAAACGGTCGCGCTAAGCTGGCTTTCAACATCTTTGTGCATCGCCTGCAAGCCGGTATCGGCGCGATGGTCGGAGCCCTCGGCGGCCTCGACGCGCTAGTCTTCACCGCCGGAATTGGAGAGAACTCTGCGGAAGTGCGTCAAGCGGCGTGCGCAAATTTTAATTTTCTTGGCTTGCAACTCGATCCTGCAAAAAATACTTCCCCACATCCGGATCGGGAGATTTCGTCACGCTCATCATCTGTTCGTGTCCTGGTCGTGCAGGCTCAGGAAGATTGGGCCATCGCTCGAGAAACCTGGAAATTAGCTCAGCCACAGAAAGTTACCCAAGACTAAGTCCCTAAGTTCTCGCCTAGACCTGAGTGTGCGAAATGGAACATCCTTCCCATGCGGGTAGATGTTCAAATCGGTCTGCGTTCTTCCTTCCAAGTACTCGGCCTGCACCATAGCTATTTAAACAGTGGTTTGGCGCTGCGGCGGCAAAGCGCAACTCAACATGTCTAGCCGCAGTTAACGTGAAACTGACTGGACAGAGGTCTCGGGAGATCCTGCCACTTCAAGGAGCAGCGCGTGCGATATTCGAAACTTGTATTACCAGCAGCCCGCAAAATAGCCGTTAAAATCCTCAGCCCAATATTCGTTATCGTGTGTCTCCTCATTACGTTCAAACCCGCTGCGCATGCCGTCCCAAGCTATTCGCGGCAGACCGGACTGCCATGCGCAACCTGCCATTTCGCGCCACCCGAGCTCACCCCATTTGGAAGAAAATTCAAACTCGACGGCTACGTGTTTACCACCAAGCCGGAAGTAACCGACGACAAGAAGGGCCACAACGTCGCGTTAGCCATACTCGAGGCGTTTCCGCTCTCCGTTATTTTTGATGCATCCTTCACGGAAACAAAATCGCCTCAGCCTGGTACGCAGAACGGTAATTTCCTGTTTCCGCAGGATGCTTCGCTATTTCTGGCGGGAAAGTGGGCCAACCATGTTGGCAGCTTCATGCAGGTTACTTATGACAGCCAGGCCGATCACTTCAGCTGGGACAATACGGATGTGCGCTATGCCAACGCCACTACGTTGTTTGGCAAATCGCTCAACTACGGCGTGGGATTCAATAACAATCCCACCGTGGAGGATTTGTGGAACAGCACCCCGGCGTGGGGATTCCCGTTTACCGGAAGCAACGTTGCTCCGGGCCCAACAGCGGGAGCTTTAATTAACGGCGGGTTGGCACAGGATGTCGCGGGCGTGGGCGCCTACGGCATGTGGAACGAACACTTCTACCTGGCGGGCACGATCTATCGGTCCGAGCATATCGGCGGCGCTCAACCCAACGCCGGCACAGGCTTCGGTATTAATATTCGCGGCGTTGCGCCCTATTGGCGCGTGGCTTATCAAACCGTGAAGGGCAACAATTCACTGGAAGTGGGTGCATACGGTATTCACGTGAAAAGCACGCCCAACGCGATAACTGGCCCGGAAGACAGCTTTACAGATTGGGCAGCGGATTTTCAGTACGACCTCACGATTCCTCGATTTAATAACGACGTGCTTTCCTTCCGAGGAAGCTATATTCGGGAGAATTCTTCGCTCGCCGGAACTATAGTGGACATCGGTAACGGCCCTGGCGCGGCATTCACGCGACATCACCTCAATACCTTGCAAGGGAACGTCGAATATCACTACGGAACTAAATTTTCCGGAACGGTGGGATTGTTCGGCGTGAATGGCACGCCCGATCCGATTCTCTATCCGCAAGCCGCGGTGACCGGCAGCGCAAATGGCGATCCGCGTAGTAATGGATACGTCCTGAACCTATCGTGGTGGCCGCAACAGAATATCGACCTTGCGGTGCAATACACGGGTTACTGGCGATTCAACGGGCTGCAGACGAACTATGATGGGGCGGGACGAAATGCCTCAAGCAATAACACCGTCTATCTGCTGGCGAGATTTGTCTTCTAGTCTAGGTTACAACTACCCGCAGGCAAGGAAAGACATGAAGTACGCTTTGTTTATAAGCTACACTCTGGCAGCGTCAGTAGGCATGATTGGTGACAACGACTCTGGTACCCGACTGCGCCGCGCAAATATGGAGAACACATGAGACAACCTTCGCGATTGGTAGCAGCAACGTTAACTATCGGCTTCGCTGCCATAGCGTTGCCTAGCTTAATGAGAGCGCAAAACGATGCGGAGAAAACTTATAAGACTAATTGCGTGTTGTGTCATGCGCCGGATGGCAGTGGCAGCTCCCCTTCGGGCAAAGCGTTGAAAGCCCAGGATCTGCGTTTAGAGTTGATACAAAAGAAGACGGACGATGAGCTTGTGGCAGCGATCACTAACGGTAAGGGGAAGATGCCGGCTTTTGGTAAAAAATTAAAGCCCGATCAGATTGCGCAATTGGTGGCCTACATCCGTGCGCTGCCAAAAAAATAAATAACAGATGCGAAAGACCCTGAGGAATTGTCGCGATGCAACTGTTTGTGAACATCCGTGGGCGGAGGCGTCCTGATGTACACAGAAAATTCTGAAGGCGTGCCTCAAAACTCCACAACCGCCGATCGTTCACCGCAAAGCCGGCGTTCCTTTCTCGGTGCGCTGGTGGCGCTTGGCTCCGTATTCGTAGGTGCCCTGCTTTCCGTACCTTTAATTCGCTTCGCGATTTTTCCGCTCATCCGCCGAACCACCGACCTGAAGAACTCGCCGGTAGGATCGATGAGCGAATTCAGCTCGTTGACCGAACCGGCCATGCGCACTATTCAGATTGAGCAAATCGACGGCTGGCGTAAGACCGTATCCGAAAAAATTGTGTACATCACCAAGGATCAGCGAGACCAACTTTCTGTTCTGACTTCCATATGCCCGCATCTAGGCTGCACGGTGCCGTGGAACAAAGAGAAGAAACAGTTTATTTGCCCATGCCACGGCGGCACTTTTTCCGCGGACGGGTCTCGCGTCAGCGGGCCGTCGCAGCGCGGCATGGACACTCTCGAGACTTATGTTGAGGACGGGCAACTTCTGGTGCGCTTCCAATATTTCCGGCAACTAGTTTCCGATAAAGAAATCGTCGGCTGAACGAGGCTCCTAATCGGATGCAGGAAACGCGAAAAATCCAAGGCAGTGATGTTTCAGCACCCAAAGTAGGTGTATGGGGCTGGCTCGATCGCCGCACGGGCGTGGACGCGGCTCTTCGTTCCGCGCTCTACGAACCTATTCCGGGCGGAGCTCGTTTCGCTTACATTTTCGGGTCCGGTCTGTTGTTCATTTTTATTTCTCAGGTAATCACGGGCATTTTCCTGGCGCTCTATTACGTTCCGTCCGCGGATCACGCGCACACCACGGTCGCATACATCACCAAAGCGGTTACTGCTGGCTCCTTTCTGCGTAGCCTCCACGCTTACGGCGCTAGCGCCATGATCATCGTGCTGCTGCTGCACCTGTCGCAAACTTATATCTACGGGTCTTACAAGGGCCCCCGCGAAATTCTTTGGGTCTCTGGTTGTGTGCTTTTCGCGCTGGTCTTAGGAATGGCCTTTACCGGCTATCTGCTGCCTTGGGATCAGCGGGCGTACTTCGCCACCGCCGTCGGAACCAACGCGGCCAGCGAAGTTCCCCTGATCGGCGAAACGCTCAAACGCATGATGCGCGGCGGTACCGAGATGGGAACTCTGACCATTTCGCGATTTTTTGTCGCCCACGTTTTTTTTATACCCGCATGCGTCTTTGCGCTGGTCGCAGCGCATATTCTTCTGTTTCGCAAAGCCGGAGCCGCTGGCCCTCCGGATGAAGATCCTTACGATCCTCAGAAAAAATCAGAACTTTTTTATCCCCGCCAGGTACTGATGGATCTGTCTCTCACCGCATTGCTTATCATCGGACTCGGATCGTTGTGTTTTTTTGCTCCAATGCAATTGGGTCCGCCGGCGAACCCTGCCGACGCACAATACATCCCGCGCCCGGAGTGGTATTACCTGCCCATTTTTCAGTGGCTGAAATATTGGCACGGAGCAGCTTCCGTGGTCGGCATCCTGATAATCCCGATGGTTCTCGCAGTTGGCATCGTCACGCTTCCGTTTTTCGATCGCAGCCTGGAACGCCGCCCATGGAAGCGCCCTATCGCTATGGGATCGTACGGCTTCGTTTTGTTCGCACTCGTGGGTCTCGGCCTGCGCAGCCAGTATCTCGATAGCCACGATCCCAGTGTTACTCAGCAGCTCGCCAAGCAAAAATCAGAAGAACAGGAATACATGCGCAAGCCATTTGAGCCCGAGCTATCGGCGGCTACCTTGGCTGCCACGAACGCAGCTTTGGCGGATCCGCAAGCCGCCAAAGGCAAAACCACCTTCGAATCGCAATCCTGCAATGCCTGCCATGGCGATGCTGGTGTCGGCACAGCTGCGGCGCCAGCGCTCGTAGGCATCAGTGCAAAGTTGTCGCCGGAACAACTCGCCGAATTATTCAAGCACCCAACGGCCAAAATGACCGCCGGGGGTATGCCTCCGATCGATCTTCCACCCAGCGATATGAAAGCACTGATCGCTTACGTGGAGAGCCTTAAGTAGACGACGCGTAGCGAGCGGCCGTCTGGCAAAAGAATTCGTGCACAAAATTGTGCGCGAATTCCGCTGAATCGCGCAATTAGCTTCCCTGTTTATCGACAAATTGCCGCGGCGTGCTAAAATTCCAAAGTTAACGTGGACCGGTAGCTCAATGGTAGAGCAGCTGACTCTTAATCAGCGGGTTGCAGGTTCGAGTCCTGCCCGGTTCACCACTGTTCTCAACTAACTTCTTTCTCCATGATTACTTCCACAATTTTGATTTTGTTCCGCTTCAGTCAATTTAGGCACATCTGGGAACAAAACCCCCGCCACTCGCTCGACCGCACGCCGTTGCGAGTCCGGTATTGCATGCATATAAGTATTTAGCGTTGTTTCTATGTCCGAGTGCCCCAGGATTGCCTGAGCCGTTTTTACAGATTCCCCTACCTCGCTTAACAACGTGGCATTGCCGTGGCGGAATGAATGCCAGGAAACGCGTGGCAAGTTTAACTTGTCGCATGTTGGTGCCAAAGCACGGTTATAGAGGTTCTTCGGGCTTAGGGGAGTGCCGTTTGTCGTGGAGTAAACCAGGTCTTGTGGCCCCGAGTGAATGCACGATGCTCGGTGCGTTTTGAGAGCCTCGCATAATGTCTGGCTCATGGGAATCACGCGCCGGCTACTTCGCGTTTTAGGGCTGCCGAATTTGCCATCGGAGTAAGTTTCGGACACCTCGATGGATCTGTGTACGAAGTCCAGCCGGATCCATCTCAGTGCGAGAATTTCCCCGATTCTTAGGCCGGTCAAGACGGCGGTAAAGACAATCGTACGGCATGGTTCTGAAAGCCCAGCCAACAACTGTTTGACCTGCGGTGGCTCCAGAAACGTGCGTTGCTTTGTGAACTCCCGCTCGCCGATCTTTATGCCATGAGCGGGGTTGCGTTCCAGATAACCGTTATCGACCGCAGTTTGGAGCACCTTTGCAACGGTGACCCGGTTACTGTGTAAGGTCGATCCCGCGTATCCCTTGCTTCTCATCGAAATGAGTAGTTGTTGGATCGTTGCCCGGTTCACATCACAAAGCCGATGTGCCCCGATGGCAGGCATGATGTACCTATCCAGATTGAATTTGTAGATTCGACTGCTGCTCGGTTTTAGAGCGAGCAATGCACCCGCTTCCCAATGTTCGATTGAAAACTTCTCAAAGGTCATCATGGGTCGAGCTCGATGCCGTCCTTGATTAATTTCAGCCACTCGCTGCTGAAGAAGCGACCGGGCCTCACGGCGTGAGAGTTCGCTTAACGTGCCGAGGACGACGGTCGGCTGCGTGCGGTGCAGCGTTCCATCTTCCCTGATCACGTCTTCCCTCCAGCGAGCGACCCAAACTTTGATGCGCTTGCCACGAATGAACAGACTTCCATCCTGATAACGCGGTCGTGCCATACTTTCCTTTCCGTTGGCCCGTCCGCATTTCCTTGCGTCAATTCTGAGTGTAGCCCTGATGTCAAGCGGCACGATGGCCTCCGCGTTGACTCTCCACCCAGGCGTGAATTTCTTCTTCACGAAACCGCCAGTATTTGCCCAGGCGAATACCCGGCAGGCGCTCTATCGAACGCTTGCGCGTCCTCCCATAGACCCAAGAAACCGGAACATGCAATAGGTCGGCTACTTGTTGGATCGTTAAGAGCTTTTCGTTGTCTCTTCCCACTGTGGTCCCGTTGCGGTTCCCCAGAAATGCGGTGGATTCCGAATGGTCTTCCGCTTCCTCTGAGGCTGCTTGCGGACGCTCACTTTTACGTTCCACCAGGCGCGAGGCATGCCGTCGTGACGACGCTGCGTTCTCGCGAGTGTCGGGTTGTGCTGGTGCATCTTTCATTTGTGTTACGCGGTCTCTTTGAGTCCGCCTCCTGTGAGCTCATGAATTTTTCCACTGCTAGACTGTTGGCCTGACCAAACTTTGAATTCATCATCGCGTTTAAACAGGACTTTCAGCGCCTCCGCGATGACGTATGACGGGGTGGAATCGATGAATTTTGCGCATTGATCGAGCTGTGTTTTCACCGACTCCTCGACGCGCGCCTGGATCGCCACTGACTTTGTTTGCTTGCGTGGTGCCTTGATGATTGCCATGTTGCCTTTCGTCTCCTCTTCTTTGGCTCTGTCTTTCGTGCTGCATTGCGCCTTGCATTCTCGGATTCCTGCGCGCGGGCAAAACACGATCACGCTTCCTGCGTGACGGGCGGGAGCGACCCCACGGAACTTTGGGCGGCTGAAAGCCGTCAAAAGTGGGGTCGCTAAGATCACAGACCGTATGGATGGTTGGACGCGGAAAGTTTGGGTGGCGCGACAATACGGCTTTTCGTGGAAAGAGATTTCGGAATGGCTGGGCGTGACAGAACAACAGGCCAAAATGAAATTCCAGTACAACTTGGAGAAGATCCGGCAGAACATTCTTCGGATGGTGAAGCGCCCGCGTCCATAAGCCGTGGAACGCATAGGAGTGAAATTGAGGTCGCTTTAGGTTAGCAGCGAGGAGCGACGGTTGAACGCAAAAGGATATTCTGTGAGGGAGGAGCAACGGCTTTTGGACGCACTTGGCCGTGGTTTGCTCAAGGAGTTTCCAAATCCCGAGCGCAGCGGGTGTCCAGGCGTGGACGTTTTGAAGAGAATTGCGTCTCGAACAATGCCGCTCAATGAAGCGGACAGGTGGTTCGATCATCTAGGTTCCTGCAGCCCCTGCTATGAGGACTTCTCTGAATTTCGTAGAGCTTACGAATCTCGGCGGAAGCGTAGGCTGCTGACAATCGCTGCGAGCATCTTGGTTGCTGCTTGTATTGGTGGTTGGTTCTTGTTGCAAAGACATAACGAAGGTCTGGTGGCTCAAACCGCTTTGTTGGATTTAAGGAATCGCTCTCTACCACGCGGCACAGAATCGAACCCAACTGAGCCGCCATTAGTCGTGAATCGCGCAGCTAGGCACTGGATTATTTACCTACCGCTGGGAAGCACGGAAGGTACGTACGAAATCAGGATAGTTACCGATTCGGGAGAGCTGCTGCTGACTGCTACAGGTGAAGCGACATTAATGTCTGGGATAGCTTCGTTACCTGTTGACGTGAATCTGCGTTCAAAAAACCTGGGTAGATGTAATCTTGAAATGCGAAAAAGTATAGGCGAGTGGAATTCTTTTCCTTTAGCCCTCCGTTGATAATTGGATCGTCGTTTCCATTTTTTGCTATCTAACACCTGCAGACCTAACGGTTTAAATGGGAAACACCGTTTTCCGAGCTGATTGAGTCTTCCTAAGTCTTCTCCGGAACCTTGGTCCAATCGTCAGTCACATGGCGCTAACGAAACTCCGCGGGAGATTGACCCATTTTTCAAGAGCAGCCAGCCCGAGCACATTATGAAGTCGGCTCAAGCGCAACATGTCCCTTAAGCGATCGATTGTCGAACGCACGGGTGGACGCGCCCCAATCTCGACAGAACTTCTCGCTCTCGCGAACGATATTTAAAATTCTGTGACATCTGTGAGAACTCTAATTAAGTGTGCACTTTTGGACAGATGTATTTTTGGAATGGTCGTATTTATTGGGACTACTTCGGTTAAAAGTAAAAAAAATGCCGCAGTGGACTTTGATTTGTAAGCATTGCAATAAAACATTCACCCACACTAAAATTGATGTTCGTTCACGGATGGTGCCAGACGACGATTCCCACTGGCTCGACAGACCCAAAATCCCTGAAAACGGTCTGATTGCAGAATGCCCTCGTTGTAAAAACGCCGCCCTTTATCCTCGATTCCAATTTACGTACTCGCCCGAATAGCCGCACGATTCGTGCCGCTGCGCGGGACCCACTTGTGGGTATGAGCCGCAGTCTTATCAGCGATTTGAATTGATGTACCACCCGTAATTTGTGAAACCCTTCGTAGGTCATCCTACCGTTCTGGTAGTTTCCGCAAAGTGTTCAATATTGAACACTTTTGCTGGCACGAATCGGCCTCCACGACCAGTCGACTCATTACCCGCAGCAATTCCCTTCTCTGCGCTGAGTCTGTAGCAGTCTTTAATTCTGAAGCAATCGTCTCAAGTTTTCGTTGGATTTCGGCGAAGCCATCGTCTGGCATGTACCTTATATTATGCCAGTTTAGAACGGACCGACACCGCGTGTCATTCCGAACGTCGTCGGAGGCAGCTTCAATACGTTCTCCGGCAGTTCGGTATTGCTCACAAAGGTTTCCCGTTAGCACGACATTTTTCCAAACCTAGTCCGACCATGGGCGCAATCTGAAAAAATTCTAGGATATCCTACACAATTAAGGTGACATGAAAAATCGGAATTACTTCGCGCATTTCGAAATGAAATCCAAAAACACAATCTCTCGACCTTCATGCGCGAGAAAGGCAAAATTGTGATAATGGGATGCTCTTTCTGCCGAAAGCATTTCGGAACTGTTCAGCAGTTTAAGCGGCACATTACCGACGATGTGCTACCGCCGCTACCGGATGAGTTGTCCGTTGAGGCGAAATAAACTTCAGCAGTCCGAGTAAGTCCAAAATCTCCCTTAAAGATATTTGTCTAATTTGTCTCTGAACGCTTTCAATTCTTGCTGCAGTGCCGCCTCGATTTTGGTTGATGAGCGGTTTCCGTCCGCTACCCGGCTCACCATCGAGGCACTTACGTCTAATTTGAATGCAACTCTGGCATACAGCCCTCTGAAATCGGAAAGCATTTCCGCTACTGTCGCTTGGGTTTTGTGGGGCATTTTCGGCCACATATTAGCCCCGGCCAATGAATAAATTCAAACTTTTCTCGCAAACTGTTTCCAGTGTCCCATACATGTCTCGATCTGGACACTCTGGCAATATTGGAAACGGCGAGACTGGCCCCTTGCTATGGACCGCTCGAACATCAGCGTGGCCAGTACAACGTTGACGCAGACAGTTATTCGGGCGAGTACAAGAGTTGAAAGCGTTGGTATGTAGCCGACTCGCGGCAATGCGGACAGGGTAAATTCACACCGCGTTCGGGAAGGTCAGGTCGGTAAGGCCAAAGCGAATCGTAAAGAAGAGTGTCGGACTGCGGTTCAATTTTACTGTGACGGAATATTTTCTTGCAATTCTCACAGTTCAAAGTCCACTGAGGCGTTCGGAAACCTTCTGGCGAGGGGCGGGTCTCGCTGTCACCAATAATGTCAGAACTCGCACAGTGCAGATGTCCAAAACTGAACACGTAAAAAACTGGCGGTTTGAGGGCTGTCCGCTATGGAACAGTATTAGTAGCCGCCTAAGTGAAAGCTGGCGGTGCGGCAACTCGAAAGAAATCTTCCCAAAAAGGGAGTCGAAGAATTAAAGGCCGAGATGGCAAAGCCGCGTGCTGCGAGGTCGGCTAAGCGCAGGTTAGTGCTAATAGATAATTTCCGGCGGTACGAATGCAGCGTATGCTCGTGCAGGTTTCCGGAAACACGGCCACCCCCGGGACGGACGCAGGTGGAATCGCGACGGCTTGAAAAGGAGCACAGCGTAAGCGAGTTCTCGCAACACGTTTGCTCGGAACGCGGATGGTAGCGGAGAATTTAGGGTCGCGGGCACGAAGCGGCAGTATTTGGCAGCCCGCCGATTTTAGAGGGCGTTTGTTGCCACAAAACACAGTATCTGTTGCTTGAGTTGAGCGTCAACTTCGCCAACGATGGTCACGACATCAGGCAATAGTTTAATGAAGTCCAGTTCATTTGAGCTTTTGTTTAAAGTAGTAAAAATACATATTTCCATAAGCCGCGACTCCTCGATCATCATAGCCATCGTATACCCTTGTTTCCGGCGCAAGTTCCCGTGATGACCTGCCGCGATCGAGATATGGGCCTTTGCGAAGACATCCAGCCGTAATCGGGCAATGACATCCCGGAGGAGTTGCGGCAAGTGTCCCGTGCGCTCATCAAAGTTCAAGGAGATGTGCATGAGGTCTTCCCGTTGTTCTACCATCTCCATCCAATCGTGGATTACAAAATCCATTTCACGTTCAAGAATGTCGGCGACTTTCACATTGGTTACGAAAAGCGTTCCACTGTTTTTCGGTGTGCGGTTCAAGAAGGTTTTCAATATCCCGCACCGATAAGTTCCAATTGGGTTTGCATTAGCAAATCATCACTCCGAATTCGGAATTCGTACCGCACTAGTACTCGGGTCCCCTCACGGCTTACCAATAGCCATAACCCGTGCGCACATCCGGTCGCTTTAGACGGGTTGAACGCCGTCGTGATCTCAGCAGTACCGGGCGCGGCCAAGTCTTCCAATTTCATCCGCAGTAGCTCCGCGCGGCTGTAACCGACGAGCCTACAAAACCCATCTGATACCTCGACATAATTGTTCTCTTTCCCAACCAAAATTGAGCATGTAGAACTGCTGTCCGAGCCCGGCGAATGATTCTGTTTCAGGGGTGTGTGACTTATTGAAATCGGATGGGCCTCCGTACAACTTAGCTCAATCGCTGTTGGCGGGGTGTAACGGGGATTTCTGTAGGGCACGGGAGCACCTTGGAGAAGCAGATACGGTTGCAGAGCTAAAAGATATAGTACAAATCATGACAATTAGTGGATTGTTCATATCTGATAACACTGTTGTTTCTTAATGGAGCTGATAATTCCCGAAACCAGACACCTATTCAAAATGGAACATTTTTGGTCGGAGATTTGGTTATCCTATTCCGATGAAGAGAAGCGAACTAACGAACAAACAGAAATTGTTGGTACCCTGCCCGATCTGCGCAGCCGCCATCGGCGAGCGTTGTAAGATGTATTCGGGCGTGGGGCGGCGCAAAGAGCCGCATGCAGAGCGGAAATATCAGGCGATCCTAGCCATCGAAAAAGATGGTGTGGTCATTCGTCTCGCGAGTCCCATTGGTACACGGAGGACTTAACGTCGTCATTTTGGCTTAACCCTCGATAGCAGGCTTGAGGGTCAACTGTGGCATTGGCTGCCGGGTCTAGCACCATTCAGAACAAATGTGATCAGCAAATTGTTTTTCCCGTTGGCTCTTGCGGAGACGCACCGTTTCAGATGCGTTTCGACCATCGACGGCCCGCGTCTCTGGAAATCTGCAACCGCACCAGTTACACCCGTACCCATGAAAAGAACCAATCAGCAATAGCTTGCGATTATGATGGTTCTGTGCGAAATGATGCATCGCCCGTAAAGCAGATGCGGTGATGGCGGGGAGTGCCATTTCCGCGCCTAATACGGCGAGCGTGTTCTTGAATTTCTTTAATCCTTTATTGACAGCCACGCTCCGATAATCTCACTGCTGCATTCGGCAGAACTTCGGTATTGAACTACCTGCCAACGAAAGGTCGGCGTAGATTTCGCCGAAGTAACAACGGCAGCTTGAGGCAACTGCTTTAGAACTGAAGAACCGTGAACGACCCGGCCCCTCCGAAGAGCGCTCCTCCGGGAGATGAGTCGATTGGCGCAGAAGCCGAACGAATCAGCAGCCAGCCGCCGAAAATGGGTCATAAGCCCGGGGAGCCTTAACGGAGTGGAGAATGAAGGCGGTCACAGTATCTGCACTTCGTCTAGGTTGATCTTTATCTCCCCGCCGTCTGTTGGCAGCCTGCCCGAATACAATTCGAATCATCCAATCTTTCCTAAATTTAAAAAGTCCCGTTATCCAGTGATGGCGGCGGGGCGTATATCCGAACTGATCGGGTCGAATCGACAAGGTAACTGCGCACCTGCGTCGGACGGCCTACAGTAACGGATGTATTGTCTTAACCAAACAAGACCTTAAACTTTACTGTTTTCAAAAATTGCTTTCAAACGGAACCGGATGCCCAAGTCTATTCTAATCGCTGATGACCACGAAACGACTCGCTCACTTATTCGGTCATTTATGGAGAGCAAAGATGGTTTTAAAGTCTGCGGAGAAGCCGTGGACGGCGTAGATGCAATCGAAAAAGCCAAGGAACTAAAGCCCGATTTGATAATTTTGGACTTGGCGATGCCCCGAATGAACGGTGCGGCTGCTGCTTCGGTTTTGAAACGCACAATGCCA